>Ga0315910_10000057_pt1 | contig 178411 bp, 185 predicted proteins | sample EdamamesoilMG_FD_204470 | JGI IMG/M metagenome (GOLD analysis project Ga0315910, IMG submission 204470) | Garden soil microbial communities collected in Santa Monica, California, United States - Edamame soil | ecosystem: Environmental > Terrestrial > Soil > Garden | place: USA: California...
ATGGCAAAAGGCAAGTTTGAGCGGACCAAGCCGCACGTGAACGTGGGCACGATTGGTCACGTGGACCATGGCAAGACGACGCTGACGGCGGCGATCACGACGGTGCTGTCGACGAAGTTCGGCGGCGAGGCGAAGGCCTACGACCAGATCGACGCGGCGCCGGAAGAAAAGGCGCGCGGCATCACGATCAACACGGCGCACGTCGAGTACGAGACGCAAGCGCGCCACTACGCGCACGTGGACTGCCCGGGCCACGCCGACTACGTGAAGAACATGATCACGGGTGCGGCGCAGATGGACGGCGCGATCCTGGTGTGCTCGGCCGCGGACGGCCCGATGCCCCAGACGCGTGAGCACATCCTGCTGGCTCGTCAGGTCGGTGTGCCTTACATCATCGTCTTCCTGAACAAGTGCGACATGGTCGACGACGCCGAGCTGCTCGAGCTCGTCGAGATGGAAGTGCGCGAGCTGCTGAGCAAGTACGACTTCCCGGGCGACGACACGCCGATCATCAAGGGCTCGGCGAAGCTGGCGCTTGAAGGCGACAAGGGTGACCTGGGCGAGCAGGCGATCATGCGCCTGGCCGACGCGCTGGACAGCTACATCCCCACGCCGGAGCGCGCGGTGGACGGTGCCTTCCTGATGCCGGTGGAAGATGTGTTCTCGATCTCGGGTCGCGGCACGGTGGTGACGGGTCGTATCGAGCGCGGCATCGTCAAGGTCGGCGAAGAAATCGAGATCGTGGGCATCAAGGCCACGCAGAAGACGACCTGCACGGGCGTCGAGATGTTCCGCAAGCTGCTGGACCAAGGTCAAGCGGGCGACAACGTGGGCATCCTGCTGCGCGGCACGAAGCGTGAAGAAGTCGAGCGCGGCCAAGTGCTGTGCAAGCCGGGCAGCATCAAGCCGCACACGCACTTCACGGCCGAGGTGTACGTGCTGAGCAAGGAAGAGGGCGGTCGTCACACGCCGTTCTTCAACAACTACCGTCCGCAGTTCTACTTCCGCACCACCGACGTCACGGGCGCCATCGAGCTGCCCAAGGACAAGGAAATGGTGATGCCGGGTGACAACGTGACGATCACCGTCAAGCTGATCGCCCCGATCGCCATGGAAGAAGGTCTGCGCTTCGCGATCCGCGAAGGTGGCCGCACCGTCGGCGCCGGCGTCGTCGCCAAGATCATCGAGTAAGCCTTTGCGTGATGCGGGCGGCGGGCCGCAAGGCTTGTCGCCCCTTCCAACCTCCGCGGCAGTTCGCTGCCGCAACGCTCTTTGAAGGAACCATCATGCAAAAGCAAAAGATCCGCATCCGCCTGAAGGCGTTCGACTACAAGCTGATCGACCAGTCGGCGCTCGAGATCGTGGACACCGCCAAGCGCACCGGCGCGATCGTCAAGGGCCCCGTGCCCCTGCCGACCCGTCTGCAGCGTTTCGACATCCTGCGTTCGCCGCACGTCAACAAGACCTCGCGCGATCAGTTCGAGATCCGCACCCACCAGCGTCTGATGGACATCGTCGACCCGACCGACAAGACGGTCGACGCCCTGATGAAGCTGGACCTGCCGGCCGGCGTCGACGTCGAGATCAAGCTGCAGTAAGCCCTGCGGCGCTGGCCGCTTCGGACTTCGTTTGCGCGAAAACCCGAAGCTGCTACAATTTCAGGCTTCCTGCGCGGATGGGCTTGGTCTCATTCGCGCAGAGTCCTTCCCGAGCCTCGGCTTGGTGAGGAAATCAGTCAGCCCGGCCAATCGATGTCGGGTGTTCGAAACAAAGGCCGCGCAAGTCGTGGCTGGAGAAGAACCATGAGTCTGAGCAATCGTCTCGGATTGCTGGGTCGCAAGGTGGGCATGATGCGCATCTTCACGGACGATGGCGACGCCATTCCCGTGACCGTGCTCGACGTGTCCAACAACCGCGTCACCCAGGTCAAGACCGATGAGATCGACGGCTACGCAGCTGTGCAGATCACGTTCGGTTCGCGCAAGGCTTCGCGCGTCACCAAGCCGGAAGCGGGTCACCTCGCCAAGGCCGGTGTCGAAGCCGGCGAGATCCTCAAGGAATTCCGCGTCACCGCCGACGTCGCCGCTGGCTTCAAGCCGGGCGCCACGCTGCCGGTGACCATGTTCGCTGCCGGCCAGACCGTCGACGTGCAAGGCACCTCGATCGGCAAGGGTTTCACCGGCACGATCAAGCGCCACAACTTCGGTTCGCAGCGCGCTTCGCACGGTAACTCGCGCTCGCACAACGTGCCGGGCTCGATCTCGATGGCGCAGGATCCGGGCCGCGTGTTCCCGGGCAAGCGCATGTCGGGTCACCTGGGCGACGAGACCACGACCACGCAGAACCTCGACATCGTGCGCGTTGACGAAGCTCGTCAACTGCTGCTGGTCAAGGGTGCGGTCCCTGGCGCCAAGGGTGGCTTCGTCACCGTGCGCCCGGCCGTCAAGGCCAAGATCGCGAAGGGAGCGAACTGATGCAACTCGAGCTCCTGAACGAGCAGGGCCAAGCCTCCTCCAAGGTGGATGCCCCTGACACCGTGTTCGGTCGCGACTACAACGAAGCCCTGGTCCACCAGGTCGTCGTTGCGTACCAGGCCAACGCCCGTCAAGGCACGCGTGCCCAGAAGGACCGCGGCGTCGTCAAGCATTCGACCAAGAAGCCGTGGCGCCAAAAGGGCACCGGCCGTGCCCGCGCGGGCATGACCTCGTCGCCGCTGTGGCGCGGAGGCGGTCGGATCTTCCCGAATTCGCCGGACGAGAACTTCTCGCACAAGGTCAACAAGAAGATGTACCGCGCCGGCATGGCCGCCATCTTCTCGCAGCTGGCCCGTGAAGGCCGCCTGGCCGTCGTCGACTCGCTCAAGGTCGAGGCGCCGAAGACCAAGCTGCTGGCCGCCAAGTTCAAGGCCATGGGCCTCGATTCCGTGCTGGTGATCGCCGACGAGGTCGACGAGAACCTGTTCCTCGCGTCGCGCAACCTCGCGAACGTGATGGTGATCGAGCCGCGCTACGCCGATCCGCTTTCGCTGGTGCACTACAAGAAGGTGCTGGTGACCAAGGGCGCGATCGACCAGCTCAAGGAGATCCTGGCATGAGCAACATCAAATTCGATGATGCCCGCCTGATGCAGGTGCTCGTCTCGCCGATCGTGTCCGAGAAGGCCACGTCGGTTGCCGAGAAGCACAACCAGGTGCTGTTCAAGGTCCTGCAAGACGCCACGAAGCCCGAAATCAAGGCTGCCGTGGAGCTGCTGTTCAAGGTCGAGGTCGACAAGGTCTCCGTCGTGAACATCAAGGGCAAGACCAAGCGCTTCGGCAAGAGCGTCGGCCGCCGCGACAACGTTCGCAAGGCCTATGTCTGCCTGAAGCCGGGTCAGGAGCTCAACTTCTCCGGGGAGGCCGCGTAATGGCCGTCGTCAAAGTCAAACCCACTTCGCCCGGCCGTCGTGCCGTCGTGAAGGTGGTGCATTCGCACCTGCACAAGGGCAAGCCCGAGGCATCGCTGCTCGAGCCGCAGAAGCAGAACGCTGGCCGCAACAACAACGGCCACATCACGACGCGCCACAAGGGCGGTGGTCACAAGCACCACTACCGCGTCGTCGACTTCAAGCGCAACAAGGACGGCATCCCGGCGAAGGTCGAGCGTATCGAGTACGACCCGAACCGCACCGCCCACATCGCGCTGGTCTGCTACGCCGACGGCGAGCGCCGCTACGTGATCGCCCCGCGCGGTCTCGAAGTCGGCCAGACGCTGCTCAGCGGCGCCGAGGCTCCGATCAAGGCCGGCAACACGCTGCCGATCCGCAACATCCCGGTGGGCTCGACGATCCATTGCGTCGAGATGCTGCCCGGCAAGGGCGCGCAGATCGCACGCTCGGCCGGTACCTCGGTGGTGCTGATGGCGCGTGAAGGCATGTACGCCCAGGTTCGCCTTCGCTCCGGCGAAGTGCGCCGCGTGCACATCGACTGCCGCGCCACCATCGGCGAAGTGAGCAACGAAGAGCACAGCCTGCGTCAGTACGGCAAGGCCGGCGCGATCCGCTGGAAGGGCATCCGCCCGACCGTTCGCGGTGTCGCCATGAACCCGGTGGACCACCCGCACGGCGGCGGCGAAGGCCGCACCGGCGAGGCGCGTGCTCCGGTGTCGCCTTGGAACACGCTGACCAAGGGCTACCGTACTCGCAAGAACAAGCGCACGCAGACGTTCATCGTCTCGCGTCGCAAGAAGTAAGGGGCAGGTCACATGACGCGTTCTCTGAAGAAGGGTCCGTTTGTGGACCACCACCTGGTTGCCAAGGTCGAGAAGGCCGCGGCGATCAAGGACAAGAAGCCGATCAAGACCTGGTCGCGCCGCTCCACCATCCTGCCCGAGTTCATCGGCCTGACGATTGCCGTGCACAACGGCAAGCAGCACGTGCCGGTGTATGTGAACGACCAGATGGTCGGCCACAAGCTCGGCGAGTTCGCTCTGACCCGTACGTTCAAGGGTCACCCGGGCGACAAGAAGGCCAAGAAGTAAGGAGCGCACGATGGAAACCCGAGCAATCGTTCGCGGCGTGCGCCTCTCGGTCGACAAGGGTCGACTGGTGGCGGACCTGATCCGCGGCAAAAAGGTCGGTCAGGCGCTCGACATCCTGACGTTCACGCAGAAGAAGGCAGCCCTCATCATCAAGAAGGCGCTGGAATCCGCGATCGCGAATGCCGAGCACAACGACGGCGCCGACATCGACGAGCTGATGGTCAAGACCATCTACGTCGAGCAAGGCGCGACGCTCAAGCGCTTCACGGCGCGTGCGAAGGGTCGTGGCAATCGGATCAGCAAGCCGACCTGCCACATCTTCGTCACCGTCGGCAACTGAGGCCAGGAAGACCATGGGACAAAAAATCCATCCGGTGGGCTTCCGCCTGCCCGTGACCCGCAACTGGTCGTCGCGCTGGTACGCGTCGAGCCGCAACTTCGGCCAGATGCTGGCTGAAGACCTGCAGGTTCGCGAGTTCCTGAAGACGCGTCTGAAGAACGCGGCGGTGTCGCGCATCCTCATCGAGCGTCCGGCCAAGAACGCGCGCATCACCATTTACTCGGCGCGTCCGGGCGTGGTGATCGGCAAGAAGGGCGAGGACATCGAGAACCTGAAGGCCGAACTGACCCGCCGCCTCGGCGTGCCGGTCGCGGTCAACATCGAAGAAATCCGCAAGCCGGAAGTCGATGCTCAGCTGATCGCCGACTCGATCACCCAGCAGCTCGAGAAGCGCATCATGTTCCGCCGCGCGATGAAGCGCGCGATGCAGAACGCGATGCGTCTGGGCGCGCAGGGCGTGAAGATCATGTCGGCCGGCCGTCTGAACGGCATCGAAATCGCGCGCACCGAGTGGTATCGCGAAGGTCGCGTGCCGCTTCACACGCTGCGTGCCGACATCGACTACGGCTTCTCGGAAGCCAAGACCACCTACGGCGTCATCGGCGTCAAGGTCTGGGTCTACCGCGGTGACCGCCTGGCCAATGGCGAGGCGCCCACGCTGAAGGGCGGCGACGAGCGCGAAGATGATCGTCGCAACCGTCGTGGTCCGCGTGGCGACCGTCCGGGTGGCGATCGCCGTCCGAGCGGTGGTGGTCGTGGCGGCCCGGGCCGTGCCCCGCGCGCCGACGCGGCGCCGGCCGACGGTTCCGACAAGCCGGCCGAGGCTGCTGCCGCTCCGGCGGGCGACGCGGCCAAGGCCCCGGCCGTCAAGCGCGTGCGCAAGGTCGCCGCGCCTGGCGCGAAAGGAGAATAAACATGCTGCAACCCGCTCGTCGGAAATACCGCAAGGAGCAGAAGGGCCGCAACACCGGCGTCGCCACGCGTGGCGCCAACGTGTCGTTCGGCGACTTCGGCCTGAAGGCCACCGAACGCGGCCGCATCACCGCTCGCCAGATCGAGGCCGCGCGTCGCGCGATCTCGCGTCACGTGAAGCGCGGTGGCCGCATCTTTATCCGCATCTTCCCGGACAAGCCGATTTCGCAGAAGCCGGCCGAAGTGCGCATGGGTAACGGCAAGGGCAACCCCGAGTACTACGTCGCCGAGATCCAGCCGGGCAAGGTCCTGTACGAGATCAACGGCGTTCCCGAGGCGCTCGCTCGCGAAGCCTTCACGCTGGCCGCTGCCAAGCTGCCGCTGAAGTGCACCTTCGTGGCTCGCCAGGTCGGCGCTTGAGCACGGGGAAGGAACTGACATGAAAGCATCCGAACTCCGCAGCAAGGACGTCGCGGCTCTCGAGCAGGAGGTCAAGGACCTGCTCAAGGCCCACTTCGGCCTGCGCATGCAAAAGGGCACGCAACAGCTGACCAACACGGCCACGCTGGGCGATACCCGCCGCGCCATCGCTCGCGCCAAGACCATCCTGGCCGAGAAGAAGAAGGGAGCCGCGCAATGACGCAAGCTCAAGCCATCGAGAAGAACACGCGCACGCTGGTCGGCCGCGTCGTCAGCGACAAGCGCGCGAAGACGATCACGGTCCTGGTCGAGCGCCGCGTCAAGCACGAGCTCTACGGCAAGATCGTGGCGCGCTCGCGCAAGTACCACGCCCATGACGAGAACGGCGAGTACCACCTCGGCGATGTGGTCGAGATCGCCGAAGGCCGTCCGATCTCGAAGACCAAGTCGTGGGTCGTGACCCGCCTGGTCGAGAAGGCGCGCAGCGTCTGAAGCTGACCCGGGCTCAGGGACACTCGTGACCCTGGACCGCGACGACCGGTGTGCTGGCGCAAGCTGGCGGCCGGTCGTTTTGCCTTTCTGATCCCGAAAACCTCAAGGAGATTCGCATGATCAAGGTCGGTGACAAGCTGCCCGCGGGCACGCTGCAGGAATACATGGAAGTCGAAGGCGAAGGCTGCTCGATCGGTCCCAACCCGGTCGACATCGCCAAGTCGACGGCCGGCAAGACGATCGCGCTGTTCGCGCTGCCCGGTGCATTCACGCCGACCTGCTCGGCCAAGCATGTGCCCGGCTTCGTCGACAAAGTGGCCGAGTTCAAGGCCGCCGGCGTCGACGAGATCTGGTGCGTCTCGGTCAACGACGCCTTCGTGATGGGCGCCTGGGCGCGTGACCAAAAGACCGCCGGCAAGGTTCGCATGCTGGCCGATGGAAGCGCTGACTTCGCCAAGGCGACCGGTCTGACGCTGGACCTCACCGCCCGCGGCATGGGCCTGCGCTCTAACCGCTACTCGATGCTGGTCCAGGACGGCGTCGTGAAGTCGCTCAATGTCGAGGCGCCGGGCAAGTTCGAGGTGAGCGACGCCGAAACTTTGCTCGACCAAGCCAAGAGCGCTTGACAAGCAATCCCGACTAAGGGATACTGCCAAGCTTCGCCGGGAAACCGGTCTGCGACTTGCGCGAGATCCTCGCGTCGCTCGGGAAACCGGGCAGCCTCAAGCGCGCAGAACGGCTCTCGGTTTCACCCTGCAGCGGGCGAGGGGCGCTTAACCCAAGCGTGCCTTGCTCCACGGGACCAAGACTGCTTGCGAATCGCCCATGGTGGGCGGCTCGCGAGGCAAGTTGGGGACAGACATGATCCAAATGCAATCGCGACTTGACGTCGCGGACAACACGGGCGCGAAGAGCGTCATGTGCATCAAGGTGCTCGGCGGCTCCAAGCGTCGCTACGCCGGCATTGGCGACATCATCAAGGTCTCCATCAAGGAGGCTGCGCCGCGTGGTCGCGTGAAGAAGGGCGAGGTCTATAGCGCCGTCGTCGTTCGCACCGCCAAGGGTGTTCGCCGCCAGGACGGCTCGCTGGTGAAGTTCGACGGCAATGCCGCCGTGCTGCTGAACAACAAGCTCGAGCCGATCGGCACGCGCATCTTCGGCCCCGTGACGCGTGAACTGCGTTCGGAGCGCTTCATGAAGATCGTGTCGCTCGCGCCGGAAGTGCTCTGACGCTTAAGTTCGGCAAAGGACAGGTCATGAACAAGATTCGCAAAGGCGACCAGGTCATCGTGTTGACCGGCCGCGACAAGGGCAAGCGCGGCACCGTGTCGCTGCGCGTCGACGCCGACCACGTGCTGGTCGACGGCGTCAATGTCGTCAAGAAGCACGTCAAGCCCAACCCGCTGAAGGGCACGACCGGTGGCATCGTCGACAAGACGATGCCGATCAACCAGTCGAACGTGGCGATTTACAACCCGGTGTCGGCCAAGGCCGACCGCGTGGGCATCAAGCTCCTGGCTGACGGCAAGAAAGTGCGCGTCTTCAAGTCCAGCGGCGAAGAGATCCCGGCGCCCAAGGCCTGACGCGAGAGGTTCACATGGCTCGTCTGCAACAGTTCTACCGCGACAAGGTCGTGGCCGACCTCGTCAAGAAGTTCGGCTACAAGTCGGTGATGGAGGTGCCCCGCCTCGAGAAGATCACGCTCAACATGGGCGTGAGCGAAGCGGTGTCCGACAAGAAGGTCATGGAGCACGCCGTCGGCGACCTGACCAAGATCGCCGGCCAGAAGCCCGTCGTCACCAAGTCGAAGAAGGCCATCGCGGGTTTCAAGATCCGCGAGAACGTGCCCATCGGCTGCATGGTCACGCTGCGTGGCGTGCGTATGTACGAATTCCTTGATCGCTTCGTGACGATCGCGCTGCCCCGCGTGCGCGATTTCCGCGGCATCTCGGGTCGCTCGTTCGACGGCCGTGGCAACTACAACATCGGCGTCAAAGAACAGATCATTTTCCCGGAGATCGAGTACGACAAGATCGACGCTCTCCGTGGCATGAATATCAGCATCACGACGACCGCGAAGTCCGACGAGGAGGCCAAGGCCTTGCTCGCCGCCTTCAAGTTCCCGTTCAAGAACTGAGGTGCCCTGTGGCCAAGCTTTCTCTCAAGCAACGTGAGCAAAAGCGCGAACAGCTGGTCGCCAAGTTCGCGAAGAAGTACGCCGAACTGAAGGCGATCATCGACGACGCCAGCAAGTCGGACGAAGAGCGTTACCTCGCCCGTCTGGCGCTGCAGAAGCTGCCGCGCAATGCGAACCCCACCCGCCTGCGCAACCGCTGCGAGCTGACCGGCCGTCCCCGCGGCACGTTCCGCACCTTCGGTCTGGCGCGTACCAAGATTCGTGAGCTGGCCTTCAAGGGCGACATCCCCGGTGTCGTCAAGGCCAGCTGGTAAGTCGGCGCTGATCCAGGAGTCATCCCATGAGCATGAGTGATCCCATCGCCGACATGCTGACGCGCATCCGCAACGCGCAGATGGTCGAAAAGGCCGTCGTCGCAATGCCTGCGTCGAAGTTGAAAGTCGCGATCGCCCAGGTCCTGAAGGACGAGGGCTACATCGACGGTTTCGCCGTCAAGGCCGAGGCCGCCAAGCCCGAGCTCGAGATTTCGCTGAAGTATTACGCCGGTCGTCCGGTGATCGAGCGACTCGAGCGCGTGAGCCGTCCCGGCCTGCGCATCTACCGTGGCCGCCACTCGATTCCGCAGGTCATGAACGGCCTCGGCGTGGCGATCGTGACCACGCCCAAGGGCGTGATGACGGACCGCAAGGCCCGCGCTGCCGGTATCGGCGGCGAGGTCCTGTGCTACGTCGCCTGACGCGAAGGAGCTAAGAAATGTCCCGCGTTGGAAAGATGCCCATCGCCGTCCCGCAAGGTGTGGACGTGTCGATCACGGCTGACCAGATCAGCATCAAGGGTCCGCTGGCGACCCTGGTGCGTCCGGTCAATCAACTGGTCACGGTCAAGAACGAAGGCGGCAAGCTGACGTTCACGCCGCAAGACGAAACCGCCGCCGCGAACGCGATGAGCGGCACGATGCGCGCGCTGGTCGCGAACATGGTCAACGGCGTCAGCAAGGGCTTCGAGAAGAAGCTCAACCTGGTCGGCGTGGGTTTCCGTGCCCAGGCCCAAGGTGCCAAGCTGAACCTGCAGATCGGTTTCTCGCATCCGGTCGTCAAGGAAATGCCCGCCGGCATCAAGGTGGAGTGCCCGACCCAGACCGAGATCCTGATCAAGGGTTCGGACCGCCAGGTCGTTGGCCAGATCGCCGCCGAAGTGCGCGCGATCCGTCCGCCCGAGCCGTACAAGGGCAAGGGGATCCGCTACGCCGACGAGCGTGTGGTCCTCAAGGAAACGAAGAAGAAGTAAGGAGCACGCGATGTTGAACAGCAAAGAGCAGCGTCTGCGCCGTGCCCGTCAAACCCGCGTGCGCATTGCCCTGCAGCGCGTCGCCCGTCTGACGGTCTTCCGCTCCAACCTGCATATCTACGCAAGCGTCATCTCCGACGACGGCCAGAAGGTGCTCGCCAGCGCCTCGACCGCCGAGAAGGAAGTGCGCGAGCAACTCGGCGCGGAAGGCAAGGGTGGCAATGCCGCCGCTGCCGCCCTCGTCGGCAAGCGCATCGCCGAGAAGGCCAAGGCCGCCGGCATCGAGAAGGTTGCGTTCGACCGCGCCGGCTTCGCCTACCACGGCCGCGTCAAGGCGCTGGCCGAGGCTGCGCGCGAAGCGGGCCTGCAGTTCTGATCGACGCGCAACGCAAGGCGAAGGACAAAGCAAATGGCTAAGTTTCAACCGAAGGTTGCCGACGAAGGTCGCGACGACGGGATGCGCGAGAAGATGATCCAGGTCAATCGCGTGACCAAGGTCGTCAAGGGCGGCCGCACGATGAGCTTCGCGGCGCTGACCGTGGTCGGCGACGGCGATGGCCGCGTCGGCATGGGCCAGGGCAAGGCGAAGGAAGTGCCGGTCGCGGTGCAGAAGGCCATGGAATCGGCTCGCCGCAACATGGTCAAGGTCAGCCTCAAGTCGGGCACGATCCATCACAACGTGGTGGGCGAGCACGGCGCGGCCAAGGTGCTGCTGGCGCCGGCCTCTGAAGGTACCGGCGTCATCGCCGGCGGCCCGATGCGCGCGATCTTCGACGTCATGGGCGTCAAGGACATCGTCGCCAAGAGCCTGGGCTCGAGCAACCCGTACAACATGGTTCGTGCCACGCTGGCGGCGCTGAAGGCGTCGACCACGCCGGCCGAGATTGCTGCCAAGCGCGGCAAGTCGGTCGACGAGCTCTTCAACTGAGCCACGGCTTCGGAGCTTTCATCATGACGACGAAGAAGACCGTCACCGTCAAGCTGGTCAAGAGCCCGATCGGTACGCGCGAGTCGCATCGCGCCACCGTCGCCGGTCTCGGCCTGCGCAAGCTGAACAGTGTCTCGACGCTCGAAGACACGCCGGCCGTGCGCGGCATGATCAACAAGATCAGCTACCTCGTGCAGGTGCTCTGAGCACCGCACGCTGGAGAACACGATGCAACTGAACACGATCAAGCCGGGCACCGGCGCCAAGCACGCCAAGCGTCGCGTCGGTCGCGGCATCGGCTCGGGCCTGGGCAAGACCGCGGGCCGCGGTCACAAGGGCCAGAAGTCGCGCGCTGGTGGCTATCACAAGGTCGGCTTCGAAGGCGGCCAGATGCCGCTTCAGCGTCGCCTGCCGAAGCGTGGCTTCAAGTCGACGACCGCCAAGTTCAACGCCGAGATCACGCTCACCACGCTGCAAAAGCTCGCGGTGGACGAGGTTGATCTGCTCACGCTCAAGCAAGCCGGCCTGGTGCCCGAGCTCGCGAAGATCGTGAAGGTGATCAAGGCCGGCGAGCTGACCAAGAAGGTCACGCTCAAGGGCATCGGTGCGACCGCGGGCGCGAAGGCTGCCATCGAGGCGGCCGGCGGCTCGCTCGCCTGATCGCAGGCTCGCTACGTAACACCGGAACTCCCGCGTGGCAACGAACGCAACCCAGTTGGCCAAGACCGGCAAGTTCGGCGACCTTCGTCGCCGGCTTGTCTTCTTGGTGCTCGCCCTCGTCGTGTATCGGATCGGGGCGCATATCCCCGTGCCCGGCATCGACCCGCAGCAGCTTCAGCAGCTGTTCCAGGGCCAGCAGGGCGGCATCCTGAACCTGTTCAACATGTTCTCAGGCGGTGCGCTGTCGCGCTTCACCGTCTTCGCGCTGGGCATCATGCCCTACATCTCGGCGTCGATCATCATGCAGTTGATGACCTACGTGGTGCCGAGCCTGGAAGCGCTGAAGAAGGAAGGCGAGTCGGGCCGTCGCAAGATCACGCAGTACACGCGCTACGGCACGCTGGGCCTGGCCGTCTTCCAGTCGTTGGGCATTGCGCTCGCGCTCGAAGGCACGGCCGGTCTGGTGCTCAACCCCGGCATCGGTTTCCGCATGACCGCGGTGGTGAGCCTGGTCGCCGGCACGATGTTCCTGATGTGGCTGGGCGAGCAGATCACCGAGCGTGGCCTGGGCAACGGCATCTCGATCCTGATCTTCGCGGGCATCGCGGCGGGTCTGCCGAGCGCGATCGGCGGCCTGTTCGAACTGGTGCGCACCGGTGCGATGAGCATCCTGGCGTCGCTGTTCATCATCGTCATCGTGCTGATCGTGACCTACGTCGTCGTGTTCGTCGAACGTGGTCAGCGCAAGATCCTGGTGAACTACGCCAAGCGCCAGGTCGGCAATCGTGTCTACGGTGGCCAGTCTTCGCACCTGCCGCTGAAGATCAACATGGCGGGCGTCATTCCGCCGATCTTCGCGTCGTCGATCATCCTGCTGCCGGCGACGGTGGTGAGCTGGTTCGCGACGGGCGACAGCCTGCGCTGGCTGAAGGACCTTGCGGGCGCGCTGTCGCCGGGGCAGCCGATCTACGTGATGCTCTATGCCGCGGCGATTGTCTTCTTCTGCTTCTTCTACACCGCGCTCGTGTTCAACAGCCGCGAGACCGCTGACAACCTGAAGAAGAGCGGCGCATTCATTCCGGGCATTCGTCCGGGTGACCAGACCGCGAAGCACATCGACAAGATCCTCGGCCGGCTGACGCTCGGCGGCGCTGTGTACATCACCGCCGTGTGCCTGCTGCCGGAGTTCCTGGTCCTGAAGTACAACGTGCCGTTCTATTTCGGCGGCACTTCCCTGTTGATCATCGTTGTCGTGACGATGGACTTCTGGGCCCAAGTGCAGAGTTATGTGATGAGCCAGCAGTACGAATCGCTGCTCAAGAAGGCCAATTTCAAGGCCAGCTGATCAAAGGAAGCCGGCGCACATATGGCGAAGGATGATGTCATCCAGATGCAGGGCGAGATTCTCGAGAACCTGCCCAATGCGACGTTCCGCGTGAAGCTGGAAAACGGGCATGTGGTTCTCGGGCACATCTCGGGAAAGATGCGTATGCACTACATCCGCATCCTGCCGGGCGACAAAGTCACCGTCGAATTGACGCCCTACGATTTGAGTCGGGCTCGCATCGTCTTCCGGGCGAAGTGAGCGACAAGCGCAACGCCCCGGAAGCACGCTAGAGGAAGTCTAGGAGAAGACCATGAAGGTAGCCGCATCGGTCAAACAGATGTGCCGCAATTGCAAGATCATCCGCCGCAAGGGTGTGGTGCGCGTGATCTGCACTGATCCGCGCCACAAGCAGCGCCAAGGCTGATCGCTTAGGCATAGAGGACGAACATGGCACGTATTGCTGGCATCAATATTCCGCCGCACAAGCACGCGGAGATCGGTCTGACTTCGATCTACGGCATTGGCCGTACGACCGCCCAGAAGATCTGCACGAGCTGCGGTATTCCCTTCGACAAGAAGGTCAAGGACCTGACCGACACCGATCTCGAAAAGATCCGTGACGCCGTCGGCCAACTGACGATCGAAGGCGATCTGCGTCGCGAGACGACGATCAACATCAAGCGACTGATGGACCTGGGCAGCTATCGCGGCTTCCGCCATCGTCGCGGCCTGCCGGTGCGCGGCCAGCGCACGCGCACGAATGCGCGCACCCGCAAGGGCCCGCGCAAGTCGCCGACCGCGCAGAAGAAGTGACGCGCGAGCATCTCGCACTGCACCGCGCCTGACACCGAAAGAGATCTAGCATGGCCAAAGCACCTGCAAACAACGCCGCCTCGCGCGTTCGCAAGAAGGTCCGCAAGAACGTTGCGGACGGAATCGCGCACGTTCACGCGTCGTTCAACAACACCATCATCACGATCACCGACCGCCAGGGCAATTCGCTGTCGTGGGCGTCGAGCGGCGGTCAGGGCTTCAAGGGCTCGCGCAAGTCGACCCCGTTCGCGGCCCAGGTCGCGGCCGAGAACGCCGGCCGTGCGGCGATCGACCAGGGCATCAAGAACCTGGAAGTGCAGATCAAGGGCCCCGGCCCGGGTCGCGAGTCGTCGGTGCGTGCTCTGGCTTCGCTGGGCATCCGCATCGTGTCGATCTCCGACGTGACGCCGGTGCCGCACAACGGCTGCCGTCCGCAGAAGCGTCGTCGCATCTAAGGATCGGGCGCGCTGCCAGTCGGCGCGCTACAATTCGGGGTTTCCCGACAAGCCGGCGTGGCCTCGTGCCTCGCCGGCTCTTTCGCTGAAGAGCCGCATCCGACCTTGTGTCGGTCGGCCTTCGATAAGCCCACCGTCTGAGCGTTCATAACAATACCCGCCAGACTCGCGCCGCCGATTGATGCGCGGCGTCAGATAACGAAGGAAGCAACGTGGCACGTTACCTCGGCCCCAAGGCCAAGCTTTCCCGCCGTGAAGGCACCGACCTGTTCCTGAAGAGCGCTCGCCGCGCCATCAGCGACAAGGCCAAGTTCGAATCCAAGCCCGGCCAGCACGGCCGCACCTCGGGTTCGCGCACCAGCGACTTCGGCATCCAGCTTCGCGAGAAGCAGAAGGTCAAGCGCATGTACGGCGTCCTCGAGCGCCAGTTCCGCCGCTACTTCGCCGAAGCCGAGCGCCGCAAGGGCAACACCGGCGCGAACCTGCTGTCGCTGCTCGAGTCGCGCCTGGACAACGTCGTCTACCGCATGGGCTTCGCGTCGACCCGCGCCGAAGCGCGCCAGCTGGTCTCGCACAAGGGCATCGTGGTGAACGGCGAAGTCGTGAACATCGCCTCGTACCTGGTGAAGGTCGGCGACACGGTCTCCGTGCGCGAGAAGGCCAAGAAGCAGCTGCGCGTCACCGAAGCCATGAAGCTGGCCGAGTCGATCGGTCTGCCGGCCTGGGTGCAGGTCGACGGCGCCAAGCTCGAAGGCGTGTTCAAGAAGGTTCCGGACCGCGACGAGTTCGGTGCCGAGATCAACGAGTCGCTCATCGTCGAGCTGTACTCGCGCTGATCACAAGTCAACGCGCGCGGCCATGAGCCGCGCGTGCTCCCCTCGCGCCGGCTTGCCGGGCACGTCGCGAGGCGTATGGCGCCCGGCATGGTCCGCCAGCCTTATCGGTGTAACGAACCGAGGGTATTGAGAGGAACAGGACTCAATGCAAACGAATCTGCTGAAGCCCAAAGCTATCAACGTCGAGCCGCTCGCCGCGCCCCTGGGTGGCGCGCAGCGTGCCAAGGTGACGCTCGAGCCGTTCGAACGCGGCTACGGCCACACCCTGGGCAACGCGCTGCGTCGCGTGCTGCTGTCGTCGATGGTGGGCTACGCGCCGACCGAAGTGACGATCGCCGGCGTGCTCCACGAGTACTCGGCCATCGACGGCGCGCAGGAAGACGTCGTCCACATCATGCTCAACCTCAAGGGCGTGGTGTTCAAGCTGCACAACCGCGACGAAGTCACGCTGGTGCTGCGCAAGGACGGCGAAGGCCCCGTCACCGCCGGCGACATCCAGACGCCGCACGACGTCGAGATCATCAATCCCGAGCATGTGATCGCCCACCTGTCGCAAGGCGGCAAGATCGACATGCAGATCAAGGTCGAGAAGGGCCGTGGCTACGTGCCGGGCAGCCTGCGCCGCTACGGCGACGAGCCGACCAAGTCGATCGGCCGCATCGTCCTCGACGCCTCGTTCTCGCCGGTCAAGCGCGTGAGCTACACGGTCGAGAGCGCCCGCGTCGAGCAGCGCACCGACCTCGACAAGCTCGTGATGGAGATCGAGACCAACGGCGCCATCACGCCCGAGGAAGCGATCCGCGCGTCGGCCAAGATCCTGGTCGAGCAGCTTGCCGTGTTCGCGCAGCTCGAGGGCAGCGAGCTGGCCGCCTTCGAGGCGCCGGCCGCGTCGCGCCAGCAGCAGTTCGATCCGATCCTGCTGCGTCCGGTCGACGAGCTCGAGCTGACCGTGCGTTCGGCCAACTGCCTGAAGGCCGAGAACATCTATTACATCGGCGACCTGATCCAGCGCACCGAGACCGAGCTGCTCAAGACCCCGAACCTGGGTCGCAAGTCGCTCAACGAAATCAAGGAAGTGCTGGCTTCGCGCGGCCTGACCCTGGGCGCGCGTCTCGAGAACTGGCCGCCGCAAGGTCTCGACAAGCGTTAATGAGAGAGAGGGCCGCGGCAAAGCTGCGGCCCGGTGCACCCGCCAGTACCTGATCCGGCTGGCGGCTACATAAGGAAAGGAAAGCACCATGCGTCACCGTCACGGGCTTCGTAAGCTCAACCGCACCAGCTCGCACCGTCTTGCGATGCTGCGCAACATGGCCAACTCGCTGATCGAGCACGAGGCCATCAAGACCACGGTCCCCAAGGCCAAGGAACTGCGCCGCGTCGTCGAGCCGCTGATCACGCTGGCCAAGGAACCGACCCTGGCGAACAAGCGCCTGGCCTTCGACCGTCTGCGCAACCGCGACAACGTGGTCAAGCTGTTCGGCGAACTCGGCCCGCGCTACCAAGCGCGTCCGGGCGGCTACACCCGCATCCTGAAGATGGGCTTCCGCGTTGGCGACAACGCGCCGATGGCCTTCGTCGAGCTGGTCGATCGCCCCGAAGTGAGCGAAGCCGCCGCCGAGACGGCCGGCGAGTAAAGCCCGAGGCGAACGCGCTGCGTTCGCCCAAGCGATAGAGTTCCAAGGCCAGCCTCGTGCTGGCCTTGTCGCATCTGGACCCGATGTCGTTGCCGATGACTTCACGCGCCTTCGTTCGTTTCTTCGCAGCCCTGCTTGCAGGGCTGTTCCTGGCCCTCGGCGCAGCGCGTGCGGCCGATGACTTCCTGCCGCCCGAACAAGCGTTCAGGCTCGGCGCGTTGGCGCGCGACGAGCGAACGGTCGAAGTTCGCTTCGAAGCGGCCGACGGCTACTACCTCTATCGCGAGCAGTTCAAGTTCGTGGCGACCGACCCGGCGGTGAAGCTAGGCCCCATCTCGCTGCCGCGCGGCAAGGTCAAGTACGACGAGACCTTCCAGAAGGACGTCGAGACGCACCGCGGCACGGTCGTCGTCGCGATTCCGATCGAGGCGGCACCGGCGCGCTTCGCGCTGCAAGTCACCAATCAAGGCTGCGCCGACCAGGGGCTGTGCTATCCGCCGCAGACGCGCGAGATCAGCGTCTCGTTGGCTGGATTCGGCGGTGACGGCAAGGTCGTCGCGGTGAACGCGGTGGCCGCCGGCGGCGCGATCGCGGGCCTGGGTGGACCTGCTTCAACCGAGTCGGCGCTCGCGATCAACACCGGTGATGTCGGCATCGATGCCGCGCTGCGGGGCGGGCGCTGGTGGAGCATCGTCGCGGTCTTCTTCGCGGCCGGCGTGCTGTTGTCGTTCACGCCTTGCGTGCTGCCGATGCTGCCGATCCTGTCGTCGCTGATCGTCGGCGGCGGGCAGGCTGCGAGCCGCAGCCGCGGGCTGGGCCTGGCGGCGAGCTATTCGCTCGGCATGGCGCTCGTCTACACCGCGCTCGGCATTGCTGCCGGCCTGGCCGGCGAGGGCCTCGCGGCCGCGCTGCAAAAGCCCTGGGTGCTGACGCTGTTCGCGCTGTCGATGACCTTGCTGTCGTTGTCGATGTTCGGGTTCTACGAATTGCAGTTGCCGAGCGCGTGGCAATCGCGCTTGTCGGGCCAAGCCAATCGAGTGCGCGGCGGCCACCTCGCCGGCGTGTTCGTGATGGGCGGCTTGTCTGCGCTGATCGTGAGCCCCTGCGTCGCGGCGCCGCTGGCGGGCGCGCTGCTCTACATCAGCCAGTCGCGCGACGTGGTGCTTGGCGGTGGCGCGTTGTTCGCGCTGGCGGCGGGCATGAGCGTGCCGCTGCTGCTTGTCGGCGCCTCGGCCGGGGCGCTGCTGCCGCGTGCCGGAGCGTGGATGGATTCGGTCAAGCGCTTCTTCGGCTTGCTGTTGCTCGGTGTGGCGGTGTGGATGATCTCGCCGGTGCTCGCGGCGCCGGCGGTGCTGCTGCTGTGGGGCGCGTGGCTGCTGGTCGCGGCCTGCCTGCTGAAGCCGCTGTCACCGGCCCCCGAAGGTGCAGCTCGGCCGTTCGTGCAAGCGCTCGGCGCGATGCTGGCGATCGGCGCGCTGTTGCAGTTCATCGGTGCGGCTGCGGGCGCGACCGACCCGCTCAAGCCGTTGGCGCCCTTCACGTCGATCGCGCCGCCGGCGGCAACGACGGCGAACGCCTCGTCCTCGGTCAGCAAGGAAGCCAAGCCTGCCGATGCTCACGGCGTGACGTTCCAGCGCATCCGCAACGTCGCCGAACTCGACGCTGCGATCCGCAACGCGGGCCGCCCCGTGATGCTCGACTTCTATGCCGACTGGTGCGTCAGCTGCAAGGAGATGGAGCGCTTCACGTTCAGCGATGCCGCGATCCGTACGCGCCTCGACAAGGCATTGCTGCTGCAGGCCGATGTCACCGCGAACTCGCCCGACGACAAGGCGCTGCTCGCGCGCTTCAAGCTGTTCGGGCCGCCCGGCATTGTGTTCTTCGATGAGCAGGGTCGTGAGCAGACGCAGCGCGTGATCGGCTTCCAGAACGCCGAACGCTTCGGCAAGAGCCTCGACATCGTCGGCCTCTAGCGAAGAGCGGCCAAACTCTGCTACAATATTTGTCTTCAGTCGCGGAGTGGAGCAGTCTGGTAGCTCGTTGGGCTCATAACCCAAAGGTCGCAGGTTCAAATCCTGCCTCCGCAACCAAGAACAATGAGCCTCGGCTCAACGCAAACGCCCACAAGCCTGTGGGCGTTTTGCTTTCCAGGCCTTGCCGAACATCACCGGCTGCCAGGTCCAGCCGCAGCGCGTGACGATCGCGCAAAGCAGCGTCACGAGTTCCTCGGCGTCGGCACGCACGATGCGCTGCTCGTCGATGCGAGCCAGCCGTTGCGGATCGATCATCGTCGTCTGCGCCGTGCGCGCATGAATGATCTGCGCATCGGGCCGCGTGCCGTCGAATGCGGGATCACAGAGGCTTCGCATGCTCGCCTCGTCGGCGTCGCGCGGCCGGGCGCCGCGAGCGCCGATGCGTTCGCGCACTCGCACCAGCTTCGCGGTGCTATCGAGATCGAGCAGCACGCGATGCGTTCTGGCGTCATCGTCCAGCGCCAGATCGATCTGCCAGGCATGGAGCTCATCGCATGCCGAGACTGCGAATGGCGAGCCCTCGAATGCGAGCGCGCGGATGCGCCGCTCGAGTTGCTCCGTGCGCAGCGGCGCGATGTGAGCGGCGGGCTCTACGCGTGTCGTCGTCGACGCCAGCCAGCACAGGCTTGCAGCAAAGATCGCCACCATCGACAAGCACCAGGCGACGAAGAAGATCCACGGCCGCGTTGCCGCGGCATGAGGCACGCCCCCGGGCGCGCTGTCCTGCGAGCCGGCCCACATCATCAGCAGGATGGGCAGCATCATCGACGCTGCCATCAGTCGCGCAACGTACTGCTGCCGATCGTCTTGCGACGTGTTGGCCAGCGCCAGCCCGACGAACAGCGGCGCCGCACAGACGATCGCTTCAAACCGCGTCGGTATCGCGCCGCAAAGCTGCAGCCAGGACCACGCGATCACGCCGTGCAGTGCGAGCAGAGCGCACGCCACCGTGGCCGTGCTGCCCAAGGGCGCCATGCGCGCGACCATCGCTCGCTCCTCAGCGATGCCGGCCCTCGACCAGGCGGTCGGGCACGACATTGGCGACGACGATCTTTCCCTGCTCCTCGACCATGTAGACCGTGAAGGGCCGCTTGGGCAGCGTGGCGTCGGCAGGCTCCATCCACATGTAGAACGCGAAGCCGCTCTGGCCGGCGGCATCGGTCGTGTTCGTGATGGTGACGCTGCGTCCTGTTGCGCGAGCTTGCCGGAAGAACGGAAGGATCTGCTGCGCCAGCGCGCGATCGATAGCAGCCTCGCCGCTACGCTCGACCAGCGTCGGGCTCAGCATCGCACGCGTGGCGCGGGCATCGCCGGCCATCGCGCGGGCGATGAAGCGGTCGGCCGCCTGCCGATACACGGCGCTGTCTTGCGCCATGCGCATGTCCGCCGCGACGGCCTCGGCGGAGTTCTGTGCCTGCGCCGGCGCAACGGCGGCGAGCGCGGCGACGACGAAACTGAGGGCGCCGATGCGGCGCAGGGGCGATGTGGACATGATCGGCGGCCTTGGCTGCGAGCGCGACAGCGCTCGTCGTGGCTGCCAGTGTCGAAGCGGCGGGTTTCAGCGCGACTGCGCGGCGCTGCCCGTTTGTTGCAGTCCTGTTCGACGGCGGCGCGGGAAGCACTCGCGCAACAGCGCAACCGTCTGGCGCCGCTGCCAGCGCCGTACCCACGCGCCCTGCTCGGCAGACATGCGGCCGGCCAGCGTCAGCGCAGAGTCGATCTGCACATAGAGCATGCGTGCGAAGGCTTCGAGCTGTGCATCGGGCCAGTCGACGCCTTGCCGGCGAAGCCATGCGGCCCAGAACGATGCCGTCACGGTCTCGTGCTCGTCCTCCAGCTCACGCAGCACGGGCACGATGCTCATCGGCGGCGCGAGGTGCTTCCAGTTCCACTCGTTGTCCGGCAGGCCTTCGAGCTCGACGAAGATGTCGCGCAGCGATTGCAGCATCGGCTTCGCGCGTGCATCCGACGCGAAGGTCTCGCGATGGCGCGCATAGACCGCCTGCACCTGCTGGACCCAATGCTCCGCGAGCGTGTAGAGGATGGCTTCCTTGCTCGCGAAGTACTGGTACAGCGAGGCGATGTCGACGCCGGCCTCGCGCGCGATGTGATTCGTCGTCAGCCGCTGCAGGCCGTCGCGCTCGAGCAGCGTGCGCGACGCGGCGAGGATGCGCGCGACCATCTCGCGCGAGCGCGCCTGGCGCGGCTCGCGGCGAAAGAAGCTGTCGGCTTCGGTAGACCCAGACATGGAGGCGCAGGATACCGAAGCCGACACGGCCCGGTGGACCTCAGTCCTGATGGCGGCCGTGGACGTGCGAGCCGCGCTGCAGCACGGCCTTGCGTGTCGACGCTGCCTTGCGCGCCGTCAGGCGCGCGGGGTCGGCCGTCGCGGCGTCGAACACGCGCCGCCCGTCGACCAGCGTCAGCTGCACCGACGCGGTGTAGATCTCCTCCGGCGCGATCGCGGTCAGGTCTCTATCGATCACGACCAGATCGGCGAGCTTGCCGACCTCGAGCGAGCCGGTCGTCGCCTCCTGCTGAAGCGCGCGCGCCGCGTTGATCGTGTAGGCGGCCAGCATGTCGTCGAGCGTCACGCGTTCCTCGGCATTGAGCACGAGGCCGGTGTCGGGATTCGCGCGCAGCACGCCGGTCTGGATCGCGAGCAGCGGGTTCTCGGTCGAGACCGGCCAGTCGCTGCTGCCGACCAGCGTCGCGCCGGCATTGCGCAGGCTTGCCGCCGGGTACATGTAGCGAAAGCTCGTCGCGTCGATGTAGGGCTGCAGCGCCTCGATCGTGTAGACGTCGGGGATCGCCCACAGCAGCTGCATGTTCGCGATCACGTCGAGCTGCGCGAAGCGCGGGAAGTCGGCCGGGTCGACCAGTTGCAGGTGCGTGATCTGGTGGCGTCGCGTGTTGGCGCCGTTGCGTTCGCGCGCGTACTGGAACGCGTCGAGCGCGCCGCGCGCGGTCGCGTCGCCGATCGCATGGACGTGGACGGTAAAGCCGTCCTGGTCGAGCCGCGCGACGTAGCGGTTGAGCACCGGCTGCTCGAAGTAGCGGCCGCCGTAGTTGGTGGTCGGCTGGCCTTGGCCGTCGAGATAGGGCTTGAGCACGGCGGCGGTCTGCGTCGGGTACTCGATCACGCCGTCGGCGAACACCTTCACCGAGTCGGCGCGCAGGCGCGGGTGGCCGCTCGCGTACTGGTCGCGCAGCGCCTTCAGGCGCGCGTACTCGGCCTCGTCGTCGACCACGCTCGATGCCAGTGCGGCGCGCACGCGCACGCTGAGGGACTGCTCGCGCTCGAGCGTGGCGTAGACCTCGAGCACGTCGGGCGTGGCCAGCGGATCCTGGATCGAAGTGATGCCCAGGGCGTTGTGCTGCGCGAGCGCGGTCTTCTCCTTCTCGACCCGCTGCGCCAGCGACGGCGCGGGCATCACGCCGGCCGCGAGGTCGATCGCCGGCGGATCCTTCAGGAAGCCGGTCGGCTGGCCCTGCGCGTCGCGCTCGATCTGGCCGCCAGCCGGATCGGGCGTCGTCGCATCGATGCCCGCGAGCTGCAGGCCGCGCGTGTTGACCCAGGCCGTGTGGTGATCGCTGCCGCGCAGCAGCAGCGGGCGATCGGCCAGCATCAGGTCGAGGTCGGCCTTGTTCATCACCAGGCCGGCCGGATTGACGTTGACGACCTCGAACCACTCGTCGGCGCCGGCGGTTGCGGCGGCGGTCACACAGGCCTGGACTGCCGCGCGGATCTGGTCGACCGAGAGCGCCGCGTCATCGAGGCTGCACTTGCCGAGTTCGAGGCTGCCCAGCGCGCTGTGGATGTGAGCGTCGATGAATCCCGGCAGCACCATGCGGCCGTTGAGCTCGATGATCTCGGTGTTGCGGCCGATGTAGGCGCGTACCGCCGCGTCGTCGCCCACCGCGACGATGCGTTCGCCGCGGATCGCGATCGCGCTCGCGACGCCGCGCCTGGCATCCATCGTGTGCACCTTGCCGCCGCGCAGCACCAGCGTTGCCGGCTCGATGCCGTCGCCGCCGCATCCCACCACCAGCGCCACTGCGGCGGCGATCCCACCCGCCCAAGTCCATGTCGACCGCTTCATGTCCTCGTCCTTCGCGTCCGTTTGATGCCAGTAAATACTGGCAAGTGATTGGACGCGAGAAGCCGAAGGTGTTGCAAGCGCGGGCTTGCCCCAGTGCTCGCTTATCAGCCGAAGAACGTGCTGCGAGGATATATAGGGTACTGGGCGTGAGGGGGTGCTCACACCTGTTCAGGCCGGCTGTGCCTAGCTGCGACCGATTGCAAGCAATGTGACCTCGCACCGACCGTGTCATCCGGCTCGCGGGGGCGTTCGTTATGGAAGCTCTCGCTTTTTGCAAGCTTGTCCGCAAGCGATCTGAATCATGCAGAACTCAGCCGCGCACAGTCAGCCCAGCCGCAAGGCCGCCGACCGCTCTTTCGAGCCCAAACTCGACAAGGGCCCCAAGTTCGAGGCTTACTACATCGCTCCCGCAGAGAGCACCCGCCGCAGCTTGGCGCGCGCGCGCCGGCTCGACCAGAAGCGCTGACGCGCCTGTCGCCTCAGGCGCTGTGCATCACCACCAGCAGCGCCGTCGCGACGTTCTTGCCCGCATTGCGGATCGCATGCGGGCGATCCACCCGGTAGCGTGCCGTCTCGCCGTGCTTCAGCCGCTGGCTTTCGTCGCCTGAAGACACGTCGATCGTGCCGCTGAGCACCGTCAGGTGTTCGCGCGAACCCGGTTCATGCGCCTGCGAGACCAGCGCGCCGCCGGGTTGCAACAGCAGTTCGTACCACTCGAACTGACCGGCCAACTCGATCGGCCCGAGGATGCGCAGCTCGTGGCTGCCGTCCGCGCTGCGCAGTGTCGGCGTAGCCTGGGCGGCCACGGTCACGATCGCCGGTTCGACCGGCTGCTCGCCGTCGAGCAAGCCCGTCAGGCCGACGCCCAGCGCGTTGGCCAAGCGCCAGACCACCGCGACGGTCGGATTGGCCTGGTTGCGCTCGATCTGCGACAGCATCGACTTCGACACCCCCGCCTTGCGCGACAGCTCGTCGAGCGACAGGCCCTGCTCGGCACGCAGGCGTGCCAAGGTAATGCCCACACGCGGAGGTTCGGGGGCGGGTGCGACGGCGGCGGGACGGGTGCGGGCCATGTTCAGTGCGGTGGACTTCGTTCTTTATAATGAACTACAGTTCGACATAACGAACTCGTGCAGTCCTCAAGGCAGTTTAGCCGCACCCCATCATGAGCACCGACTTTCTCGCCCACCTGCGCTCCGAACTCGAGCAGACCCGCGCCGCCGGCCTGTTCAAGGACGAGCGCGTGATCGTCACGCCGCAAGGCGCGTTGGTGCGCACCAGCGACGGCCGCGAGGTCATCAACCTGTGCGCCAACAACTACCTCGGCCTGTCGTCGCATCCGCGCGTGATCGAGGCGGCGCACGACGCGTTGCGCACGCACGGCTACGGCATGAGCTCGGTGCGCTTCATCTGCGGCACGCAAGATCTGCACAAGCAACTTGAATCGCGTATCGCCGAGTTCGTCGGCTGCGAGGACGCGATCCTCTACGCAGCCGCGTTCGACGCCAATGGCGGCCTGTTCGAGCCATTGCTCGGCGAGCAGGACGCGATCATCAGCGACGAGCTCAACCACGCCTCGATCATCGATGGCATCCGCCTGTGCAAGGCCAAACGCTGGCGCTACAAGCACAACGACATGGCCGATCTCGAGCGCTGCCTCGAGGAAGCCAAAGCGGCCGGCGCACGCTTCACACTGGTGTTCACCGACGGCGTGTTCTCGATGGACGGCACGATCGCGCAGCTCGATCGCATCCGCGCGCTCGCCGATCGCTTCGGCGCGCTGGTCGGCGTCGACGAATGCCATGCGAGCGGCTTCGTCGGCCGCACCGGTCGCGGCACGCCCGAGCACCGCGGCGTGTTCGGCAAGATCGACATCATCACGGGCACTTTCGGCAAGGCGCTGGGCGGCGCGTCGGGCGGCTTCACGGCCGCCAAGCGCGAGGTCGTCGAACTGCTGCGCCAGCGCTCGCGTCCCTACCTGTTCTCCAACACGCTGATGCCGGCGATTGCCGGCGCCTCGCTCGCGGTGCTCGATCTGCTGAGAGAAAGCACCGCGCTGCGCGACAAGCTCGAGGACAACACGCGCTACTTCCGCCAGGCAATCCAGGCCGCGGGCTTCGAGATCAAGCCCGGCGAGCACGCGATCGTGCCGATCATGGTCTACGACGCGGTCAAGGCCCAGCAGCTCGCCGCGCGACTGCTCGAGCTCGGCGTCTATGTCGTCGGCTTCTTCTATCCGGTGGTCGCGAAGGGGCAAGCGCGCATCCGCACGCAGCTGTCGGCCGCGCACGACCGAGATCAGCTCGAGCGTGCCGTCGCCGCGTTCACGCAAGCCGGCCGCGAGCTCGGCCTGGTGAAGTGAGGAGCGCGACGATGAGCCGGCAACGCATCCTCATCATCGGTGCCAACGGACAGATCGGCACCGAGCTCACCGAAGCGCTGATCGCACGCCACGGCGTCGACGCCGTGGTCGCCAGCGACATCGCGCCGGCCTCGCCGCTCGCGCGCGCCTTCCCCGCGCTGCGCTACGAGCGCCTCGACGCGCTCGACAAGGCCGGGCTCCAGCGCACGATCGAGCAGCACGACGTCGGCCAGATCTACCTGCTGGCCGCCGCGCTGTCGGCGCGCGGCGAGCAGCATCCCGACTGGGCCTGGCAGCTCAACATGGCGAGCCTGCTGCACGTGCTCGAGCTCGCGCGCGACCACCGCCTGCGCGTGTTCTGGCCCAGCTCGATCGCAGCCTTCGGCCCGACCACGCCGAAGCAGAACACGCCGCAGACCACGGTGATGGAGCCGTCGACGATCTACGGCATCAGCAAGCTCGCCGGCGAAGGCTGGTGCCGCTGGTACCACGCCAACCACGGCGTCGACGTGCGCAGCCTGCGCTACCCGGGCCTGATCAGCTACAAGGCGCTGCCCGGCGGCGGCACGACCGATTACGCGATCGACATCTTCCACGCCGCCAAGCGCGACGGCCGCTACACCAGCTTCCTCGCGGCCGACGCTGCGCTGCCGATGATGTACATGCCCGACGCGATCCGCGCGACGCTCGCGCTGATGGAAGCGCCGGCCGAGCAGATCCGCGAGCGCGGTTCGTACAACCTGTCGGGCGTGAGCTTCACGCCGGCCGACCTGGCAGCAGCGATCCAGCGCCGGCTGCCGTCGTTCCAGATTGCCTACGCGCCCGACTTCCGCCAGAAGATCGCCGAGAGCTGGCCGCAGTCGATCGACGACAGCGTCGCGCGACGCGACTGGGGCTGGGCGCCGCAGTTCGATCTCGATGCGATGGTGGACGACATGCTCGCGCATGTCGTCCCGGTTCAAAAGGCGGCCTGAGCCGCCTTGATTACGCGCCGAACTTGCCGGCGCGGAAGTCCTCGACCGCCTGGAAGATCTGCTCGTTCGTGTTCATCACGAACGGGCCGTACTGCGCGATCGGCTCGTTGAGCGGCTTGCCGGCGATCAGGATCGCCTTCGTGCCCGGCTCGGCCTCGAGCACGACGCCGTCGGCGTTCGTGCTGTTGGCGAGGATCGCCATGCGCTGCACCGGCACCGCCGTCGAGCCGATGCGCAGCGCGCCGCGGTAGACGTAGACGAAGGCGTTGTGCCCGGCCGGCAGCGGCTGCTCGAAGCGACCGCCATCGCTGAAGTGCAGGTCGAGATACAGCGGCTCGGTATGAGCACGCTGCATCGCGCCTTGCACGCCGTGCGACTCGCCCGCGATCACGCGCGCCGTCACGCCTTCGGGCGTGGTCAGCTCGGGAATCTCGGCGCTCTGGATGTCGCGGTACCAGGGCTCGGTCATCTTGTCCTTGGCGGGCAGGTTGAGCCAGAGCTGGAAGCCTTCCATCGCGCCTTCCTCCTGCTCGGGCAACTCGGAATGCACCAGGCCGCGGCCGGCCGTCATCCATTGCACGCCGCCGTTTTGCAACAGGCCTTCATGGCCGAAGCTGTCGCGATGGCGCATGCGGCCCGCGATCATGTAGGTCACGGTCTCGAAGCCGCGGTGCGGATGGTCGGGAAAGCCGCCGATGTAGTCCTCCGGGCGATCGGTGCCGAAGGCATCGAGCATCAGGAAGGGATCGAGCCGGCGCTGCAGCGGCTGCGTCAGCACGCGAGTCAGCTTGACGCCGGCGCCGTCCGACGTGGCCATGCCTTGCACCAGGCGTTCGACCGAACGCGGGCGCTCGACGGCGACGGTGGCAGGGGTGGCAACGACGGAAGACATGGCGAACTCCTTTTCGGTGGATCTTGACTGAAAGAGCAGGGCTGCGAAACGGCTTCAGGCCAGCGAGGCTTCGATCTGGGCTTGCGCTTCGGCGATGCCCTTCTTCTCGGCATCCGGGCCCATGCCCAGGCCTTCGGCGTAGAAGAACTCGACATCCTTCATGCCCAGGAAGGCCAGCACGGTGCGCAGGTAAGGCACTTGGCCGTCGCTCGGCTGATCACGATGCATGCCGCCGCGCGTCGCCGCGACATAGACCTTCTTGCCTTGCAGCAGGCCTTCGGGGCCGTTGGCGGTGTAGCGGAAGGTCGTGCCGGCGCGGGCGATCGCGTCGATCCAGTTCTTGAGCTGTGCCGAGATGCTGAAGTTGTACATCGGCGAGCCGAGCACGATCACGTCGGCAGCTTGCACTTCGGCGATCAGCGCGTCGTTGCGGGCGACCGCAGCGGCTTGCTCAGGCGTGCGTTGATCGGCCGGCGTGAACAGCGCGCCGAGCACGGCTTCGTCGAGCACCGGATGCGGGTTGCTCGTCAGGTCGCGCAGCACCAACTCGGCGGCGGGATCGGCGGCACGCAGGCGCTCGACGATCTCGTTGGCGAGGCGGGTGGAATGGGCACCGGTGCGGGCGCTGGAGTTGACTTGGAGGATCTTCATGACTTGCCTTTCGGTGGAGGGCGCCGGGGACTCGCTCGGCATGGAGTTCAATGTATTTGTCGCGCCCATGAACCGAAAGCTGTCTAATCGCACAACAAAGTTCCACTGATGGAACGATGGCGGTCTGACATGGCACTCACCACCACCTCCCTCGACCCGGCCAACCTGCTGCTTTTCGCCCATGTGGTCGACAGCGGCAGCTTCAGCGGCGCGGCCAACCGCATCGGGCTGCCCAAGAGCACGGTCTCGCGCCGAATCGCCGCGCTGGAGCGCGACCTGGGCGAACGGCTGCTGCAGCGAACGACGCGCAAGCTGAGCCTGACCGACTTCGGCCACCAGTTGCTGGTTCATGCGCGCCAAGTCGCCGCCGAGGTCGATGCCGCCGCCTCGCTGGCCCTGCACCGCCAGGCCCAGCCGAGCGGGCGGCTGCGCGTCTCGCTGCCCAGCGATCCGCTCGGCCTCGACCTGGCGCGCTTCTCGACCGAGTTCCTGACGCGCTACCCGGCGATCACGCTGGAGCTCGACCTCTCGGCGCGCCGCGTTGACCTGATCGGCGAAAACTTCGATGTCGCGCTGCGCATGGGCGCGCTGCCCGACGACGCGACGCTGGTCGCACGCCGCCTGTTCGAGCACAGCTGGGGGCTCTACGCGGCACCGATCTACCTCGCGATGCGCGGCACGCCGCGCGAACCGGCCGACCTGCTGCGCCACGACGGCATCGGCCTGCGCTCACGCGGTGGCGAGCCGATCCCGTGGCTGCTTCGCCGTGGTGAAGAACAGTGGGAAGGCCTGCCCAAGCTGCGCGCCTGGGCCAACTCGCCGGAGCTGGTCGCGCGCATGGGGCTCGAAGGCGCGGGCATCGTCTCGATTCCCGACTGGACCTCGTGCGAGCACGTGCGCATGGGCCACCTGGTGCGCGTGCTGCCCGACTGGTACCTGCCCGCCTCGACCGGCTGGGCCGTGATGCCGGGGCGCCGCCTGATGCCGGCCAAGACGCGCGTCTTCCTCGAGATGTTCGAGGCCGCACTGGCGCGTGATCTGCTGCCCGAGCTCGAGCGGATTCCGCGCGTCGACGTGAAGGCCTAGCCGGCGAGCCGGTCGATGCGGCGCGCCAGCACGATCGACGTGGTGGTGCGCGAGACGCCGTCGATCTCGCCGATCTCGTCGAGCAGCGCGTCCAGGCGCGCCGGTGAATCGGCGCGCAGCAGCGCGATGTAGTCGAACTCGCCGCTCACCGCGCTCAGCAATCGCAGCTCCGGCATGCGCTCGAGCCGTCGCACCACGTCGCGACCGGCCTTGGGCTGCACCGTGATGCCGACATAGGCCTGCAGCGCGCGATCGGCGACGTCCTGGCCGAGCCGCACGGTGTAGCCAACGATCACGCCGTCGCGCTCGAGCCGCGACAGCCGCGCGAGCACCGTGGTGCGCGCGACGCCGAGCTTGCGTGCGAGGTTGGCGGTGCTCTCGCGGGCGTTGGCCTGCAGCAGGGCGAGCAGGTCGCGGTCGAGGGTATCCATCAGTCGAATCGTCGAACGTCAATGACGAATCGTCGAGATTCTGCGCCTGTTCGACGAACTCGACGTGGAAATCGTCGACGCTCCTTCCTAGACTGGCCCGATCGCAGAACGCCCCTCGGAGACAAGACATGCGCATCGCCCTGCTCGGCGCCGGCCACATCGGACAAACCATCGCCCGCCTGCTCGCGGCCACCGGCGACTACCGCGTCACCGTGATCGACAAGAACCCGGCCGCGCTCGCCAAGCTGTCCGGCCCCGGCATCGCGACCGCGACGGTCGATACCGAGAACGCCGCCGCGCTGGTCGCCGCGCTGCGCGGCCACGATGCGGTGATCAACGCACTGCCTTATCACCTCGCGACGCTCGCCGCCACGCAGGCGCTCGAAGCCGGCTGCCACTACTTCGACCTCACCGAAGACGTCGCCGCGACGCGCGAGATCAAGCGCCTGGCCGACGGCGCGAAGACCGCCTTCATGCCGCAGTGCGGCCTGGCGCCGGGCTTCATCGGCATCGTCGCGCACCACCTGGCCTCGCAGTTCGAGACGCTGGCCGAGGTCAAGATGCGCGTCGGCGCGCTGCCGGCCTTCCCGACCAACTCGCTGAAATACAACCTGACCTGGAGCGTCGACGGCCTGATCAACGAGTACTGCCACCCCTGCGAGGCGATCCGCGACGGCCAGCGCATCGAGGTGCTGCCGCTCGAGGGCCTGGAGCACTTCTCGCTCGACGGCACCGAGTACGAGGCCTTCAACACCTCCGGTGGCCTGGGCACGCTGTGCGAGACGCTCGAAGGCCGCGTGCGCACGCTGGACTACAAGTCCGTGCGCTACCCGGGCCACCAGTCGCTGATGCGCGTGCTGCTCGAGGAGCTGCAGCTCAAGCAGGACCAGGCGACGCTCAAGGACATCATGCGCCGCGCGGTGCCGACGACGATGCAAGACGTCGTGCTGGTCTTCGTGACCGTCAGCGGCCAGAAGAACGGCCAGTTCGTCGAGGAGGTGTTCGCGCGCAAGATCTTCGCGGACCGCAGCGAGAACGCGCCGCTGTCGGCGATCCAGATCACCACCGCCGCCGGCATCTGCGCCGCGGTCGACCTGTTCCGCGAGGGCAAGCTGCCGCAGCGCGGCTTCATCCGGCAAGAGCAGATCGAGCTGCCGGCCTTCCTGGCGAACCGCTTCGGATCGGCGTATCAGCAGTCACGCCAGGTCGAGTCGATCGCCTGAGCCCGGTGGAAAGCGCCCGATCAGCAGCTACGCTTGCAAGATGAATCACGACCTCGACTCCTTGTTCGACGCCTTCGGCGTCTCGACCGATCGCCTGCGCGGCGGCACGCTGGCGGTGCGCTCGCCGATCGACGGTGCGCCGCTCGCGCAAGTGCGCGAAGCCTCGCCGGCCGACATGCACGCGGCGATCGCGCGCGCTCATGCCGCTTTCCTCGCCTGGCGCAATGTGCCCGCGCCGCGCCGCGGCGAACTCGTGCGCCTGTTCGGCGAAGAGCTGCGCACGCACAAGGCCGCGCTCGGCCGGCTGGTCTCGATCGAGGCCGGCAAGATCACCTCCGAAGGCCTCGGCGAAGTGCAGGAGATGATCGACATCTGCGACTTCGCGGTCGGCCTCTCGCGCCAGCTGCACGGCCTCACGATCGCCTCCGAGCGGCCCGGCCATCGCATGATGGAGCAGTGGCACCCGCTGGGTGTCGTCGGCGTGATCAGCGCGTTCAACTTCCCCGTCGCGGTGTGGTCGTGGAATGCGGCGCTGGCGCTGGTGTGCGGCGACTCGGTGGTGTGGAAGCCGTCCGAGAAGACGCCGCTGACGGCGATCGCGACCCAGGCGCTGTTCGAGCGCGCGATGCAGCGCTTCGGTGCCGACGCGCCCCAGGGCCTGGCCGAGCTGGTGATCGGCGGCCATGCGGTCGGCGAGGCGCTGGTCGACGATGCGCGCGTCGCGCTGCTCTCGGCCACCGGCAGCACGCGCATGGGCCGCGCGGTCGGCCCGCGCGTCGCGTCGCGCTTCGGCCGCTGCCTGCTCGAGCTGGGCGGCAACAACGCCATCATCGTCGCGCCGACGGCCGATCTCGAGATGGCCACGCGCGGCATCGTGTTCGGCGCGGTCGGCACCGCCGGCCAGCGCTGCACGACGACGCGCCGGCTGATCGTCCATGCCAGCGTGTACGACGATCTGGTCGCGCGGTTGAAGCGCGCCTACGAGAGCGTGCGCATCGGCGATCCGCTGGCCGAAGGCACGCTGCTGGGCCCGCTGATCGATCGCCAGTCGTTCGACCACATGCAGTCGGCGCTCGCGCGGGCCCGAGAGGAGGGCGGTCGCGTCAGCGGCGGCGAGCGCGTGCTGGCCGAGCGCCATGCGAATGCCTTCTACGTGAAGCCGGCCCTGGTGGAGATGCCGGCGCAGACCTCGGTGGTCTGCCACGAGACCTTCGCGCCCATCCTCTACGTGCTGCGCTACGAGCGCTTCGAGGACGCGATCGCGCTGCAGAACGGCGTACCGCAAGGCCTCTCGTCGTCGATCTTCACCAATGACCTGCGCGAGGCCGAGGCCTTCGTCGCGGCGGGCGGCTCGGACTGCGGCATCGCCAACGTCAACATCGGTACCTCGGGCGCCGAGATCGGCGGTGCCTTCGGTGGCGAGAAGGAGACCGGTGGCGGCCGGGAGTCGGGCTCGGACAGCTGGCGCGCCTACATGCGTCGCACGACCAACACGGTGAACTACTCGAAGTCGCTGCCCTTGGCCCAGGGCGTCCGGTTCGACCTCTGAACGAGCCACGCCGCGTGCGAAGATCCGCGCGCGGCGCCGTGCCGTGTTCGCCCGCCTGGACCATGAAAGCTTCGACGACGACACGCGCACTGCAGCATCGCGGCGGTTTCGTGATCCCGTTGCTGATCGCGGTGGCGGTGGTGGCCGCCTACTTCGCGATCGTGCTGAACTGGAACTACGCCAGCGGCGAGCGCGCCGGCTGGGTCCAGAAGCTGTCGAAGAAGGGCTGGGTCTGCAAGACCTGGGAAGGCGAGCTGGCGCTGGTTTCGCTGCCCGGCAGCACGCCGGAGAAGTTCCAGTTCACCGTGTGGGACGACGCGGTCGCCGACGAGATCAACAAGGTCATGGGCAAGCGCGTCGCGCTGCACTACGAGCAGAAGGTCGGCCTGCCGACCTCCTGCTTCGGCGAGACGCGCCATTACGTCAGTGGTGTGCGGGTGCAAGACGACATCCCGCTCGCGCCGGGCGTTTCGATTCCCGGCCAGAGCGGCGCGCTGCCACCCAGCACACCGGCGCCGCATCCGTCGGCGCCGGGCGCATCGGCACCCTGAGTGAAGCCGAGCCGGCTCAGAAGCTCAGCCGGCCCTGCACACCCCACAGCCGCGGCTCGTTGATGAAGCCGGTCAGGTTGTTGAAGTCGATGCCGCCGGTGACGCGGATCTGGTTCGTGATGTTGCGGCCGAACGCGGCGACCTCGTACTTGCCGTTGCCCCAGATGTAGCCCAGGCGCACGCCGCCTTCGGTCAGCGCCTTGCCGGTGAACTCCTTGGACTCGTAGAGGAAGAAGTTCACCTTCGAGCGATAGGCCCAGTCGGTGTAGAAGTACCACTCGCCGGTCTCGTGCGGGATCGCATAGCGCAGCGTGAAGTTGGCAATGACCTCGGGTGCCTGCGGCAACGGGTTGCCGTCGATCAGCGCACGCCCGCTGGCGTCGAGCGGATCGGTGACCGTGCAGGCGGCGCAGACCGCGACGGCGAGATTCTTGTCCTTGATCTCGGTGTCGTTGTAGCTGCCGCCGAAGGTGACCAGGAGGTTGTCGGTCACGTAGGCCTGCAAGTCGAGCTCGAAACCCTTGCCGACAGTCTTGTCGGCGTTGAGCAGGATATTGGCATTGGCCGCGCCGCCCACCGCGGTGAGCTGCTGGTCCTTGACCGTGTAGTAGAAGACGTTGGCGCTCAAACGCGCGCGGCGCTCGAACAGGTCGGTCTTCACACCGGCTTCGAAGGACGTGTTGGTCTCGGGCTGCGCGATCGACTGGCCGTTGAACTGCCCGGCGCCTTGCACGCTGGCGGCGCGGAACCCGTTGGCCGCGCGCGCGTACAGGTTGGACTCGCGGCTGAGCGCGTAGGTGCCGCTCAGGTCCCAGCTCAGCTTGTTGTTGCTGAAGTCGGCCGTGATCGGGCCGGCAGCGGCCAGGTCGGCGAGCGTCGGCGGCGTGCCGAACACCGCGCTGTTGTAGTCCTGAAGTGCGAAGTCCTTCTTGTCGTAGGTGTAGCGCAGGCCGCCGCGCAGCTTGAGCTCGGGCGTCGCCTGGTAGGTCAGCGCGCCGAACGCGGCATAGGCGTCGTTCTTCTGCTGCGAGCGCGAATAGGCGTTCTGCGCGCCGCCGCCCAGCGAGTCGTAGCTGAAGCTCTCGATCGTGAAGTCTTCATAGAAGTAGTAGAGCCCCGCCTGCCAGTTCAGCGGCCCGGCGTAGTTCGACTCGAGACGCAACTCCTGAGTGATCTGCTTGTGGTCGGGCACGCCGTCGGCCGTCTCCGACGAGAAGGGGATGGTTCCCGGCCCCGACGGCGGCGCGAACACCGCGCCGAAGCCGCCGTCGATGTCGCCGCGGTTGTAGGTGTCGAGCGTCTCGTAGCCGGTGATCGAGTACAGCGACAGCTCGCCCAGGCCCCAGCGCAGGCGCGCGCTGGCGCCCTTGGTGGTCAGCTGCGATTCGTTCTTGCCGTCGATCGAGATCTTGTTCTCGTCGAAGCCGTCGACCAGCTCATTCGTGCCCGGCTTGATGATGTTGGCGCGAAACAGCCGCGCCGAGCCGTCGAGGTCGCGTGCGTGCACGTTGAACAGCGCCGAGAAGTCCTTGTGCGGCGCATAGAGCAGCTGTGCGCGCACGGCTGAATCACGGTAGCCCTCGAGATCCTGCGTCGGGCCGGCGTCGAAGGTGTTCTCGACCCAGTCGTCGCGGCGCTGGGCGAGCAGCGACACGCGTGCCGCCCAGTCCTCGGACAGCGGCACGTTGACCGCGCCCTCGAGGTTGACCATGTTGTCGCTGCCGTAGCCGAGGCTCGCGTAGCCCTCGAGTTTTCGGGTCGGCTTGACGGAATCGAACTTCACCACGCCGGCCGGCGAATTGCGGCCGAAGAGGGTCCCCTGCGGGCCGCGCAGCACTTCGATCTGCTCGAGATCGAACAGCGGGAAGCCCTTGAGGATGGCGTTCTCCTGCACGACGTCGTCGTAGACCAGCGAGACCGGTTGCGAGGCGTTGAGGCGGAAGTCGGTGTTGCCGTAGCCGCGGATGTAGAAGCGCGGGAAGGCGCGGCCGAACGAAGACTCGGCGTTCAGGCTCGGCACGCGCGCGGCCAGTGCGCGCACGTCCTGCCCGCCGGAGTTGATGACGTCGAGCTTCTCGCCCTTGAGGGTCGAGATCGACATCGGCACGTCCTTGATGTTCTCGCTGCGCCGCTCGGCGGTGACCGTGACGGTGTCGAGCTTGCCGGTTTCAACCGGCGCCGGCGCCGTGGTCTCGGTGCCGGCTTGCTGCGCGAAGGCGCCGGCCGCACTGCAGGCGAGCGCGACGGCCAGCGCGATGCGCCGAGGCATCGGCGGAAGATGACGGGTCATGAACGGCTCCTTGGGGTCGTAGTCATGACGCGCGACGATCGCAAGCGTCATGCCACGAGCCCGGCCGCTCAGTCGGTGGGCACGCCCTCTCTCCACGCCGGCCAGCGCGCGACGATGTCGCGCACCAGCGCGCCGCCGACGCGCGCGAGATTGGCGGTCGCGATGGCGAAGCCGCCCGACGCGCCGCTGGTCGATGCGATCAGCGAGGCGTGCGCGCTCTGCCCCGGATAGGGGCGGTCGAAGTTCGATCCGGTGCGCAGCACCGCGAGGCGCTTGAGGTCGACGCGCCCGGCGGCCTCGGCGCGCGCGAGCGCGTTGTAGGTCGCGTTGTCTTCCTGCTGGGTCGTGCAGTAGGTCGCCTGGCCATCGCTCAGCAGCCGGGTCCATGCGCGCGCGTGCTCGCCGAGGCGATGGCCGTGCCACCAGGTGTCGCCGCCGAGCGTGTCGCACTGGATCACGCGCGGCGGCTGGTTGGCCGGCGCGCGGCGGTACTTCGCGCGATAGGCCTGCGCCTTCGCGTCGTCGGCCAGTGCGACGCTCCCCGACAGCGCGAGCGCCTTGCGCAGCAGCGCTTCGTCGAGCCGCGCAGCCTCGGTGTGGTACTCGAACTTCGGCTTCTCGCCGGGGACGCGCGTCATGATGCCGAGGTAGCCGCTGGTCCAGCCCTTGGGCATCTCGCGTGCGTCGATCTCGTGCGCGATGCCGAAGTCGATCAGCCAGCGCGCCCACGCGGCGCTGCCGGTCGTGCCTTGCGCGGGATCGATGCCGGCGATGCCGGCGATGAGGAAGTAGCTGCGGCGCAAATCCAGCCGCGCGTCGAGCGCGACGGCAAGCGTCGACGCGGCCGCATTCGCATGACCCATGCCGACGACGACCAGGCACACGCCGTCGTCGTTGCAGCGCAGCGCCGGATGCTCGGGCAAGAGCCCCGGCACCGGCAGCGATTGCTTCAGCCCGAACGGTTCGATCCATGGCAGCGCCTCGGGCTCGAACATGCTGATGATCAGCACCTTGATCTCGCGCGGCGCCGGCTGGGCATGGGCGGCCAGCGGCGCGCATGCCGCGAGCAGGGTCAACAGCCAGCGCCTCACTTCGCACCTGCCTTTTTCTTGCGTGCGCGCCAGGCGTCGAGGAAGGCCAGCGTCACCGCGGCCTCGTTGACCTCGGCCAGGCCGCTGGCGAACAGCGCGCCGACGTCGGCGTCGAAGCCCTCGGCGCCGGCCAGGTCGCTCAGCGAGCGAAAGGCGATGTAGGGCACGCCGTTGGCATGCGCCACGTGCGCGAGCGCGGCCGTCTCCATCTCGAAGGTCTGTGCCTGCAGCACCTCGTGCAGATAGGCGCGGTATTGCGCGTTGGCGAGAAAGACCGGCGCCGAGACGCCGCGCCCGCCGACCAGCAGGCGCGGCTGCTGCTTGACGCACATCGACGCATCCTGGCTGCCGTCGGCACGACGCGCCTTCGGACCGCAACGCTCGAGCGTCGGCGCGAGGCCGCGCGCGACCGCGAGCATCTCGGCATCGACGGGGTAGTCGAACATGAAGCCGCCGTGGGGCGCATTGGCCGCATTGAGGACGTAGTTCTCGCGCATGTAGAGGCCGGTCTCGACACGCCCTTGCGGTGTCTGCAGCGCGAACGGCGGCAGCGGCTGGCCGTCGGCGCCGGTCGCCAGCTTCAGGCCCAGGCAAGACAGGTCGCCTGTCTTGCCGCAAGGCGAGGGCAGGCGCGCGTCGGCGTTCCAGAACACCTCCATGGGCATGGCCCAGCGGTCCGGCACGGTGACGTCGCCGACATGGTTGGCAGGATCCACGCCGCCGGCGATGCCGCTCATCACCAGGCGCTCGACGCGAAAGTGGTCGAGCATCTGCTGCGTGACCATGGTCGAGTTCACGATGCTCACGCCGCTGAGCACGATGACGACCGGGTTGCCCCGGAGCACGCCGGTCGTGAAGCGCTTGCCGTGGATCACGTGGGTGCGGCGTGCACGCGTTTCGCCCACCAGCAGATCGGCTTCGGCGCCGAAGGCCGAGACGATGCCGATGCGCGGCGTGCAGTCGCTCAGGCAGCGGGCACGGCCATCGGCCGCGGCGGCGAGGCCGCAAGGGAGAGCGAGCGCCAACCAAGCGGCGCATCGGAGCAAGGCGGTGAAGGTCATGGGCGAGGGTCGGTTCTGCGTGGCACGCGCGAGGGTGCAATGCTCGTGCCAGCGCGGCGAATCCGCCAGTCACTGAGCGGCGGACGCGGTGACTTCGATTACGCTTGCGGCTCGACCAAGCGCGGGGCCAGCCGCGCAGTAACCGATCCACCGCCTGATCGACGGAACGGACCGATGGCCACCGCGGCGCCTGCAGTTCAGCCCAGCACCACGTCACCGAAACGCCAGCCGCGCCGGCTGCGCACCTATCTCGGCGCGCTGGTCGCGGTGATCCTGGTGCCGGCGCTCGGCACCGCTGCGGTGGCGGTGTGGCGGACCGCGCAGTCTTATCGTGACGCGTCGGCCGCGCGGCTGATCGACACCGCGCATGCGCTCGCCCACGCGGTCGAGCGCGACCTGGCGCACCAGGCCGCGCTGCTCGAGACGCTGGCCGCCGGCTCCGACGCCGAGGCGCGCGGCACGCCCGCCGCCCACCGGCGCCTGCCCTATCGCGGCCCCGACGTCGGCCGGCTCACGCTGTCCAGCGCCTTCGACGACGACACGGCCGATGCGCCGCCCGGCGACTTCCTGCGCAAGGTGACGCAGGAAAAGGGCGTCGAGCCGGTGTTGTCCAACCTCTATTTCGCAGGCAGCGAGCGCCAGCCGCGCGTGGCCTTCGCGATGCCGCGCGCCGCGGGGCGCGAGGTGCTGTCGCTCGAGCTGACGCCGCAGCAGCTGGTGCGGCTCGCGCCGCAGCAAGGCTCGAGCGACACCAGCCTGCTGGTCGCGGTGACCGACGGCACCGGTCGCATCGTCTCGCGCTCGCGCGACGGCGAAAAGTTCGTCGGCCGCCGCGTGCCCGATTGGGAAGCGCTGCAGGCGCTGCGCAGCCGCAGCGGTGTCTTCGAAGCGCGCACCACCGAAGGCTCGATGGTGATCTTCGCGTTTCGCACGCTCGACGCGACGCCCGGCTGGGTGCTGGTGGTCGGCGAGCCGCTCGGCGCGTTCAACGCGCGCTGGCATCGCCCGCTGATCCAGATGGCGATCGGCGGCGGTGCCGCGGTACTGCTCGCGTTGCTGCTGGCCGGGTGGCTGAGCCGCCAGATCCTGCGCCCGGTCTGGTCGCTGCAGCGCGATGCGCATCGCGTGGTCGCCGACGATGCCTCCGGCGACGCGGTCGCGCCGCCGCCCGACGAGGCCCTGCCGATCGCCGAGTTCGAGTCGCTGCGCAACAGCATCGACAGCGCCCAGGCCTCGCTGCAACAGCGTGCCCAGGCGCTCGCGCGCAGCGAGCTGCGCTACCGCACGCTGGCGCAGGCCGGCGCGCTGGTGCTGTGGCGCGCCGAGCGCGGCGGCGGTCTCGTGTCGGTGGCCGGCTGGGAAGCGCTGACCGGGCTGCCCGAGATGCAGGCACTGGGCAGCGGCTGGTTCGCGCAAGTGCATGCGCAAGACCGCGGCACGCTGCGCGCGCAGCTCGACGATGCCGCCGTCGATCGGCCGCTGGTCGACGCCGAGTTCCGCCTCGCGATGCCGGGCGGCGACTGGCGCTGGGTGCGCGCGCGCGGCTCGGCGGTGCCGAGCGCCGACGGCCGCATCTCCGAATGGGTCGGCGTGCTCGAGGACGTGCACGAGCGCCGCAGCGCCCAGGACCGCATCGCGCATCTCGCGCATCACGACGCGCTGACCGGCCTGGGCAACCGCACCGAGCTGCGCCGCCGGCTCGAGGCGGCGGTCGAGCGTGCGGCGGTCGGGCGGCCCGGCGCGCTGCTGTACATCGATCTCGATCGCTTCAAGGAGGTCAACGACTCGCTCGGCCATCCGGTCGGCGACGCGCTGCTGCGCATCGTGACGCAGCGCCTCGCGGCGCTGGTGCGCGAGGCCGACGCGATCGCGCGATTGGGCGGCGACGAGTTCGTCGTCGTGCAGTCGTCGGTGAAGTCGCGCGCGGACGCGGCCGGGCTCGCGGCGCGCATCGTCGATTCGCTGTCGGCCGGCTACGAGCTCGACGGCCACCACGTCGTGATCGGCGCGAGCGTGGGCATCTGCCTGATCGGCCCCGGCGACAACGATCCCGATCGGCTGCTGCTGCGCGCCGACCTCGCGCTGTACCGCGCCAAGTCCGACGGGCGCGGGCGCTACTGCTTCTTCGACGACGAGATGGAGCTGCGCATGCAGGCGCGCCGCGCGCTCGAGTGCGAGCTGCGCGACGCGATCGCGAAGGAGGAGTTCGAGCTGGTCTACCGGCCGCTGCACGACCTGGCCAGCGGCCGCGTGGTCGGCGCGCAGGCCGAGCCGCGCTGGCAGCATCCGCAGCGCGGGCCGGTGGCCTTCGACGAGTTCGCCTTCCTGGCCGACGAGATCGGGCTGTCGGGCCGCATCATGAACTGGGCGGTGCAGCGCGCCTGCGCCGACGCCGCGGGCTGGCCGCATGCGCCCAAGGTCGTGCTGCCGATGGCGCAGTCCTGGGTCGAGCGCGGCGATCCGGTGGCCGCGGTGTCGAACGCGCTCGATCGCTTCGGCCTCGCGCCGCAGCGCCTCGAGCTCGGCTTCGACGAGGCCTTGCTGCTCGAGGACATGCCGCGCGCGGTGCGGCTGCTGCGCGAGCTGCGCGCGCTGCGCGTGCGCATCGCGATCACGCGCCTGGGCTCGAGCAGCGTCGAGCTGATCGAGGCCCTGCATGCGATCGCGCCCGACCGCGTGACGATCGAACCGGCGATCGGCGCCTTGCGCGACGACGACCGCCATGCGCTGCACACGGCGGTGCTCGGCGTGTGCCAGCGGCTGGGCATCGGCGTCGATGCGCAGGGTGCGCTGGACGGCGGCTATGCGAGCGCGCGCGAGGTCGATGCGTGGTTCGCTACGGTGTCGTCGTCATTGAAGACTTCGTGATCCCGCCGCCTCACTCGCACCAGTAGAAGTCCACCGGCTGCTTCGCATGCAGTGCGAGGCCGTGCACCGGCGAGGGCAGGTGCCAGCCGCCGGTCGCGGCCTTGATGAAGGCTTCGCGCTTGTCGATGCCGCGTGCGGCGATCACGATGCGCCGGCTCTTCAGCAACTCGGCCAGCACCAGCGTCATGCGCGGCGGCCCGGCCGGGATGTTGGCCGGCGTGACGATCGGCCGGCACACCGCTGCGCTCGCGAGATCGAGCGCGGCGTCGGTGCCCTGGCCGCCGGGGAACATCGACGCGACATGGCTGTCGGCGCCCAGGCCCAGCAGCACCAGGTCGTAGGGATGGGGCAGTGCGCTCACGCGCGCGGCGATGCGCGGCGCGGCGTCTTCGGGCGTCGCATCCGGCTCGAACAGCGGCACGAGCGTCGCCGCAGCCGCGGGGCCTTGCAGCAGCAGCCGGCGCACCAGGCCTTCGTTGCTGCCGGCATCGGTGGGCGCAACCCAGCGTTCGTCGGACAGCGTCAGGCTCAGCTTGTCCCATGGCAGGTCGAGCGCCGCGAGGCGCGGGTAGTAGTCGCGCGGCGTCGTGCCGCCGGTGACCACCAGGCTGGCGCGGCCGCGCGCTTCGATGCCGCTCGTCGCGGCCTCGCGCACCGCCTGCGCCACCGCGTCGGCGAGTGCCTGCGGATCCTCGACTTCGTGCAAACGCAGCGTGCCGGCCACCGTGATCGTGTTCATCGTCGTCGTCTTCATGTCTTGCTGGGTTGGGCGTAGCGCTTGGCGCGCAGGTTCTTCTTGATCTCTTTCAGCGTCGAGCGCAGCTCGCTGGGCATGCGCAGCGCGACGCCGGTGGTCAGCACATCGATCGTCACGAGGTGCAAGAGGCGCGACACCATCGGGCTGTAGCGGTCGTAGTCCTCGGGGTGATCGACGGCCAGCAGGATGTGCTGCGAGCCATGGGCGGTCAAAGCAAGCGGCGAGCCGCTGGCGGTGATCAGGATCGTCGTCGCGCCCTTGCGGCGCGCGATCTCGGCGACGTCGAGCAGATCGCGGCTGTGGCCTGAGTTGGAGATGATCACCGCGACATCGCCCGGCGAGAGCATGGTCGCGCTCATCACCTGCACGTGACCGTCGCTGACCGCGGCGGCATTGACGCCGAGGCGAAAGAACTTGTGCTGCGCATCCTGAGCGACGATGCCGGAGTTGCCGACGCCGTAGAACTCGATGCGCCGACCCTCGAGCCCGGCCTGCGCGAGCGCCTCGATCGCGCGCTCGAAGGCATGCGAGGCCGCGTCGTTGCGGAACTTGAGCAGCGCGCTGACGGCGTTGTCGATCACCTTGACGACCACGTCGCCGGGCGCATCGCCCTCGTCGACCGCGCGGTGCACGAAGGGCACGCCCTCGTTCAGCGCGGCCGCGAGCGCGCGCTTGAAGTCGACCAGGCCGCCGTAGCCCGCGCTGCGGCAAAAGCGCACGACGGTGGGCTTGCTGACGCCGGCGCGCTCGGCCAGCTCGGTGACCGGCTGCGTGACGAAGGCACGCGGCTCGGCCAGCGCGAGCGCGGCCACGCGCTGCTCGGCCGGCGGCAGCGCGCTCACCGATGCGCGCAAACGCTCCAACACGCTCAGGCCTCTTCGTCCCACGCGTAGCCATCGCGCGCGATCAGCGCGCTGGCCGCGGGCGGGCCCCAGCTGCCGGCGGCATAGGGCCGCGGGCCGCTCTCGTCGCGCTCCCAGTGGTCGAGCACCGGCTCGACCCAGCGCCAGGCCTGTTCCTGCTCGTCGCTGCGCACGAACAGGTTGAGCCGCCCGGCGATCGCATCGAGCAGCAGGCGCTCGTAGGCGCCGACGCGCTCGCTCGCGAAAGCCTTCTCGAAGTCGAGGTCGAGCGAGACCGGCGACAGCAGCTCGTGCTGGCCGCTGCCCTTGGCGGCCAGCAGGTGCAACTCGAGGCCGTCCTCGGGCTGCAGCTTGATGACCAGCTTGTTGGCGCGGCTCGAGCCGGGAAAGATCGAATGCGGCACCGCGCGGAAGTTGATGGCGATGTGCGCGTCGGCCATCGCGAGGCGCTTGCCGGTGCGCAGGTAGAAGGGCACGCCGGCCCAGCGCCAGTTCTGCACCTCGGTGCGCAGCGCGACGAAGGTCTCGGTGCGGCTGCCCGCCGGCACGCGCACTTCTTCGAGGTAACCCGGCACCGGCTTGCCGCCGACCAGGCCGCCGCGGTACTGGCCGCGCACCACGTCGCGCGCGACGTCGGCCTCGCTGAAGGGCTTGAGCGAGCGCAGCACCTTGAGCTTCTCGTCGCGGATCGCGTCGGCATCGCTGCTCGCGGGCGCTTCCATCGCGATCATCGTCAGCAGCTGCAGCGCGTGGTTTTGCACCATGTCGCGCATCGCGCCGGTGCGGTCGTAGAAGTCGCCGCGCGTGCCGACGCCGATGCTCTCGGCCAGCGTGATCTCGATGTTGGCGATGCTCTCGCGCCGCCACAGCGGCTCGAACAGCGCATTGCCGAATCGCAGCGCCATCAGGTTCTGCACCGCGGGCTTGCCGAGATAGTGGTCGATGCGCAGCGCCTGCCGTTCGCTGAAGCTCGCGGCCACCGTGCGGTTGATTTCCTGCGCGCTATGCAGGTCGTGGCCGAGCGGCTTCTCGAGCACCACGCGCACGTTCGGGCCGTTCAGGCCCGCCTGGCCGAGCTGGGCGCAGATCTGCGTGAACAGGTGCGGGCTGGTCGCGAGGAACAGCACCACCGTGTCGGCGCCGCGCTCGTCGATGCTGGCCTTCAGTCCCGCGTAGTCGTCGGGCCGCGAGAGGTCCATGCGGCGGTAGTGCAGCAGCTCGGCGAAGCGCGCGAACTCTTCCTCGTTCGGGCGCTTGGCGCTGTCGACCTCCTCGAATCGCTCGCGGATGAAGCGGCGGTAGTCGTCGTCGCTGCGCTCGTCGCGCGCGACCGCGATGATGCGGCCCTGGGCAGGCAGCTTGCCGTGTCGAAAGGCCTGGAACAGGGCCGGCATCAGCTTGCGCCATGTGAGGTCGCCGGTGCCGCCGAAGAGGACGAGGTCGAATGACATGATCTTGTGATGTAACCAAGTTACATTAGAATGATGCTACCGATTTCATCTGCGGTCAATGCGCCGAAGCCCTTGCCGGCGCAGCGTTTCCGCAGACCAGGAGTGAGCCGATGACGATCCATTCCGTCCTTGCCCGCGTGACCGCGCGCATCACCGAGCGCAGCGCCGCGACGCGCGCGGCCTATCTCGACCGCATCGCGAAGGCGCGCCGCGAAGGCACGGTGCGCGGCCGCGTGTCCTGCACCAACCTTGCCCATGCGATGGCGGCTTCGCCCGCTCATGACAAGCTGGTGATCCGCGAGCAGCGCGCACCCAATCTCGCGATCGTCTCGGCCTACAACGACATGCTCTCGGCCCACCAGCCGCTCGAGCACTTTCCGGACATCATCAAGCGTGCCGCCCGCGAGGCCGGCGCGACCGCGCAGTTCGCCGGCGGCGTGCCGGCGATGTGCGACGGCGTTACCCAAGGCCAGATCGGCATGGAGATGTCGCTGTGGTCGCGCGACGTGATCGCGCAGTCGACCGCGATCGCGCTGAGCCACAACGTCTTCGATGCCGCACTGCTGCTCGGCGTGTGCGACAAGATCGTGCCGGGCCTCCTGATCGGCGCGCTGGCGTTCGGCCATCTGCCGACCGTCTTCGTGCCCGCCGGCCCGATGACCTCGGGTCTGGGCAACACCGAGAAGGCCAAGGTCCGCCAGCTGTTCGCGCAGGGCCTGGTCGGGCGTGCCGAGCTGCTCGAGGCCGAGATGGCGGCCTATCACGGCCCCGGCACCTGCACTTTTTACGGCACCGCCAACAGCAACCAGATGCTGATGGAAGTGCTGGGCCTGCACCTGCCGGGCGCTGCCTTCGTCAACCCCGGTACGCCGCTGCGCGCGGCGCTGACCGCCGAGGCCGCACATCGCGCCGCGCAGATCACCGCGCTCGGCAAGGACTACCGGCCGATCGGCGAGATCGTCGACGAGCGCGCGATCGTCAACGCCGTCGTCGGCCTGCTGGCGACCGGCGGCTCGACCAACCACACGCTGCACCTGGTCGCGATCGCGCGTGCCGCCGGCATGGTGATCGACTGGGGCGATTTCGCCGAGCTGTCGGCCGTGGTGCCGCTGCTCACGCGCATCTATCCGAACGGCCAGGCCGACGTGAACCACTTCCATGCCGCGGGCGGCATGGGCCTGCTGATCCGCGAGCTGCTCGATGCCGGCCTGTTGCACGAGGACGTGAAGACCGTCGTCGGCGACGGCCTGCGCGCCTATGCGCAGGAGCCCTGGCTCGACGGCGAGAAGCTCGCGTGGCGCGCTGCGCCTGCGGAGCCCATCGACCACGGCGTGCTGCGCCGTGCGTCCGACCCGTTCCAGCACGACGGCGGCATGCGCCTGCTCGAGGGCAACCTCGGCCGTGCGGTCTTCAAGGCCTCGGCGGTCAAGCCGGAGCATCGCGTCGTGACCGCGCCGGCACGCGTGTTCGAAGACCAGGCGGACATGATCCGCGCCTTCAAGGCCGGCGAGCTCGATCGCGACGTGGTCGTGGTGGTGCGCCATCAAGGCCCGCGGGCCAACGGCATGCCCGAGCTGCACCAGCTGACGCCCAGCCTCGCGGTGCTGCAGGACAAGGGCTTCAAGGTGGCGCTGGTGACCGATGGCCGCATGTCGGGCGCGTCGGGCAAGGTGCCGGCGGCCATCCATGTGACGCCGGAGGCGCTGCAGGGCGGCCTGATCGCGAAGCTGCGCGACGGTGACATCGTGCGTGTCGATGGCGAGGCCGGCGTGCTCGAAGCGCAGGTCGATGCGGCCGAGCTCGCCGCGCGCGAGCCGGCCCCCTTCGACCCCGAAAGCAGCGCCTGGGGCCTGGGTCGCGAGCTGTTCGCGGCGAACCGCGCGCAGGCGCTCGGCGCCGAGCAGGGCGCGGCGAGCTGGACCGCCTGAAGAGGACACCGAAGATGACTGCACACACCACCCACGCCGGCGCGCTCGACGCGGTGATGACGGCCGCGCCGGTGATCCCGGTGATCGTGATCGATCGCGTCGAGGACGCCTTGCCGCTGGCGCGCGCGCTGGTGCAAGGCGGCTTGCGCGTGCTCGAGGTGACGCTGCGCACACCGGCCGCGCTGGAGGCGATCCGCGCGATGAGCGCGGTCGACGGCGCGATCGTCGGCGCCGGCACGGTGCTCGATGCACAACAGTACGAAGCCGCTGCGGCCGCGGGCGCGCAGTTCATGGTCTCGCCCGGCCTGACGGAGGCGCTGGCCGCGCATGCGAAGACGCATCGCGTGCCGCTGCTGCCCGGCGTCGCGACCGCCTCGGAGCTGATGCGCGCGCGCGAACTCGGCTTCACGCGGCTGAAGTTCTTCCCGGCCGAATCGGCCGGCGGCGTCAATGCGCTCAAGGGCTTCGCGAGCGTGTTTCGCGACGTGCGCTTCTGCCCGACCGGCGGCATCAGCGCGGCCTCGGCGTCGAGCTACCTCGCGCTGCCCAACGTCGCTTGCGTCGGCGGCTCGTGGCTCACGCCGGCCGATGCGGTGACGCAGCGCGACTGGGCGCGTGTCGAGCAGCTCGCGCGGCAGGCGGCGGCGCTGAAATCCTGAGCCTCGGCGCCCGCGGCGTGGGCACAATCCGGTTCCCACCGAACGTGCCCGCGAGATAACGCAGATGTCAGAGGAATCCACGCCGATCGAGCCGGCCGAAGCCAAGCCCGAGCGCATCGACTGCGCCGCCGAGCTCAAGCAGCGTTTCCCGGCGCTGTTCGCCGGTGCCCCCAAGCCGCTCAAGCTGCGCATCCAGGCCGACATCCAGGAGCGCGCGCCCGGCGTCTTCAGCAAGCAAGCCCTGTCGGCCTTCTTTCGCCGCTATACATCGAGTACCGGCTACCTGATCGCGCTGACCAAGGCCAAGACGCGCTTCAACCTCGACGGACAAGCCGATGGCGAGCTGAGCGACGAACATCGCCAGATCGCGACGCAGGAACTGGCGCGCCGCCGCGAGATCACCGCGTCGCGCCGCCAGCAAGAGGAAGACGAGCGCCGCGCTCGCATCCAGCTGCTGCGCGATTTCGAGCGCACGACGCTGACGCCGGCCAACTTCTGCGCCCTCAAGGGCATGGCGGCCGAGCAGCTCGAGGCCGTGCTCGCGCAGGCGCGCGAGGACCTCAAGGCGATGCCGCCGCGCGAGCCGATGCATCGCCCTGGCGGCCGTCCCGACGCTCGGCCGCCGCGCGGCCCGAACCCGCGGCGCCGCTGAGCGACTAGCGCAGGCTGCGCGCGAGCGCCTGAGCCGCGCCGGTCAGCGCCGGATGCGGTGCGACGATCAAGCCGGTGGCGATGCGCGCCAGGTAGCCGTTCATCCGGCCCTTGGCCTCGAAGCGTTCGCGAAATCGCGATGCGCACAGAGGCTCTGCGAGCTTTTGCGCGACGCCGCCGGCGATGAACACGCCGCCGCGCGCGCCGATGGTCAGCGCGACGTTGCCGGCAAAGCCGCCCAGCATCGCGAAGAACATGTCCAGCGTGGCGAGCGCGGCCGCGTCGCGCGCGACCAGGGCGCGCTGCGTGATCTCTTGCGGCGTGACGGCCTCGGCCGGCATGCCGCGCACGATGCACAGCGCCCGGTGCAGCAGCGGCAGACCCAGGCCGGACAGCAGCCGTTCGGCCGAGACGTGCGAATACTCGCGGCGCAGCACACTCAACACCTGCGACTCGAGGTCGTCGGCCGGGGGCGCGCTGACGTGTCCGCCTTCGGCGGCCAGCGCGAGCCAGTCGCCGCCGGGCAGCGGCACGCAGCTGGCGACGCCCAGCCCGGTGCCTGGCCCGATCACGGCCATCGGCGCGCGCATGTCGATGCGCGCCGCGCTGCCGAACAGCCGCACGTCGCCCTCGCCCAGCAGCGGCAACGCCAGCGCCAGCGCTTCGAAGTCGTTGAGCAGCACGACATGCCGCGCGCCCAGCGACTCGGCAAGCTTGCTGCGCGAGATGACCCATTCGGAGTTGGTCAGGCGCACCGTGTCGCCATCGACCGGCGTGGCCACCGCGACCGCCACGTGCGCCGGCCGGAGCCGTTTACCGAGCCGTGCCGCGAGCGTGTCGAGGTAGACCTCGGCCGCGGCCTGCGGCGAGGCATGCTCGGCGCTGCGCACCGACTCGACATGCTCGACCGCGCCGCCCGGTGTGGCCACCAGGCCGAAGCGCGCGTTCGTGCCGCCGATGTCGGCCACCAGCCAGGGCAGGGAGTCGGCGGGAAGCGGCGTGACCACGGGCACCATGATGAGTTCGCGGCGGGGCAATCTGCAAGCCCGAGCCGCTGCCGCGGCCAAGTCAGCCGGCGGGAATCACGCGATGGATCTGCGTCATCGCCGGCACCGGCCAACCGGCTTCCTTGCACACGCGCACGATCGCCTCGTTGGTGTCGAAGTAGACCTGCCAGTAGTGGTCGGTGTGCGTGTACGGGCGCACCGAGATCACCGGGCCTTCGAGCTTCATGTCGAGCAGGTTGACCTCGGGCGCGGGCGTCGCGGCGACGTTGGGGATCTGCGAGATCGCGTCCTTGAAGCGCGCGATCGCGTCGAGCGCATCGACGCCTTGCGCGAGCTGCGCGGTGCGCTCGACGCGGCGCACCGGCAGCGACGAGAAGTTCTGGATCGTGTCGCCCGAGATCTTGCCGTTGCCGACGATGGTCAGCACGTTGTCGGGCGTCACGATGGTGGTGCCGAACAGGCCCAGCTCCTGCACCGTGCCGACCACGCCGCCGACGCTGACGAAGTCGCCGACCTTGAACGGGCGCAGGATCAGCATGAAGGCGCCGGCCGCGAAGTTGCCGAGCAGGCCGCTCCAGGCCGCGCCGATCGCGACGCCGGCGCCGGCCAGCAGCGCGGCGAACGAGGTGGTCTCGATGCCGAAGTAGCCGAGGATCCCGAGGACCAGCGCGATGTTCAGCGCGATCGCGATGATCGAGCCGATGTACTTGGTCAGCGTCGGGTCGACGTGGTTGCGGTTCATCGCCGCCTGGACCACCGCGATCACGCGGCCGATCAGCCAGCGCCCGATGATCCAGAACGCGATTGCGGCGAGCACCTTGATCGCGAGCTCGGTCGCGGTGGTGCTCAGGAACTGCTGGAAGCTCTCGACGTTCACGGGACTGTCTTTCACACTGGACTCCTGATGTGAACACTGCCGGCGGCAGGGCCGGCGCAGTTTGGCATCAGCGGCGAACGAGCACCAGTGCGAGCTCGGCCCAGTTCGCTTCGCGCGGGTGGAGCACGCGCTCGTAGGGCGGCTTGGGCCAGTGCCATGCGGTCGACGGGAACAAGGCGCGCAGCGCGTTCACGTCGACGTGGTACGGCGGGCCTTCGATCAGCCCCAGCGCGCCGCCGGGTCGCGGCGCGTTCATCGCCAGCAGCGCGAGCCGGCCGCCCGGACGCAGCCAGCGCGCCAGCTGCGCGGCATAGGCGCTCCACTGGTCGGGATGCAGCGCGCACAGGCAGGTCTGTTCGTAGACGGCGTCGAGCGGCGTGTCGGCTTGCCAGGCGAGCACGTCGGCTTCGATGGCGCGTGCCGCGAGGCCTTCATGCGCGAGGCGATCGCGCACCAGCGCGATCGCGGCCGGCGCGTAGTCGAGCGCGGTGACGTCGAGGCCGGCGCGTGCGAGGGCGATCACCTCGTGCCCCGCGCCGCAGCCGGGCACGGCGATGCGCATGCCGGGGCTCAACGTGCCGTCGGCCAGCCAGCGCGCGAGCTGCGGGCTCGGCGCGCCGCGGTCCCACGGCGTCTGGTGTTCGAGGAAGCGCTGCTGCCAGAAGTCGCGGTCGGGTCCGTGCATCGGCGCAGTGTAGGCGGCGCTATTCGTCGAGCGACTTCACGAGCGCCAGCGTCGCATCGGGCGACAGGCTCAGCAGCTCGCCGATATCGGCCAGGTCGTCCGGCACCGCGGCATTGCTCCAGCCGCCGCGCTCGGGCTCGGTGTGGCGCGCCAGGCGCACCGCCAGCGCGACGCTGCGCACGCGCGGATGTTCGGCGTGGCGGTCGTCGGTCAGCTGGCGCAGCAGCTCGGGCAGCGACCATGCCTGCATCAGCGACTGCTCCAGTGCGTGGAGTTCGACGCCCAGCACCGCCTGCTGCGCGGTGGCCGAGCGCAGCGTCGCATCCTGCGATTGGCGTTGCGCGATCTCGAGCGCGAGCGCCGGCGCGTGGCACCACAGCAGCATCTCGGCGAAGTCGTGCAGCGAGGCGGCCAGATGGGCCTGCACCGCGTCCTCGTCCATGCGGTGCACCGCGAAGCCGAGCGCGAAGGTCGCGGCGCGATGCGCCCGGCGGATCACGCGCTGCAGTCCGTCGAGCGCCTGCGGCTGCGCGGCCAGGTGCGACTCGACGGTGACGAGGTTCTCGCAGTCGCGAAAGAACGGGCCGACGCCCAGCATCACCAGCGCGGCGATCACGGTCTCGGGCACCTGCCGGTCGCCGCCGCGGCGTTGCGACTGCGTCGCGGCATGAGCCAGCACGCGCAGCTGCATCAGCGGGTCGTGGCGGATGGTCTCGCCGAGCTGGTGGGCGTCGACGCTGCCGTGGCGCGCCTCGGCCTCGGCCAGCAGGGCGATTTCCTGGGCGGTGCGTTCGAGCACCGGGATCGCCTGGCCGCGCAAGTGCGCGGTCCAGGCGTCTAGAGTGGGCAGCGGTCGGTTCAGCATCGGTGGGGGTGGCCGGCTTCGCACCCGCCGGGATGCGAGGCCGGTGCGCTGTGTTCGGGGTATCGGCCCTCGCACTGCGCACTGAAACCGGGGAAACCCGCGGCCGCGTCGAGCGTTGCCGGTGCCTGCGCGCATTCGCACGCACTCACCACCGACACCGCGGCCACCACGGCCACGATCAAGCTCGCGTTCATAGCCGTTCCACTCCTTCGATGCGGCCGACCAGTCGGCCGTCCTCGTACAGCGCACCGGCCGCGTACTCGCGGGCGACAGCCGCCACGGGCCGCGCGGCGCGCGGCGATCCAGCCAGTTGCACCGCGGCGCGGGCAACGAGCACCGCGAGGGCGCGCAGCACCGCGGCGAGTCGCTCGCGCAGGCTGCCTGCGGGGCTGGTGGGCAAGGCGACAGCGGGGCCGCCGGACAGACTCCTCGTGCTCATGATCGTCTCCATCGTCTGAGCCGGCCGCCGGTCTTGATCAGTGCCGGTCGGCCTTAGGGTTCACGGGCCCCTGCGGGCCAATTGATCGAGTTCGCGCGCGAGTGCGCGCTGCGCTTGCTGGCGCTGGCCGCTCGCGCCGCGGCCGTGCTCGCCGGCATGGCGCTGGCGGGCGGCCAGTGCAAGCGGGTTGCGCGGTTGCGGCATCGCGATGACGAAGCGCTGCGACGCGTTGCGGGGGGTGTTGCGGGTCCAGTTCATCGTTCGCTCCTCGAAAGGTCTGAAAGGCCGGCGCCACTCGGCGCGCGGGAAAAACAAAACGGCCCGGGGGCTTGCGCCATCCCGGGCCGTTGGTGGTGAATCGCTCGGCTAGCTGCCGACGATCACACCGCCAGGCCGCCCGGGCCCGCGTGCGTTGCCGATGACTGCGGTGCGTGCCGCGGCTGCCATGCGGGCAGCGGCGAGCGCATCGGCGCAGCGTCGGAACGAACTCAGGAAAAGCATGGCGACCGGGCTCCGGTGGATGGGTTGGGTGGATCGGGTGTCGTCGCTTTGGCGATAAGGCCTGGAAGGCTTTGCCGAACGACTTGCGCAGATGATAAACACTTGATTATCTTGCGCAAGACTTGTTGGCCTCGCGCGACGCCCTATTTCTAGGGGGGAGCCCGGACGCAGGCAGTCCAGTGGGCGCCTGCAGGGCTCAGCGCTTCTTCTTCAGCGGTGCGATGCCGCGCTGGGCTTGTGCCCACACGCTGGCGTCGTCGGGCGCGGCGGTCTTGGTCGACGCGGCCGCAGGCGGCGGCGGTGCCGCGGGCGGGGTGAGCACCTCGCCCAGCAGATCGAGCAATCGCGCGCGGGCACGTTGCGGATGGCGCCGGTAGTAGCTCAGCACCAGACCGACGATGAAGCGCTCGTCGTCGTCGCGCGGCGCGTCTTCGTCACGCGCCGCTTCGGTGGCGAGCGGGGCCGCCTTGGCCGCGGCCTGAGCCGGTGCGGCCGCGCCGGGCGGCCGGTCCATCCAGCCCTGCGGCTTGTGGCAGGCCTGCTCGAACTGGCGCGCGAGGCGCTCGCCGATCTGGCGCGAGCGGCTCTTGATCTGGCTCCAATAGCTCGGCTGGATGCCGAGCCGCTCGGCGAAACGGCGTTCGAGTCCGCGCAAGGTGGCGGCGTCGGGGTGCTTCACGGTCGCGCTGACGAACTCGTCGAACAGCCGCAGCGCGTTGTCGAGCCGAAGGCTCGCCAGATCCTGGGTCATGCCCCAATGATAAAAGACGCTTGCCCAGGGCCCGGAGGGACAATGCCGGCCCTTCGCAAGCTGTCTCCCTCATCGCCATGAGCTCCACCGCCCAGACCGCCCGCCTCGGCACGCCGCTGTCGCCTGCCGCCACCCGCGTGATGCTGCTGGGCAGCGGCGAGCTCGGCAAGGAAGTGCTGATCGCGCTGCAGCGCCTGGGCGTCGAGACGATCGCGGTCGACCGCTACGAGAACGCGCCGGGTCAGCAGGTCGCCCACCATGCGCGAACCATCGCGATGAGCGACCCCGAGGCGCTGCGTGCGCTGATCGAGGCCGAGCGGCCCGACATCGTCGTGCCCGAGATCGAGGCGATCGCCACGCCGGTGCTCGAGGCGCTCGAAGCCGAAGGCAAGGTGCGCGTGATCCCGACCGCGCGCGCCGCGCGCCTGACGATGGACCGCGAAGGCATCCGGCGGCTGGCCGCCGAGACGCTGGGCCTGCCGACCAGCCCCTACAAGTTCTGCGACTCGCTGGCCGAGCTGCAGGCGGCGATCGACGCCGGCATCGGCTATCCGTGCATCGTCAAGCCGGTGATGAGCAGCTCGGGCAAGGGCCAGAGCAAGATCGACGGCCCCGCCGACGTGCAAAAGGCCTGGGACTACGCGATGGCCGGCGGGCGCGTGAGCCACGGCCGCGTGATCGTCGAGGGCTTCATCGACTTCGACTACGAGATCACCCAGCTGACCGTGCGTGCCCGTGGCGCCGACGGCAGCATCGAGACGCGCTTTTGCGAGCCGATCGGCCACATCCAGGTCAGCGGCGACTATGTCGAGAGCTGGCAGCCGCATCCCATGCACCCGAAGGCGCTCGAGCGTTCGCGCGAGATCGCCAAGGCGGTGACCGACAACCTCGGCGGCCAGGGGCTGTTCGGCGTCGAGCTGTTCGTCAAGGGCGAGCAGGTCTGGTTCAGCGAAGTGAGCCCGCGCCCGCACGACACCGGCCTGGTGACGCTGGCGACGCAGCGCCAAAGCGAGTTCGAGCTGCATGCCCGCGCGATCCTCGGCCTGCCGGTCGACACGCGCCTGGCCAGCCCGGGCGCGAGCGCGGTGATCTACGGCGGCGTCGAGGCGAAGGCGGTCGTGTTCGACGGCGTCGCCGAAGCGCTGGCCGTGCCGCAGACCGATCTGCGCCTGTTCGGCAAGCCCGAGAGCTTCGTCAAGCGCCGCATGGGCGTCGCGCTGGCGTGGGACGCCGACGTCGAGGCGGCGCGCGAGCGCGCCAAGCTGGCTGCGGCCAAGGTGCGTCCGCGCGCGGCCTGAGCCGCGCTGCGACAAAGTTCACGAACCGCGGCGCACGGCGCCCGGCTCGTGCACGAGCGGCGCTTGTCCGCCGACGAGCGGCACGCGGTCCAGGAGGCCGGCTTCAATAATCCTGCACAAATCATGTGGGATTGGTTATGACGCCTGCTTCCATTTCTCGTCGAGTCCGCGGCTTCACGCTGATCGAGCTGATGATCGCGGTCGCGATCGTGGGCATTCTGGCGGCGGTTGCTTACCCGTCCTACACGGACTACATGCGTCGCGGCGCCTTGCCCGAGGCATTTGCCCATCTGGCCGACTACCGGGTCAAGATGGAGCAGTACTACCAGGACAACCGGGACTTCGGCACGACCGCCGGCGGTGCCTGCGCCAACAAGACCGGCGCGCCGGCCTGGGCCAACTTCCAGCCCAAGGGCACCAAGAGCTTCACTTTCAGCTGCGCGCTGAAGTCGGGCTCGACCCAGAACTACACGCTGACCGCGACCGGCATCACGGGCACGCGCGCCGCGGGCCATGTCTACACGCTCGATGCCAGCAACGAGCAGGGCACGACGCAGTTCAAGGGCGCGACGGTGAGCAAGACCTGCTGGCTGGTCAAGGGCTCGGAGTGCTGAGGCCATGAGCACGCGTAGCGCCAAATCGTCGCGTGGTTTCACGATCATCGAGCTGGCCGTCACGGTGGCCGTGCTCGGGCTGCTGCTGGCCCTGATCGCACCCGAGGTCGGCACGATGGTGCGCAACACGCGCATCCGCAGCGCGGCCGAATCGATGCTCAGCGGCCTGCAGCAGGCGCGCAACGAGTCGGTGCGGCGCAACGAGTCGGTCGGCTTCTGGCTGGTCAGCGAGAGCTCGACCGGCGTGGTCGACAACAACTGCGCGCTGTCGGCGACCAGCGGCTCCTGGGTCGTCAGCGCGGAGGCGCCGAATGGCGCCTGCGCCGCGGCGATCGACGGCAGCACCGCGCCGCGCATCGTCGCGCGCCGCGCCGTAGGTGAAGTCGGCCAGATCGTCTCGTTCAAGAGCGTCCAGGCCGACGGCTCGGATGCGACCGCCGTGACCTTCAACGGCTTCGGCCGTGTGTCCAACGCGACGGCGATCACCAACATCGCGATCGAGGACGCCAAGTCGGCGGACAGCTTCCGCAAGCTGCGCATCCTCGTCACGCCCGGCGGCCAGATCCGCATGTGCGAACTCCAGGTCACGGACACGGCCGATCCGCGCCACTGCCCGACCGGCACCCTTTGACGGGACTCGAACCATGGCACCTCGCTCATCGTCCTCGCTGCGGCAACGAACGGCTCGGCGCCGTCCGGCCGGCGGCTTCATGCTGCTGGAAGTGCTGATCGGCGTGCTGCTGTTTTCCTTCGGCGTGCTCGGACTGGTCGGCCTGCAGGCGGCGATGTCGCGCGCGGCGACGGTGTCGAAGATCCGCGTCGAAGCGTCTTACCTGGCGACTGAGCTGGTCGGCGTGATGTGGGGCGACATCAACAACCTCGCCAGCTACAAGACGGCGAACTGCAGCGGCAATACGCGTTGCAAGGAATGGTCGGACAAGGTCGCGCGCGTGCTGCCTTCCGGCGTGGGAAGCGTGGAGGTGACGGGCGTGAACGACGTCACGATCACGATTACGTGGACCACGCCCGACTCGACTCAGCAGAAATTCGAGTTGAACACCAACCTGAACAAGACCGGCACGTGACCATGGAATCGCCTCGCATCGCCATGAAGTCCCAGCACGGCTTCACCCTGGTCGAGCTGATGGTCGGCATGCTGATCGGCATGGTGACCGTGCTGATCGTCGCCCAGGTGTTCTCGTTCGCCGAAGGCCAGAAGCGCACCACGACCACCGGCGCGGACGCCTCCGTCAATGGCGCGATCGCGCTGTTCACACTGCAGCGCGACATTCAGGGCTCGGGCTATGGCCTGGCGGCCAAGCCCGAGGCGATCGGCTGCACGCTCAAGGCCAAGACCGGCTCCTTCAACTACTCGGACCCGCTGGCACCGGTGGTGATCAAGGCGGGTGCGTCGTCGACCGTGCCGGACACGATCGTCGTGATGAGCAGCGGCAAGGCGGACTTCTCGATCCCGATTCGCATCGCCGAGAACCACCCGAACACGACCGACCACTTCGTCGTGCAGTCGTCGCTCGGCATCTCTGGACCCGTGGGCTCGGTGCCCGGTGACACGCTGATCGCCGTGCCGGCGGCCTGGGACGCGACGAACTGGTGCACCGCCTTCAGCGCCGCGGACACCTCGACCACCGCGCTGGGCGCGACCACGGTGCCGCACAACGTCAACGCAGTGTGGAACGACAACTCCAGCGTGCTGCCGACTGCCGGCTATCCGGCCGGCTCGTTCCTGATCAACATGGGCACGCTGGTGCGCCGCACCTACGGCATCAGCGCCGACGGCTCGCTGCAGCTGACCTCGCTCGACGCCACCGGCGCGCCGGTCACGCAGGACCTCTTCCCCAACGTCGTCAACCTGAAGGCGCTGTACGGCAAGGACACCAATGCCGACGGCACGGTCGACCTCTACGACACGGTGACGCCGACCACCAACGCCGGCTGGCAGCAGGTGATGTCGGTGCGCATCGCGGTCGTCACGCGCAGCGTGCAGTACGAAGGCCAGCAAAACGGCGTCGACCAGAACAAGGTGACCACGGCCGCACCTCAGTGGGATGTCGGCACTGCGGTCACGGTGACTGGCGCGACGACCTGCGGCTCGAGCAAGTGCATCGAGCTCGGCGTGAGCCAGCTCGGCTCCGATTGGGATCGCTATCGCTACAAGGTGTTCGAGACGACGGTGCCGCTGCGCAACGTGCTCTGGAACGCGGCTTCGTGAGATCAACGGCTTCAACATGAATGCAATCAAGTCTCCCGCGGCCCTGCGCGCGCATCGCGTTCGCGGCGTCTCGCTGATCTACGTGCTGATGGCGCTCGTCGTGCTGTCGCTGGCTTCTGTCGCGCTGGTGCGCTCGGTCGATACGGCGACCGTCGTGCTGGGCAATTTGGGCTTCAAGCAGGACGCCACGTCGGCCAGTGACGTCGCCGCTCGCAAGGCGCTTGACTGGCTGCAGGCCAACAAGGCCTCGCTCGACGCCGATGCGGTCGACGGAACCGGCTACTACGCCACCAGCAAGCAAGGCCTCGACGTCACCGGCCAGCAAAGCCAGCTGACGACGCGCTCGCTGGTCAACTGGGACGTCGACAGCTGCGCCTACGCGAAGTCGGGCAGCTATGACAAGTGCCTCGTCCGCGGCAGCGCGCCGTTCTCCGTTAGCACCGGCGCGACCGCGAGCTACCTGATCCTGCGCATGTGCGCGACCACCGGCTCGGCCGATGCCGTGGGCAACAGCTGCCTGAAGCCCTGGGTCACCGGCGGCGTCGCGGCGGCGTCGGCCTGCCCGCCGGGCGGCTCGATGGACTACACCGATCCGGGCAACCTGCGCTGCACCACGTCGGGCGGCCCGTTCTATCGCATCGTCGTGCGCGTGCGCGGACCGCGCAACACCACCAGCTTCACCGAAACGCTCGTCCACCTCTGACGAGCGCGGCCAAGAACCAACTCCTCGCGGGAGCACGTATGTCACTCCACCGCCTTGCCCTCGCCGCCGGTGCCTGCCTATTCGCAGGTGCCGCGCTGGCGGCCCAGACCGACATCTCGTCGACGCCGATGTCGGCGACGAGCCAGGTCGTGGCCAAGCCGAACATCATGTTCATCCTGGACAACTCGGGATCGATGGCTGACTCGTTCATGCCGGACATCATCGACGACGGCCAGGACAACAACGACAGGTACCGCTACGGCTACCTCTCGTCGCAGTGCAACGGCGTGGCCTTCGATGCGTCGCTGACCTATGCGCCGCCCAAGAAGGCCGATGGCACTTCTTATGGCAACGCCGATTTCACGGCGGCGTGGAACGACGGCTTCGCAGGCGGCACGACCACCAACCTGAACGACCGCTACTACTACAAGTACAAGGGCACGCAGACCCCGTTGTCCTGGCGCTTCACGACCAATGGCGCCGATTCCAGCACGACCTTCTACAAGGAGTGCATGTCACGCGAGGGCAACGCGACCTACAGCAGCGTGTTCGAGAAGGTGATCCTGACGACCGCTTCAGCTGACACCGACAAGCAGAACTACGCCAACTGGTTCTCCTACTACCGCACGCGCCGCCTGCTGATGCGCACGGCCGCCGGCAATGCCTTCCAGAAGATCGGCTCGGACTACCGTGTCGGCTTCACGACGATCAGCAACACCGGCGTCACCGAGGGCACCGGCTTCCTCCACGCGCGCGACTTCGACCAGACGCAGAAGAACAGTTTCTACGAGAAGCTCTACGGCGCGACCGGCAACAGCACCACGCCGCTGCGCGGCGCACTGTCGAAGGTCGGCGCCTACTACGCCAACAAGGCGACCGGCCAGAGCTATGACCCGGTCCAGTATTCCTGCCAGCGCAACTACGCGATCCTGTCGACCGACGGCTACTGGAACACCGGCTCGGAGAGCGACAGCTACAAGGCGCTGAAGCTCGACCGAACGACCGAGGTCGGTCAGCAGGACGGCGACGAGGTGACGCCGTACTACGACGGACAGGTCTCGCGCTCGACCGCAAAGACGACGACCACGGTGACCGAGCGGCGCCAGACGGTGACGCGCAACCAGGCCGTCACGACGACCAGGCGCGACCGCATCGTCGTTGCCGGCTCGACGGGAACCCTCGGCTGCGCCAGCAACCGCTATGCCGTGACCACGACGCCGCAGAGCTGGAGCACCACGGTCGTGACCGAAACGACCAAGGTGGCCGACGTCGCCACGCCGACCGTGCACACGGTGGTGACCGACAACGGCAAGGTCGTCAGCGACACCAACCAGACGCAAGCTTCGACGGAAACCCTGGTCAGCACCAACACGACCACCGTTTCGACGACGCGCAACCCGGCCGCGGCCAACACCTGGACGGACGGCACGTCGTCGACCGCCTGCACGCGGGCGAGCAACCTGCCGGCCACCGCCGGCACGACGACCTACAACCCGAACACGACGGGCACGGCCTCTGGCCCCGTCAATACCGTGCTCAGCACCAGCACCACGGTCCTGAGCAGCAGCACCGTCGTCGGCACGACGACGACCACGAACGAAACCGTGGGCGGCTCGAGCAACTCGCTGGCCGACATCGCCGAGTACTACTACAAGACCGACCTGCGCAGCGAAGACCTGAACAACTGCACCGGCAACGGCGGGCGCAACGTCTGCGCCAACATCCTGAGCTCGGTCGATCGCGACACCGCCGAGTGGCAGCACATGACCACGTTCACGCTCGGCCTGGGCGTCGACGGAACGCTGGCCTACCAGTCGAACTACGAGACGGCACTGACCGGCGACTTCGCCAAGATCAAGGACGGCACGCTGAACTGGCCTGATCCCAAGACCACCACGAACAGCAACACGGTCACCGAGCGCATCGACGACCTCTGGCATGCCGCCGTCAACGGTCGCGGCCTGTACTTCGCGACCAAGAACGCCGACTCGCTGTCGTCCGCGCTGGTCAAGGCGCTGACCGAGGTGCAGAAGGTCACCGGCGCGTCGTCCGGCGCGGCGACCACCAGCCTGAAGCCCATCGTCGGCGAGACCAACGAGGCCTACATCGCGACCTTCACGACGCTCGACTGGTCGGGCGACGTCAAGGCCTATCCGCTCGATGCGCAGACCGGCGTGATCGACACCTCGGAAGGCAAGGCCAAGTGGTCGGCCGCGGCCAAGCTCGACGCGATGGCGCTCGGCAGCCGCAAGGTCTATTACCGCCGCCCCGGCTCGAGCCCGACGCTGGCGCTGTTCACCTACGACAGCCTCAGCGCCGACGGACTGGGCAGCTACTTCTCCGGCTTTTGCAGCAAGGTGCCGACACCGGCGCAGTGCACGACGCTGACCGCGACCGGCAACGCGGCATCGCTGGCGCTGGCCAACGACGGCACGAACCTGGTGTCCTACCTGCGCGGCGACCGCACCTACGAGCAGATCAACGGCAGCACGCTGCAGCTGTACCGCACGCGTGCCTCGCGCCTGGGCGACATCGTCAATGCCTCGCCGCTGTACGTGAAGAAGCCGCCGTTCCTCTACACCGACGTCGGCTACTCGAACTACAAGAACGTGACCAAGGCGAACCGCAAGGCCATGGTCTACGCAGCGTCGAACGACGGCATGCTGCACGCGTTCTCGGCCGATGCGAGCGACGGCGGCGCCGAACTCTGGGCCTACGTGCCCAGCTTCGTGATGCCCAGCCTCTATCGGCTGGCCGACACGGCGCAGCGCGACAACCACCAGTACTTCGTCGACGGTGCGCCGATCGCGGCCGACATCCAGGTCGGCAGCACCTGGAAGACCATCCTGATCGGCGGCCTGAACAAGGGCGGCAAGGGCTACTACGCGCTCGACATCAGCGACCCGGAGAACCCGCAGACGCTGTGGGAGTTCTCGCACGCCGACCTCGGCCTGACCTACGGCACGCCGGTCGTCACCAAGCGCGCGGACGGCACCTGGATCGTGGTGTTCGGCTCGGGCCACAACAACACCGACGGCATCGGCCGCATGTTCGTACTCAACGCCAATACGGGCGCGCTGGTCTCGGGCGCGCCGTACTCGACCGGCGTCGGCGCGGCGGACAACCCCGCGGGCCTGACCAACATCAACGCCTGGATCGACACCAACTCGGACAACACCGCGAAGCGCTTCTACGGTGGCGACCTGCTGGGCAACATCTGGCGCTTCGACATCGACAACCTGGTCGCGCCGAACGGCCAGGCGCAGCTGCTCGGCCAGATGGTCGTCGGCACCAAGCCGCAGCCGGTCACGACCATGGTCCAGCCGATCCAGGTCACCTACGGCGGCAGCAACTACCCGGTGGTCATCGTCGCGACCGGCCGCTATCTGGGCGAGACCGATCTCACCGACACGACGACGCAGTCGATCTACGGCATCAAGGACACGATGACCAACAGCGGCTGGGGTGACCTGCGCACGAGTTCGCTCGTGGTCACGCAGACGATCACCGCCAACACGATCTCCAACGCCGCCGACAACGCGAACGTGACCAACAACGATGTCGACTGGTCGACCAAGGCCGGCTGGCGCGTCGACCTGCCGCACTCGGGCGAGCGCGTCGTCGTCGACCCGGTCGTGCTGGGCTCGACGATCGCCGCGGCCACTGCGATCCCGACCGCCGCCGACGACTGCACCCCGGTCGGCTCGTCGTGGCTGTACCAGCTCAGCACGCTCACCGGCGGCTCCACCGATGGCAAGAACAACTCCATCGTCGGCAAGGAGATGGGCAACTTCCTGATCGTCGGTATCCAAGTGATCATGACCGGGTCGACCTCGGAGAACTCGAACGACGGCACGCTGAAGATCATCGGCGTGACCTCCAAGGGCGACACGATCCCGCCGCAGGAGTTCAAGCAGGGTGGCGGCGGTGGCACCGCGCTGCGCCGTACCTCGTGGCGTGAACTGGCAGACTGAGCCCGGCCGAAAGGCCTTTGCCCAGGGCCGAAGCCGACGCGCAGTCGGCTTCGGCCTTTGTCTTTTGCTGGCCTGCGCGGCGCACGCGCTGCTGGCCTGGCTGGGCTGGCCGCGGCCGGGCGAGTTCGCCGTGGCCACGCCGTCGGGCGTGAACGTGCGCGTGGTCGCGCCGGCGGCAGCGCCTGCGATGCTGCCGTCCGGCACGACGCCCGAGCCGCGCGAACTGCCAGCGGAGCGCCGCCCGCAGCCGCCGGTGGAGCCGCGCGCCGCGGTGCCCGCGCCTCGCACCGAGGTCGCGCCGTCTGATGCCGCCCCGGCACCTCGGCCCGCGGCCGACCACTTCTACACGCGCGGCGAACTCACCCGCGCGCCGGCGCCGACGGCCGAGATCCTGCTGCCCTATCCGCCAGACGTGCCGACGCAGCGCAACTGGCGCACCGTGCTCGCGGTCTTCATCGACGAGACCGGGCGCGTCACGCGCGTGCGCATCGAGGGCCCCGCGATGCCCGGACCGTTCGAGACCATCGCGCGCGAGGCCTTTCTCGCGGCGCACTTCACGCCGGGCGAGCTGCACGGGCAGCCGGTGCCGTCGGTGATCCGCGTCGAGGTGAACTTCGATATGGGCGAGCCGGGCGCGAACTAGCGCTACTCGTCCTCGGCCACCTTGTGCTGCGCGACCAGCTTTTGCTGCGTGCCCGGCGGCACCGCTTCGTAGTGGCTGAACGCGATGGTGTAGCGGCCCTGGCCGCCGGTCAGCGTGTTCAGGCGCGACTGGTAGGCGGTCAGTTCGGCCAGCGGCGCGAGGCCGCGGATCGCCAGCAGGCCGTCGCCCAGCGTGTCGGTGCCGCTGACCTGGCCGCGGCGTGACGACAGGTCGCCGGCGATGTCGCCCATGTGCGAATCGGACGCGGCGATCTCGATCTCGACCATCGGCTCCAGCACGATCGGGCGCGCCTCGCGCACCGCGGCGACGAAGGCCTTGCGCGCCGCCGCGACGAAGGCCACTTCCTTGCTGTCGACGCTGTGGTGCTTGCCGTCGGTGATGACGACGCGCACGTCGACCACCGGGTAGCCGGCGATCGCGCCTTCGGACATCGCCTGGCGCACGCCCTTCTCGACCGCCGGCATGAACTGGTTGGGGATCACGCCGCCCTTGGTCGAGTCGACGAACTCGAAGCCCGCACCGCGCGCCATCGGCTCGACGCGCAGGAACACCTCGCCGAACTGGCCGGCGCCGCCGGTCTGCTTCTTGTGGCGGTGGTGGCCTTCGGCGGGCGTGGTGACGCTTTCGCGATAGGCGATCTTCGGCGGGCGCGTCGCGACCTCGAACTTGTAGAGCTCCGACAGGCGCTCGAGCAGCACGCGCAGGTGGAACTCGCCCAGGCCGTAGATCACCGTTTCGTGGGTGGCCGCGACCTGCTCGATGCGAAGGCAGGGGTCTTCGGCGATCACCTTCTGCAAGATCTCCCACATGCGCTGCTCGTCGCCGTGGCGCTTGGGCTCGATCGCCAGGCCGTGCACCGGCACCGGGAAGGCGGGCGGCTTCAGGTGGATGTGGTCGTCCTCGGCGGCGTCGTGCAGCACGGCGTCGGCATGGATCTCGTCGACCTTGGCGACCGCGGCGATCTCGCCCGGCCCCACGCTGGGCACCTCGACCAGGTTCTTGCCCTGGAGCATGAACAGGTGGCCGACCTTGAAGGGCTTGCGGCCGTCGCCGATGTAGAGCTGGCTGTCGCGCGTGATCGTGCCCTGGTGCACGCGAAAGATGCCGAGCTTGCCGACATAGGGGTCGATGCTGAGCTTGAACACGTGTGCCAGCACATGGCGCTTGGGATCGGGCAGCACCTCGATCGGCTCGGCCTGCGCACCTTCACCGCGCAGGAACTGCGGCGGATTGCCCTCGGTCGGGTTGGGCAGCAGCGCGACGACGGCATCGAGCAGCGCGGCGATGCCGGTGCCGTTGCGCGCCGAGACGAAGCACACGGGGATCAGGTGGCCCTCGCGCAGCGCCTGCTCGAGCGGTGCGTGCAGCTCGCGCGCATCGACGTCGCCCTCGTTGAGGTAGCGGTCGACGAAGGCCGCGTCGACCTCGACCACCTGCTCGACCAAGGCGCGATGCGCGGCGGCGACCGACGAGAAATCGGCCTCGTGGCCGGGCGCTGCGGCCGGCTCGAACCAGCAGTCGACGATCTCGCTGCCGCCGTTGGCCGGAAGGTTCAGCGGCAGGCATTCCTTGCCGAATGCGTCGCGGATGTCCTCGAGCAACGCGGCGAGATTCACCGCCTGCGCGTCGATCTTGTTGACGACGATCAGGCGCGCCAGGCCGCGCTGCGCGGCGGCGTCCATCATGCGGCGCGCGACCGGCTCGATGCCGTTGGCCGCGTTGATCACGACGACGGCGGTTTCGACGGCCTCGAGCGCGGTCAGCGCGGGGCCGACGAAATCGGGCAGCCCGGGGGTGTCGATCACGTGCACGCGCGTGTCGCGGTGCGCCAGGTGCACGGGCGCCGAGTTCAGCGAGTGCAGGTGCTTGCGCGCGAGCGGATCGAAGTCGGTGACGGTCGAGCCGCGCTCGACGCTGCCGGCCGCGCCGATGGTGCCGCTGGATTGCAGCAGCGCCTCGACCAGGCTGGTCTTGCCCGCGCCGGCCGGCCCGACGAGGGCCAGGGTCCGTATCGCGCCGGGGGCGGCAGGGATGGTTCCAGGCGTGGGCATGGTCACTCCTCGAAGCGCAAGCGCACCGCGTTGCAGTGGGGAGCCTGCGGGGTCGGCGGCTGCAAGTTAACTAGGGTAAACCGCAGCGGCGGGCTTCGTGAGCTATTCCCTGAAAGCGGTGATGCGGGGACGCCTGGCGTTCTCCAGCCGCCAAACCACCGCAGGCGATGCCAGATCAGTGCAAGCGATTCTGCGACGGCTCCCTAGCATCGGACCCGATCCCGCATCAGTGCGCCGCGGGCCGCGTCGTCACTTTGCTATTGGGAGTCCTATGCCCGCAACCCGTCGTCCTGGCCCGCGAGGCTTCACCCTGATCGAGTTGATGATCGTCGTGGCCGTCATCGCGATCCTGGCCGCCGTGGCTTACCTGTCCGATGACGATGTGACCATGACGCAGCAGCAAACGATGTACGGTCTGATCGACGACACGACGCTCTCGACCGCGCAAATCGTCAACCTGCGCGGCACCAACAATAGAGCATGCCCGGCGGACGGTGGCAACGGCAATCTGATCTGCCAGAGCCTGAGCTACCTCACGGCCTCCAACTCCTACCGTGCGAGTGCGACCGCCATGCCTGCGGGCAAGCGCGGCTGGTACGTCGACCTTCCGCTCGATCCACGGCTCACCAAGGGACGAATCGATGCACGCCCGGGTGCGAGTCCCCGAGGAACACTGGTCTTCACGGTCAATGTGCCGACCAACGTGGTCTGCGAGCCGGGCGGCAGCAGCTGGGTGTTCCTGCTCGATTCCGCAAACGGTGGTGCGATCCCGGTCGTCCAAGGCGGCACGAACTATCACGACAGCGGCGTCTTCCTCGGCGCCGCACTGAGCAGCCGGGGCGTGATCGTCGTGGGCAACGGTGGGGACGACGGCGCAGACGAAGCCATCGGCGTGTTCCAAAAGTCGGACGGTACGAAGGCTTCGGTCGAGATCCCGGAGTCGCAGTCGGTCGCCATCGGCTTCAAGCGCGTCTACTGGCGCATCCTCAAGTAGGCCGCGCATCGCATGAAAGGGCCCGGATCCGAAGGTCGGATCCGGGCCTTTCTCAGTTCTCGTCGACAAACGCCGGTTTCTCGACGCGTGAAAGAAGTCGCGCGAGGGCCATTTCGGGTCTTCTTGTACGTCGGCCGCCCCCCCTGCTCGGGGATGGGCGTCCAGATTGCCGGCATCTAGCGTTCGGGCATCCGCAAGAAGTCAAGTTGTACGGAACATGAACAAGCAGCGCCTGTCCCAGTTGTTGATCCTCACCGTCGCCCTGTCCGGCCTTGCCGCCTGCGGCGGTGGCGGCGGGGGCGGTGGTTCGCCCGCACCGGCACCCACCCCCTCGGGCCCGGCGCCCGGCGTGCCGCCGATCGTGAACGGCCTGCCGCCGTATCCGCTCGAGGCGGCAACCGGCCTGCCGTATCCGTCGCTGACGCTGCAGCAGACGCTGGCCGAGGCGATCGAGCTCGCCCAGACCGCCGCCCAGACCTACGCGATCGCCGACGAGGCATCGGCTGCGGTGCAGCTCGGCCAGGAAGTGCCCGGCATCGCGTCGACACCGACCACGCCCGCGCCCTGCTCGGCCGGCGGCACGATCGGCTACGTCGCCCGCGCGACCGGCACGCCCGGCTACTCGTACACCTACACCGACTGCAAGTCGGCCGCCTTCACCTTCGGCGGCACCGGCTGGGCCGACACCACGAACAGCCCGACCAGCTACCTGGTCGGCTTCAATGCGCTGACCGCCCAGCACAGCTCGGGCTGGTCGCAGGCGATCACCGGCCTCACGACTTGCAAGCCCGGCACCGGCGGCGCGCCGGCCAAGTGCACCGCCAGCATCGGCGGCTTCTTCTGGGGCTACGACAACACCTACGACTACACGACCCAGCTGGCCGGCGGCTCGCACCAGTGCGACTGCGGCAAGGGCACCTGGAACGTCGTGTTCGACGCCTTCGGCCCGGTCAGCGGCAACGCCTATGTCTACGCGACCAACGGCGGCGCCAAGGTCACGCGCACCGGTGCCAACACCTTCACCGTCGTGCTCACGGTCAACAGCGTCACCGAAACCTATTTCGTGACGATCTGATCCGGCGCATCGCGCCAACGAAAACGGGGGCCAGCGGCCCCCGTTTCCATTTGCGTGCCGCCGCGGCCGTCAGCCCGGCAGCAGGATGCCGCGATCGACCTTGCGGATGTCGGTGTGGCCGCAAAAGGCCATCGTGATGTCCAGCTCGTGGCGAATGATCTCGAGGCAGCGCGTCACGCCGGCCTCGCCCATCGCGCCGAGGCCGTAGAGCATCGCGCGGCCGATCATCGTGCCGCGCGCGCCCAGGGCCACGGCCTTGAGCACGTCCTGGCCGCTGCGGATACCGCCATCCATCCAGACCTCGATGTCGCGCCCGACCGCATCGGCGATCTCCGGCAGTGCCGCGATCGACGACGGAGCGCCGTCGAGCTGGCGCCCGCCATGGTTGGAGACGATCAGCGCGTCGGCGCCGCTTTGAACCGCGAGCTTCGCGTCCTCGAGGTCCATGATGCCCTTCAGGATCAGCTTGCCGCCCCAGCGCTTCTTGATCCATTCGACATCCGACCAGTCCAGGCGCGGATCGAACTGCTCCTTGGTCCAGGCCGACAGCGAGCTCACGTCGCTCACGCCCTTGGCGTGACCCACCAGGTTGCCGAAGCTGTGGCGGCGCGTGCCGGCCATGCCCAGGCACCAGCGCGGCTTGGTCATCAGGTTGAGGATGTTGGCGAGGGTCGGCTTGGGCGGCGCGGTCAGGCCGTTCTTCAAGTCCTTGTGGCGCTGGCCGAGCACCTGCAGGTCGAGCGTGAGCACCAGGGCCGAGACGCGCGCGGCCTTGGCGCGGTCCATCAGCGCTTCCATGAACTCGCGGTCGCGCATCCAGTAGAGCTGGAACCAGAACGGCGCGGTCGTGTTCGCCGCGATGTCCTCGAGCGAGCAGATGCTCATCGTCGACAGCGTGAACGGGATGCCGAACTTCTCGGCCGCCTTGGCCGCGAGGATCTCGCCGTCGGCGTGCTGCATGCCGGTCAGGCCCGTCGGCGCGATCGCCACCGGCATCGCCGCGTCGAAGCCGGCCATCGAGGTGCGCAGCGTGCGGCCCTCCATGTTGACCGCCACGCGCTGGCGCAGCTTGAACTTCGAGAAGTCTCTCTCGTTGGCGCGGTAGGTGGATTCGGTCCACGAGCCCGAGTCGGCGTAGTCGTAGAACATGCGCGGCACGCGCTTCTCGGCCAGCACGCGCAAGTCTTCGATGCAGGTGATCACGGGCATTACAGCGTCTCCGGAGTTTCTTGTCGGCTGAGGATCAGTGGACCACCATCAGCGTGAATGGGAACACGTAGGCCTGCAGCGTCACGAAGATGCCGACCAGGGCCGCCAGCGCGAGCGAGTGGAAGAACACGTAGCGCAGGATGTCACCCTCGTGATTGAACCAGCGTGTCGCCGTCGAGGCCACCACGATCGACTGCGCGTCGATCATCTTGCCCATCACGCCGCCCGAGCTGTTGGCCGCGCCCATCAGGTTGGGCGACAGGCCCAGCTGCTCGGCCGCGACCTTCTGCATGCCGCCGAACAGCACGTTCGACGCGGTGTCCGAGCCGGTCAGCGCCACGCCCAGCCAGCCCATCAGCGTGCCGAAGAAGGGATAGAACACGCCGGTGTTGGCGAACGCGAGGCCCAGCGTCGTGTCGGTGCCGGAGTAGCGCGTCAGCGTGCCGAGCGCGAGCATCAGCACGATGGTCAGCAGCGAGTAGCGCACCAGCCAGATCGTGCGGCCGAAGGTCGCGACGATCTGCAGCGGGTTGTAGCGCATCGCGATGCCGCCGACCACGGCCGCCAGGAAGATGCCGGTGCCGGTGGCCGACAGCAGGCCGAAGGTGTAGACCGCGGCCTCCTTGTGCGGCGTCGGCACCACCGGCGGCATCTTCTCGATCAGGTTGTGCAGGCCGGCGATCGGGAAGGCCGGCGCGAAGATCGAGTTCCAGAACGACTTCACCGCGGGCAGGCCCCAGATGAAGACGAACACGGTGAGGATCGCCCACGGCAGCCAGGCGCGGATCACGTCGGCGCGCGCATGCTTCACCGGCGCGGTGACCGGTTGCGCGTCGCCGCTTTCATGCCCCTTGAGCGACACCGACTTGTAGATCTTCTTCGGCTGCCACACGCGCAGGAACAGCACCAGCGCGACCATCGAGCACACCGCGGCGATCACGTCGACCAGCTCCGGCCCGATGTAATTGGAGACCAGGAACTGCGGGATCGCGAACGAGAGGCCGGTGACCAGGATCGCCGGCCAGATCTCCCACATCGCCTTGCGGCCCGCGAAGGCCCAGATCAGCCAGAACGGCACCAGCAGCGAGAAGAACGGCAGCTGGCGGCCGATCATCGCGGAGACCTCCATCACGTCGTAGCCGTGCACCTTGGCCAGCGTGATCACCGGCGTGCCGAGCGCGCCATAGGCGACCGGCGCGGTGTTGGCGATCAGGCTCAGGCCCGAGGCCGCGAGCGGCGAGAAGCCCAGGCCGATCAGGATCGCCGCGGTCACCGCGACCGGCGTGCCGAAGCCGGCCGCACCCTCGAAGAAGGCGCCGAACGCGAAGGCGATCAGCAGCAACTGGAGGCGACGGTCTTCGGTGATGCCGGCGATCGAGTCCTGCAGCACCTTGAAGCTGCCGTTCTGCTCGGTCAGCTGGTGCAGGAAGATGATGTTCAGCACGATCCAGCCGATCGGCAGCAGCCCGGTCAGGCCGCCCAGCAGCGCCGCGTTGCCGGCCATGCCGGCAGGCATGCCGTAGGCGAAGATCGCGATCGCGAACGCGGCGATCAGGCCGGCGGCCGCGGCGACGTGTGCCTTCAGGTGCAGGAAGCCCAACCCCACCAGCATCACCACCACCGGCACCGCGCCGAGCAGGGTGGAAATCAACATGTTGCCGAACGGGTCGTAGACCTGCTGCCACGTCATGGCCGTCTCCTCGAATTCTTGGACCGCGCGCACTCTAGGGCGGCACGATGACGCCGCGCGTGAAAGTTGATCAATCCGGGCGTGAAGTCAATTCACGCCCTGGGGGCGGCGGTGCGAGCGTCAGCCCAGGGCCAGCCTCAGCCAGTCGACGAAGGCCGCGCATTCCCAACGCTCCAGCGTGCCCGGCTTCCAGCACAGGTGGTAGTGGTGCGGCGAGGGCGTGCTGCGCGCGGACAGGCGAACCAGGCGGCCGCTGTCGAGCCAGTCGGCGCCCAGCTTCAGGCGCATCAACGCGACGCCGAAGCCGGCCACCGCGGCGTCGAGCGCGAGGCCGAGGTCGTTGAACTGCGTGCCGCCGGCGGGCTCGGGAAGATCGAGGCCGCAGGCGAGGAACCAGGTGCGCCACGGTTCGAGCGAGCCGGTGCGGATCAGGCGCGCACGCGCGATCGCCGCCTCGCTTTCGAAGCCGCCGTCGAGCTCGGCTTCCTGCAGATACGCCGGGCTGCACACGGGAGTGACCTGGTCGCTCTGGATGCGCACCGACTCGCGCCCGGCGAACGGCCCGGTGCCGAAGCGCAGCTCCAGGTCGGCCGGCTCGGGGCTGGACTCGATCATCGGCACCGCGACCTGCAAGGTCAGGTCGATGTCCGGATACGCATGGCGAAACAGCGCCAGGCGCGGCAGCAGCAGCTGGCGCGAGAAGGTCGGCGTCACCGCGACGCGCAGCCGCACTGCGCGCGTGCCTTCGTGGCCCGGCACCTGGGCGAGCGACGCGAGGCCTTGGCGCACATGCGCGAGATAGCCCGCGCCTTCGATCGTCAACCCGAAATCGCCGCGCTCGAGCAGCGCCACGCCGAGCTGCGATTCGAGCTGGCGGATGCGGTGGCTCACCGCGCTCGGCGTGACATGCAATTCCTCGGCCGCCAACGTGACGCTGCGAAGGCGCGCCACTGCTTCGAATGCGAGCAGGCAATGAACCGGAGGAATGCGCGCGTAGTTCACTGGAACGCGACTTCAGCGAAGCTTCTCAGCTTGCGGCTGTGCAGCTTCTCGAACCCTTCCGCGCGCAGCAGCTCCACCGCACGCAGCCCGATGCGCAGATGCTGGTTCACGCGCTGCCGATAGAACTCGTTGGCCATGCCTGGCAGCTTGATCTCGCCGTGCAGCGGCTTGTCGCTCACGCACAGCAAGGTGCCGTAGGGCACGCGGAAGCGAAAGCCGTTGGCGGCGATGGTCGCGCTCTCCATGTCGAGCGCGACCGCGCGGCTCTGGCTGAAGCGGCGCTCCGGGCCCGGATGCGGCAGCAGCTCCCAGTTGCGGTTGTCGGTCGTCGCGACGGTGCCGGTGCGCAAGAGGCTCTTGAGCTCGTAGCCGGCGAGCTGGGTCACGTCGGCCACCGCGCGCTCGAGCGCGACCTGGATCTCGGCCAGCGGCGGGATCGGCACCCACGCCGGCAGCTCCTCGTCGAGCACGTGGTCCTCGCGCACATAGCCGTGCGCGAGCACGTAGTCGCCGAGCTGTTGCGTGTTGCGCAGGCCCGCGCAGTGGCCCAGCATCAGCCAGGCATGCGGGCGCAGCACGGCGATGTGGTCGGTGATGGTCTTGGCGTTGCTCGGGCCTACGCCGATGTTGACCATCGTGATGCCGGCGCGGTCCTTGCGCACCAGGTGGTAGGCCGGCATCTGCGGCAGCCGCGGCGGCGCCTTGCCGAGAAAGTCTCCCGGCTCCAGCGGCAGGCCGCGGCGGCGCGTGATCACGTTGCCCGGCTCGACGAAGGCGACGTAGTCGTTGTCGCTGCCCGGGCCTTCGTTGAACGGATCCTGGCCGGGTGCGGCGGCCATCAGCTCGTGGCCGAGCTTGATGAACTCGTCGATGTAGAACTGGTAGTTCGTGAACAGCACGAAGTTCTGGAAATGCTCGGGCACCGTGCCGGTGTAGTGGCGCAGGCGGTGCAACGAGTAGTCCATGCGCGGCGCGGTGAACAGCGACAGCGGATGCCAGGCGATGCCGTCGGGTCCGGGCGCGATGTCTTGCGTGCCGTTGGCGATGCCGTCGTCCATCGCGGCGAGGTCGGGCAGGTCGAACAGGTCGCGCAGCAGCAGGCGGCGCGAAGGCGTCAGCGTGCCTTCGATGTGGTCGCTCTCGGCGAACGAGAAGTGCACCGGGATCGGATGCACGCTCGGGCCCACCTCGAGCGCGACCGCGTGGTTGCGCAGCAGCAGGCAGAACTGCTCGCGGTAGTAGTCGGCGTAGAGGTCGGGACGCGTCAGCGTCGTCTCGTAGTGGCCGGGACCGGCGACGAAGCCGTAGGCCAGGCGCGAGTCGGCGCGCGCGACGGTGTCGGTGACGATGCGCACCTGCGGATAGCAGGCCCGCACGCGATCGGCCAGCGGCGCGCCGGCGACGAACTCGCTCATGCGCTTGCGCAGATGCATGACGCCGGCGTCGTAGATCGCCTTGGCATGCGCCAGCGCGGCATCCGGGTCGCTGAATTCGCGGCGCGGCAGGGTCGGGGCGAGATCCATTGGTGAGCAGCCTCGGGGGAGTTGCGGCATTGTGGCGCGGTGCCGCGCTTCTAGACTCGCCGGATGTCTGTTGCCGTTCCCGATGCCGCACCGCGCCGCGTGCTGCCGGTCATCGTCGCCGCGCAGTTCGCCGGCACCTCCTTGTGGTTCGCGCCGAATGCGGTGATGGCCGACCTGCAGCGCTCGCTCGGCCTGCCTGCCGAGGCGCTGGGCGCTTTAAGCTCGGCGGTGCAGGCCGGCTTCATCGCAGGCACCCTGGTGTTCGCGCTGCTGGCGATCGCCGACCGGCATTCGCCGCGCAGGGTCTTCCTGCTGTGCGCGATGCTCGGCGCGCTGGCCAATGCGCTGCCGGTCGTGCTGCCGCACGAGTGGCTGGGCCTCGCGCCGCTGTGGTCGCTGCGCGCGGCGACCGGCTTCTTCCTGGCCGGCATCTATCCGGTCGGCATGAAGATCGCCGCGGCCTGGTATCCCAAGGGGCTGGGCGGTGCACTCGGCTGGCTGGTCGGCGCGCTGGTGCTGGGCACGGCTGCGCCACATGCGCTGCGCGGCTTCGGCACCGAGGCCGGCTGGCAGCCGGTGATGCTGGCCGTGTCCGCGCTCGCGCTGTCCGGCGGCGCGCTGCTCGCCTGGGGCGTGCCCGAAGGCGGCCACCTGCCGCGCGCGGCGACGCTGCAATTGCGCGCGCTGGCGGCGATCTGGCGCGACCGCAAGCTGCGCGCCTCGGTGCTCGGCTACTACGGGCACATGTGGGAGATCTACACGCTGTGGGTGCTGGCGCCGGCGATCGTCGCGACCCGGCTCGAGGGCGCGGCGCTGTCCTTCGGCGCCTTCGCGCTGATCGGTGCCGGCGCGCTCGGCTGCGTGGTCGGCGGCCTGCTGGTGCCACGCTTCGGCGGCGCGCGCATCGCTGCCTGGCAGATCGGCGCGAGCGGCGCATGCTGCCTCGTCGCGCCGTGGCTGATGAGCGCGCCCGGCCCGCTGTTCGCGGCCTGGCTGCTGGTGTGGGGCATCACGGTCGCGGGCGACTCGCCGCAGTTCTCGGCGCTGACCGCGAGCAATGCGCCGCGCGAGGCGGTCGGCAGCGTGCTGACCCTGGTCAACTGCGTGGGCTTCGCGATCTCGATCGTCTCGATCCAGCTGTTCACAGGGCTGGCCGAGCGTCAGGCGCTGTCGTCGCTACTGCCGTGGATTGGCATCGGGCCCCTGCTGGGCCTGCTGGCCCTGCGCCCGCTGCTGCGCGACTGAGGTGGCGCCCAGCGCCATCGCCTGCTGGAACTTGAGGTCACGGGTGTCGACCACCTCGGCCCTCAGTTCGCCGTCGCCCTTCGGCACGAAGTAGAAGCGCAGGTTGGGGTTCTCGCTGATCGAGAAATCGAGGTCGGCCGACAGCACCTGCTGGCCGGCATAGCTCACGTCGACGCGGCGCACGAAGTGCGGCGGCGTGTACTGGCGCGTCAACTGGTCCATCACCATGCCCGAGTCGTTCGGGTGGCTGATCATCAGCTGCGCGAGCACGGGCTGCGGGCGCCCCGCGGCCTGCGGATCGACGCGCCAGCGCATCTGGCCGAGCGATGCCTGCGCAGCGGCCGGGTCCTTGCCCGGCGGCGCCGAGCAGCCGCCCGAAGCCTTGACGAAGCGCGTGCTCATGTGGAGCTGGCCGTCGCTGGTCTCGGCGATCGCGCGCACGAAGGTGTATTCGTCGATGCGCACGCGCGTCTCGATGTCGGCACGCCCGCTGGCCAGCGTGTAGCTGAACACCGCGGCGATCGGCGAGGGGTTGTTGTCGATCACCAGCCAGACCTTGCGGATCGAGCGCTCGGGCGATTGCGCGAACGCGGCGCGAATCGCGATCGGCACGATCGCCGCATCCTCGGCGCGCAGCGGCGCATCGAGCTGGACCACCGCGTCGCCGGGGTCGGCGATCTTGCGGCCGGCGAACAGGCTGTCGCGCACCATCAGCCAGCGCGGGCTGGCGTCGGGCGCGTCGCCGCTCTTGAGCTGCGCGGCCAGCGGCGGCGCGACGGCAGCCAGTGCGGTGGCGGCGAGCAGCGCGCGGCGGCGCGGTGAACGGGGATCGGTATGAGGCATGCGAGGTCTCCGGCGCGGTGGTCTCGGTTCCGGTTTCAGTCGGACCACTCGAGTTCGGCGTAGGCAGCAGTCACATTGCGCTTGTGGAAGCGCTCGGTCAACTGCCATCCGTCGATGTCCTTGCCGCCGAGTCGATCGACCGTCTCGGCCAGCGAGCGGTTCGCGCGCAGTGCCTCGCGCACGCCGTCGCGCAGGCCCTCGAGGTAGCGGCGCTGCGGCGCCAGCGCCTGCGGCCATTGGCGCTGCACCGGCCCATGACCCGGCACCGCGGCGCGCACGTCGCTGCGCGCGGCCAGCCGGTCCATCACGGCCAGCCAGCCGAGCAGCTTGCCGTCGAGCGCCGGCAGATGCTCGACGAACAGCAGGTCGCCGGTGAAGAGCGTGCCACTGGTGGGATCGAACACGCTCAGGTCGGCGTCGGTATGCGCGGTCGGCCAGGCTTGCAGCTCGATGCGCCGGCCACCGAGATCGAGGGTCTCGACCTGGCCCGCAGCGACGGTGCGCGTCGGCGCGACGATCGCCGTCGGCTCGGCCGCGCCACCGAAGTCGCGCGCCAGCGCATTCAGGTAGTACGGCCCGCGCGCCGCCAATGCCGCCGGCAATCGCGCATGGCCGACGAACTCCGGATCCGCACCGCCCGGGCCGGCGCCGCGAAATGCCGCGTTGCCGAGCACGTGGTCCGGATGCGCATGCGTGTCGATGACCCAGCACACCGGCTTGCCGCCGGTGGCCACCGCCAGCTGCGCGCGCCAGGCGCGGCCGGTCGCGAGGCTGCCACCGGTGTCGATCACCGCGACACAGCGCTCGCCCTCGATCGCGCCGAGGTTGGCGACATCACCGCCGTTGGACGGGCCCCAGTCCTCGAGCTTGCCGGCATGCAGCCACACGCCGGGAGCGACCGCGACGGCCTGCGCCGCCGCCGCGCCGGCCCACAGCCAGGCGATCAGCGCGAGCAGGCGTCGCATCGCGCAGCCTCGGCTTCTAGCGCGCTTCGAGATTGATGAAGCAGCTCTTCTTCGCTTCGTTGGTCAGCGTGCGAAAGCGTCGCACGTCCTTCTGGGCGCCTTCGTTCTCGCGGATCACCGCGCCGCGCTCGCCGCCGATCGTGGTCGCATTGGCTTCGGTGCTGAGGTCGACGAACTGCTCGTAGGTCAGCTTCTCGGCAATGCGGTCGACCGTGCAGGAGCACTTGTGGATCATCTCGAAGTTGGGCCCGGGATGCTCGCGCAGGCAGCTTTGCACATAGAGCACGCGATCGACGGTCGGGTAGTCGTGGGCTTGCGCGAGCGAGGCGAAAGCGAACAGCGCCAGCGCGCACGACAGGGGGCGAAGCAGGTGGGTCATCGGCATCCTTGGTAGTTCAATCGGGCGTCACTTCGCGGGCGCGGCGAGCGTCATCACTTCCTCGAACGCGGGCGCGGCGGCGGCGTCGGCGCCGGGCAGGCGTGCGCGCAGTTCGAGCACGCCGCCGGGCACGTCTTTCGACAGCACGAACTCGTATTGCATCCCCGCGTACTTGAGAAAGCGGTGGCGCTGCTCGTCCTTGGCGAAGGGCTCGATGCGGATCACGGTGGTCGCGACGCGCCGCCCGTTCCATTCGGCGCTGCCGGCGACCGGCTTGGCATCCTCGGCCAGCGCGAGGCGGATGTAGCGACGAAAGTGCGCCGCCTGGCCGCGCGTCAGCCGCGCCAGTTCGCGCACCGCGCGTTCGAGGAAGAACAGGTTGACCGGATTGACCTGCGCGTCCTCGATGTCGGGCAGGCGCAGCAGGCGCGCACCGCTCAGGAACTCGCCGCGCACCGCGCAGCAGAGGCCGTCGGGCTTGGCGGTGAGCGCGAGGCGCACCTTGTCGTCGAAGCCGGGTTCGAAGTCGCCGCCCGAGCTGGTGCGCACGTAGCGATAGTCGAGCGACAGCGGCGGCTTGAGCGCGGTGATGTCGGGCTCGACGAAGACCGCGCGCTCGGCGGCCGAAGGCTCGGAAGGCGTGTCGCTCGACTGGGCATGCGCCACGGCGCCGTACAGCAAGGCACACACGAACAGCGGCAGGGCAAGGTGGCGTTTCATTCGCTCGCGGATCCTCTTGTTCTGGAAGTCATGAATGGCCGAGCCGCGCCGCGAGCCGGCGCGCGAGCTCGTCGTCGAGCGGGCGCAGCGCTTCGAGCGCGCGGCGCGCATCGATGTCGCGGCCGAGCCGGTGCAGCAAGGCGCCGAGGTGGAACCAGGCGCTCGCGTCGCTGTTGTCGATGCTGACCGCGCGCTCGTACGAGCGCAATGCCGGGCCGGGCTGGCCGAGCTGATCCAAGGCCAGGCCGAGCAGGCGCTGCGGCTCGGAGTCGTCGGCCTGCTCGTCGGCCCAGCGCTCGGCCACCGAGGCCAGCGCGCGCCAGTCGCGCGACTGCAGCAGCGCGAAGGCGCGCAGGAACAGCGGCTGCGTCGGCGGCTGACGCTCCCAGAACGTCTGGCCGGCCAGCGGCGCGATCGGCGCGGGGGCGTTGGCGCTCGATTCGAGCAGGCTGCGCAGCCAGTCGACCGGCGCCGAGTAGTAGTGCTCGGAGGCGCCGCGCAGCCGGAAGGTCAGCACGCCGATCAATCGGCCCTGCGCGTCGAACAGCCCGCCGCCGCTGGCGCCGGAGCTGAAGGCGTTGTCGCTGCGGATCACGCGCGCGCTGTCCAGCCCGTAGAGCGAGACGACGCGGCCTTCGCTGTGCTGCTGCCCGACGCCGCCGGTGTAGCCGATCGCCAGCACCTCCTGGCCGCGCGCGAGCGCCGCGCTCGAGCCCAGCTCGACCGGCTTGCCGCCCAGGCCGGGCGCGTTCAGCACGCACAGGTCGTGCTCGATGTCGGCGCGCTGCGAGCGCACCGGATAGCGCAGGCCGCCGTGCATCACGTCGATCGCGCTGGCGCGCCGCGTCACATGACAGCTGGTGACCAGCGTGTCGGGGCCGATGATCACCGCCGAGCCGACCGCATAGCGGCCCGGCACCAGTGCCTCGATGCGCACGACGCTGGTCGCCACGCGCAACATCGTCGCGCGATCGATCTCGGCTCGCGCCAGCGTCGCCGCCAGAAGCAGGACGACTGCGGCCGCCAGCTTCATGCGGCTCCTCGGCGCGTTCGGCTCAGTTCTTGGCCGCGGCCGGCTCGAGCTCGAGCAGCGGCACGCCGTATTCGCGCAGGATCGCGTCGATCTCGGGCCTGCGCTTCTCGATCAGGCTTTCGATCTGCTGCTTCCACTGCGGCTCGCCGTAGCGCACGCCCATGGCCATTTGATAGTCGAACTTGACGCCCGGCTCGGAGCTCAGCGGCAGCACGACCAGCTCCGGCGCCTTGACGCGCTTGGCGAAGTAGCCGGCGATCGGGCCCCAGACGATGGCCGCGTCGAGCTTGCCCGCGGCGAGATCGCGTTCGATGATCTCGCCGGGGTATTGCTTCGGGTCGGCGTTCATCATCGGGTAGGGCACGCCCTGCTCGATCAGGCCGTGCTTGTTGAGCCACTCCGAGGCCGGCGACTTGTCGTACAGGCCGATGCGCAGCTTGTTGCGCACGGCGGGTGCCATCGTGAACAGGTCGGCGGGCGCCTTCACCGCGGCCAGCGGGCCGCTCTTGGCGAACACGATCGCGTAGGTCGAGCGGTAATAGGGCTTGGTAGCCGAGACCTGGTCGAAGCCGGCCGGCACGCCCATCACGACGTCGCATCGGAAGTCCTCGCCCGGCAGCTTGTAGCGCAGCGTGTTGCGGATGAAGGCCATGCGCTGCGGGAACGAGTAGTAGCTGACCGGCAGGCCGAGGTCCTTGGCGAACAGCTCGGCGATGCGGTTCTCGATGCCTTGTCCTTCGGTATTGGAGAACGGCAGGTTGTTCGGGTCCTGGCAGACGCGGAACGCCTCGCGCTTGGGGGAGGCGTCTTGCGCGATCGCCGCGCCGGCGAGAGCCGCCAGCGCGAACGACACGGTGGCAGCGAGAAATCTCATTACTGCGCGATCTCCGACACCTTGGCCTGCGTGATCGCGCCATCGGAGCGACCCTTCAGGTAGGCGTAGAGCTGGTTGATGTTGTCCATCACCTGCGGGCTGGTGCCGAAGCTTTGCATGCCCTTGTCGAGCCGGCCGTCACGCACGACCTTGACGAAGTCGTCCTTGGTGAGCGTCTTCAGGCTGGCGACCAGCGAGGGGCCGACCATGCCTTCCTGGTTGGCGCCGTGGCAGCGGTCGCAGGCGGCGGCGCGCCAGGTGCGAAAGCCCTTCATCGTCTCGGAGTCGACCTTGGTTCCGTCCTGAACGGTGTACAGCGGGGTCTTGACGACGTTCTGGGCGGCGGAGAGTTCAGCGGCACCGAGGCCCAGCCCGAGGCTGAGGACCGCCGCAAGGGAGATGCGCAAGTTCATTTCAGGTACGGTACTTCAGTAGAAAAAAGCAAACGGGGATGACACCGACAAGGCGCCATCCCCGTGACGCTGGCAGCGATACCGCTCGCGCGGTATCGGTGCGACTCACTGCACGCCGATCAGTTCGGCAGTGCAAACACCGTCAACGAGCCGCCGAGTTCGGTGTACTGGTTCAGCTCGCGGTAGCCACCCACGGCACCCAGGCCGTCGGTGTCCTTCTCGAGACCCGCGGCCATGCCGATGCCGGCCCAGCCACCGATGCCCGAGAACACGCCGAGGTACTGCTTGCCCTTGTGCTCGTAGGTGAAGACGTTGCCGATGATCCCGGAGGGCGTCTTGAACTTGAACAGCTCCTTGGAGATGTCCTTCGCGTCGACGCACTTCAGGTAGCCCTCGAGCGTGCCGTAGCAGCTCAGGCCGCCCGCGGTGTTGAGCGAGCCGCTCCACACCGAGAACTTCTCGGGCTTGCTCTGCACGATCTTGCCGGTGCCGGCGTTCCAGGTGATGTAGTTGCCCATGCCGCCGTGGCTACCCGGAGCGGGGAACATCGACAGCGTGGCGCCCACATACGGCTGGCCCGCGGTGTACTCGACCTTGAACGGCTCGTAGTCCATGCAGACGTGGTTCGTCGGCACATAGAAGAGCTTGGTGTTCGGGTCGAACGAAGCCGGCTGCTGGTCCTTGGAACCCAGCGCTGCCGGACAGATGCCCTTCGTGTTGACGTCGGGGCCGTTCTGCGCCGTCGAGTACTGCTTGACGACTTGCGGGCGGCCCGTCTTCATGTCGACGTGGGTGGCCCAGTTCACCTTCGGGTCGTACTTCTCGGCCACGAGCAGCGCACCGGTGGTGCGGTCCAGCGTGTACGCGAAGCCGTTGCGGTCGAAGTGGACCAGCGCCTTGGTCGGCTTGCCCTTGACGTCGATGTCCGCGAGGATCATCTCGTTGATGCCGTCGAAGTCCCACTCGTCGAACGGCGTCATCTGGTAGACCCAGTTGACCTTGCCGGTATCGACGTCGCGCGACCAGATGGCCATCGTCCACTTGTTGTCGCCCGGGCGTTGCGACGGGTTCCAGGTCGACGGGTTGCCGGTGCCGTAGTAGACCGAGTTGGTGGCCTTGTCGTAGCTGTACCAGCCCCAGGTGGTGCCGCCGCCGATCTTCCACTGGTCGCCCTTCCAGGTCTTGAGCGACGAGTCGGCGCCGACCGGGGTGACCTTGCCGTCGGCCCAGGTCGTGGTCTTGGCCGGGTCCATCAGCATTTCGGCGTCGGGGCCGACGCTGTAGCCCTTCCAGACCTGCTTGCCGGTGTTGATGTCGTAGGCGGCCAGGAAGCCGCGAACGCCCCACTCACCGCCCGAGATGCCGGTGATGACCTTGTCCTTGAAGACGTGCGGTGCGTTGGTGTTCACCGCGCCGAGCTTCGGATCGCCGTTCTTGACGGTCCAGATCACCTTGCCGGTCTTGGCGTCGAGCGCGACGAGGTTGGAGTCGGCCTGCTGCAGGAAGACCTTGCCCTCGGCATACGCGAGGCCGCGGTTGACGGTGTCGCAGCACATCTGCGGAATCACCGCCGGATCCTGCTTGGGCTCGTACTTCCACTTGATCTTCTGCGTGTCGAGGTCGATCGCGAAGACCTTGTTGGGGAAGGGCGAGTGCAGGTACATCGTCCCGTCGATCACCAGCGGCGAGCCTTCATGGCCGCGCAGCACGCCGGTGGAGAAGGTCCACGCGACCTGCATCTTGCCGACGTTGGCGGTGGTGATCTGGTTGAGCTTGCTGTAGCGCTGGTTGTACATGTCGCCAGCCTGCATCGCCCAGTTCTTCGGGTTGGCGATGTTCTTCTCGACGTCGGCGTTCGCATGAGCGATCACCGGCAGTGCGAGAACGGCGGCGGCGAGGGGCCGCAGGATGTATTTCATTGATGTCTCCGTGGTTGGTGTGGTCACTGGTTGGTGTGGTCACTGATGCGCGAAGCACTCCTTGGCAATCACTCCTCACCGACGGGGCGGACCCTGCACACGTTCCCTCATGACATGGCGCGTCCCAACGGGTGACACACTGGCGCGCGGGTCCACTCTCTCCGCGCGGCTAGCGGTCGAAGGGGGTTCTACTCCCGCGTTTTTCGAGCGTCAACGCGGCCTTCACCAGTACGAAAGCTTGCGTTCATGCTGCGGTGCGGCATCGCGATCTAGGGGGTGTTCGAGTGGCGTGACAACCGTGGCGAAACGAGCGAGACAGCCTGACCCGGGAAAGATTCACAGCGCACCAAGACAAGCCGTTTTGCTGCGCTGCGACGCATAGGTGTCTCGCATGCCTGCCATTGCGCGTTGCGTCAGACCGGGCGCCTAAGGATTTCCCTGAGTCGGCCTCATCGAGGCTTCGAGGCGCGCGAACGACTGTCACGCACGGGTGTCACAGGCTGTCCCGCAGGCGTCGGCGCAGCGTCACACCGCTGGCTAAAGTGCGCCGATGACGATCACCCACGTGCTGGCGCCGATGACCGCGACCGTCGTCGAGCTGTGTGTCGCGCAAGGCGATGCGGTCGTGCGCGGACAGCGCCTCGCGATCGTCGAGGCGATGAAGATGGAGCACGAGCTGCACGCCGCGGCCGATGGCCGGGTGGCCGCGATTCGCGCGCGTGCCGGCGAGCTGGTGAACGAGGGCGAGGTGTTGCTCGAGCTGGCGCCGCGCGGTGCATCGACGGCGCAGACCGCCGCAGCCGCGCCGGCGCAGAACGAGCCCACGGCCGAGCGCGCCGACCTGCTCGCGCTGCGCGAACGGCTCGCGCTGGTGCAAGACGCCGCGCGGCCGCAGGCGGTCGCCCGGCGCCATGACGCCGGCGCGCGCACCGCGCGCGAGAACGTCGCCGACCTGTGCGACGACGGCAGCTTCGTCGAGATCGGCGCGCTGGCCTATGCCGCGCAGGAGCGCCGTCGCCCGCGCGACGAGCTGATCCGCCAGACGCCGGCCGACGGCCTGGTGTGCGGCATCGGCAGCATCGACGGCGAACGCTGCGCGGTGCTCGCCTACGACGCGACCGTGCTGGCCGGCACTCAGGGCTTTCGCAACCACCAGAAGCTCGACCGCATGTTCGCGCTGGCGCAGGCGCAGCGGCTGCCGCTGGTGCTGTTCGCCGAAGGCGGGGGCGGGCGGCCCGGCGACACCGACATGCCCATCGTCGCGGGCCTGCACGGCGGCGCCTTCGCGGCGCTGGCGCGCCTGTCGGGCCAGGTGCCGCTGGTCGGCATCGTGGCCGGACGCTGCTTTGCCGGCAACGCGGCGCTGCTGGGCTGCTGCGACGTCGTGATCGCCACGCGCGACGCCAACATCGGCATGGGCGGGCCGGCGATGGTCGAAGGCGGCGGGCTGGGGCGCTTCGCGCCGCAGCAGATCGGCCCGGCCGCGGAGCAGGCGCGCAACGGCGTGGTCGACGTGCTGGTCGACGACGAGGCGCAGGCGGTCGAGGTCGCGCGCCGGTATCTCGCGTTCTTGCGGGGACGCGCGAGCGAGGCAGTCGCGCCCGACACGAGCAAGCTGCGCGACGCGTTGCCGGCGCAGCGCAACCGCGTCTACGACATGCGCGCGCTGCTGCGCGGCATCGTCGACCGAGGCTCGCTGCTCGAGCTGCGCGAAGGCTTCGGCGCGGCGGTGATCACCGCGCTGGCGCGCCTCGACGGCCGCGCGATCGGCTTGGTGGCGAGCAACCCGGCCGTGATCGGCGGCGCGATCGATGCCGACGCGGCCGACAAGCTCGCGCGCTTCTGGCAGCTGTGCGACGCGCACGGCCTGCCGGTCGTCTCGCTGATCGACACGCCCGGCTTCCTGGTCGGGCCCGAGGCCGAATCGCGCGCGCAGGTGCGTCACTCGGCGCGGCTGTTCGTCAACGCCGCGCGGCTGCGCGTGCCGCTGCTGGCGGTGGTGGTGCGGCGCGGCTTCGGCCTGGGCGCGATGGCGCTGGCCGGCGGCAGCTTCCATGTCCCGGTCGCGATCTGCGCCTGGCCGAGCGGCGAGTTCGGCGCGATGGGGCTCGAAGGCGCGGTGCGGCTGGGCTATCGCAAGGAGCTCGAGGCCGAGCCCGAAGGCCTGGCGCGCCAGGCGCTGTTCGATCGCCTGCTGGCGCAGCACGTCGAGGCGGGGCAGGCGGTCCACATGGCCGAGACGCTGGAGATCGATGCGGTGATCGATCCGGCCGACACGCGCGACTGGCTGTGCAAGGGGCTGGCCGCGGCCAAGGTCGACACGGACCGCGCGCCGCGTTTCATCGACGCCTGGTGAACTCCAAGCGGCGCGCGGCTAGCATCGCGGCCTTCAAGGAGTACCCCGATGATTCTCGAACTCGCCGACATCCGCATCGCCCCCGGCAAGCAAGCCGAATTCGACGAGGCGATCCAGCGCGGCCTCGACACCGTGATCTCGAAGGCCAAGGGCTTTCGCGGCTACAAGGTCAACAAGGGGCTGGAGTCGCCCGAGCGCTACCTGCTGCAGATCTTCTGGGACACGCTCGAGAACCACACGGTCGACTTCCGTGGCGGTGAGCTGTTCCCCCAGTGGCGCGCGATTGTCGGCCCCTTCTTCGCGCAGCCGCCGGTGGTCGAGCACTTCACGCTGCTGGCGAAGTCGGCCGACTAGCGTCGACAGGCCCGATCACATCGCGCCGCGTCCGCGCCGGTTCGACAGCAGCACGTTGTCGATCGGCAGCGCGACGCCGTCCTTGAGCGCGTCGATCCAGGCCTGCGTGCTCGCCACCGCGGCGAAGTTGCTGTGGAACACGACGCCGAAGACGCGATGGATCTCCTCGGCCGAGGCGCGTCCGGCCGCGTTCTCGTAGGGCAGCGAGCCCGAGGCGTCGTGCAGCCACTCGACCTTGAGGCCGCGGTGCGAGGCCTCGAAGATCGTCGAGGCCTCGCAGTTGTGCGTCATGTAGCCGACGACCGTCAGCGTGTCGATGCGCTCGCGCGCCAGCCATTCTGCGAAGGCCGGGTTGGAGAACACGCTGGCCATCGACTTCTCGACATGGAAGTCGTGCCCGCGGCGCGCCACCTCGGGATGCAGCTGCCAGCGCTCGCTGCCCTTGTCGAACACCGGCGCGCCCGCGCCCGAGGTGTGCTGCACGACCACCACCGGCACGGCTTGCGCCTTGGCGGCGTCCATCGCCTTCGCGATGTTGGGCAGGGTCTGCGCGATCGGCGGATGCTCGATCGGCAGGCCGCCGCCTTCGAAGTACTCGTTCTGAACGTCGATCACGACCAGCGCGCGGCGCGGCGATTGGCTGTTGCCCATGCGGTTCTCCTTCAGCAGGAATCGGTTTGACGATGGGCTCATTCTTGGCCCCGGTGACCCCGCGCGCCATTGGCCCGAAAGCCATTGTTCGATAGGATCGGGCCATGCCCGCCGTACCCCGCGAACAGCGCATCGCCGTCGTCGCCTTCGACGGCATCAGCCCCTTCCATCTGTCGGTGCCTTGCCTGGTGTTCGGCGAGGACCGCGGCATCGCGGGCGTGCCGCGCTTCGAGGTCAAGGTCTGCGCGAACGAGCCGGGCCGCCTGCCCACCAGCGCGGGCTTCGCGATCGAGGTGGCCCATGGCCTGGAGGCGATCGCGCGTGCCGGCATCGTCGTCGTGCCCTCGTGGCACGACGATCTGCGCGCCGCGCCCGAGGCCCTGTTGCGCGCGCTGCGCGCGGCGCACAAGCGCGACGCGATCGTCGTCGGCCTGTGCCTGGGGTCGTTCGTGCTCGCCGAGGCTGGCCTGCTCGACGGCCGTCGCGCGACCACGCACTGGTATCTCGCGCGCCAGTTCGCCGATCGCTTTGCGCAAGTGCGGCTGGTGCCCGAGGTGCTCTACGTCGACGACGGCGACATCGTCACCTCGGCCGGCACCGCCGCCGGGCTCGACTGCTGCCTGCACCTGCTGCGTCGCCTGTGCGGCGCCGAGGCGGCCAATCGCGCGGCGCGCAGCATGGTGGTGGCGCCGCATCGCCAGGGCGGCCAGGCGCAGTTCATCGAGCAGCCGCTGCGGCCTTCGGCGCGCGACGACCGGCTCGCCGAGGTGCTGGCCTGGGCCGCGAGCCATCTCGAGGAGGCACACACGCTCGACGCGCTGGCCGAGCGCGCGCTGATGAGCCGGCGCACCTTCACGCGACGCTTTCGCGAATCGACCGGCACGACAGTCGGTCGCTGGCTCGCCAACCAGCGCCTCGCGCTCGCGCAGCGACTGCTCGAGACCAGCGAGCGCTCGATCGAAGAGGTGGCCGGCGCGGCCGGCTTCGGCTCGGCGATCTCGCTGCGCCAGCACTTCGCGGCGGCGCTGCGTACCTCGCCTTCAGCGTATCGCAAGGGCTTTCGAGAAGTAGCATCCACCCCCGAAGCGCCTTCGGCGCCTCCCGCTCGCGGGGGCACCGCCAGCGGCCCGGCAAAGCCGGATCCGCGGCGTGCGCTGGTGGCTGGCCGGCACTGAGAGGAGATCTGGTGGCAAAGCCTTCGACGATCGGCGTGCGCGTGGGCATCGGCGGCTGGAACTACGAGCCCTGGCGCGACAACTTCTATCCGGCCGGCTGGCCGCACGCGCGCGAGCTCGAGTACGCGTCGCGCCGGCTGACGATGACCGAGGTCAACAGCACCTTCTATTCGAGCCAGAAGCCCGCCACCTTCGCGAAGTGGCGCGACCAGACGCCCGAGGACTTCGTGTTCAGCGTCAAGGCCAGCCAGTACGCGACCCATCGGCGCGTTCTCGCCGACGCGGGCGAATCGGTGCGGCGCTTCATCGACAGCGGCCTGGTCGAGCTCGGCGACAAGCTGGGCCCGCTGGTGTGGCAGTTCGATCGCCGCAAGGCCTTCGATCGCGAGGACTTCGCGGCCTTCTTGAAGCTGCTGCCGCGCGAGGTCGGCGGCCGGCCGCTGCGCCATGCGCTCGACGTGCGCCACGAGAGCTTCGCCTGCGAGGCCTTCTACGAGCTGGCGCGCGCGCATCGCGCGGCCATCGTCTACAGCGACGGCGAAGGCCTGCCGGCGATTCCCGAGCTGACGGCCGAGTTCTTCTATGCGCGGCTGTTGAAGTCGCAAGCCGACATCGCGACCGGCTATGCGCCCAAGCTGCTCGACAGCTGGGCCGCGGGCGCGCGGGCCTGGGCGCCGCGCGAGGGCTATGTGCTGTTCATCAACGGCGCGAAGGAGCGTGCGCCGGCCGCGGCGATGGCGCTGATCGAGCGCCTCGCCGCCGCGGCTTAGCGCGCCCGCGCCGCCAGCAGCGCCGACAGCCGGTCCACCGTTCCCGGCACGCGCTCCAGCTTCGGATAGCGCAGCCCCTCGCGATAGTCGATGCGCAGCGTGCGCCAGCGATCGCCGTCCTGCACGACCAGCTCGATCGGCGCCTTGCCACCCTTGTTCGCGGTGATCGCCTCGGCCAGCCGCTCGGCGCTCCAGTCGCGGCCGTTGACCGCGAGGATCTTCGCGCCGGGCGCCAGGCCGGCCTTGAAGGCGGGGCTGTTCCACATCACGCGCCGCAGCTTGCCGCCCGAGGCGACGATGCCCAGCGAATAGGAGAAGTCCTCGTCGGTGTCGGCGCTCCAGCCGTCGTCGTGCTTGTCGAAGCTGTTGGGCTCCTCGCCATAGGCCAGGCGCCAGCCGCTGCGCGCCAGGCCTTCGAGCGGCGCGCCGCGGCGGTGGTTGTCGAGGTGGTTGCGCAGGAAGCCGGCCCAGTCGTGCGGCTGCACCTCGTTGAGCGCACGCACGATGTCCTCGAACGTATAGGTGCTCGGACGCGGCTCGCCGAGCGCGCCGCGCGGCACCGCCTGGTTGCCGAAGAAGGCGCGCGCGAAGTCGTCGAGCGAACGCTTGCCGGCGCTCTTGTCGCGGATCAGCATGTCCGCCTCGAGCCAGATCAGCGTGCCTTCGTCGTAGTAATCGGCGGTGCGCTGCCAGTCCGGCCATTCGCGCGGCACGCGCTCGGCGGTCATCGTCGCTTCGTAGGTCGTGTCCTGCAGGCTGCGCCAGGCGCGCCCGGCGCGGTGGTCGTAGCTCGCGGCGATCGAGGCGATCGAGTCGCGCGTCTGCTCGACGGTCGCCAGCTTGCTGCGCGCGGCCAGCACGCGGCCCCAGAACTGCGTCTGGCCTTCATAGAGCCACAGCAGCGAGGCGCGCATCGGCACCGAGTTGAAATCGGGCGTCGCCAGCTCCGCGGGGCGGCGGAACTTGCCGTTCCAGGCGTGCGCGTATTCGTGCGGCAGCAGGTCGCGGTTGCGCATCGACTCCGACCAATCGGACGAGAAGTAGGTCGGCCAGCTGCCGTTCTCGCTGCTCTCCAGATGCTCCAGGCCGATGCCGCCGAACGACTCGCTCAGCGCCAGCAGGAAGTCGTAGTGCCGGTAAGGTCGCATGCCGAACAGCAGGTCGGCCTGGCGCACCAGCGCTCGATGCGCCTCGATCTGCGCCGGCTTGGCCTCGAGCTGCTTGGCCTCGTCGGCGACGATGTTGAGCATCACCGGCTGCGCGTGGCCGGGCGCGTCGAGCGCGATGCGGCGCATGTGGCGCCCGGCGAACACCGGCGAGTCGACCAGGGTTTCCAGCGTGACCGGCGCGAACTCCGTCGGCTCGCTGCCCGAGGGGCGCAGCGCGGTCGCGGCCTGCCAGCCGGCGGGCAGCTTCAGGTTGGCCTGCACGACGATCTCGTGTGCCGCGCGGCCGGCCGGATAGAGCACCACGGTCTCCCACTGCACGTTGACGATCGACGGCGTGATCGAGACGTGGCCGCCGTCGTGGCTCAGCGGCGCGATGTACTGGAACGCGAGTTCGAGACGCCTGGCGCTTTCAGGCACGTCGACGACGAAGGCGAAGGGGTCGCCCGGATCGCGTCGCCACATCAGCTCGCGGTCGCCGGCGCGCACCTGCAGGCCGGCGAGGCGCTCGATCGGGCCGTAAGGCCCGTGCGTGCCCGGCAGCCAGCGCGCAAACAGCAGGCGCAGCGGTCCGGCCTGCTCGACCGCGATCGACTCGCGCACGTGCAGGATGCGGTGATCGAGGTCGGTGGCGTCGACGCTCAGGCTGAGCGTCGGGGTGGGGGCGGGGGTGGGCGCGGCCAGCGCGATGAGCGGCGCCGCTGTGGCAAATGAAGCCAGGGCGCACAGCAGCGTGCGCAGTCGTTGGAACGGCATCGTGTATCGGCAAGGCCGCCGCGGACGGCGGGTGTTCGTGATGCACGGCCGCTCGTGGCCGCCGCGCGCGAAGGCGCGATGCTAGCCGGGCGGTGGCTGACGGTTCGGCGGGTCCGGAAATCGCAAACCCGCGCCGGATTGCGGTCCGGCGCGGGTGCCTGTGAGCCTTGCGACGCGCTCGCTGCGTGCCGAGCGCTTTCTCCCTGAGCATGACCGGGATCCTGGCCGGCGAGGGGGTGCCGACTGGTCCCTGGTTCCCTCCCATCCCTCCGAAGTCCACCGAGCGGGTCGGTGGGCAGGGGGTGAGGGAAGTGTGAGGCGAGCGAGCGCGTCGTGGGGCGCTAAAAGCGGCCTCGGTCGCGCTCACGCATAAGAAGTGCCGGGCTCGATCAAAGTGCGCCGCTCAGCGCGCGTGGGTCACGCCGCCATCGACCACCAGGGTGCTGCCGACGACGTAGTCGCCGGCGCGCGAGGCGAGGTAGATCGCGGCGCCGGCCATGTCTTCGTCGCTGCCGATGCGACCGGCCGGCACGCGCCGCGCGACCGCCTCGGCCTCGTCGCGCGCGGCGCGGTTCATCTCGGAGGCGAAGGCGCCCGGCGCGATCGCGCTGACGACGATGTTGTTCTCGATCAGGCGCAGCGCCATGCGCCGCGTCAGCTGGATCAGCCCGGCCTTGCTGGCCGCGTACGAATAGGTCTCCATCGGATTGACCGAGATGCCGTCGATCGAGGCGATGTTGATGACCTTGGCAGGGCGGTTCTCGGCCGCCGCGCACAGCAGACCGTGCAGTGCCTGGGTCAGGAAGAACGGCGACTTGAGGTTCAGGTCGACGACCTTGTCCCAGCCGTTCTCGGGAAACTCGGCGAACGGCGCGCCCCAGGCGGCACCGGCGTTGTTGACCAGGATGTCCAGGCGCTCCTCGCGCGCGGCGATCTGCGCGGCCAGGCTGCGTGCGCCTTCGACCGTCGAGACATCGGCCGGCAGCGAGATGCAGCTGCCGAACTCGCTCAGCTCCTTGGCGGTCTGGTCGCAGGCCTCGGCCTTGCGCGCGCTGATGTAGACGCGCGCGCCCTGGGCCAGGAAGCCGGCCGCGATCATGCGGCCGATGCCGCGCGAGCCGCCGGTCACCAGCGCGACGCGGCCGCGCAGCGAGAACAGGTCTTGGGTGTTCATGGGGGCTGTCTCCTCGTTTCGTCTTCGTCGTGGATGCGTGCCCCCACGCTAGCGCCGCGCCGCGGCGCGCGCAGTCGCCAAGGAGTCAGCGTTGGCCGCGCGGGCGCGACACGTCGCGAAACAGCAGCATGTCGACCAGCCGCGCCGAGGCACCGTCGTAGAAGCCCTGGGCCGGTGGGCGCGGCATGTCGCGCGGGTTGTCGAGCGTGCCGAACACCCAGTCCCACAGCGGCAGGTCGGCGTAGTTGTGCGCATGCACGCCGCGCGCATGGTGGATGCGATGGCTCTCGGGCCGCTGCACCAGCCAGCCCAGCCAGCGCGGCGTGCGCAGGTTGGCATGCTGGAACACCGCCAGCAGCGTCAGCACGGCCGAGGCCAGCGCGCCGGCCTCGGGTGCCAGCCCCAGCAGCGGATACAGCACCAGGGCCGACCAGGTGACGAACAGCGCCGCGTCGAGCGGATGCAGGTAGTAGGCCCCCCAGGCGTCGAGCGTCTCGGGGCTGTGGTGCATCTGGTGGCCGAGCCGCCACAGCCAGTTGAAGCGGTGCGCGCTGCGGTGGTACCAGTAGTGCACGAACTCGTAGGCCAGCACGCCGACCGCAGCGCCGCCGACGGTGCCCAGCGAGCCCAGCGAGAACAGGCTCCAGCCGTCGAAGGCCGCGACCCAGGCGCCGCCGAGCAGCATCGACAGCACGAAGTTCAGTGCGGTGATCGCGAGCGCGCGCGTGCGCCACCAGCGAGCGCGGCGCTCGTCGTGGCCGCGATGGATGAAGTCGAGCAACAGGAAGGCCGGCAACACGGCCAGCGCGACGATTTCGTACCAGGACATGAGAGTTCTCCTTCGATCGGGGATCGATGCATTCAGAGCAGGCTGCCGAAGCGCGGCGTCGCCGACGGCTCCTCGCCGAAGCCGCGCGCGAGCTGCGCGGCGATGTCGAGCCAGTCGGCATCGGCGCGTCGCACCGCGACGCCGGGCGCGGCGACGGCGCGCAGCGCGGCCAGCGACTCGGCGGTCGAGCGCTCGTGGTCGCCTTCATGGCTGCGCGTGCGTGGACCGTCGCCGATCAGCAGCACCGGCGCCTCGAGCCGCGCGAGCGAGAAGCCCGCGTGCTCGGGCCGCGCCAGGTTCGCGCCGATCGCCGCATAGCCGGCGAAGCGCGCATCGGCCTGGGCCGCGAGGCGCCACACCAGGTGGCCGCCGGCGCCGAAGCCGATCGCATAGCTGCGCCGCGGCGCGCCGAGGTGCGCCAGCAGCGCCTGCACGAAGCCGACGTCGTCGACATCGAGCCGGCGTGCAGGCGTCGGCGCGTGCAGGCGCAAGTCGTTCCAGCCGCCGGCCAGGGCTTCGGGGTAGAGCAGGCAGGCGCCGTGGCGATCGGCCCAGCGCTCGAAGGCCAGGCCGCAGCGGTTGCGCAGCGTCGCGGCGCGCCCGCGCGCGTCGTGCAGCAGCACGAACAGCGGGCCGCAGCCGATGTCGGCCGCGCCGCGATACAGGGCGGCCGTGCGCAGCCGGCCGCGCACGCGCAGGCGCAGCGTCATCTCGCTGCCAGGATCCCTTCGCGCGGGGAGGCGCCCGGCGTCGGTGTTGAGGTAGGGTTGCATGTCGGTCTCCACTTCGGTGAACAGGCTCAGGTCGTGTCCACGGATCGCAGTCTTTCGGGCCCCCGTCCCGCGAACGTCCCTCGGCCACGCGTCGAGCTGTCGCTGCACGGCTGGCCGCGGCTGTCGATCGACGGCGCCGAGCTGCCGATCAAGCTCACGCGCGCGCTCGCGCTGCTGGCTTGCCTGGCCGAGTCGAGCGGCCAGCGCATGGCGCGCGCGCCGCTGGCCGCGCAGCTGTGGCCCGATGCGAACGAGGCGCTGGGCCGCACGCGGCTGCGCCGGCTGATCTACAACCTCAACGCCGCCTGCGCCATCGAGCTGGTGTGCGGCGACGCGCACGAGCTGTGGTTCGGCATCGAGCCGCAGGTCGATGTGCATCTCACGCGCGCGGCCGCGCAGGCGCTGCTCGGCGAGCCGGCGCCTGGAGAGGATTCGCTGCGTCGGGTGCTGGCCGCCGACGCCCATGCGCTGCTCGACGGCTTCGAGATCGACTCCGAGCTGTTCGAAGCCTGGCGCGCGCAGCGCCGCAGCGAGCACGAGCGCCTCGTCGCGCGCGCCTGGCAGCGGCTGGCCGAGCGCGAGGCGGCCGCGGGCGACGCCGCGCTCGCGGTCGAGGCGGCCGAGCGGCTGATCGCGCGCGATCCCTGCGCCGAGCGCGCCTATGCGGCGCTGATCACGGCGCGCGCGCGGCAGCGCGACTCAGCGGCGGTCGAGCAGGCTTACTTCCGCTGCGCCGAGGCGCTGCGCGGCGAACTGGGCGTGCGGCCTTCGGCGACGCTGGAGCGCGCCTATGCGGCGGCGATCGCGCAGGCGCCGGCGCTGGACGACGCCGTGCGCATCGAGTTCACGCAAACGCGCGACGGCGCGGTCGCCTACACCGTGCTCGGCCGCAGCGGCCCGGCGATGGTGCTGGTGCCGGGCCTGCTGTCGCACATCGAGGTCGCGCTCGACGAGCCGCGGCTGCGCGCCGCGCTCGAGCGCCTGGCCGAGCGCTGCCGCGTGGTGTTGCTCGATCGGCGCGGCACCGGTTTGTCGGAGCGCGTGGGCATCGAGCCGACCACGGCCGCGGCGGTCGAAGACATCGTCGCGATCCTCGATCGCATGGGCGAGCGCCGCGCGATCCTGTTCGGCGCTTCGGTCGGCGGCACGATCGCGATCGACTGCGCCGCGACGATGCCCGAGCGCGTGTCGGGCCTCGTGCTCTACGGCTGCAATGCGCGCGGCAGCTGGGCCGAGGACTATCCCTGGGCGATGAAGTCCGAGGTGCTGCAGCGCTGGCTCGACGTGCTGCATGCCGAGTGGGGCGCGGCGACCAGCCTCGAGGCCTTCGCGCCCTCGGTCGCGCACGAGCCGCAGATGCAGCAGTGGTGGGCGCGCATGCTGCGCACCGGGGTGTCGCAAAACGGCATGGCGGCGATCCTGCGCGCCTTCCACCAGATGGATGTGCGCGACCGCCTCGCGACGCTCGACGTGCCGACGCTGGTGATCCAGCGCGAGGGCGACCAGATCGTGCGCGAAGGCGCCGGGCGCTATCTCGCGCGGGCGATTCCCGGTGCCGAACTGGTGATGCTGCCGGGCGCCGACCACTGGTGGTGGCACGGCGATGCGGACGCGGTGCTGGGCGCGATCGAGCGCTTCGTCAGCCGCTTGCCGAACCCACGCGACTGACCTGCACCGACACCTCCATGCCGAGATAGGCATCGGCGGTGCCGATCCAGGTGCCGGAGATCGGTGCGGCCTGGCGCGGATCGCGCGCGACGCCGACGCGGATCAGCTGCGTGCCGCCGAGCAGGTTGTTGGTCGGGTCGAACGGCAGCCAGCCCGCGCCGGGCAGGTAGGCCTGCAGCCAGGCATGCGTGCTGCCGGCGCCGACGACGCTTTGGCCCTCGTTGTTCGAGTCGTCGAGCGAGGGGTCGTGGAGATAGCCGGAGACGAAGCGCGTCGCGATGCCCAGGCGCCGCGCGGCTTCCATCATCAGGAGCGCGAAGTCGCGGCACGAGCCGCTGCCGAGCTCGAGCGTCCTCAAGGGCGTCTGCGTGCCTTCCTCGTTGCGCGCGGCGTAGCTGAAGTGCTCGCGGATGTGCTGGTTCATGTCGACCAGCATCTGGCGTGTCTGCGTCGGCCCGTCGGTGCGGATGAACTGGCGCGCCCACTGCATCAGCTTGCCTTGCGGGTCGTCGTGCAAGGGGCGCAGGTAGTGCTCCAGGTCGAGGTACTCGTCGACCGTGTACGAGAACGGAAACTGCTCGGCGGACGGCGCCAGCGGCAGCTCGAGGTTCTTCGAGTGCGCGTGCTCGATCGTGAAGGTGCACACGAAGCGCAGCTCGGCGGCCGGCTCCTTGGGCTGCACCAGCGCGACCGAGTTCGAGTACGGGTCCTGGATCAGCCGGATGTCGGCCTCGGGCGAGACCTGCAGGTCGGTCGCGAGCACGCGCAGGTCGTGGCTGTCGCGCGGCCTGAACATCACGCGGTGCTCGCCGAAGCGCACCGGCTCGCGGTAGCGGTAGACGGTCGTGTGCGTGATGTCGTAGTGGACCGTCATGTCTGCATCGCCTTTGCGCTCACATGCTGCGCCGGTACTGCCCGCCGACCTCGAACAGCGCGCTGGTGATCTGGCCCAGCGAGCACACGCGCACCGCGTCCATCAGCACCTCGAACACGTTGCGGTTGTCGATCACCGCCTGCTGCAGCCGCTTGAGCATCTCGGGCGCCTGCTTGGCGTTGCGCGCGTGGAAGTCGCCCAGGCGGTTGAGCTGGCTTTGCTTTTCCTCGTCGGTCGAGCGGGCGAGCTCGAGCTCCTGCGGGGTCGCGTCGCCGTGCGGATTGCGGAAGGTGTTGACGCCGATGATGGGCAGCTCGCCGGTGTGCTTGAGCATCTCGTAGTGCATCGACTCGTCCTGGATGCGGCCGCGCTGGTAGCCGGTCTCCATCGCGCCGAGCACGCCGCCGCGCTCGCTGATGCGCTCGAACTCGGCCAGCACCGCTTCCTCGACCAGCTCGGTCAGCTCGTCGATCACGAAGGCGCCCTGGTTCGGGTTCTCGTTCTTCGCCAGGCCCCACTCGCGGTTGATGATCAGCTGGATCGCCATCGCGCGGCGCACAGACTCCTCGGTCGGCGTCGTGATCGCCTCGTCGTAGGCGTTGGTGTGCAGCGAGTTGCAGTTGTCGTAGATCGCGATCAGCGCCTGCAGCGTGGTGCGGATGTCGTTGAACGCGATCTCCTGCGCATGCAGGCTGCGCCCCGAGGTCTGCACGTGGTACTTGAGCTTTTGCGAGCGCTCGTTGGCGCCGTACTTCTCGCGCATCGCGACCGCCCAGATGCGCCGCGCGACGCGGCCGAGCACCGTGTACTCCGGGTCCATGCCGTTGGAGAAGAAGAACGACAGGTTGGGCGCGAAGTCGTCGATGTGCATGCCGCGCGCCAGATACGCCTCCACGAAGGTGAAGCCGTTGGACAGCGTCATCGCCAGCTGCGAGATCGGGTTGGCGCCAGCCTCGGCGATGTGATAGCCCGAGATCGAGACCGAGTAGAAATTGCGCACGTCGTGGTGCACGAAGTACTCGGCGATGTCGCCCATCACCTTCAGCGAGAACTCGGTCGAGAAGATGCAGGTGTTCTGGCCCTGGTCTTCCTTGAGGATGTCGGCCTGCACCGTGCCGCGCACGTTGGCCAGCACCCAGGCGCGGATCTTCGCGGCCTCGGTGTCGGTCGGCTCGCGGCCGTTCTCGGCCTTGAACTTCTCCAGGTTCTGGTCGATCGCGGTGTTCATGAACATCGCCAGGATCGACGGCGCCGGGCCGTTGATCGTCATGCTGACCGAGGTGCTCGGGTTCGTGAGGTCGAAGCCGGAGTAAAGCACCTTCATGTCGTCGAGCGTGGCAATCGAGACGCCCGAGTTGCCGACCTTGCCGTAGATGTCCGGCCGCGGCGCCGGGTCGGCGCCGTACAGCGTGACCGAGTCGAACGCGGTGGAGAGCCGCTTGGCCGGCATGCCTTCGCTCACGACCTTGAAGCGGCGGTTGGTGCGGAAGGCATCGCCCTCGCCGGCGAACATGCGCGTCGGGTCTTCGCCCTCGCGCTTGAACGCGAACACGCCGGCGGTGTAGGGGAAGCTGCCCGGCACGTTCTCCAGCATCAGCCACTTGAGCAGCTCGCCGTGGTCTTCCCAGGTCGGCAGCACGACCTTGCGGATCTTGGTGCCCGACAGCGAGGTCGTCACCAGCGCGGTGCGGATCTCCTTGTCGCGGATCTTCACGACGTATTCGTCGCCGGCATAGGCGCGCTGCATCTCGGGCCATTGCGCGAGCAGCTTCTTCGCCGACGGATCCTGGCGCGACTCGCGCTCCTCGGCGAGGTTGATCGCGGCTTCGGCGGCGCGCGGCTTGTCGGGCTTGCTGCTGGCGAGCATCGTGGCCGAGGCGCGCAGCTGCTGGATCTCGCGCGCGAGCACGGCCTGGGCGCGCGAGTGCTGCTTGTAGCCGCGCACCGTCTCGGAGATCTCGGCCAGGTAGCGCACGCGCGCCGGCGGCACGATCGGCGTCTGGTGCGTGCTGTGGCGCGTGTTCACGTGCGGCAGGCGGCCCTTCTTGAGCGGCAGGCCCAGTTCCGAAAGCCGCGCGCCCAGCGCCTGGTACAGCGCGGTCACGCCGTCGTCGTTGAAGCGGCTGGCCATGGTGCCGAACACCGGCATCTGGTCGGGCTTCCTGCTGAAGGCTTCCTTGTTGCGCTGGACCTGCTTGGCCACGTCGCGCAGCGCATCGGCCGCGCCCTTGCGGTCGAACTTGTTGATGGCCACGAACTCGGCGAAGTCGAGCATGTCGATCTTCTCGAGCTGGCTCGCGGCGCCGAACTCGGGCGTCATCACGTACATCGGCACGTCGACGTGCGCAACGATCGCCGCATCGCCCTGGCCGATGCCCGAGGTCTCGACGACCACGAGATCGAAGCCCGCCGCCTTGCATGCGGCCACCACGTCGGGCAGCGCCTGGCTGATCTCGCTGCCCGCTTCACGCGTGGCCAGCGAGCGCATGTAGACGCGCGCGCCCTGCGACCACGGCGAGATCGCGTTCATGCGGATGCGGTCGCCCAGCAGCGCACCGCCGCTCTTGCGGCGCGACGGGTCGATCGAGATCACGGCGATGCGCAGCGCGTCGTCCTGGTCCAGGCGCAGGCGGCGGATCAGCTCGTCGGTGAGGCTCGATTTGCCGGCGCCGCCGGTGCCGGTGATGCCGAGCACGGGGATCTTCTTCGCGCCGGCCGCGGCGTGGATCGCGGCCTTGAACTTGTCGTCGGCGGTGCCGGCCTCGAGCGCGCTGATGGCCTGCGCGAGCGCGCGCCAGGCAGCTTCGGTGTGGCCGGCGAGCGCCTTCACGTCCTTCGGCGCGCCGCCACGCTGGCTCTGGTCCGCGCGCATCAGCATCTCGCCGATCATGCCGGCCAGGCCCATGCGCTGCCCGTCCTCGGGGCTGAAGATGCGCACGCCGTGCTCGTGCAGGTCGCGGATCTCGGCCGGCACGATCACGCCGCCGCCCCCGCCATAGACCTGGATGGTCTCGCCGCCGCGCTCCTTGAGCAGCTGCACCATGTACTTGAAGTACTCGACGTGGCCGCCCTGGTAGCTGCTGACCGCGATGCCGTGCGCGTCTTCCTGCAGCGCGGCGGTGACCACTTCGTCGACCGAGCGGTTGTGGCCCAGGTGGACCACTTCGGCGCCCATGCTCATCAGGATGCGCCGCATGATGTTGATCGACGCGTCGTGGCCGTCGAACAGCGAAGCCGCGGTGACGAAGCGCAGCTTCTGGGTCGGGCGGTACTCGGCGAGGGCCTTGAAGTCGGCGGCGAGGTCGGTCATGCGTGTCTCCGGCGCGGGGTCATCTTTTGCGCAAGGCGCCAATCCTAAGGGAATCCGGTCGGTTGTTGACGTTTACGTAAACGTCATTGAAAAGCTGTCTCGCGGCTGCCCTGGACAGGCGTGCGAGGGCACGGGTCTTGCTGCGCCGCAGCACTCCATGAGCAGCACCCCGTATCCGCCTGCGGCACGCGCGCTGCGCGTCCTGCTGATCGACGATGGCGCCCACCGCGTCGCGCTGATCCGCGACGAGCTGGCGCGCCAGGGCTGCGACGTGGTCGGCGTGATCGAGCAGGCCACGCTGGTGCACGACTGCGTGCTGCGCCTGGCGCCGGACGTCGTCATCGTCGACAGCGAATCGCCGACGCGCGACACGCTGGAGCACCTGGCGGTGCTGTCGTCGAGCAATCCGCGCCCGGTGGTGGTGTTCTCCGAGGACGACGCCGAGGACCCGATGCGCCTGGCGCTCAAGGCCGGCGTGAGCGCCTACGTGGTCGCCGGCCTGCATGCCGAGCGGCTGGCGCCGGTGCTCAAGGTCGCGATCGCGCGCTACGAGCAGGAGGCCGAGCTGCGCGCGCGGCTCGACGACGCGCAGGCCCAGCTGGCGCAGCGCAAGACGATCGAGCGGGCCAAGGGGCTGCTGATGAAGAGCGCCGGCGTCGACGAGGACGCGGCCTACCAGCGCCTGCGCCGCATGGCGATGGATCGCGGGCTGAAGCTGCACGAGGTGGCGGCCAAGGTGATCGAGGCGCACGACCTGCTGGCCGGCTGAGCCGGCGGCCTCGGCGCTGGCACGCCTTCTGCAAATGACCCGATAAGAAGACCGCAACGGCGTGGTCTTCGCCCCAAACAGGTTCGGACAAAGGCGTCCGATCGTTGTCACCGCACCGCGGTGGCGCGATCGACGCCTTTTTTGCTTTCTCGAGGTGCAAACGATGACGCTGAAGCCGCAACTGAATCCGCAACTGAAGCCTGCACAACCGCGCGAGGGTCTGATGAGCGAAGAACGTCGCCAATTCATCAAGGGCACGGCCGCCGCCGCGCTCACGGCCGGCGTGGGCACCGGGGCCTGGGCCGCCGGCTCCGACGCGCCCGAGAAGAAGGAAGTGCGCATCGGCTTCATCCCGCTGACCGACTGCGCCTCGGTCGTGATGGCCTCGGTGCTCAAGTTCGACGAGAAGTACGGCATCAAGATCATCCCGACCAAGGAAGCCTCCTGGGCCGGCGTGCGCGACAAGCTCGTCAACGGCGAGCTCGACATGGCGCACGTGCTCTACGGCCTGATCTACGGCGTGCATCTGGGCATCGGCGGTCCCAAGAAGGACATGGCCGTGCTGATGACCCTCAACAACAACGGCCAGGCGATCACGCTGTCGAAGAAGCTGGCCGACAAGGGCGCGGTCGACGGCGCCTCGCTCGCCAAGCTGATGGGCACGGACAAGCGCGAATACACCTTCGCGCAGACCTTTCCGACCGGCACCCACGCGATGTGGCTGTACTACTGGCTCGCGACCTACGGCGTCAATCCGATGAAGGACGCCAAGATCATCACGGTGCCGCCGCCGCAGATGGTCGCCAACATGCGCGTGGGCAACATGGACGGCTACTGCGTCGGCGAGCCCTGGGGCCACCGCGCCATCATCGACGGCATCGGCATCACCGGCGTCACGACGCAAGACATCTGGAAGGACCATCCCGAGAAGGTGCTCGGCACCACGTCCGACTTCGTCAAGCAGAACCCCAACACCGCGCGCGCCGTGATCATGGCCGTGCTCGAGGCCAGCCGCTGGATCGACGCCGGCCTGCAGAACAAGAACAAGATGGCCGAGACCATCGCCGAGAAGTCCTACGTCAACACCAGCGTCGACGCGATCAACCAGCGCATCCTGGGCCGCTACCAGAACGGCCTGGGCAAGACCTGGGACGACCCGAACTTCATGAAGTTCTTCAACGACGGCTCGGTCAACTTCCCGTGGCTGTCCGACGGCATGTGGTTCCTGACCCAGCACAAGCGCTGGGGCCTTCTGAAGGACCACCCCGATTACCTCGGCGTGGCCAAGCAGATCAACCAGGTCGAGCTCTACAAGCAGGCCGCCTCGCAGCTCAAGATCAGCGTGCCGGCCAGCCCGATTCGCAGCAGCAAGCTGATCGACGGCACCGTGTGGGACGGCAAGGAACCCGCCAAGTACGCCGACAGCTTCAAGGTCCGCGCCTGAGCGCGCACGCAAGAGGAGCCAGCCATGGTCAGTGCCGTGTTCCATTCGCCGCTCGAATCGGGCCCGACGACATCCGCGCCCGTGCCGCGCATCGCGGCCAACGAGCCCCGGCTCGCGCCACCGAAGGCGACGCGAGAACCGCTGATCGACTGGCGCGCCGTCGGCTTCACGGTCGTGCCGCCGATCGCCGGCCTCGCGCTGCTGATCGGCATCTGGGCCTTGCTCACGATGAAGGGCGGCTCGTTCCCGACGCCGGCCGCGACCTTCGATGCCGCGGTCAAGCTGTTCTCGGACCCGTTCTATCGCAACGGCCCCAACGACCAGGGCATCGGCTGGAACATCCTCAACTCGCTCGAGCGCGTGGGCATGGGCTTCGGCCTCGCGGCGCTGGTGGGCATTCCGCTGGGCTTCGCGATCGGCCGCTTCGCGCTGCTCAACCGCATGGTCGCGCCGCTGATCAGCCTGCTGCGCCCGGTCTCGCCGCTGGCGTGGCTTCCGATCGGCCTCTTGGTGCTCAAGAGCGCCAACCCGGCGGCGATCTGGACCATCTTCATCTGCTCGATCTGGCCGATGATCCTCAACACCGCCCAGGGCGTGCAGCGCGTGCCGCAGGACTATCTCAACGTCGCGCGCGTGCTCAACCTCAGCGAGTGGAAGGTGATCACCAAGATCCTCTTCCCCGCCGTGCTGCCCTACATGCTGACGGGCGTGCGTCTTTCGGTCGGCACCGCCTGGCTGGTGATCGTCGCGGCCGAGATGCTGACCGGTGGCGTGGGCATCGGCTTCTGGGTCTGGGACGAGTGGAACAACCTCAATGTCCCGCACATCCTGATCGCGATCGTGGTGATCGGCGTCGTCGGCCTCGTGCTCGAGCAGGTGCTGATGCTGGTCGCGCGCCGCTTCTCGTTCGACGACTGAAGGAGTCACGCACATGGCCGCCTACCTCCAGATCGAGAACGTCGAGATGGTGTTCACGACCCGCAAGGGACGTTTTCATGCGCTGCGCGAGATCGACCTCACGGTCGAGCGCGGCCAGTTCGTCACGCTGATCGGCCATTCCGGCTGCGGCAAGAGCACGCTCTTGAACCTGATCGCCGGCCTCACGCGGCCGACCTCGGGCGCGCTGATCTGCGACAACAAGGAGATCGCCGCGCCCGGCCCCGAGCGCGCGGTGGTGTTCCAGAACCACTCGCTGCTGCCCTGGCTCTCGTGCCTGGACAACGTGCTGCTGGCGGTCGAGCGCGTGTTCGGCGCGACCGAGAAGAAGGCCCAGCTCAAGGCGCGCGCGCAGGCCGCGCTGGACCTGGTAGGCCTGTCGCATGCGGCGAGCAAGCGGCCGCACGAGATCTCGGGCGGCATGAAGCAGCGCGTGGGCATCGCGCGCGCGCTGGCGATGGAGCCCAAGGTCTTGCTGATGGACGAGCCCTTCGGCGCACTCGACGCGCTCACGCGCGCGAAGCTGCAAGACGAGCTGATGAAGATCGTGCAGAAGACCGGCTCGACCGTCGTGATGGTCACGCACGATGTCGACGAGGCGGTGCTGCTGTCCGACCGCATCGTGATGATGACCAACGGCCCCGCCGCGACGATCGGCGAGGTGGTCGAGGTGCCGTTGCCGCCGCTGCGCGAAGCCGCGCGTTCGCGCCTCGAGCTGGCGCACGACGCCAACTACCTGCAAACGCGCGAGCGCGTGCTCGAGTTCCTGTACCGCAAGCAGGCGCACCTCGAGGCGGCCTGAAGGGGAGGGCGACATGAAGAACGATGGCCACAAGCTGCCGCGCCAGCGGCTGGTGCTGATCGGCAACGGCATGGCGGGCGTGCGCACGCTCGAGGAGCTGCTCAAGATCGCGCCGGAGCTCTACGACATCACGGTGTTCGGCGCCGAGCCGCATCCGAACTACAACCGCATCCTGCTGTCGCCGGTGCTGGCCGGCGAGCAGACGGTCGACGAGATCATCCTCAACCCGCTCGACTGGTATGCCGAGCACGGCATCACGCTGCACCTCGGCAAGACGGTGAGCGAGATCGACCGCGTCAAGCGCGTGGTCCGCACGGCCGACGGCATCGAAGCGCCTTACGACCGCCTGCTGATCGCAACCGGCTCCACGCCCTTCATCCTGCCGGTGCCCGGCAAGGACTTGCAAGGCGTGATCAGCTACCGCGACATCGCCGACACCAACGCGATGATCGACGCGGCCGCGAAGTACAGGCACGCGATCGTGATCGGCGGCGGCCTGCTCGGCCTCGAAGCCGCCAACGGCCTGATGCTGCGCGGCATGCAGGTCACGGTGGTGCACATCGCGCCGTGGCTGATGGAGCGCCAGCTCGACGAGACCGCAGGCCAACTGCTGCAGCGCTCGCTCGAGGCGCGTGGCCTCAAGTTCGAGATCGGCGCGCAGACCGCTGCGCTGATCGGCGACAAGGACGGCCGCGTGATGGCGGTGCAGTTCAAGGATGGCCGCGAACTGCCGGCCGACCTGGTCGTGATGGCCGCCGGCATCCGCCCCAACACCGCGCTGGCCGAGAAGGCCGGCATCCATTGCAGCCGCGGCATCGTCGTCAGCGACACGCTGCAGACCGTCACCGATCCGCGCATCTACGCGATGGGCGAATGCGCCGCGCACCGCGGCATCGCCTACGGTCTCGTGGCGCCGCTGTTCGAGCAGGCCAAGGTCTGCGCGACGCACCTGGCGCAGTTCGGCATCGGCCGCTATGTGGGCTCGCAGGTCAGCACCAAGCTCAAGGTCACGGGCATCGATCTCTATTCGGCCGGCGACTTCATGGGCGGCGAGGGCTGCGAGGAGATCGTGATGAGCGATCCCTATGCCGGCGTCTACAAGAAGCTGGTGGTCAAGGACGACAAGCTGGTCGGTGCCTGCCTCTACGGCGACACGGTCGACGGCAGCTGGTACTTCAAGCTGGTGCGCGAGGGCCGCAAGATCGCTGACATCCGCGACCGCCTGATGTTCGGCCAACACTTTGGAACCAGCAACCTCGGCGACACCGGACACGAAGGCCAGAACCGCGCGGTCGCGATGGCCGATACCGACGAGGTCTGCGGCTGCAACGGCGTCACCAAGGGCACGATCGTCAAGGCGATCAAGATGCAGGGCCTGTTCACGCTCGACGAGGTGCGCAAGTGCACCAAGGCGAGCGCGAGCTGCGGCTCCTGCACCGGCCTGGTCGAGCAGCTGCTGATGGCCACCGCCGGCGGCGACTACTCGGCCGCGCCCAAGACCAAGGCGGTGTGCGGCTGCACCGACTCCGGCCACCAGGCGGTGCGCGACGCGATCCGCGAGCAGCATCTCGTGAGCGTCGACGGCGTCTACAAGGCCCTGGCCTGGCGCACGCCCAACGGCTGCGCGAGCTGCCGCCCGGCGATCAACTACTACCTGCTGTCGACCTGGCCGAAGGAGGCCGTCGACGATCCGCAAAGCCGCTTCATCAACGAGCGCAGCCACGCCAACATCCAGAAGAACGGCACCTACAGCGTGATCCCGCGCATGTGGGGCGGCGAGACCACCGCAGCCGAACTGCGCCGCATCGCCGACGTGGCCGACAAGTACAAGGTTCCGACCGTCAAGGTCACCGGAGGACAGCGCATCGACCTGCTGGGCATCAAGAAGGAAGACCTGCCGGCCGTCTGGAAGGAACTCGACATGCCCAGCGGCCACGCCTATGCGAAGGCGCTGCGCACCGTGAAGACCTGCGTCGGCAGCGAATGGTGCCGCTTCGGCACGCAAGACAGCACGCAGATGGGCAAGGACCTCGAGCGCGCGCTGTGGCGCATGTATGCGCCGCACAAGGTCAAGCTCGCGGTCTCGGGCTGCCCGCGCAATTGCGCCGAGAGCGGTATCAAGGACGTCGGCGTGATCGGCGTCGACTCGGGCTGGGAGCTCTATGTCGGCGGCAACGGCGGCATCAAGACCGAGGTCGCGCAGTTCTTCTGCAAGGTGAAGACACCGCAGGAAGTGCTGGAGTACAGCGGCGCCTTCCTGCAGCTGTATCGCGAGGAGGGCTGGTACCTCGAGCGCACGGTGCACTACATCGGACGAGTCGGCCTCGACGTCGTGAAGAAGAAGATCCTCGACGACGCGGAGAACCGCAAGGCGCTGTGGGCGCGGCTGCAGTTCGCGCTCGATGGCGAGCCCGATCCCTGGTTCGAGTTCGGCAAGGCGCAGGTCGACGAGCGGCAGTTCGCGCCGCTGTCGCTGGCCTGAGGAGCAAGCCCATGAGCGACTGGAAGCCCCTTTGCGGCGTCGAGGACATCCCGCGCCTCGGCGCGCGCCGCGTGCAGCGCAGGAGCGGTGCCGACATCGCGGTGTTTCGCACCGCCGACGACCGCGTGTTCGCGCTGCTCGACCGCTGCCCGCACAAGGCCGGGCCGCTGAGCCAGGGCATCGTGTTCGGCGATCGCGTCGCCTGCCCGCTGCACAACTGGACCATCGGCCTGGCCGACGGCGCGGCGCTCGCGCCCGACAACGGCAGCACGCCGCGCTTCGCGGTGAAGGTCGAAGACGGCCGCGTCTACCTCGATCTCGACGAACTCAACAGCGTCGCGACCGAGCCGGCGGCGGCCTGCGCCGGCAGCTGCGAGCACGCCTGAGCGAAGCGAGGGCGCCGCGATGAACGAGACCCGCTCGACCTGCCCGTACTGCGGCGTCGGCTGCGGCGTGATCATCGAAAGCGACGGCGCGCAGATCACCGGCGTGCGCGGCGACCCTGAGCATCCGGCCAACTTCGGGCGGCTTTGCAGCAAGGGCCAGAACCTGCACCTGACCGCGACGAAGGCCGTGCTGCTGCACGAGCGGCTGCGCCAGCCGATGCGCCGCGTCGCGCGCGGCGAGCCAGCGCAAGCGATCGGCTGGGATGCCGCGGTCGAGCTCGCGGCCGATCGCATCGCCGAGGTCGTGCGCACGCACGGCCCCAACGCGGTCGGCTTCTATCTCTCGGGCCAGTTGCTGACCGAGGATTACGCGGTCTTCAACAAGCTGTCGCGCGCGCTGGTCGGCACCAACAACGTCGACACCAATTCGCGGTTGTGCATGAGCAGCGCGGTCGCGGGCTACAAGCAAAGCCTCGGCGCCGACGCGCCGCCGGCCTGCTACGACGATCTCGCCGAGGCCGGCTGCCTGTTCATCACCGGCTCCAACACCGCGTGGGCCCATCCGATCCTGTTTCGCCGCATCGAGGACGCACGGCGCGCGAATGCGCAGCTGAAGCTGGTCGTCGTCGACCCGCGCCGCACCGAGACCGCCGACGAGGCAGATCTCTTCCTGCAGATCCAGCCCGGCACCGACGTCGCGCTGTACCACGCGATGCTGCACGTGATGGTGTGGGAAGGCTGGCTCGATGCGGGCTACATCGGCGCGCACACCCACGGCTTCGCCGAGCTGAAGTCGCTGGTCGCGAACTGGTCGCCGCGCGATGCGGCGCGCGTGTGCGGCGTGAAGGCCGAGGACATCGTCACCGCGGCGCGCTGGTTCGCGCTGGGCGGCGATCGCCATGACATCGCGCAGCGCGCCGCGACGCTGTCGCTGTACTGCCAGGGCCTGAACCAGAGCACGAGCGGCACCGCGAAGAACTCGTCGCTGATCAACCTGCATCTCGCGAGCGGCCAGATCGGGCGCGCCGGCGCCGGCCCGTTCTCGCTGACCGGCCAGCCCAATGCGATGGGCGGGCGCGAGGTCGGCGGCCTGGCGACGGTGCTGCCGGGCCATCGCGATCCGGACAACGCCGAACATCGGGCCGAGGTCGCGGCGGCGTGGGGCGTCGAGGCGCTGCCGGCCTCCCCGGGCAAGGCGGCGGTCGAGATGTTCGAGGCCGCGGCGCGCGGCGAGATCCAGCTGCTGTGGATCGTCTGCACGAATCCGGCGCAGTCGATGCCCGACCAGGCGCTGGTGCAGGCGGCGCTGGCGCGCTGCCCGTTCGTGATCGTGCAGGAGGCTTTCGCGCACACCGAGACCGCGCGCCTGGCCGACCTGCTGCTGCCCGCGACCACCTGGGGCGAGAAGGACGGCACCGTCACCAACAGCGAGCGCCGCATCAGCCGCGTGCGCGCCGCGGTGCCAGCGCCCGGCGAGGCGCGCGACGACTGGCGCATCGCGCGCGACGTCGCGCAGCGCCTCGAAGCCGCACTGCGCCCCGGCGCGAAGACGCTGTTCGGCTACGACGGCCCCGAAGCCGTCTGGAACGAGCACCGCGAACTCACGCGCGGCCGCGACCTCGACATCACCGGCCTGCGCTGGCCGATGCTCGACGCGCTCGGCCCGCAGCAATGGCCGCTGCCCGAAGGCGCGAGCGCCGGTCGCGCACGCCTCTACGAAGACGGCCGCTTCGCGACGCCCGATGGCCGCGCGCGCTTCATCGCCGCCGCCGTCAAGCCGGTGGCCGAAGCCTGCGACGCGCGCCATCCCTTCGCGCTGACCACCGGCCGCCTGCGCGACCAATGGCATGCGATGAGCCGCAGCGGCACGGTGCCCAGGCTGTTCGCGCACACGCCGATGCCCGCGGTGCACCTGAACCCGCAGGACCTCGCGCGCCGCGGCCTGCGCGACGGCCAACTGGCGGAGCTGAAAAGCAAGCGCGGCGCGATCGTGCTGCCGGTGTTGGCCGACGCGCGCATCGCGCCGCTGCAGGCCTTCGTGCCGATGCACTGGGGCGCGGCCTTCGTCGGCGGACGCGATGCGCAAGGCCGCGCGCGGCTGGGCGTCAACACGCTGATGCACGGCAAGGCTTGCCCGCAATCGAAGCAGCCCGAGCTGAAGCACGCGGCGATCGCGATCGCGCCGGCCGAGCTGCCGTGGCGCCTGACCGCCGCCGCGTGGCTGAGCGACGAGGCCTTGCCCGCCGCGCGCGAGACGCTGCGCGAGCTGATGAACGAGTTCGGCTACGCGAGCTGTGTGCCGCTGCCGGCGCCGGGCGAGGCCACCGCGCCGCTGGTCGGGCGCAGCGGGCTGATGTTCCAGGCCGCGGCCGCGCAGGCGCCGTCGGCGGCAGTGATCGCGCGCATCGAGCAGGCGCTCGGCCTGTCGGGCGCCTTCGTGCTGCGCTATGCCGATGCGCGTCGCGGCCAGCGCCGCAGCGTCAAGCTGGCCGGCGACGGCGCCGAGGGCCGCGTCGAGGCGCTGCTGCTGGCCGGCACCGCCGATGCCGCCGCGTGGCTGTCGCGCTGGTGGGCCGAGCAGTTGCCGATCGGCTCGCAGGCGCGCTCGCTGCTGTCGCCCGAGCCGATCGCGCCGGGCGGCGCGCCGACCCAGCCGCGCGGACGCCAGGTCTGCAACTGCTTCGATGTCGCCGAGCCGCGCATCCGCGAGGTGCTGGCCGCGCTGCCGGGCGAGCCTGCGCAGCGGCTGGCCGCGATGCAGCAGCAACTGCGCTGCGGCACGCAATGCGGCTCCTGCCTGCCCGAACTCAGACGCCTGGTCGCCGCGGTGCCCACCGCGCAATCCGTCGCATCCGCACAAGAGGCCCACGCATGATCGACCGCAACGTCCCCACCGTCTGGCTCGTCGGCGCCGGCCCCGGCGATCCCGAACTGCTGACGCTGCGCGCCGCGCGCCTGATCGCCAGCGCCGACGTGCTGCTGGTCGACGACCTGGTCGATCGCCGCGTGCTCGAGCTGGCCGGCGAATCCGCGCGCGTGCTCGCCGTCGGCAAGCGCGGCGGCTGCGTCTCGACCGAGCAGGCGTTCATTCATCAACTGATGATTCGCGAGGCGCGCGCCGGCGCGAAGGTCGTGCGGCTCAAGGGCGGCGATCCGTTCGTGTTCGGCCGCGGCGGCGAGGAGTGCGATGCGCTGCGCGCGGCCGGCATCGAGGTGCAGGTCGTGCCGGGCATCACGTCGGGCATCGCGGCGCCGGCGGCGGTGGGGATTCCGGTCACCGATCGGCGCCATGCGCCGGGCGTCGCCTTCGTCACCGGCCATGCGCAGGACGGCGGCGCCGGGGCCGACTGGGCGGCGCTCGCGAAATCGGGCCTGACCCTGGTGGTCTACATGGGCGTGAGCCGCGCGGCGGGCATCGCGCGGGCCTTGATCGACGGCGGCCTGGCGGCGTCGACGCCGGCCGCTGCGATCAGCGCGGCCCACACGCCGCGCCAGCGCAGCGTGGCCTGCACGCTGAGGACGCTGGCGCAAACGCTGGCGGCCGAAGCGATCGCGAGCCCGGCGATCCTGGTGATCGGCGACGTGGTGAGCGTCGGCGCGGCCCTGGCAAACCCCGAGACGATTCCCGAAGCCTTGGGCGAACAGGCGATGGCATGATCGCGGCGGTTTTCACGCCGCCGCCATGCTGCTCGCCATCGACATCGGCAACACGCGCCTGAAATGGGCGCAATACCGCGACCTGCGCCCCGGGGCTGTTCCGGTGGCGCACGGTGCGGTTTTCCTGGAGCAGGTCGAGACGCTGCTCGAGGGCGACTGGGCCACGCTCGAGGCGCCGACCCAGATGCTGGGCTGCTGCGTCGCGGGCGACGCGATCCGCCATCGCGTGGAAGAGCAGCTCGAGCTGTGGGACCACGTGGCACCGAGCTGGGTGGTCTCGAGCGCCAGCGAGGCCGGCGTCACCAACGGCTACGACCATCCGCTGCGCCTGGGCAGCGACCGCTGGGTCGCGGTGATCGGCGCGCGCCATCATCTGCTGGCGCGCGGCGACGCGAAGCGGCCGCTGCTGGTCGTGATGGCCGGCACCGCGGTGACGGTCGACGCGGTCGACGCCGACGGCACCTTCCTCGGCGGCCTGATCCTCCCGGGCCACGGCATCATGCTGCGCGCGCTCGAAGGCGGCACCGCGGGCCTGCGCGTGCCGACCGGCGAGGTGGCGGACTTTCCGACCAACACCAGCGACGCGCTGACGAGCGGCGGCACCTACGCGATCACCGGCGCGATCGAGCGCATGCACCGGCATCTGAGCGAGCGCTGCGGCCGCGCGCCGCTGACGCTGGTGACCGGCGGCGCGGGCTGGAAGGTCGCACCGTGGCTGGCGGTGGAGCATGAACTGGTCGAGAGCCTGATCTTCGACGGGCTGCTGGTGATCGCGGCCGAGCGCGAGCGGGTGCGCGCGAGCGGCAAGTAGGGCGGCAGGCGCGATGAGCGACGAGGCACGCAGTCGTCTTGGTTGGCTCGCGCTGCGCCTGGTGCTGGCAGGGCTGGTGGCGGCGCATGGCTACTACCGCTTGTTCACCGGCGGCAGCGTCGGCTTCGGCGAGTGGCTCGTCTCGCAGGGCGTGCCGTTCGGCGCGGCGGTCGCGTGGGCGGTGACGCTGATCGAAGTGGTGGGCTCGGTGCTGCTGGCGATCGGCCGGATCGTGTTTCCGGTCAGCCTGGTGTTGTCGGCGATCTATGTCGTCGGCATCGCGATGGTGCATGCGCCGCACGGCTGGTTCGTGGTGGGCGCGGGGCGCAACGGCGTCGAGTACAGCGTGCTGCTGATCGCGGCGCTGCTGTGCGTGGGGGGGCAGCATGCGCCGTTCGGGCGCCGGGCGGGTTGAACGCGATGACACGCTACGTGGCGCTGCTGCGCGGCGTGAGCCCGATGAACTGCAGCATGCCCGAGCTCAAGAGCAGTCTCGAGAAGGCCGGCTTCAAGAACGTGCGCACCTTGCTGTCGAGCGGCAATGCCGTGTTCGATGCAGGAGATGCGCCGACGGCGGAGATCGAGCGGCGCTGCGAAGCGGCGATGCAAAAGGGTCTGGGCCGCAGCTTCTACACGATCGTGCGGCGCTCGGATGAATTGAAACAGCTGCTCGCGAACGAGCCCTACACGCGCCACGGCATTCCGCCGGACGCCAAGCGCGTGGTGACCTTCTTTCGCGACGAACGCGAGCCGCGCCTGCCGCTGCCGCTGGTGGAGAGCTTCGCGTCGTGCTTCTGTGTGATCGGGCGCGAGGCCTTCAGCGCCTATGTGCCGGGTGCGGAGGGGCCGGTGTTCATGAAGCTGATCGAGCGGGCGTTCGGCAGTGATGTGACGACGCGGACGTGGGATACGGTCGCGAAGTGCGCGGTGGCGTGAGCAGGGAGAACCCTCCCGCTTTCTTGAGGGCGTTCTCGATGCCTTTACGGCGCGCGTGCTCTGTAGAGTCGAATTGATTTCAACGAGAGGGAGAAACCATGGTCCGACCGCAACGTCCCACCGCAGCATTCATCGGCGCATCCTGGCTCGCGCTGGTCACCGGCGGGCGACCTGTCGTGCCGGGTGCGCGGCCCGACGCCTGATCGGTCCGTCCGTGCGCGAGCCAGCCATGCAAGTACGAGCGATTCAACCGACCGAGTACGAAGCCGCACGCCGGCTGCTCATCGCGGGCGGCTGGAGCGACCATCGCGTCGCCGATATCGAGTCGTTCGCGCTGCTGCTGCAGCGCTCGCAGGCTTGCCTGGTCGCCCTGGTCGGCAACCAGGTGGTCGGCTTCATTCGCGCACTGACCGATGGGCTGTCCAATGGCTACATCTCGATGGTCGTGGTCGACGAGGCCTATCGAAATCAAGGCATCGGCAGTGCGCTCGTGCGCACGGTCATGGGCAGCGATCCCGACATCACCTGGGTGCTGCGCGCCGGTCGCGAGGGCGTCGCGGGCTTCTACGAGAAGCTGGGCTTCGTGCACTCGCAAGTGGCGATGGAGCGGCCGCGCGCCAAGCGGGCGCTCACCTAGCACCCGCGATCGAGTCGCGCAGTAGATGCCCTGAGCCGGGGCCGGTGATCGGGCTGGCATCATGAGGCGGTCGCTGTCCCATGCCCGCACGCTCGTGAAGATCACCCCCACCCCGATCACCGCCGCCCTCGCCGGCATCGTCGCCGCACTGGCCTGGCCTTATCTCTGGTCGTCCTTCGGCGGCCCGTCCTCGGGCGGTGTCGAGCTGGTCATCGCGACGCTGCTCGTGATCGCGCTGCCGGCCCATGCCTTCGTCGTCGGCATCGGCCGCAATGCCGCGGCCGATGCGCGCAGCGTCGACACCGCGCTGCTCAAGCGCGTCGGCGCCTGGCTCGCCGCCGCCGGCGTGACGACCGCGCTGGCCACGGTGGTCTAGCCGCGCCCGCGGGCAAGCCGATTGCCGGCAACGCGGCCGACCACTTCAGGCAGCGAGGCCGCGATGACGACGAAGCAGACCCTCGAGTTCACGATCGACATCGACGCGCCGCGGCCCGCCGTCTGGGACGCGATGCTCGGGCCCGAGACCTACAAGGTCTGGACCGCGCCGTTCTGCGAGGGCTCGCACTACATCGGCTCCTGGGAGCAGGGCCAGAAGATCCGCTTCCTCACGCCCACCGGCGAAGGCATGGTGGCCGAGATCGCCGAGAACCGGCCGCACGACTACGTGTCGATCCGCCATCTCGGCGAGATCGCCCGCGGCGGTGTCGAGGACACGACGAGCGCGAAGGTGCGCGCCTGGGCGCCGGCCTACGAGAACTACACCTTCACCGGCCTGCCCGGCGGCGGCACACGCGTGCGCGTGTCGGTCGAGAGCTTGCCCGACTACGTCGAGTTCATGCAGCAGGCTTTTCCGAAGGCGCTGCGAAGCCTCAAGGAGTTGTGCGAGAAGACTGGCGGGCAGCGCTGAGCAGCGCAGGCGGCTAGCCGCCCGAAAGCGCGACCGCGTGCTTCGGGAATGCTTTCAGAAGCTTCGCATCCATCGTCACGAGCTTCACACCGAGCATCACAGCGAGCGCCACGAACTCGCAGTCGTACGCCGTGCAATCGCTGTCGCGCACCAGTTCGAGGACCAGGCGCGAGTCGACCTCGTGCTCGCCCGCGGCGAGCAGGCTCTCGGCTTCCAACTGAAGCTCGCGCGCCGCTTCGAAGCTCAGCGTCTTGCGGCGCATGTAGCCGGCCAGGATGTTGCGGAACTCGCTTCGCCACAGCAATGGCGCGACCCAATCCGGGTCCTGCTCCAACAGCGCTTCCGCCTTCGCGGTGTGGTCGCCCGGCAGGTAAAGGTAGGCGACCACGTTGCTGTCCACGACGATCACGGCCGCCCCTCGCGCTTATGGGCGTCGATGTCCTTCGCGCGGAACTTTCCCTTGGGCAGCGCCGCGCGCAAGGCCCGAGCCCTCGCCAGACGCTCGCTCACGTCGACCTGACCCGGCATCAAGACCGATTCCAGGCACACGATGGCCTCGCTGTTCAGGCTGCGCCGATGTGCCTCGGCCGAGGCCTTGAGACGTTCGTACACCTCGTCGGGAATGTTCTTCAAGGTCAACGTCGTCGGCATGGCGGTGCACTCCTTGGTGGTTGCATTATGGTTCCATAATGGTTCCACATCAATGGGCCGTGATCTGCAGCTGCACAATGCGCCGAGCCGCCGTTTGCCCAACCGGAGCCCGTATGTCCACGACCGCCCTGAAGTCGCTGTACGCCTACAAGACCTGGGCCGATGCCGAGCTCACCGCCAGGCTCGCCGAGCTCACCGCGCTGCCCGACGACGCGCGCCACACCGCTGTGCGCACGCTCAACCACATCCACGTCGTCGACCGAATCTTCCGCGCCCACCTCGCCGGCGAGCCGCGCCCCTTCGACGCGACCAACACCCGCGACACGCCGACGCTGGAGCAACTGCGCGCCGACATGGCCGAGACCGACGCCTGGTACGAGCGCCACGTCGCCGGCCTCGCGCCGCAAGCGCTCGCCGAGACGCTGGCCTTCGCCTTCACCGACGGCGACCGCGGCAGCATGACGCGCGAGGAGATCCTGCTGCACGTCATCGCGCACGGCACCTACCACCGCGGCAACGTCGGCCAGGTGATGAAGTCGCACAACCTCGTGCCGCCGCGCGACCTGCTCACGCGCTACCTGCACCAGCTCGAGCCGCAGCGGCGCGAGGCGTGAGCGGCGCGAGCTTCAGAGGATGAAGCGCGACAAGTCCTCGTCCTTCGCCAGCGCGCCGAGCTTGCCGTCGACGTAGGCGGCATCGATCGTCACGCTCTTGCCCGAGAGATTGGGCGCATCGAAGCTCACCTCGTCGAGCAAGCGCTCGAGCACCGTCGACAACCTGCGCGCGCCGATGTTCTCGGTGCGCTCGTTGACCTCGTAGGCGATCTGCGCAAGACGCCGCACGCCATCGGGCGCGAAGGACAGCGTCACGCCCTCGGTCTGCAGCAGCGCCTGGTATTGCTTCACCAGGCTCGCATGCGTGCTCGACAAGATGGCCTCGAAGTCGTCGACCGACAGCGAGCCCAGTTCCACGCGGATCGGAAAGCGCCCCTGCAGCTCGGGGATCAGGTCGCTCGGCTTGGCGAGATGGAAGGCGCCCGAGGCGATGAACAGGATGTGGTCGGTCTTCACCATGCCGTACTTGGTGTTGACCGTCGTGCCCTCGACCAGCGGCAGCAAGTCGCGCTGCACGCCCTGGCGGCTGACCTCGGCGCCGCCGTGATCGGAGCGCGACGCGACCTTGTCGATCTCGTCGATGAAGACGATGCCGTTCTGCTCGGCATTGGCCAGCGCGGCGGCCTTGATCTCGTCTTCGTTGACGAGCTTGGCGGCTTCCTCGTCGATCAGTTGCTTCATCGCCTCGGCGATGCGCAGCTTGCGCGCCTTGAGGCGCTGCTGGCCGAGGTTGGCGAACAGGCCCTGCAGCTGCGACGCCATTTCCTCCATGCCGGGCGGCGTCATGATCTCCATCGAGGGGCGCGCCTCGGCCAGCTCGATCTCGATCTCCTTGTCGTCGAGCACGCCCTCGCGCAGGCGCTTGCGCATCACCTGGCGCGCGGTGTTCTCGGGCGCGGGCGGCGCTTCCGCATGCGCGGCGCCGAAGCCGAACTCGCCGCCGCCGGCCGATGCCGGGCGCGGCACCAGCGCGTCGAGGATGCGCTCCTCGGCGGCATCTTCGGCACGCGCGCGCTGCGACTTCATCGCCGCTTCGCGCGTCTGCTTGACGGCCATGTCGACCAGGTCGCGCACGATGGTGTCGACGTCCTTGCCGACATAGCCCACCTCGGTGAACTTGGTCGCCTCGACCTTGATGAAGGGCGCATCGGCAAGCTTGGCCAGGCGCCGTGCGATCTCGGTCTTGCCGACGCCGGTCGGGCCGATCATCAGGATGTTCTTCGGCGTGATCTCGCCGCGCAGCTTGTCGTCGACCTGCTGGCGGCGCCAGCGGTTGCGCAGCGCGATCGCGACCGCGCGCTTGGCGTCTTGCTGGCCGACGATGTGGCGGTCGAGTTCGGAGACGATCTCCTGCGGGGTCATGCTGCTCATGCCTTGCTGCCTTCTTGTTGCTGTTGCGGCGGCTGCGCGCCCAGCACTTCGATCGTGTGGTTCTGGTTGGTGTAGATGCACAGTTCGCCGGCGATCTCGAGCGAGCGCTTGACGATCTCGGGCGCGCTCAGCGGGCTGTGCTCGAGCAGCGCGATCGCGGCGGCTTGCGCATAGGCGCCGCCGGAGCCGATCGCGACGATGCCCTTCTCGGGCTCGAGCACATCGCCGTTGCCGGTGATGATCAGCGAGCTGTGGCGGTCGGCCACCGCGAGCATGGCCTCGAGGCGGCGCAGCACGCGGTCGGTGCGCCAGTCCTTGGTCAGCTCGACGGCCGCGCGCACCAGGTGGCCCTGGTGCTTCTCGAGCTTGGCCTCGAAGCGCTCGAACAGCGTGAAGGCATCGGCGGTCGCGCCGGCAAAGCCGGCGAGCACTTGCTCTCGGTAGAGCTTGCGCACCTTGCGGGCGCTGGCCTTGACGACGATGTTGCCCAGCGTGACCTGGCCATCGCCGCCGATCGCGACCTGGTCGCCGCGCCGCACGCTGACGATGGTGGTGCCGTGATAGACCGGCGACGAAGAAGAGGAGGAGGTTGCGTCCATCTCCCGAAGATAAGGCCAATGGGGTGAAGGTCAACGGGCAGGCGATGGGCCTCAGCTGGTGATCGTTCCAGCGGGGGCCGCCAAGACGGCAAAGCGAATCCGCGCGCTCGATGGCGCGCGGACCGGTGTTGTGCGGGATGGGCGCCAGGCCGCGTGGGGCCTGGGCCGAGGTCAGATGTTTCGGACCTTCACGCGGGCATGCTCGCTGATGCCCATCGCGTTGAAGAACAGCGCCAGCAGGCGGTGCGCGTCTTCGAAATGCACCAGGCGGTTCTCGCTGCGGCGCGCCAGCACCCAGTTCAGCAGGTCGCCGGCGGCGATGAAGTCCATGCGGATCAGGCGCTGGCAGTTGACGCTCACCAGCGTGGCGTCGCCGATGCCGGCTTCGATCTGGCTCAGCGTCTTGCCGATATCGCCGGTCAATTGACCCGAGAGCTCGACACCGGCGGTGCGCTCGCCGCCCACTTCGTCGAGGATCTGCGATTCGACGAAGCCGGTCGAGACGTCGGTGACCGCCGACTTCGGCGCGATCGTCACGCCCGAGGTGTCGGCCAGCTTGACGGTGCACTGCGCCGCGTCCCACGACGGCGGCGAGACCTCGTAGGTCACGCAGTAGTCGATCGCGATCTCGTCGAACTGGTCGGGGCGGTTGATGATGCGCAGCACCTCGAGGCGCAGCAGCCAGTAGACCGGGTCGGCGTCGCGCACGCCGGCCGGCGCGGTCTCGACGAGCAGGTTCAGCAGGTGCTCGGCGCCGATCCAGCGCATCGAGATCGGCTGCGCGCCCCAGTGGTGCAGCAGCTCGGTCAGCTGGGCGCAGGCCTCGGCGTCGAAGCTCAGCAGCGGCGTCCAGTCGAGCACCCAGGGCAGCGGCATCTGCAGCGCCTGGCCGCGCAGGCGGCTGACCGCCTCGGTGTCCAGGTGCTGCGGCGCGACCCAGCCGACATGGCCTTCGATGCGCGCGGTCGACGGCTTGGAGGCCACCGCCGCAGCCTCGGCCGCGACCAGCTGGGGAATCGAGAACCACTGCGGCGCGGAGAAGCCGAAGCGCTGCGCGTAGTCGAGCGCGAGGCCTTCGAACGGCATCTGCTGGCCGGTCGCGCGATAGAGGTCGAACAGCACCAGCCAGGTTTCGGCGTGGTCGTGGCGCGCGCCGCCTTGATGGATCAGGTCGCTGACCGAGCGCTCGCAGCCCTCGAAGTCGGCGTTGGCGAAGGAGATGACCGCCTCGTCGAGCTCGGGGTCGTGGGCCAGCTCGTGCACCTCGACCGCGAACGGATCGCCGCTGGCGCCCATGCGCACCGCGGCCGGCGTGGCTGCGGCCGGCTGCGGGGCCGGGGCCGGGGCCGGGGCGGGCGCCGGGGCGCGTGCCGGGCTCAGCTGGCCGGGCATGGTGGGCTCGGTCCAGTCGAGCACGCTCGGCGGCGCGGCGGCCTCGGGCGGCGGCGCGGTCAGGTCGGTCGGTGCCAGCGGCATCGCCACCAGCGCGGCGGCCTTGTCGGCGGCGGTGTCGACCGGCTGCGGCGGCGGGGCCGCCTCCGCGGCGCCGGCGAACGGCTGGTTCATCGGCTCGGCGCCTTCGTCGAGCGCCGAAGACACCGTGGGTGCCGCGTAGAACGACGGCGGATGCGAGTGCATCGACGTCGTCGTGCGACGCGCGATGGTCTCGCCTTCCATCTGCTGCTCGATCTCGTCGATCTTGGCCTTCACGGCCGCGTCGGCGCGCGCGTGGTCGAGGTTGCGCGGCGGATCGGAGTCGTCGAGGTTGGAGCTGCCCGCCAGCCCGGCCAGGCCGTCGGCCGGCAGGCCTTCGCGGCGGATCTTGCGCAGCATGTCGAACTCGCGCTTGCGCACGAAGTCGTTGCGCCGCTTGCGCTCGATCATCGCCTTGAGCTCGCTCTTGGCGTAGCCGCTTTGCTGTGCGTCCTCGACCGGGCGCGTGTTGAGGTCGGCCCAGTCCGTCGCCGGGTTGGCGACGAAGCGCACGACCTTGCGCAAGAAGCTGTCGTTCTTGCCGCCAGGCTGGTCAGGATTGTTGGGATCGCTCATCGGGCTTCGCGGCGGCCCGCCGCGCTCGGCAGGCGCTTCGGTCGGGTGCGGCGTCAGTCGCCGAACATCTTCTGCTTCATCTCTCGGCGCTGCTGCGCCTCGAGCGTCAGGGTGGCGGTCGGGCGGGCGATCAGCCGGCCCACGCCGATCGGCTCGCCGGTCTCGTCGCAGTAGCCGTAGTCGCCGGAATCGATGCGCGCGATCGACTGCGAGATCTTCTTGAGCAGCTTGCGCTCGCGATCGCGGGTGCGCAGCTCGAGCGCGTGCTCTTCTTCGATCGTCGCGCGGTCGGCCGGATCGGGAACGATCGAGGTGTCCTCGCGCAGGTGTTCGGTCGTCTCGCCGGCGTTGGCCAGCAGGTCGTCGCGTTGCTGCATCAGCTGGGTGCGGAAGAACTCCAGCTGCTTGTCGTTCATGTACTCGCTCTCGGGCATCGCGAGCACTTCTTCCTCGGTCAGCTCGCTGCCGGCCTTGGACTTCCAGGCGTTGGCGAGCTTGGGATCCACCTTGCGGGCGGGCTTGGTATCGACGACGGGAGCGTTCATGGCGCGCGAGGGAGCGACGGCAGGCGCGGGCTTGGGCGCGGCTGCGGGTGAGTGAGCGGCCGCGACGGGCGCGGCCGGGGTCTTGTGCGGGGCCGCCTTTTCGGGGGCGGTCTTGTGCGCCGCGGCGGGAGCGGCAGACTTGGCAGGGGCCTTTTTCGCCGGCGCGGCGACGGCAGCCTTGGCGGCAGGTTTCTTGGCTGCCGCCGTCGGGCTCGACGTGCGCTGGGCCGGGGTCTTGCTCACTGCTGGGTCTCCTCGCGTGGCGTTATACCCGCTTGTGGGTGCGCGGACCGATCTTCTTGGGCCCTGTTGCAGGGGGCCCGAAATTTTCGGCGCGGCGGATTGTAGCGACGGGTTTGCGCCCGCAAACGCGCCGCAGGTGGTTCAGACGAGACATTGCTCCAGGCCCAGCGTGAAGATGTCCTTGGGCAGGTCGATGCCGATGAACACCATCTTGCTGGTCTTCTTCTCGTTGGCTGCCCACTTCGGGCCGACGTCGCTGCCCATCAGCTGGTGCACGCCCTGGAACACGACCTTGCGGTCGAAGCCCTTGACGTTGAGCACGCCCTTGTAGCGCAGCATGCGCGGGCCGTAGAGATTGACCATCGCACCGAGGAAGTCCTCCAGCTTGGCGGCGTTGAAGGCGCGGTCGCTGCGGAACACGAAGCTCTTCACGTCGTCGTCGTGATGGTGGTGGTGCGGGTGGTCGCAGTGCTCGCCGTGCTCGTGGTCATGGTCGTGGTCGTGACCATGATGGTGATGATCGTGGTCGTCTTCCTTGAGGAAGTCGGGGTCGATGTCGAGCTTGGCGTTGAGGTTGAAGCCCTTGAGGTCGAGCACCTGGGCCAGCGGCACCTCGCCGAAGTGCACCTTCTCGATCGGCGCACGCGGGTTCATGTGCTTGAGGCGGTGGATCAGCGCCTCGGTCTCCTGCGCGGCGACCAGATCGGTCTTGCTCAGGAACATGCGGTCGGCGAAGCCGACCTGGCGGCGCGCTTCCTGGCGGGTGTCGAGCTGGCCGTCGGCGTGCTTGGCGTCGACCAGGGTCAGGATCGAGTCGAGCAGGTAGCTCTCGGCGATCTCGTCGTCCATGAAGAAGGTCTGCGCGACCGGGCCCGGATCGGCCAGGCCGGTGGTCTCGATGATGACGCGCTCGAAGTCGAGCTCGCCGCGGCGCTTCTTGTCGGCCAGGTCGGACAGCGTCTGGCGCAGGTCCTCGCGGATCGTGCAGCAGATGCAGCCGTTGCTCATCTGGACGATCTGCTCGTTGGTTTCCTCGACCAGGATGTCGTTGTCGATGTTCTCTTCGCCGAACTCGTTCTCGATCACGGCGATCTTCTGGCCGTGGGTTTCGTGCAGCACGCGCTTGAGCAGCGTGGTCTTGCCGGCGCCGAGAAAGCCCGTGAGGATGGTGACGGGAATGAGGCCTTGGGACATGGTGGGCTCGCTTCGCTGGGAACAGCCGCCGCAGATGGGGGCGGCGCACTGTCGGACAAGGCCCGCGCGGTGTCAAGCAATCGGCGGGCCATCGGTTTGCCGAATGGGGCGCGCATCGTAGCGAGGGCGCAATCCAGTCACGGGGCTGGGGTATTCTCGACCTCCCCTTACTGCCGGCACCCACCCCGTGTCCGACCCTGCCCCGAGTCGCCCGGCCCGACATGGCGACAAGCACGCGTCCGAGGATCGGCGCACGCTGTTCGAGCGTGTCGTCGAGTTCCTGTCGCCCGGCCCCGACTCCAAGGACGAGCTGATCGAAACGCTCGCCGAGGCCGAACAGCGCGAGCTGATCGAGCCCGAATCGCGCCACATGCTCGAAGGCGTGATCCGCATGGCCGACATGTCGGCCGGCGACGTGATGGTCGCCGCGCCCCGCATGGACCTGCTCGACATCGACGCGCCGTATGACGAGCTGCTGTCGGCCGTGATCGGCACCGGCCACTCGCGCTTCCCGGTCTACGAAGGCGAGCGCGAGAACGTCATCGGCATCCTGCTCGCCAAAGACCTGCTCAAGCTGCAGCGCGCGCCCGAGCTGAACCTGCGCGCCCTGCTGCGCCCGGCGGTGTTCGTGCCCGAGAGCAAGGGCTTGAACGAGCTGCTGCGCGACTTCCGCTCGAACCGCAACCACCTCGCGATCGTGATCGACGAGTTCGGCCGCACGGCAGGGCTGCTGACGATCGAAGACGTGCTCGAAGAGATCGTCGGCGAGATCGAGGACGAGTTCGACGAGAAGGACCACGACTCCGGCGTCTTCACGCTGGCCGACGGCAGCCAGCGCGTGGCCGGCGACGCGTCGATCGACGAGGTCAACCAGAGCTTCGGCACCACGCTGCCCGACGAGAGCTTCGACACCATCGGCGGTCTGGTCGCCCACGAGCTCGGCCGCGTGCCGCGCCGCGGCGAGGCGGTCGAGGTCGGCGGGCTGCGCTTCGTCGTGATGCTGGCGCGCGGCGGCGCGGTGCGCTGGTACAAGGTCACGCGCGCCGAGTCCACCGAGACCACGGCCGCGCCCGACGGCCCCGAGGCTTGAACCAGCCGCCGGCTCGCGCGCTGCCGGGCTGGGCCGACGCGCTCGGCCTCGTGCTGGTCGGCGTGCTGCACGCCTTCGCGTTCGCGCCGCGCGATGCCTGGTGGCTGCAGCTGGCCTGCGTCGCGCTGCTGGCCTGGCGCCTCGACGCCGCGCCGAACGGGCACCGCGCGGCACTGGCCGGCTTCGCGTTCTCGCTCGGCTGGCTGACGATGGGCGTGTGGTGGCTGTTCATCAGCATGCACCGCTACGGCGGCCTGCCGGCGCCGCTGGCGGCGGCCGCGGTGCTGGCGCTGACGGGCTTTCTGTCGCTCTATTTCGCATTGGCCGGCTGGGCCTATGTGCAGCTGCGCCGCAAGCAGGCCGTGTCCGATGCGGCGTTGTTCGCGGCGCTGTGGTTGGCGGCCGAGCTCGCGCGCGGCGTCTTGTTCACCGGTTTCCCGTGGCTGGCTGCCGGCTATGCGCATGTCGACGCGCCGCTGGCGGGGCTGGCGCCGTGGATCGGCGTCTACGGCATCGGTGCCTGGGCGGCCTTCGCGGCCGCGCTGGCCGCGCTCGGCGCGCTGCAGCGCCGCGCGGTGCCGATCGCGCTGGCGCTCACGCTCGTCGCGCTGCCGCCGCTGCTGCCCTCGGCCTTCACGCATGCGATGGGCGAGCTCGAGGTCGCGCTGCTGCAGGGCAACGTGCCGCAAAACGAGAAGTTCGTCGCCGAGTACCAGACCGAGCCGCTCGAATGGACCGTGCGCACGCTGATCGATGCGCGCAGCGATCTCGTCGTCGCGCCCGAGACAGCAATCCCCTGGCTGCCGCAGCAGATGCCCGAGGGCTTCTGGGACAGCCTGCGCGACGCCTTCGCGAACGGTGATCGCGCCGCGCTGATCGGCGTGCCGCTGACCCGCGCGCTGCCTGGCGGTGACATCGGCTTCACCAACTCCGCGGTCGGCTTCTCGGCGGCGGCGCGCGCGCTGCCCGAGGGCCTGTACCGCTACGACAAGCACCACCTGGTGCCGTTCGGCGAGTTCATCCCGCTGGGCTTTCGCTGGTTCACCGAGATGATGAACATCCCGCTCGGCGACTTCGAGCGCGGCCCGCTCGATGCGCCGTCGTTCGAGGTCAAGGGCCAGCGCATCGGCCCCAACGTCTGCTACGAGGATCTGTTCGGCGAAGAGCTCGCGGCGCGCTTCGTCGATGCGGCGCGCGCACCGACGGTGCTGGCCAACATCAGCAACATCGCCTGGTTCGGCGAGAGCGAGGCGGTCGACCAGCACCTGCAGATCTCGCGGCTGCGCGCGCTCGAGCTGCAGCGCCCGATGCTGCGCGCCACCAATACCGGCGCGACCGCCGTGATCGACCACCGCGGCAAGGTCACGCGCTGGCTCGAACCGCACACGCGCGGCGTGCTGCAGGCCAAGCTGCAGGGGCGCGAGGGCACGACGCCGTTCGCGTGGTGGGCCGGCCGCTTCTCGCTGTGGCCGCTGGCGCTGCTGGCGCTGGCGGTGATCGTGACGATGGCCTGGCGTGCGCGGCGTGGCCTAGCATCGGGCCGATGAAGCACCTCCATGCGGGCGTCGGCCTGTTGTTCGCCGCCGCGCTCGCGCAGGCGCAAGTCGAGCCCGAGGCCTATGTCTTTCGGCCCATCGTCGAACAAGGCGAACTCGAGATCGACAGCAAGGCCGGCATTGCGCGCGATCGCGACGGGCATTCCTATTGGGGCGCCTCGGCCGGCCTGAGCTACGGGGTCACGTCGTGGTGGGCGAGCGAGTTCACGCTCAAGTGGCGACGCGATGTCGGCGAGCACGCCGGCTACGACGCCTGGGAATGGGAGAACCGCTTCCAGCTCACGCGCAGCGGCGCCTATCCGTTCGAGCTGGGCTTGCTGGCCGAGCTGGAGCGGCCCGACGACTCCGCCGAAGGCTGGGAATTCAACTACGGCCCGCTGTTCGAGGCCGAGCCCAGGATCGCCGGCGTGCCCACGCGCGTCAATTTCAACGCGATCTTCCAGCGCCGCTGGCATGCCGATGTCTCGGCGCCGACGACGCTGCAGTTCCAGTGGCAGCTGCGCACGCTGCGCGGCGCCGACGAGCTCGACTTCGGCATCCAGGGCTTCGACCACGTCGGGCCCTGGGACGACTGGGCGTCTAAGTCGCGCCAGTCGCACCTGCTGGGGCCGGCGCTGTTCGGCAGCTTCGAGCTGGGTGGCAGCGACGTGAAGTGGGAACTCGCTGCGCTGTTCGGCACCGGCGGTGCGGCGCCGAAGACGACGATCCGCACACAAGCCGAAATCGAGTTCTAGTCCGGTCCATAGAATCGCGGGTCCGGATTCACGAACCTCGCGCCGCAATGCGCGGCGCCACGTCATGCTGAGCTTCCAGCAAATCATCCTGCGCCTGCAGCAATACTGGGACGCCCAGGGCTGCGCGCTCCTGCAGCCCTACGACATGGAAGTCGGCGCGGGCACCAGCCATACCGCGACCTTCCTGCGCGCGCTCGGCCCCGAGCCCTGGAAGGCCGCCTACGTGCAGCCCAGCCGCCGCCCCAAGGACGGCCGCTACGGCGAGAACCCGAACCGGCTGCAGCACTATTACCAATACCAGGTCGTGCTGAAACCGGCGCCGGCCAACATCCTCGAGCTGTATCTCGGCTCGCTCGAAGCGCTGGGCTTCGATCTCAAGAAGAACGACATCCGCTTCGTCGAAGACGATTGGGAGAACCCGACGCTCGGCGCCTGGGGCCTGGGCTGGGAGGTCTGGCTCAACGGCATGGAAGTCACGCAGTTCACCTACTTCCAGCAAGTCGGCGGCATCGACTGCAAGCCCATCACCGGCGAGATCACCTACGGCCTCGAACGCCTGGCGATGTACCTGCAGGGCAAGGAAAGCGTCTACGACCTCGAGTTCGCGCCGGGCGTGAGCTACGGTGATGTCTATCACCAGAACGAGGTCGAGCAGTCGACCTACAACTTCGAGCACAGCGACGTCGAGTTCCTGCTGCATGCCTTCGGCAAGTACGAGGCGCAGGCGCAGCACCTGATGGGCGCGCAGCTCGCGCTGCCGGCCTACGAGCAAGTGCTCAAGGCCGCGCACACCTTCAACCTGCTCGATGCGCGCGGCGCGATCAGCGTGACCGAGCGCGCCGCCTACATCGGCCGCATCCGCAACCTCGCGCGCGCCGTCGCCGCGAGCTACCTCGACAGCCGCGCGCGCCTGGGCTTCCCGATGGCGCCCAAGGCCTGGTCCGAGGAAACGCTCGCCAAGCTCGCCGCCGACAAGCAGAAGAACGACAAGAAGGCCGCCTGATGACGACCGCGCAAAACAAGAACCTGCTCGTCGAGCTGTTCGTCGAGGAGCTGCCGCCCAAGGCGCTGAAGAAGCTCGGCGAATCCTTTGCCGCGACGCTGGCGGCGAGCCTGGCTTCGCAAGGCCTGGCTGCGGCCGATGCGAAGCTGACGTCGTACGCGTCGCCGCGCCGGCTCGCGGTGCAAGTCGCGAACGTCGCTTCGAAGGCGGCCGACAAGGCCGTGCAGCAAAAGCTGATGCCGGTCGCCGTCGCGCTCGACGCGTCCGGCGCGCCGACGCCGGCGCTGCTCAAGAAGCTCGCCGCGCTCGGCGCCGATGCCTCGGTCGTCGCGCAGCTCAAGCGCGCGCCGGACGGCAAGGCCGAGGCGCTGTTCCTCGACACCACCGTGGCCGGCGCGACGCTGGCCGAAGGCCTGCAGAAGGCCTTCGACGAGGCGCTCGCCAAGCTGCCGATCCCCAAGGTCATGAGCTACCAGCTCGAAGACGGCTGGACGAGCGTGAACTTCGTGCGACCGGCGCATGCGCTGGTCGCGCTGCATGGCGCCGAGGTCGTGCCGATCTCGTCGCTCGGCCTGCAATCGGGCCGCACCACGCACGGCCACCGCTTCGAGGCCGCGCAGCCCAAGGTCACGCTGCGCGATGCCGACAGCTATGCGCAGCAGCTCGAGGAAGAGGGCGCCGTGATCGCTTCGTTCGAGGCGCGCCGCGACGAGATCGCGCGCCAGCTCGCGGCCGCCGCGGCCAAGGCCGGCAGCGGCCTGAAGCCGGTCGACGATGCCGCGCTGCTCGACGAGGTGACCGCGCTGGTCGAGCGCCCCAACGTGCTCACCTGCCGCTTCGAGCCCGAGTTCCTCACGGTGCCGCAGGAGTGCCTCATCCTCACGATGAAGGCCAACCAGAAGTACTTTCCGCTGCTCGATGCGCAAGGCAAGCTGACCAACCAGTTCCTGGTGGTCAGCAACATCAGCCCCGCAGATGCGAGCGCGGTGACCGGCGGCAACGAGCGCGTCGTGCGCCCGCGCCTGGCCGATGCGAAGTTCTTCTTCGACCAGGACCGCAAGAAGACGCTGGCCGCGCGCATTCCCCAGCTGGCCAAGGTGGTCTATCACAACCAATTGGGCAGCCAGGGCGAGCGCGTCGAGCGGGTGCGCGCGATCGCCAAGGCCATCGCGCAGCAGCTCGGCGATGCTTCGCTGATCGGCCCGGTCGACACCGCCGCCCAGCTCGCCAAGGCCGACCTGCTGACCGACATGGTCGGCGAGTTCCCCGAGCTGCAAGGGATCATGGGCGGCTACTACGCGCGCCATGACCAGCTCGGCGACACCGTCGCCGACGCGATCGAAGACCACTACAAGCCGCGCTTCGCCGGCGACGCGCTGCCGCGCAATGCCGCCGGCCTGGTCGTCGCGCTGGCCGACAAGCTCGAAACGCTGGTCGGCCTGTTCGGCATCGGCCAGCTGCCCAGCGGCGACCGCGATCCCTTCGCGCTGCGCCGCCATGCGCTGGGCGTGATCCGCATGCTGATCGAGCGCGAACTGCCGCTCGAACTGGGCGCGCTGTTCGATGCCGCGGTGCCCGCCTTCGGCGACAAGCTCAAGCAGGACCCGCGCGCCGCGCTGGCCGATTTCTTCCGCGACCGCCTGGCCGGCCAGCTGCGCGACGAAGGCTATTCGGCGCAGGAGGTCGACGCGGTGCTCGCGCTCGCGCCGCAGCGCCTGGCCGACGTGCCCAAGCGCCTGGCCGCGGTGCGCGCCTTCGCGGCGCTGCCCGAGGCCGCGTCGCTGGCCGCCGCGAACAAGCGCGTCGGCAACATCCTGAAGAAGGCCGAAGGCGCGGTCGAAGCCAAGGTCGATGCCGCGCTCCTCAAGGAGCCGGCCGAGCAGGCCTTGAGCGCGGCGCTCGCCTCGGCCCGCCCGCTGGCCGACAAGCTCTACCTGAACGGCGAGTACGCCGCGTCGCTGCGCGAGCTCGCGGTGCTGAAGGCGCCGGTCGATGCCTTCTTCGACGCCGTGATGGTCAATGCCGACGATGCCGCGCTGCGCGCCAATCGGCTCGGCCTTCTGGCCACGCTGCACGCGGCGATGAACCGCGTGGCCGATCTCTCGAGACTCGCCGCATGAAGCTCGTCATCCTCGACCGCGACGGCACGATCAACGTCGACCGCGACGACTACGTCAAGTCGGTCGAGGACTGGCAGCCGCTGCCCGGCGCGCTGGAGGCGATCGCGCGGCTCAACCATGCCGGCTGGCATGTCGTGATCGCCACCAACCAGAGCGGCCTGGGCCGCGGCCTGTTCGACATGGCCACGCTCAACGCGATCCACATGCGGCTCAACGAGTCGCTGGCGCGCGCGGGCGGGCGTGTCGATGCGATCTTCTTCTGCCCGCATGCCGTCAGCGACGGCTGCGTGTGCCGCAAGCCGCTGCCGGGCCTGTTCGAGCAGATCGGGCTTCGCTACAACGTCGACCTGAAGACCGTCGTGACGCTGGGCGATTCGCTGCGCGACCTGCAGGCCGGCATCGCGGTCGGCTGCGAGCCGCACCTCGTGCGCAGCGGTGAAGCGGGCGAACTCGACGAAGCCGGCCTCGCCGCGCTGCTCGCGCAAGTGCCCGGCACGCAGGTGCACGACGACCTGCCGGCCTTCGCCGAATTCATGATCACGCGCGAGCGCGGTCGCCGCGCTGCCGCCAAAGCCGAAGGCGCTGCGCGCCAGGCCGGCGAGGGCACGCTCGATTCCGGTCCCGGAGCACTGACGTCCTGATGTTCACCTTGCTTTGCGCGCTGCGTTCGGCGCTGTTCTTCCTGTGGATGGCGATCACCGTCGTGCCGATCGCGATCGCCGCGCTCGTCGCGTCGATCTTCGTGCGCGGCGATCCGGTCTACTGGATCTGCATCTTCTTCCTGCGCCTGGCGATCTGGGGCGCGCGCGTGATCTGCGGCGTCAACCATCGCGTGCTCGGCATGCACAACCTGCCGCCGAAAGACAAGCTCTCGCCGGTGATCCTCTTGTCCAAGCACCAGAGCACCTGGGAGACCTTCGCGTATCCCACGCTGATGACGCATCCGCTGTGCTACGTGTTCAAGAAGGAGCTGCTGCTGATCCCCTTCTTCGGCTGGGCGATGGGGCGGCTCGACATGATCCACATCGATCGCAGCAAGCGCACCGAGGCCTGGGGCAAGGTGGCCGAGCAGGGCCGCAAGTTCCTCGGCCAGGGCAACTGGGTCATCATGTTTCCCGAAGGCACGCGCACGCCGCGCGGCAGCCAGGGCGTCTACAAGAACGGCGGCACGCGCCTGGCGGTGACGCTGGGCGTGCCGGTGGTGCCGATCGCGGTGAGCTCGGCGCGCTGCTGGCCGCGCAAGAGCTTCCTGCTGCGCCCGGGCACGATCGACATCTCGATCGGCCAGCCGATCGCCGCCGACGGCGCCGAGCCCGATGCGCTGATGCGCGAGGTCGAGACCTGGATCGAGCTCGAGATGCGGCGCATCGACCCCGAGGCTTATGCGAGCCCGTCGATGATGCCGGCGTCTTCGCACTGACCACGCTGACGGCCTGCCGAGCTGCGGTTGCCGCGCCCGGCCGCTAGCGTTACCCTGCGCCGCCACCGAAGGCATGCGCTCCACGGCGTCGCAAGAACGCCGGCGGCGTCCTTGACGAGGAGAGAGTCATGGGACCGGCACAGGGACACGTCTCCAGATCCGCCGTCGCGCTGTTGTGCGCCGCGGCATTGGGCCTCGCGGGCCTGCCGGCCATGGGCCAGGCACCCGCCGCACCGGCCGCCGCGCCTGCCGCATCGGCCACCTTCAGCGAGCAGGAGCTCGACCAGATGCTCGCGCCGATCGCGCTGTATCCGGACTCGCTGCTGTCGCAGATCCTGATGGCCAGCACCTATCCGGCCGACGTGAAGGACGCCGCCGCGTGGGTCAAGGCCAATCCCAACGTCAAGGGCGAGGACGCGGTCAAGCAGGTGCAGACGCAGCCCTGGGAACCCGCGGTGCAGTCGCTGGTCGCGTTCCCGCAGGTGCTCGCGATGATGGAAGCCAAGCCCGGCGACGTGCAGCGCATGGGCGATGCCTTCCTCGCCGATCCGGGCCGCGTGATGGACCGCGTGCAGTTCCTGCGCAAGAAGGCCCAGGAAGCCGGCAACCTCAAGACCAACGAGCAGCAGAAGGTCAGCAACACCACCACCGACAACGGCCAGCAGGTCATCGTCGTCGAGCCGGCCAAGCCCGATACGGTCTACGTGCCGGTCTACCAGCCTCAGGTGGTCTACGGCTCGTGGCCGTATCCGAGCTATCCGCCGTACTACTGGCCGCCGCCGCCGGCCTACTACCCGGGCGCGAGCTTCGTGGCCGGCGTGTTCTGGGGCGCGGCGGTGGTGGGCGTGAGCAACGCGCTGTGGGGCGGCTTCGGCTGGGGCCACAACGACGTCGACATCAACGTCAACCGCTACAACAACGTCAACATCAACAACAAGATCGACGCGAGCAAGAAGAACACCTTCAACCACAACTCCGAGCGTCGTCGCGACGTGCCCTATGCCGACCAGAAGAGCCGCGAGCAGTTCGGCCGCAAGGGCGACGGCGGCGCGCAGCAGCGCGAGTCCTATCGCGGCAAGGACGGCCGCGACGCGCAGCGCGCGCAGGCCAACGAGGCGCTGAAGTCGCGCGGTGCCGACCCGGCCGCGGGCCGCCAGCAGCTCGCGACGTCCGAGCGCGAGCGCGCCAATGCGAACCAGGCGGTCGGCCAGCGCGATGGCGGCGGCGCACAGCGCGACCACGCCGGCGCGAGCAACCGCGATGGCGGCGGCGCGCGCGCCAACACGACCGGTGCGAACCACAACGCGCTGTCCTCGGGCTCGCGTGACGGCGGCGCGGCGCGTGCCGAGTCGGCGCGCGGCCAGTCGAGCCGGCAGTCGATGGGCTCGCACGGTGGCGGCGGTGGCGCGCGAGCCGGCGGCGGTGGTGGCGGTGGCCATCGCGGCGGCGGCGGTGGCGGGCTGCGGCGTTGAATCGAGGAGCGACGAGCATGAACACCCGCTTTCTTCGCATCGCGACAGCACTGGTCGCAGCGCTCGGCGCAAGCCTCGCCGCCGCGCAAGTGCCGTTCGCCAAGCCCGAGGACGCCGGCCAGGCGCTGATCGACGCGGTCACCAAGTCCGACAGCATCTCGATGCCGCGACTGCTCGGCCCCGACTGGCGCAAGCTGCTGCCCACCGAGGGCGTCGCGCCGGCCGAGCGCCAGGCCTTCATCGACAAGGCGCGCGAAGCGCACGAGGTGGTGGTCGACGGCAAGCGCGCCGAACTGGTGGTCGGCAAGGACCGCTGGCCGCTGCCGATCCCGATCGTGCAGGGCAAGGACGGCAAGTGGCGCTTCGATCCCTCGGGCGGTCGCCAGGCCATCCTCGAGCGCCAGATCGGCGCCAACGAGTTGTCGACGATGCAGTCGGTGCTGGCCTATGTCGACGCGCAACGCGAATACGCCACCAAGGACCGCAACGGCGACGGCGTGCTCGAGTACGCGCAGAAACTCCTCAGCAGCCCCGGCAAGCGCGACGGCCTGATCTGGAGCACCAGCCTGGGCGACGAGAGCCCGCTCGGCGAGGCCTACCTGCCCAAGCAACCCGGCACCGGCTACCACGGCTATCGCTATCGCATCCTGACCGCGCAGGGCAAGCATGCGGTGGGCGGCGCGCGCAGCTACCTGATCGGCGGGCGGCTCGCCAGCGGCTTCGCGCTGGTGGCGTATCCGGTGCAGTACGGGCGCACGGGCATCATGAGCTTCATCGTCAACCAGGACGGCGTGGTCTACGAGCGCAACCTCGGCTCGAACACCGCCACCGTCGCGTCGAAGATGAAGAGCTTCGATCCGGACGACAGCTGGAAGCGCGCCCAGCCCTGAGCCTTCGCGCCCCCGCTTACACTTGCGGCCCATGACTCGACGGGCCGCGCCGCACGGCGCCTCGCAGCCGCACCAGTTCGCATTGCCCTTGTTCGGCGATGCCGACGAGCCGCCGGCGCCTGTCGCAGCGCCAGCCTCTTCTTCCGTGACCGCAACGCCCGCCGAGCCGCTGCAAGTCGCCGCGCCGCGCGCGCCGGCGTCCGCGCCTGAAACCCCTCACGTCGATCGACACCCGCGCACGCATCGCGAGATCGTGCTGGCCGGCGTCACGGTCGGCTACGAGCTGGTGCGCGTGCGCCGCAGCTCGATCGGCATGGTGGTCACGACCGAGGGCTTGTCGGTGCGCGCGCCGCGCTGGGTCGGCCAGGGCGACATCGAGACCGCGCTGCGCGAGAAGGCGCGCTGGATAGTCGTCAAGCTCGGCGAGCAGCGCGAGCGCGCGCGCAAGCAGGCGGCCTCGCGCATCGACTGGCGCGACGGCACCACGCTGCCCTTTCTCGGCGAGAGCGTCGTGCTGGTGCTCGATGCGCGCGTTTCCGGCGCCATGCTCGATGCCGGCGAGCAGGCCGCGCAGCCGGGCCTGGCCGGCGTGCCGCGCCTGACGCTGCACGTGGGCCTGCCGCAGACCGCGACGCCCGACCAGATCAAGGACGTGGTGCAGTCCTGGCTGATGCGCCAGGCCAAGCGCGTGTTCGAGGAGCGCTGCGCGATCTTCGCCGAGCGCCTGGGCGTGCGCGTCACGCGCCTCGCGCTGTCGAGCGCGCAGACGCGCTGGGGCAGTGCCAGCGCCGACGGCTCGATCCGCCTGAACTGGCGCCTGATCCATTTCGCGCTGCCGACGATCGACTACGTCGTCGCGCACGAGCTCGCGCATCTGCGCCACATGGACCACAGCCCGAAGTTCTGGGACGTGGTGCGCTCGGTCATCCCGGACCTCGATGCGGTGCGCCGGGGCCTGCGCGATCCGATGCTGCCGGCGCTCGACTGAGGGCTTCGATCCTGCGCCCGCACGCGCCCTACGAAGCCCGGCTCGAGTTCAGCGGCAGCGGCGGCGAGTACTTTCGCCTGTGGGTCTCCAACCTGCTGCTCACGCTGCTGACGCTGGGCATTTATTCGGCCTGGGCCAAGGTGCGCAAGATGCGCTGGTTCGCGCAGCACACGCGCCTGCTCGGCGACGGCTTCGATTTCCATGCCGAGCCGCGACGCATCCTCGCCGGGCGCGTGCTCGCGATCGCACTGCTGCTGGCCTACAGCCACGCGTTCGACTGGTCGCGCTATGCCGGGCTTGCGATCGTCGCGCTGCTGTGCGCGATCGGACCGCTCCTGTTCGCGAGCGCGCAGCGCTTTCGGCTCGCCAACACCAGCTGGCGCGGCCTGCGCTTCGGCTTCGACGCGACGCTCGCGCAGGTCTATGCGGTGTGCCTGCCGGCGATCGTGCTGTGGACCTGGGGCAGCGTGTGGCTGGCCTTCGTCGACCATGAAGGGCCGCTGGCGGCCTTCGCGACCGGCGTGCCGGGGCTGCTGCTGGTGCTGGGCTTTCCGTTCATCCATGCGCGGCTCAAGCGGCTGCAGCACCAGCGCGCCTTCTTCGGCGGCCTGCGCTTCGATTTCGAGCCGGCCGGCTGGGCCTTCTTCCGCATCTACCTGGCGGCCGTCGGCTTCATGGCGCTGGGCGGCTTCATCGGCGGCGCGCTCGGCGGCGTGGTCGCCGCGACGGGTCTCATCTCGATGTCCAAGGCCACCTCGGCCTTCCTGGTCGGCGCCATCGTGATGGTGATCGCCTACACGCTCGCGTGGCCGTACTTCGCGGCGCGGCTGCAGCGCGTCGTGTGGGAAAGCACGCGCTGCGGGCCGCTCGGCTTTCGCGGCGAGATGCAGGCCTGGCCGCTGTTTCGGCTGGTGTTCGGCCGCACGCTGCTGGTGGTGCTGAGCCTGGGCCTGTATTGGCCGTTCGCGGCGGTCGCGATCGCGCGCTACCGGGTGCAAAGCCTGGTCGTCGAATCCGACGAGCCGCTCGCCGAGGTGTCGCGCCAACTGGTCGCGCCGGTGGACGGCGCCCACGGTGCCGGCGATGCCGCGGCCGACTTCTTCGGGCTCGACCTCGGATGGTGAGCGCCATGCACGCCAGCGCCGCCCCCTGGCCCGCGCGCCGCTTCGACGGCCGCGTCGCGCAGGCGCGTCCCGCCTGGCTGCGCATCGAGCGCGGCTGGGCGTGGTGGTGGCTCGACGGCGACGAGGCGCGCGCGCAGCGCCTGGCGCTGTCGGACATCGGTGTCGGCGAGCGCTTCGACGGCGTGCCGCGGCGCTTCGCGCTGCCCGACGGCAGCACGCTCGTGGTCGACGACGAGGACGCGCGCCTCGATGCGGCGCTTGCGGCGGGCAATGTCGCGACGCCGCTGCCGGCGCGCATGACCGCGACGCGAGCGCGCGTGATCGCCTGCGCGATCGCGCTGCTCGGCCTGCTGGTCTGGGTCGATCGCCACGGCGCCGGCCTGGCGGCCGAGGCGGTGGTCGATGCGCTGCCGCGCAGCGTCGACCAGCAGATCGGCGTTCGCGCGATGGGCGCGATCGACGGCGAACTCGACGACTCCGGGATCGACGAGGAGCGGCAGCAGCGCATCGACCAGCAGTTCCATGCCGTGGCCGATCGGCTGTATCCGGATCTGCGCACCCGGCTCGTGTTCCGTTCGAAGAAGGGCCCGGGCGGCGTCAACGCCTTCGCGCTGCCCGACGGCACGATCGTGCTGCTCGATGGCCTGGTCGCGCCGATGGGCGACAGCGAGGTGATGGCGGTGCTGGGCCACGAGCTCTCGCATGTCGCGCGCCGCCATGCGATGAAGGCGATGGCCCGCAGCATCGGCCTGTTCACGATCGCCGGCGTCGTGTTCGGCGACTTCTCGCAGGTCGCCGCGACCACGGTGGCCGGCATCACCACGCTCGACTACGGCCGCGACCTCGAGCGCGAAGCCGATCGCGACGCCATCGTGTTCCTGCGCCAGGCCGGGCTGCCGGCGAGCGCGTGGGCGAAGGCGCTCGAGACGCTGTCGGCCTCGGTCGACGCGAAGAAGGGCAAGCGCGATCGCGTGCCGACCTGGCTCAGCAGCCACCCCGGCGACGACGAACGCGCCGCACTGGCCAGCGAGCCGCGCTGACCGATACATCGCCTACATCCGGACACGCTCCCGCGTTCGGCGCGGGGGCTTGGGCGGCGCGGCTTGCGCGCACACGCCATGGCGTGCAGTCTTGGCCCATGAGAAAGTGGACTGCAACCATGGCGGCGTGCGCGCTGCTGGTCGGCGCCGCCGGCCTGGCCAAGGCCCAGACGAGCGCGCAGACGAACAACGGCCGCTCCGCCCGATGGGCGGCCAGCTTCGACGCCTTCGCGCAGCAGGATCGCGTGCACGTGCCGCAATCCGGCGGCGTGCTGTTCGTCGGCAGTTCGTCGATCCGTCTGTGGGAGGGCCTCGAGGCCGCCTTCGACGCGCAACCGCAGGTGCTCAAGCGCGGCTTCGGCGGCTCGCGTCTGGCCGACTGCGCCGAGTTCGTCGACCTGCTGGTGCTGCCCTACAAGCCGCGGCTGATCGTGGTCTATGCCGGCGACAACGACCTCGCCGAGGGCGCGACACCGCAGGAGGTGCTCGATCGCTTCAAGCGCTTCGTCGACGGCGTGCGCGCCGAGCTGCCCGGCACGCGCATCGCCTATCTCTCGATCAAGCCCAGCCCGCTGCGCGCCGCCTTGCTCGAGCAGGCGCGCGAGGCCAACGCGCTGATCGCCGACTACGCGCGCGCCGGCGACAACCTCGACTTCATCGACGTCTACAGCCGCATGCTCGATGCGCAGGGCCAGCCGCGTCGCGAGCTCTACGGCAGCGACATGCTACACCTCAACGCCGACGGCTACGCGCTGTGGCGCGGCGTCATCGCCGATCACCTGGCCCCGGCGACGAGGCCCATGCAGACCACCGCTGCGCGCTGAGGCGCTCGCGCGCGGCGAGGGCCGGCGCTTCGAGGCCTTCGACCGCCAGCGCCACCAGCCACATCGCGGCCAGGCTCGCGAACAGCACGACCAGGTCCACGGACCACGGCCGCTCGGGCGTGACCTGGCCAACCCAGGCCAGCGCGACCAGCACGGCCACCAGGTGCGCGCAGAACACCGGCAGCGCGGCGCGGCCGAGCGTCTCGAGCACCGTCATGCGCGGCAGCGCCGCCTTGACGCGCGGGCCGAAGTGCAGCACCAAGACCAGCAGCGCGAAGAAGTCGATCAGCCGCAGCGGGCCGAGCTGCCACTTGTCGAACATCAGGTTCAGTTCCGCATGGCCGCCGAACGGTGCCTGGCCGATCGCATGCCGCCATGCGAGGCAGATCAGCGCCACGGCGATGGCGGTGCGCAGCAGCCAGCGCGGGAAGGGCGTCACCGGCGATTCGCCGCGTGCGTCCTGCGCGCCCATCCACAGGCCCAGCATCCACAGCAGCTGCCACGCGAGGACGTCGAACGCGCCGGTCTGCGCCAGCGGCACCGGCAGCGCCAGCCAGAGCACGGCCGCCTCGTGCAGGCTCGCGCCGACGTCGAACTGCGCCAGCAGCCACAGCGCGACGCTGGCGGCCATCAGCAGCGTCCAGCCATGGCGCAGGCCGTGCAGCAGCGCCACCGGGCTCAGCAGCATGAACAGCACGTACATCGGCAGGATGTCGAGCAGCGGCGGGTTGTAGAGCAGCAGCAGGCTGGCGGCCAGGGCGGTCAGCGGGCGCTGGAAATAGAAGTCGAGCAGGTTGGTCACGGCGCTCTGGTGCGCGAGCGCGCCGGCCAGCGCGATCACGCTGAAGGCGAACACCAGCAGCGCGACCTGGATCACATAGAGCTTGAGCGCGCGGCGCCAGAACGCGCTCTTCATTTCGGCCTCGCCGCGCTTGTCGTTGCGGCGCGTGTAGATGTCGCCGGCCATGTAGGCCGACAGGAACACGAAGCCCTCGGCCGCCGAGACGAAACCGAAGGGCTGGCCGAACGGATCCGAGAAGCGTGTCGGCAGGTGCGTGAGCGCCATCAGCACCAGCATCAGGCCGCGCAACGCATCGAGTTCCCAGCGCCGTGTCATGGTGACACGCGCAGGGCAAGCGGCGGGCCGTGGCGGCGGCTTCAGGCCGCGGCGCGCCGGCGCAGCGCCTGCGCCTCGAGCAGCGCGAGCGCGGCGACCGCGCCGGCCTGGCCGATCACGAAGGCCTGGCCGAGCGTGCTGGCCTCGAAGAACGCCAGCAGCGCGACGCTGTCGAGCACCCACAGCACATTGGCCGCGATGACCAGCCAGACGCCGCCGCGCGGTGCGCCGCGCGCGGCGATCCACGCGACCAGCGCCGCGAACGGCAGCAGGCCGAGGCCGGCGGCGCGCAGCAGCGCGGCGGGCAGGCCGAACGGGCCGGCGAGCGCATCGGCGCCGGCCGCGAGCAGTGCGCCCATCGCGACGCAGGACGCGGCATCGGCCCAAAGCACGGTGCGAAGCCAGGCGGCGGGCGAGAGACGGGAGGCGAACATGGCGATTCCTTTCGAGGTCGGCGTTGAAGATGGCTTCATCGTCGGCGCCGGCGGTCACGCGGGCCATGACCTGCGAGGTCATGGGCGCGCGTCGGCGCGCCGCCAGAATCGGCGCATGCAAGCGATGTCTGTACCTTCCGCTGCCCGCCGCCCGGTCGGCGACCTGTTGCGCGACTGGCGCGTGCGACGCCGGCTGAGCCAGCTCGAACTGGCCGGCGACGCCGAGGTCTCGACGCGCCACCTGAGCTGCATGGAAACCGGCCGCGCGCTGCCCAGCCGCGCGATGCTGCTGCGCCTGGCCGAGCGGCTCGAGGTGCCGCTGCGCGAGCGCAACGAGCTGCTCACCGCCGCCGGCTATGCGCCGATGTATGCGCAGCGCGGCCTCGACGATCCGGCGCTGGCCGCCGCGCGTGCGGCGGTCGAGCTGGTGCTGGCGGGCCATGAGCCGCATCCGGCGCTGGCGGTCGACCGGCAGTGGAACCTGGTGACCTACAACCGCGTCGTGCCGCTGCTGCTGCAGGGTCTGCCGGCCGAGCTGCTGGAGCCGCCGGTCAACGTGCTGCGGCTGAGCCTGCATCCGCTGGGCTTCGCTGCGCGCATCGTCAATCTGGCGGACTGGCGCGCGCATCTGTTCGCGCGGCTGGCGCGCGACATCGAGCTGTCGGGCGGCGATGCGCAGCTGGTCGCGCTGCGCGACGAGTTGCGCGCATTTCCGGCGCCGGCGGAGGCGGCGCATTCGGATCGGCCGGGCGTGGTGGTGCCGCTGTCGCTGCGTCAGCCCGACGGCAGCGTCTGGTCCTTCATCAGCACGACGACGGTGTTCGGCACGCCGCTGGACGTGACGGTCGCCGAGCTGGCGATCGAGTCGTTCTTTCCGGCGGACGAGGCGACGGCGAGGGCGTTGCGCGAGGCGTTCGCTACGCCGCGCTGAACCTCAGCACCCCATCCGCCCCACGCTCGCGCTTCAACTTCCCCGCGAACCACAGCGCATGCAGGTGCGCGATCGACTCGCCCATCGCGAAGGTGGTCTGGTGCAGGTCGAGCTTGCGCTTGAACAGCACCGGCAGCAGCTCGGCCGCGTTGGTCGGGCGTTCGCGGCAGGCGGCGATCACGTCGGCGAAGCGCTCGTCGTGGTGGCTCTTGAGCTGATCGATGCGCGTGTGCAGGCCGCGAAACGGCCGGCCGTGCGCCGGCAGCACCAGCGTGTCGGCATCGAGCTCGAGGTAGCGATCCAGCGACTCGAGATACAGCGCGAGCGGATTCGCCTCGGGCTCGACGTCCATCACGCTGACATTGGTGCTGATGCGCGGCAGCACCATGTCGCCCGAGATCAGCACCTTCAGCTCGCCGCTGTACAGCGCGATGTGCTCCGGTGCATGGCCGTAGCCTGCGATGCACTGCCAGCCGTTCGCGCCCAAGCGCAGCACGTCGCCGTCCATCAGCCGGTGATAGCGCCCTGGCACGGCCGGCACCATGTTGCCGTAGTAGTTGCTGCGCGCGCGCACCTTGGCCAGCGCCTCGGGGTCGGTCAGGCCGTGCGCGCCGAAATGCGCCGCGGCGCTGTCGCCGCCGAAGCCGATGGTCGACTGCGAAGCCAGCCGCGCGGCATGCCAGTCGGTCGAGCTGATCCACAGATCGCACTGCCAGCGCTCGGTCAGCCAGTGCGCCAGGCCGATGTGGTCCGGGTGCATGTGCGTGACGATCACGCGCGTGACCGGGCGGCCGTCGAGATGGCGTTCGAACACCTGCTCCCAGGCGGTGCGCGTCGCGTCGCTGGTGATGCCGCAGTCGACGATGGCCCAGCCGCGGCGACCCTCGAACTCGTCGTCGACCAGCCAGAGGTTGATGTGGTCCAGCGCGAACGGCAGGCCCATGCGCACCCACTTGATGCCGGGCGCGATCTCGAGCGCGTCGCCGATGGCGGGGAGCGTTTCGCCCAACGGATAACTGAGCTGGTGTTCGAGAGGGTTCATCGCAGGCTTCATCCCGGGCAGGTGGCTGGCTACACTTGACGTGAACGTCAACGTCAAGCGGATTCTAGGTAGCCATGCCCGCCCCCACCGTCTCGCAGGCGACGCCCACCAGCGCCACCTTCACGATCAGCGAACTCTCCAAGGAGTTCGACCTGACCACGCGCGCGATCCGCTTCTACGAAGACTGCGGCCTGCTCGCCCCCGATCGCGGCGGCGCCGGTGGCCGCCAGCGCGTCTACACCGCGCGCGACCGCACGCGCCTGAAGCTCACGCTGCGCGGCAAGCGGCTGGGCCTGAGCCTGGCCGAGATCAAGCTGCTGGTCGACATGTACGAGTCGCCGCGCGACACCGTGCCGCAGCTCAACCGCTTTCTCGAGGTGCTGGGCGAGCATCGCGCGCAGATCGAGCAGCAGATGGCGGATCTGCAGGCGACGCTGGACGAAGTGAAGGCGCACGAGCGCGAGGCCAAGCGGCTGCTGGCGGCGGGTTCGTCGTCGGGCCGCGCCAAGTCCAAGGTCGCCTGAAGCCCCCGCGCCGCGCTGGGTTGAAATCCCGGCCTGCTACAGTTGACGTTGACGTAAACGTCAACCAGCTTTTCCGCACGTCCTTCGGAGCGCCCGCATGAGCAGTCCCACGCCCGCCGATCCGCAGTTCGCCCAGCGCGTGCGCGACTCCTTTGCCCGCCAGGGCGCGATGGCGACGATCGGTGCGCGGCTCGAGTCGGTCGAGCCCGGGCGCGTCGTGATCGCGCTGCCGCATGCCGAGCACATCACCCAGCAGCACGGCTTCATCCATGCCGGCATGGTCTCGAGCGCGCTCGATTCGGCCTGCGGCTATGCGGCCTCCAGCCTGATGCCGGCCGATGCCGGCGTGCTGACGATCGAGTTCAAGGTCAACCTGCTGGCGCCCGCCAAAGGCCCGCTGATCCGCTGCGAAGGCCAGGTCACCAAGGCCGGCCGCACGATCAGCGTGGTCGACGGCCGGGCCTGGCAGCACGATGATGGCGAGCCCAAGCTCATCGCGACGATGACCGCGACCGTGATGACGATCATCGGCCGCGAGAACGTGCGCCACTGATTCCCCTTTTCCCGCGATAACGATTCCAGGAGACTGCCCATGAACCTGCCCGGCCTCAACTTCATGCTCGGCGAGGACATCGATGCGCTGCGCGACGCGGTGCGTGCCTTCGCCGACGCCGAGATCGCGCCGCGCGCGGCCGAGATCGATCGCAGCGACCAGTTCCCGATGGACCTGTGGCGCAAGATGGGCGAGCTGGGCGTGCTGGGCATCACCGTGCCCGAGGCCTACGGCGGTGCCGACATGGGCTACCTCGCGCACATGATCGCGATGGAAGAGATCAGCCGCGCCAGCGCCTCGGTGGGCCTGAGCTACGGCGCGCACTCCAACCTGTGCGTCAACCAGATCAAGCGCAACGGCAACGACGCGCAGAAGAAGAAGTACCTGCCCAAGCTGATCAGCGGCGAGCATGTCGGCGCGCTGGCGATGAGCGAGCCGGGCGCCGGCTCCGACGTCATCAGCATGAAGCTCAAGGCCGAGGACAAGGGCGGCGTCTACCTGCTCAACGGCAGCAAGATGTGGATCACCAACGGCCCCGACGCCGACACCCTGGTGGTCTATGCCAAGACCGAGCCCGAGCTCGGCGCGCGCGGCGTCACCGCCTTCCTGATCGAGAAGGGCATGAAGGGCTTCTCGATCGCGCAAAAGCTCGACAAGCTCGGCATGCGCGGCAGCCACACCGGCGAGCTGGTGTTCCAGAATGTCGAGGTGCCCGCCGAGAACGTGCTGGGCGGCCTGAACCAGGGCGCCAAGGTGCTGATGAGCGGCCTCGACTACGAGCGCGCGGTGCTCACCGGCGGGCCGCTGGGCATCATGCAGTCGGTGATGGACAACGTGATCCCGTACATCCACGACCGCAAGCAGTTCGGCCAGAGCATCGGCGAGTTCCAGCTGATCCAGGGCAAGGTCGCCGACATGTACACCGTGCTGCAGGCTGCGCGCAGCTTCGCCTACACGGTCGCCAAGAACCTCGATTCGCTCGGCGCCGAGCACGTGCGCCAGGTGCGCAAGGACTGCGCGAGCGTGATCCTGTGGACGGCCGAGAAGGCCACCTGGATGGCCGGCGAGGGCGTGCAGATCTTCGGCGGCAACGGCTACATCAACGAGTACCCGCTGGGCCGTCTGTGGCGTGACGCGAAGCTCTACGAAATCGGCGCGGGCACGAGCGAGATCCGCCGCATGCTGATCGGGCGGGAGCTGTTCGCCGAGACGATGTAAGAGCACTCCGGCAAACTGGCGGCCATGAGCACAGATCTTCAAGAGCTGTTCGACAGCAACCGCAACTGGGCGCGCAAGACCGAGACCCGCGAGCCGGGTTTCTTCTCGCGCCTGCTCAAGCAGCAAACGCCGCAGTACATGTGGATCGGCTGCGCCGACAGCCGCGTGCCGGCCAACGAGCTGGTCGACCTGCTGCCCGGCGAGCTGTTCGTGCATCGCAACGTCGCCAACGTCTTCGTGCACTCCGACCTGAACGCGCTGTCGACGGTGCAGTTCGCGGTCGACATGCTCAAGGTCAAGCACGTCATCGTGGTCGGCCATTCGGGCTGCGGCGGCGTCGCGGCGGCGCTGGCCGATCGCCGCGTCGGCCTGGTCGACAACTGGCTGCGCCACGTGCAGGACGTGCGCAACCGCCACCAGGCCTGGCTGATGACGGTGCCTGAAGGCCAGCGCGTCGACGCATTGGTCGAACTCAATGCGATCGAGCAGGCGCTCAACGTCTGCCAAACCACCGTGGTGCAGGACGCCTGGCAGCGCGGCCAGGAGCTGGTGGTGCACGCGTGGTTCTACGCGCTGCACAACGGCCTGCTGCGCGACCTGTCGATGACGGCGGGCAGCGACGCCGATGTCGCCGCCGCGTACGAGCGCGCGATCGCCGGCGTGAAGTCGCGCTATCCCTCGCAAGAACCCGCGCAGGCATGAAGCGATGAGCGGCAACAACGGCGCCTCGCTGTTCCCGCGCGCACTCGACGACTCGCGCGCCTACGACATCGCGCGCGCGCTGGTCGAGGGCTTCAACCGCCACTACCGGCTGTTCCGCGAATCGAGTGCCGCCGCCAAGCGCCGCTTCGAGGCCGGCGACTGGGCCGGACAGCAGCGCGCCGCGCGCGAGCGCATCGAGTTCTACGACCGCCGCGTCGACGAGGCCGCCGAGCGCCTGCAGACCGAGTTCGCCGTCGGCTCGCTGCCGATGCACGTGTGGCAGCAGGTCAAGCTGCACTACATCGGCCTGTTGACCAACCATCTGCAGCCGGAGCTGGCCGAGACCTTCTTCAACTCGGTCAACACCAAGATCCTGCACCGCAGCTACTTCCACAACGACTTCATCTTCGTGCGGCCCGCGGTCTCGACCGAGTACATCGAGAACGACGAGCCCGCCAGCCAGCCGACCTACCGCGCCTACTACCCCACGCGCGAGACGCTGCGCGAGACCCTGCTGCGCATCATCGACAACTACCAGCTGCAGCGCGAGTTCGAAGACATCGGCCGCGACGTCGAGTACGTGCTGCAGGCGATGCGCGCGCGCTTCGGCGACATGAAGCTGCGCGCGAACTTCCAGATCCAGGTCCTGACCTCGCTGTTCTTTCGCAACAAGGGCGCGTACATCGTCGGCAAGGTCGTCAACGGCTTCACCGAGACGCCGTTCGCGCTGCCGATCCTGCACAACCGCAACGGCCAGCTGTTCGTCGACGCGGCGCTGTTCGGCGAGGACGACCTGCTGCTGCTGTTCAGCTTCGCGCGCGCCTACTTCATGGTCGACATGGAGATCCCCAGCGCCTACGTGCAGTTCCTGCGCTCGCTGATGCCGCGCAAGCCGCGCTGGGAACTCTACAACGCGCTGGGCCTGCACAAGCAGGGCAAGAACCAGTTCTACCGCGACTTCCTCTACCACCTGCGCCATTCGAGCGACCACTTCCGCATCGCGCCCGGCATCAAGGGCATGGTGATGCTGGTGTTCGACCTGCCGTCGTTTCCCTACGTCTTCAAGGTCATCAAGGACTTCTATCCGCCGCAGAAGGACACGACGCGCGAGCAGATCCAGAGCAAGTACCTGCTGGTCAAGACCCACGACCGCGTCGGCCGCATGGCCGACACGATGGAATACAGCACGGTCGCCTTCCCGCTGCACCGCTTCGAGCCCGAGCTGGTGGCCGAGCTGCAGGAGTTCTGCCCGAGCCTGCTGGAGGTCGACGGCGACAGCCTCGTGATCCGCCACCTCTACATCGAGCGGCGCATGATCCCGCTCAACATCTATCTGCAAGACGCGACGCCCGAGCAGATGGAGCACGCGGTGATCGAGTACGGCAACGCGATCAAGGACCTCGTCGCGGCCAACATCTTCCCCGGCGACATGCTGTGGAAGAACTTCGGCGTCACGCGCCACGGCAAGGTCGTGTTCTACGACTACGACGAGATCGAATACCTCACCGACTGCCACTTCCGCAAGGTGCCCGAGGCGCGCAACGAAGAGGAAGAGCTGTCCGGCGAGGTCTGGTATCCGGTCGGCCCGAAGGACGTGTTCCCCGAGACCTTCGGTCCCTTCCTGCTCGGCAATCCGCAGGTGCGCGAGCTCTTCATGCGCCACCACGCCGACCTGCTCGATCCCGCATTCTGGGAAAGCCACAAGGAACGCATTCAGGCCGGCCATGTGCACGATGTGTTCCCGTACGAGCGCGGCAAGCGCTTTCGCCGCGGCGGCGCGCCGGGCAACCCTTTCACCAGCTACGACGGCCCCGCGCCGCCGATCCAGCACTCGAACGCCGCCAACGCGGCGAGCACCTACAACCCGCTTTGAACCGAGCTCACCAGGAGCCATGCCATGAGCAACACCAAAGACCCCATCGTCATCGTTTCCGCTGCCCGCACGCCGATCGGCGGCCTGCTGGGTGATTTTTCTTCGCTCGCCGCCTGGGAGCTGGGTGCCGTGGCGATCAAGGCCGCGGTCGAGCGCGCCGGCGTGCCGGGCGATGCGATCGACGAAGTGCTGCTGGGCAACTGCCTGATGGCCGGCCAGGGCCAGGCACCGGCGCGCCAGGCGCTGCGCAAGGCAGGCCTGCCGGATTCGGCCGGCGCGGTGACGATGTCCAAGATGTGCGGCTCGGGCATGCGCGCGATGCAGTTCGCGCACGACATGCTCGCGGCCGGCAGCGCCGAGGTGATGGTTGCCGGCGGCATGGAGAGCATGACCAATGCGCCGCACCTGGCCTTCATCCGCAAGGGCCACAAGTACGGCGTCACGCAGTTCTACGACCACATGGCGCTGGACGGCCTCGAAGACGCCTACGAGCGTCTGCCCAACGGCGGTGGCAAGGCCATGGGCGTGTTCGCCGAAGAGTGCGTCGCCAAGTACCAGTTCACGCGCGAGCAGCAAGATGCCTTCGCGATCGCCTCGACCGAGCGTTCGCTGCGCGCCAACACCGACGGCAGCTTCGACTGGGAAATCGCGCCGGTCACGCTGGCGGGCAAGGGCGGTGATGTTCAGATCACGCGCGACGAGCAGCCCTTCAAGGCCAAGCTCGACAAGATCCCCGGCCTGAAGCCGGCCTTCAAGAAGGACGGCACGATCACCGCCGCGACCTCGTCGTCGATCTCCGACGGCGCCGCTGCGCTGGTGCTGATGCGCGAATCGACCGCGGCCAAGCGCGGCCTGTCGCCGATCGCGCGCATCCATGGCCACTCGGTCCATGCGCAGGCGCCGAACTGGTTTACCACCGCGCCGGTCGGTGCGATCGACAAGGTGCTCAAGAGGGCCGGCTGGGACGCCAAGAGCGTCAACCTGTGGGAAGTGAACGAGGCCTTCGCCGCGGTGACGCTGGCCGCGATGACCGAGTTCAAGCTGCCGCACGAGATCGTCAACGTCAACGGCGGTGCCTGCGCGCTGGGCCATCCGATCGGCGCCTCGGGTGCGCGCATCGTCGTCACGCTGCTGGGCGCGCTGAAGAAGCGCGGCTTGAAGCGCGGCGTCGCGGCGCTGTGCATCGGCGGCGGCGAAGCCACCGCGATGGCGCTGGAACTGGTTTGAACGTTCTCGTCGTCGGCGCGTCGCGCGGCATCGGGCTGGAGTTCGTTCGCCAGTACCGGGCCGCCGGCGCGCAGGTCACCGCGACCGCGCGCGACGAGGCTTCGTTGTCTCGTCTGCGCGAGCTGGGCGCGGCGGCGTTCGCGCTCGATGTCACCGATCCGGCCAGCGTCTCGCAGCTCGCGTGGCGGCTCGACGGCGCGGCGCTCGATGTCGTGGTGCTGGTGGCCGGCGTCTACGGCCCGCGCACGCAGGGCCTGGAGCCGCCGAGCGTCGCCGACTTCGATGCGGTGATGCGCAGCAACGTGCTCGGCGCGATGCAGGTCGTGCCGCAGCTGGTCGATGCGCTGGCGCCCGGCGCGCGCGTCGCGGCGCTGACTTCGCGCATGGGCTCGATCGGCGAGCGCAGCGGCCACAGCGGCTGGCTTTATCGTGCGTCGAAGGCGGCGCTGAATTCGGTGATGAAGGATGTCTCGTCGGTGCTGGCCGGCCGCGCGTTGTGCGCGGTGTTCCATCCCGGCTGGGTGCAGACCGACATGGGCGGCGCGTCGGCGACGCTGACACCCGAGAAGAGCGTGTCCGATCTGCGCGCGCGCATCGCGGCATTGACCTCGGCCGAACACGGCGGCTTCTTCGATCATGACGGCAGTCGCATCGCGTGGTGAGCTGGAGCCGGCGCCGCTGGTCGCGCTCGGCGAGCGCTTCGGGCGCCGCGTCGCGTTCGACGAGGCGGGCATTCGCGCCTTCTCGACGCTGGCCGGCGACCTGAACCCCTTGCATCACGACGCCGACGCGGCACGCGCCGCCGGCTATCCGTCGATCAGCGCCAGCGGCACGCACAGCGCGAGCCTGTTCATGGGCCTGACCGCCACGCACTTCTCGACCCCGGCCGCCGACGGCCGTGCGCGCGAGGTGCTGGGCATGAGCTTCGGGCTGCATCTGCGCGCGCCGGTGTTCGCCGGCGACGAACTCGAGATCACCTGGCAGGTGAAGGCCACGCACTGGAAGCCGCGCCTGAACGGCTGGGTGACCGAGCTCGACGGCGATGCACGCACCGCGCGCGGCGTCGTGCTGCGCGGCCATGCGACGGTGCTGGTGCGCTTTCCGCGCGAGGCACACGCGAACGACATCAGCGAACAACAAGAGAGCCCCCAACATGCTGCTCAGTGAAGACCACCGCGCCGTCCAGGACGCCGTGCGCGCCTACGTGCAAGACGCCATCGCCCCCCAAGCCGCGCGCTGGGACCGCGAAAGCCATTTCCCGAAGGCCGAACTCAAGGGCCTCGCCGACCTCGGCTGCTACGGCGTCGCGGTGCCCGACGAACTCGGCGGTGCGGGCCTCGACTACCTCGCGCTCGCGGTGATCCTCGAGGAAATCGCCGCCGGCGACGGCGCGACCTCCACCGTCGTCAGCGTCAACAACTGCCCCGTCTGCTCGATCCTCATGGCCTGGGCCAGCGACGCGCAAAAGCAGCAGTGGCTCGTGCCGCTCGCCCGCGGCAACATGCTCGGCGCCTTCTGCCTCACCGAGCCGCACGTCGGCTCCGAAGCCGGCGGCCTGCGCACCACCGCCGTTCGTGACGGCGACCACTACGTCCTCAACGGCGTCAAGCAGTTCATCACCAGCGGCAAGCACGGCGACGTCGCGATCGTGATGGCCGTGACCGACAAGGCCGCCGGAAAGAAGGGCATCAGCGCCTTCATCGTGCCGACCTCGACGCCCGGCTACATCGTCGCGCGCCTCGAAGAAAAAGCCGGCCAGCACGCCAGCGACACCGCGCAGATCCTGTTCGAGAACTGCCGCATCCCCGCCGCCAACCTGCTCAGCGACGAAGGCATGGGCCTGAAGATCGCGCTGTCGGGTCTGGAGGGCGGACGCATCGGCATCGCCGCGCAATCGGTCGGCATGGCGCGTGCGGCCTTCGAGGCGGCGCTGGCCTACAGCAAGGAACGCATCGCCTTCGGCAAGCCGATCTTCGAGCACCAGGCGGTGCAGTTCCGCCTCGCCGAGATGGCCACGCAGATCGAGGTCGCGCGCCAGATGGTCTGGCATGCCGCGGTGATGAAGGACGCCGGCCTGCCCTGCCTCAAGGAAGCCGCGATGGCCAAGCTCAACGCCTCCGAGATGGCCGAGCGCGTCTGCTCGGCTGCGATGCAGACGCTCGGCGGCTACGGCTACGTGTCCGACTTCCCGGTCGAGCGCATCTGGCGCGACGTGCGCGTCACGCAGATCTACGAAGGCACCTCGGACGTCCAGAAGATCCTGATCGGCCGTGCGCTTTCGTAGCGCATGGCTCGAGTCGAGCGGCTCGCTGAGCCGCCGACTCGAGCGCCGCTTCGGCGATTTCCGCGTCGAGGTCCTGGCACAAGCTGTCTCGCCTTGTGCCATCGACGAATGGCATGCGCTCGGCCGGCCGCGGTCGCGGCGCATGCTTGTGCGCGAGGTCGTGCTGCATGCGGGCGGGCAGCCGCGCGTCGTCGCGCGCTCGGTGCTGCCGGCGGTGCAGGCGCGCATGGCGTGGCGCGCGGTGCGCGGCCTGGGCACGCGCCCGCTCGCGCAACTGCTCTTCTCCCCCGAACGAGTGGGTCCGCATGCGGTGCGCCGGCACGCGCTCGGACCGCTTCGCCGGCCGCTGTCGCTGCCGCTCGATCGAACACCGAAGCGGCGCGCCACCTGGGGCCGCCGGGCGTTGTTCGTGCGGGCCGGCGTGCCCTTGCTGTTGACAGAGTGGTTCCTGCCATCGGTCGGCGGCACATCGCCCGGGTAATTACGGTCGGGTTTCTGCCAGCGTCAGCGTCCGGACAGGCTTCGTACCATGAGCTAGCGAGCTGCCGCCTGCGGTGGCGAAACGCGTGTGTTCTAGCGTTCGAAATCGACCCAAGGAGACAGAGCATGCCGAAGCCGACCGGGGCGCCTGCGCGCCGCCGCTTTCTGAAGAAGGCCTCCGCCGGCGCCGTGGGCGCCGCCGCGATGGCCGCACCGATGGTGTCCAACGCGCAGACCGTGAGCCTGCGCTTCCAATCCACCTGGCCTGCCAAGGACATCTTCCACGAGTACGCCAGCGACTTCGCCAAGAAGATCAACGACATGGCGGGCGGGCGCCTCAAGATCGAGGTGCTGCCCGCCGGCTCGGTGGTGCCGGCCTTCCAGCTGCTCGAGGCGGTGGCCAAGGGCACGCTCGACGGCGGCCACGGCGTGGTGGCCTACCACTACGGCAAGAACTCGGCGCTCGCGCTGTGGGGTTCGGGCCCGGGCTACGGCATGGACCCGAACATGCTGCTCTCGTGGCACTACTACGGCGGCGGCGAAGCCCTGCTGCAGGAGATCTACAAGAGCCTGAACCTGGACGTCGTGTCGTTCCTGTACGGCCCGATGCCGACGCAGCCGTTCGGCTGGTTCAAGAAGCCGATCGCCAAGGTCGACGACATCAAGGGCACCAAGTTCCGCACCGTGGGCCTGGCGGTCGACGTCTATACCGAGATGGGCGCCGCGGTGAACCCGCTGCCCGGCGGCGAGATCGTGCCGGCGCTGGACCGCGGCCTGATCGACGGCGCCGAGTTCAACAATGCCTCGTCCGACAAGCTGCTCGGCTTCCCCGACGTGGTCAAGAACTGCATGCTGCAAAGCTTCCACCAGAGCACCGAGCAGTTCGAGATCCTGTTCAACCGCGGCAAGTACGACGGCCTGTCGACCGAGCTGAAGAAGATCATCGACTACGCCGTCGAGGCCGCCAGCGCCGACATGAGCTGGAAGGCGATCGACCGCAACTCGAAGGACTACCAGGAGCTCAAGAAGGCCGGCGTCAACTTCTACAAGACGCCCGACGCCGTGCTGCGCGCGCAGCTCGATGCCTGGGACAAGGTGATCGCCAAGAAGTCGGCCGAGAACCCGCTGTTCAAGAAGATCCTCGATTCGCAGAAGGCCTTCGCGCAGCGCGCCGGCCAATGGCAGAACGACTACCTGGTCGATTTCAAGATGGCCTACAACCACTATTTCGGCCGCAAGTAGGCGGCAGTGCCTGCGCGGCGAGCTCATGCCGCGCTCGAGAAGGCAAGGGCGCCAGTGGGCGCCCTTGCCTTCGTCTGACTGGAGCGTTTCGATGCAGAAGTTCTTGCTCGGCGTCGACCGGCTGTCCACGTGGATCGGCAAGGCCTTCGCGTGGTCGGTGGTCGCCCTCACGGCGTTGATCACCTGGGAGGTGTTCTCGCGCTATGCGCTGAACAAGCCGCACGCCTGGGTGCTCGACGCCCAGATCATGCTGTACGGCACCTTGTTCATGTGCGCCGGCGCCTACACGCTGAGCAAGGCCGGCCATGTGCGCGGCGACGTGCTCTACGGCTTCTTCAGCCCGCGCACGCAGGCGGCGATCGACCTGGTGCTCTACGTCGCGTTCTTCCTGCCCGGCATCATCGCGCTGACCTGGGCCGGCTGGTACTACTTCAAGGACTCGCTCGCGATCCGCGAGCAGACCTTCAATGCCGATCCGCTGCCGGTCTATCCTTTCAAGCTGATCATTCCCTTCGCCGGCGCGGTGCTGCTGCTGCAGGGGCTGGTGGAGATCGCGCGCTGCGTGATCTGCCTGCGCGACGGCGAATGGCCTTCGCGCGAGGAAGACGTCGAGGAGGTCGACGTCGACAAGCTCAAGCAGATGGTCCACGTGAAGGACGCCGACATCGAGGCCCTGGACCAGCTCGTCGTCAAGCAGGAAGGCGGGAAGGCGTGATGCGTCGCGAACTCTGGTTCGGTTTCATCCTGATGGGGATCATCGTCGCCGCAGCGCTGGGCATGGTGCTGAGCGTCGAGACGATGACCAACGGCCACTACGGCCTCTTGATGCTGTCGTTGGTGGTCGTGGCCATCATGCTGGGCTTCCCGACGGCGTTCACGCTGATGGGCATGGGCATGCTGTTCGCGTTCTTCGCCTACCACTCGGGCGGGCAGAGCGCGGGCGGCGCGCTCAAGCAGACGCTCGATCTCATGGTGCAGCGCGCGTTCGCCGTGATGGGCAACGACGTGCTGATCTCGATCCCGCTGTTCGTCTTCATGGGCTACCTGGTCGAGCGCGCCAACCTGATCGAGAAGCTGTTTCGCAGCCTGCACCTCGCGCTGGCGCGCGTGCCGGGCTCGCTGGCGGTCGCCACGCTGGTGACCTGTGCGGTGTTCGCCACCGCGACCGGCATCGTCGGCGCGGTCGTCACGCTGATGGGCCTGCTGGCGCTGCCGCAGATGCTGCGCGGCGGCTACGACGTGCGCATCTCGTCGGGCGCCATCACCGCCGGCGGCTGCCTGGGCATCCTGATCCCGCCCTCGGTGCTGCTGATCGTCTACGGCGCCACCGCAGGCGTGTCGGTGGTGCAGCTGTACGCCGGCGCGTTCTTCCCGGGCCTGATGCTGGCCGGCCTGTACATCGCCTACGTGATCTTGCTGGCCAAGCTCAAGCCGTCGCTGATGCCGCCGCTCACGGCCGCGCAGCGCTTCGTGCCGCTGCCGCCGCCCACCGCGGCGATCGTCGGCGCGCAAGGCGGCGACCGCCGCGCGCTCACGACGCTGCTGGGCGCGCTCAAGGGCTCGCGCAACGAAGCCGTGTCGACCGGCTTCCTGCTCAAGCAGCTCTTCGTCGCGCTGCTGCCGCTGATCCTGTTCGTGCTGGTCGCGCTGTGGAGCTATGGCGGCGCCTCGGCGCCGGCCGCGCAGGCGGTGTCGGAACTGCAGCCGATCGGCAGCGAGCCGCTTCAGCGCACCGCCGGTGGCGTCTCGGAGCCGCCCGGCGCGAGCGACGGCGTCAAGGAACCGCCCGGCGCCGGCGGCGTGCAGGAACCTCCCGGTGCGAACGACGGCGTCAAGGAACCTCCGGGCGCGGGTGGGGTGTCGGAGCCGCCTGGTGCGGGTGGCGTCAAGGAGCCGCCCTCGGCCGGCCAAGGCGCGACACCGGCGGCGCAGCCCGCGGCACAAGGCGGCTCGCGCGGCTGGTGGATCGGCACCGGCGTCGGCGCGCTGGCGCTGTTCGCCTATTACGCCATCCTCAGCTTCACGCGGCTCGAAGTCTTCAAGATGCTGCTGTCGAGCTTCTTCCCGCTGCTGATCCTGATCCTCTCGGTGCTGGGCTCGATCGTCTTCGGCCTGGCCACGCCGACCGAGGCAGCCGCGGTCGGCGCCTTCGGCGGCTTCGTGCTCGCGGCGGCCTACAAGCAGCTGAACTTCGGCGTCGTCAAGGAGAGCGTGTTCCTGACCGCCAAGACCAGCGCGATGGTCTGCTGGCTGTTCGTCGGCTCGGCGATCTTCTCGGCAGCCTTCGCGCTGCTCGGCGGCCAGGAGCTGGTCGAGAAGTGGGTGCTGGGCATGAACCTCACGAAGACCGAGTTCATGGTGCTCAGCCAGGTGATCATCTTCATCCTCGGTTGGCCGCTGGAGTGGACCGAGATCATCGTGATCTTCATGCCGATCTTCATCCCGCTGCTCGACAACTTCGGCGTCGATCCGCTGTTCTTCGGCCTGCTGGTCGCGCTGAACCTGCAGACCGCGTTCCTGAGCCCGCCGGTGGCGATGAGCGCGTTCTACCTGAAGGGCGTGGCGCCCAAGCACGTGACGCTGAACCAGATCTTCGCGGGGATGATTCCGTTCATGGGCATCCAGATCGTTGCCATCGTGCTGCTCTACGTGTTCCCGCAAGTGGGCCTGTGGCTGCCTCAAGTCTTGTACAAGTGACATGACGCGCCCTGGGGCGCAGGCGTAGCATCGTCCGCATGGACTTGCTCACGCACCTGCGCGCCCAGGCGCGCGCGAACCGGCTCGCGAACCGGCGCCTGCTCGGGGTCGTTCGCAGCCTGTCGAAAGCACAGTTCCACGCGCCGCGCACGGGCTTCTTTCCCAGCCTGGCCGCGACGCTGAACCACATCCTCGAGGTCGACCAGTACTACATCGGCGCGCTGCACGGCGAGGCCGATCTCGGCGCGCACTGGGATCGTTACGTCGCGGCCGATTCGGCCGACGAGCTCGCCGCCCGGCAGGACGAGAGCGACCTGCGCCTGATCGCCTGGTGCGAGGCGGCCGACGCCGCCGCGCTCGATCGCATCGTCGAGATGCCGCGCAGCAACCGCATCGACCGCGACATCGCCGCGCGCGTGTTGGCTCATCTGCACATGCACCAGACCCACCACCGCGGACAAGTTCACGCGATGCTGTCGGGCACGGCCGCGGCGCCGCCGCAACTCGACGAGTTCTTGCTCGCCAGCGACGCGATCTTTCGCGGTGACGATCTCGCGGCCGTGGGATGGTCCGAAGCCAGCCTGCTTGGCTAGAATTGACGTTTACGTCAACGTCAACCGGCGTGCCCAACGCGCGTCGACCTCGAGGAGTAGCGAAGTGCCGGTGCTCGAATCCAAGCTGAACACCCGCGGCGACGACTTCCGCAGCAATGCGGCCGCGATGCGCGCGCTGGTCGACGACCTCAATGCCCGGCTCGAGAAGATCGCCCAGGGCGGCGGCGAGGCGGCGCGCGCCAAGCACCTGGGCCGCGGCAAGCTGCTGCCGCGTGATCGCGTCGAGGGCCTGCTCGATCCGGGCACGCCCTTCCTCGAGATCGCGCCGCTCGCCGCGCACGAGGTCTACAAGGAAAAAGACGGCAGCGATGCCGCGCCGTGTGCCGGCGTGATCGCCGGCATCGGCCGCGTCGGCGGCGTCGAGTGCGTGATCGTCTGCAACGACGCCACCGTCAAGGGCGGCACCTACTACCCGCTCACGGTCAAGAAGCATCTGCGCGCGCAGGAGATCGCCGAGCAGAACCGGCTGCCGTGCATTTATCTCGTCGACTCCGGCGGTGCCAACCTGCCCAACCAGGACGAGGTGTTCCCCGATCGCGACCACTTCGGCCGCATCTTCTACAACCAGGCCAACCTGTCGGCGCAGGGCGTGCCGCAGATCGCGGTCGTGATGGGCTCGTGCACGGCGGGCGGCGCCTATGTGCCGGCGATGAGCGACGAGACCATCATCGTCAAGAACCAGGGCACGATCTTCCTCGGCGGCCCGCCGCTGGTGAAGGCCGCGACCGGCGAAGTGGTGAGCGCCGAAGACCTCGGCGGCGGCGACGTGCACACGCGCCTGTCCGGCGTGGCCGACCACCTGGCGCAGAACGACACGCACGCGCTCGCGATCGCGCGCCAGATCGTGCAAAGCCTCAACTGGCAGAAGCCGTCGCCGCTTGCATTGCGCGAACCGCGCGCGCCCAAGCTCTCGCCCGAAGAACTGCACGGCGTGATCCCGACCGACACGCGCAAGCCCTTCGACGTGCGCGAGGTCATCGCGCGCATCGTCGACGGTTCGGAGTTCGACGAATTCAAGGCCCGCTACGGCAACACGCTGGTGTGCGGCTTCGCGCACATCGAAGGCATGCCGGTGGGCATCGTCGCGAACAACGGCATCCTGTTCTCGGAGAGCGCGAACAAGGGCGCGCACTTCATCGAGCTGTGCTGCCAGCGCAAGGTGCCGCTGGTGTTCCTGCAGAACATCACCGGCTTCATGGTCGGGCGCAAGGTCGAGAACGAAGGCATCGCGCGCGCCGGCGCCAAGATGGTGACCGCGGTGGCCTGCGCCAACGTGCCCAAGTTCACCGTGATCATCGGCGGCTCGTTCGGCGCCGGCAACTACGGAATGTGCGGCCGCGCGTACTCGCCGCGCTTCCTGTGGATGTGGCCGAACGCGCGCATCTCGGTGATGGGCGGCGAGCAGGCCGCGAGCGTGCTGGCGACCGTCAAGCGCGACGGCATCGAGGCCAAGGGCGGCGCGTGGAGCGCCGACGAGGAAGAGGCCTTCAAGTCGCCCATCCGCCAGCAGTACGAAGTGCAGGGCCATCCTTACTTCGCGAGCGCGCGGCTGTGGGACGACGGCGTGATCGATCCCACCGACACGCGTCGCGTGCTGGCGCTGGGCCTGTCGGCCAGCCTCAACCAGCCGATCCCCGACGCGAAGTTCGGCGTGTTCCGGATGTGAGGCGCAGATGAGCGATATCGAAGTTCGACGCGTGCGCGAAGGCGTCGCCGAGGTCTGGCTCAACCGGCCGGCAGTGCGCAATGCCTTCAACGACGAGGTCATCGCCGCCTTGACCCAGGCCTTTCGCGCGCTCGACGCCGAGCCTTCCGTGCGCGTGATCGTGCTCGCCGCCGAGGGGCCGGCCTTCTGCGCCGGCGCCGATCTCAACTGGATGCGCCGCATGGCCGACTACACGCGCGAGCAGAACCTCGCCGATGCGGCCGCGCTGGCGGACATGCTGCGCACCATCGCCAACGTGCGCCAGCCGGTGATCGCGCGCGTGCAAGGCGATGCGTATGCCGGCGGCATGGGGCTCGTGGCGGTGTGCGACATCGCGGTCGCCGCCGACAGCGCGAACTTCTGCCTGAGCGAAGTGAAGCTGGGCCTGGTGCCGGCGACGATCAGCCCCTACGTCGTTCGCGCAATGGGCGCGCGTGCCGCGCAGCGCTACATGTTGACGGCCGAGCGCTTCGATGCGGCCACGGCCAAGGCGATCGGCTATGTGCACGAGGTCGTGCCGGCGGGCGAGCTCGACGCGGCGCTCGGCAAGCTGGTCGATGCCTTGCTCGGCGCGAGCCCGCAGGCGCTGGCGCAGTGCAAGCGATTGCTCGACGAAGTGATGTCGTTGCCGATCACCGCGCCGCTGATCGAGCGCACCGTCGAGCACATCGCGCATGCCCGCGCGTCCGATGACGGCAAGCACGGCGTGCAAAGCTTCCTCAATAAAGCCAAGCCGCGCTGGATGAGCTGACATGGAAGCGCTGCAGCACCTCGACACCACCCAGCTCGTCGCGCTCGCGGCCGCGCTCGGCTGGGCGAGCGGGCTGCGGCTGTACGCGGTGGTCGCGATCACCGGCCTGGTGGGCTATGCCGGCTGGATCGAGCTGCCCGAAGGGCTCAAGGTGCTGCAGCATCCCGCGGTGCTGATCGCCGCGGCCGCGATGCTGTTCGTGGAGTTCTTCGCCGACAAGATTCCCTGGTTCGATTCGCTGTGGGACGCGGTGCACACCTTCATCCGCATCCCCGCCGGCGCGGCGCTCGCGGCCGGCGTGTTCGGCGCCGACTCGGCCAGCTGGGGCATGGTGGCCGCGCTGCTCGGCGGCACGCTCGCGGCGACCAGCCATTTCTCGAAGGCGACCACGCGCGCGGCGCTCAACACCTCGCCCGAGCCCTTCTCCAACATCGCGATGTCGCTGCTCGGCGACCTCACGGTTCCGGCGATGCTGTGGCTCGCCGTCGAGCACCCGACCTGGTTCTTCGTGCTGCTGGCGATCGCGCTGGTCGTGATGGTGGCGTTGACGATCGTGCTGTGGAAGTTCGTGCGCGTCGTCCTGCAAGGCATTCGAAAACTGATCAACGGCACGCCGTCCGCGGCCGGGAGACAAGAACATGTTTAAGAAGATCCTGATCGCCAACCGCGGCGAGATCGCCTGCCGCGTCGCCGCCACTGCGCGCCGCCTGGGCATCCGCACCGTCGCGGTCTATTCGGATGCAGACGCCAACGCGGCCCACGTCGCGGCCTGCGACGAGTCGATCCACATCGGCCCGTCGACGCCGCGCGAAAGTTATCTCGTCGCCGACAAGATCCTCGCGGCCGCCAAGGCCACCGGCGCGCAGGCCGTGCACCCCGGCTACGGCTTCCTGAGCGAGAACGAAGGCTTCGCGGCGGCCTGCGCCGACGCCGGCATCGTCTTCATCGGCCCGCCGGCCAGCGCCATACAGGCGATGGGCCTGAAGGCCGAATCCAAGCGCCTGATGGAGGCCGCCAAGGTGCCGCTGGTGCCGGGCTATCACGGTGCCGACCAGGACCCGGCGCTGCTCAAGCGCGAGGCCGGGTGCATCGGCTATCCGGTGCTGATCAAGGCCAGCGCGGGCGGCGGAGGCAAGGGCATGCGCATCGTCAATGCCGAGGCCGAGTTCGACGCCGCGCTCGCCTCGTGCCAGCGCGAGGCGATCAACAGCTTCGGCGATGCCGCGGTGCTGGTGGAGCGCTATGTCACGCGGCCGCGCCACATCGAGATCCAGGTCTTCTTCGACAACCACGGCAACGGCGTCTACCTGTTCGAGCGCGATTGCTCGGTGCAGCGCCGCCACCAGAAGGTGCTCGAAGAAGCGCCCGCGCCCGGCATGACCGAGGCGCGCCGCAAGGAGATGGGCGAGGCCGCGGTCGCGGCGGCCAGCGCGGTCGGCTACCAGGGCGCCGGCACGGTCGAGTTCATCGCCGAGCAGGACGGGCGCTTCTACTTCATGGAGATGAACACGCGCCTGCAGGTCGAGCACCCGGTCACCGAGGCGATCACGGGTCTCGATCTCGTCGAGTGGCAACTGCGCGTGGCCTCGGGCGAGCGCCTGCCGCTGCTGCAAGACGAGCTCAAGATCCACGGCCACGCGATCGAGGCGCGCATCTGCGCCGAGAACACCGACGCGAACTTCCTGCCTTCGACCGGCACGCTGCACGTGCTGCGCTGGCCCGAGGGCGCGGTGAACTTCCGCTTCAACGCCGATGCCGAGCGCTTCCACGAGCCGGCGCCCGTGCGCATCGACGCCGGCGTGCGCGAGGGCGATGCGATCACGCCGTTCTACGACCCGATGGTCGCCAAGCTGATCGTCTGGGGCGAGAACCGCGCGCAGGCGCTCGCGCGCCTCGATGCCGCGCTGGGCGCGACGCGCGTCGTCGGGCCGCACACCAACACGGCCTTCCTGCGCCGCGTGGTGAACAGCCAGTCGTTCAGCAGTGCCGATCTCGACACCGGCCTGATCGAGCGCGAACGCGCCGCGCTGTTCGATGCGCCGGCGCTGCCGCTGGCGGTATCGGCGGCCGGCATCGTCGCGCACGCGCTGGCCGACGAGCGTTCACAGCAGGGCGCGGATCCGTGGTCCAAGCGTGATGGCTGGCGCCTGCACGGCGGCGCGCGGCGCGGCTTCCTGCTCGAGCACTCGGGCGGCACCGATCGCGTCGTGCTCGAGCGCTCGCACGACGGCGGCATGGTGCTGGTGGTCGGCGACGAGCGGATCGCCTATTCGGCGCGTGCGCTCGGCGGCGATCGCCACGAGGTGCAGCTCGGCGCGCGTCGCATGGTGCTCAGCGCGCATGCGGTCGGCGAGCACGTCACGGTGTTCGCGCCCGAGGGCTCGGCGCATTTGCGCGAAGTCGACGTGCTCGCGCATGCCGGCGACAGCGCCGGCGAGGGCGGGCGCATCACCGCGCCGATGCCGGGCAAGGTGGTGGCCTTCCTCGCGCAGCCGGGTGACCGCGTCAAGCGCGGCCAGCCGCTCGCGGTGATGGAGGCGATGAAGATGGAGCACACGCTCGCGGCGCCGGCCGACGGCGTGGTCAAGGCGCTGCGTTATGCGCCCGGCGAGCAGGTCGCCGAGGGCGAGGCCTTGCTGGACTTCGAGGCGGGAGCGGCCTGATGTCGAGCGCGGCGCCGAACTCAGTGCGCGACGCTGGGCGTGCGGGCGAACAGCCGCGCCAGCAGGCCGCGCGCGTGTTCGGTGGTGTCGAGGTTCTCGAACGGCGAGCTGTCGAGGCCGAAGCCAGTGCTCGCCTGCGACCAGCTCATGTCCTGCGTCGCGCTGCCCGGCACGCGCGCGGCGATCGCGGTCAGGCGCTCGGCTTCCAGGCTGGCGGTGTCGGCTTCGAACTGGTTCGCGAGCGTGAGCAGCTCGGGCGTGGCCAGGCCGCGTGCGGCGAACAGCACCTCGGCCGCTTCGTCGCGGTGGCGCAGCACGCGTGCCACGTCGACCGTGACGCCCAGTTCGCGTTGCAGCAGCAGGCACATGCGATTGGCGATGCGCAGACGGCGGGCGGCGGTGTCCATGGGGTACTCCAACAACTTGATGAACGTCGACAACTGAGGGCCATGCTGCGCGCCGCTGCGTGCGCTGCCCATCCCGCGCCGAGGGGACGGGCGCACCATATCACCCCCCTTGCTGCGGGTACCGCGGCCAGGCATTGAGGAATAAGTCATGAACCTGCCCAGTCGGGTCACATTGGTCGATGTCGGTCCGCGCGACGGGCTGCAAAACGAGAAGCAGCCGGTCGCGGCGGCGCACAAGATCGAGCTGGTCGGGCGGCTGCAGCGCGCGGGCCTGCGCGAGGTCGAGGTCACCAGCTTCGTGAGCCCGAGGTGGGTGCCGCAGATGGCCGATGGCGCGCAGGTGATGGCCGGCATCGAGCGCCCGGTGGGCGTGCGCCACAGCGTGCTGGTGCCCAACATGAAGGGCTTCGAGGCGGCGCTGGCGACGCGGCCCGACGAGGTGGTGGTGTTCGGCGCGGCCAGCGAGGCCTTCAGCCAGCGCAACATCAACTGCTCGATCGCCGAGTCGATCGAGCGCTTCGCGCCGGTGGCGCAGGCGGCGCGCGAGGCCGGCATCAAGGTGCGCGGCGCGATCTCGTGCGCGGTGGCCTGCCCGTACGAGGGCGAGGTGCATCCCGATCGCGTCGACATGGTCGCCAAGCTGATGAAGGACATCGGCGTGCAGCACGTCGGCGTCGCCGACACGATCGGCGTGGGCACGCCCAAGCGCGTGCGCGCGGCGATGGAGCGTGCGCTGAAGCACTATCCGCTCGACGAGGTGAGCGGGCATTTCCACGACACCTACGGGCAGTCGCTGTCGAACGTCTATGCCTGCCTGGAGATGGGCATCCACAGCTTCGACGCGAGCGTCGGCGGGCTGGGCGGCTGCCCTTACGCGAAGGGCGCGACCGGCAACGTCGCGACCGAAGACGTGGTCTTCATGCTGCAGGGCCTGGGCATCGAGACCGGCATCGACCTCGACAAGCTGGTCGATGCGGCGGCGTGGATCAGTGCGGTGCTGGGGCGCAAGCCGGTGTCGCGGGTGGCGACGGCGTTGATGGCGAAGCGGGCGGCTTAGGGGACTTGCGGGGTTCGGGCTGGGGGCTTCGATACCTCAGCCCGAACGGTGTAGCGACTCACGCAGGGCACCCCCATCCGTTCGCCCTGAGGTATCGAAGGGCTCGGCCCGCCCTTGCCTCAAGCCCGGCTAGTAATACGTCGCCAACATCACCAACGCCAGCGCGATGACCCCCGGCACCGCCTGCACGAACAGGATCTTGCGGCTCGCCGTTGCCGCGCCGTAGACGCCCGCGACGATCACGCAGCCGAGGAAGAACAGCTTGAACGCGTAGCCCGTCGGCCCGCCCAGCACCAGACCGTAGGCCAGGCCCGCCGCGAGGAAGCCGTTGTACAGGCCCTGGTTCGCGGCCAGCACCTTCGAGGCCGCCGCGAACTCGGGCGTGGTGCCGAAGGCGCGCCGGCCCTTGGGCGTGTCCCACTGGAACATCTCCAGCCACAGGATGTAGACGTGCAGCGCCGCAACCAATGCGACGGCGATGTTGGCGATCAGGCTCATGGCTCTCCAATGGCGAACAAGAAAAACTCAGGCCGGCCGATGCTGCGTGCCGACACCGCGCGTCACGTGCAGCACGCGGCTGGGCGCCAGCACGCGCGCCCAGTGCCACACGCCGCGCGGCACCACGCAGGCGCCGCGCCCGCGCAAGGGCACCTCGCGCATGCCGCCCGGATCCTCGAGCAGCAGGTCGATCGCGCCCGAGATCAGGTAGACGATCTCGTCGCCCTCGGGATGCATCTCCCAGGTCGGCCAGTCGGCCTCGAAGGCGAACTCCGACACCAGCCAATCGCGCGTGACGGCATCGAGCTCGGCATCGGAGCGCGACCAGAAACGCTCGCCGCCCTCGATCACCTCGATCGCGCCGCCGGCGCGCAGATGCAGATAGGCGTGCTCGGGATCCAGCGACATCTCGTTCCCCTTGGAAGCGCGTTCGCCACAATGTAGCGGTTGCCTCACCCTGCCCACCAGATGAGCGAATCCCTAGCACCTTCGAACGAGTCCGCCCGCCCGGCCGGCTTCGAACACGTCAGCCGCATCCTGGTCGAACTCGGCCATCCGCATGCGCCGCAGTTCCTCGCCGTCGCCGCGCGCACCTCGCAGGAAGCCGCCGACGCGCTCGGCGTCGCGGTCGGCCAGATCGCCAAGAGCGTGATCTTCCGGCGCAAGAGCGACGATGTCGCGGTGCTCGTCGTCACCTCCGGCGATCGGCGCGTCGACGAGAAGAAGGTCGCCGCGCAAGTCGGCGCGATCGGGCGCGCCGATGCCGAGTTCGTCAAGGCGCGCACCGGCTTCACGATCGGCGGCGTCTCGCCGGTCGGCCATGCGACGAAGCCCGTCACGCTGATCGATCGCGAGCTGTTTCGCTTCGGCGAGGTGTGGGCCGCGGCCGGTCATCCCAACGGCGTGTTCCGCCTCGCACCGGCCGACCTGGAGCGCCTGACCGGCGCGCCGGTGGCCGACGTCGTGCAGCCGCCCGCGGCATGAAGCCTTCGCAAGCCTTCAATGTCGATGCGCCCGGCCCGGTGCCGAGCCCTTGCATCAGCGTGTGCCGCATGAACGCCGCCAGCGGCTGGTGCGAAGGCTGCTGGCGCACGATCGACGAGATCGCCGCGTGGTCGAAGATGAGCGACGACGACAAGCGCGCCGTGTGGCGCGCGCTGCCCGAGCGCGAGGCCACGCTGAACGCCGGCAAGGAATCCACATGACCCCGATCACCTTCTGGTTCGATCCCGTCTCGCCCTACGCCTACCTGGCCTTCGAGCGCATGCCGCAGGCCTTCGAGGGCTCGTCGTACGAGGTGAGCTACCGGCCGGTGCTGTTCGCCGGCCTGCTCAAGCACTGGGGCCAGCTCGGGCCCGCCGAGATCGCGCCCAAGCGCGACTGGACCTATCGGCAAGTGCTGTGGCTGGCCGAGCGGCAGGGCACGCGGCTCGAGCTGCCGGCGGCGCATCCCTTCAATCCGCTCGCGCTGCTGCGCCTGCTCGCGGCCTGCAACGAAGACGGCGTCACGCCGAACCGCTGGCAGTGCGAGCAGGTGCTGCATCACGTGTGGCAAGGCGGCGCGGCGGCCGACGATGCGCAGCGTCTCACCGAACTCGCGCAGCGCCTCGCGCCGCAACGCGATCCGCAGTCCGATGCCGTCAAGCAATCGCTGCGCGAAGCCGGCGAGCAGGCGATCGCCAAGGGCTTGTTCGGCGTGCCGACGATCGAGCTGCCACCGCGCGCGGGCGAATCCGCGCCGCGCCTGTTCTGGGGCCAGGACGGCCTCGACATGGCCGCCGCGGCACTGCGCGGCGAGCCATGGTTCGACGGGCCGGCCTGGCACGACGCGACGCGCGTGCCCGCCGGCGTGCAGCGGCGCTGACGGTTTCAGGCGGCCTTGGGCTGCACCTTCTCCGGCGGCGTGCCGTCGCGGAACATCGTTCCGAGCTTGGCGCGCAGGTCCGGCGAATCCTGGTAGCCGTGGTGCTTGACCGCGTGCTCGACCGCGGCGGCCATCAGTTCCTCTTTCGTGTCGGCGCTCAGCGCGACGCTGCAGCCTGGGCCCATTTCACGGCAGTCGATGTATTGGCGGGTCATGGTCGTCTCCTTTCAGGGACGGGCTTCGAACACCAGGTTGAACGGCGTCTCGGTCGCGCGGCGAAAACGCGAGAAGCCGCCCTTGCTCGCCACCTCGCGCAGCCTCGCCTCGCCGGCCTGCGCGCCGAGGCAGGCGCCGACTTCCTGCGCGCGCGATGCCGGCGTGCAGATGAAGCTCGAGGCCGAGTAGTAGATGCGCCCGACCGGGTTCAGGTTGTCGGCCAATCGGTCGTTCGCAAAGGGCTCCACGATCAGCCAGGTGCCGTCGTGCGCCAGCGACTCGCGCACATGGGCCGCGGCGCCGACCGGATCGCCCATGTCGTGCAGGCAATCGAAGAAGGCCACCAGGTCCCAGCCGCGCCCCGGAAAGCCCTTGGCCGGCGCGACCTCGAATCGCACGCGCTCGCCTAGGCCCGCCTCGCGCGCGCTCTCTCGCGCACGATCGACCGAAGGCTTGTGATAGTCGAAGCCGGTGAAGCTCGACTTCGGAAACGCCTGCGCCATGATCAGCGTCGAGGCGCCATGGCCGCAGCCGACATCGGCCACCTTGGCGCCGCGCTCGAGCTTGTCGACCACGCCTTCGAGCGCGGGCAGCCACTCGTTGACGAGGTGCGCGGTGTAGCCCGGCCGGAAGAAGCGCTCGGTGCCCTGGAACAGCGAGGCATCGTGTTCGTGCCAGCCCAGGCCCAGGCCGGTGCGCAGCGCCGAGGCGATCTTCGGAATCGCCTTGAACATCGCCGAGCCGACCTGGAACGCGCCGGGAATGAAGGCGGGGCTGCCTTCCTCGGCCAGCGCGAAGGCCTGCTCCTCGGTGAGGAAGAAGCGCTCGGCCGCGGCGTCGTAGCTCACGTAGCCCGAGGCCGCCTGCGCCGAGAGCCACTCGCGCAGATAGCGTGGATCGGTTTCGCTGGCCTGCGCGAGCTGCTCGACATTCGCGGGCCCGATGCGCGCCATCGTCTTGTACAGCCCGAGCTGGTCGCCGACCACGACGGTCGCGGCATGCGCCACCGCGCCCATGTCGCGCACGAACTCGTTCATGAAAGCATTCAGCTTGGCTTCGTCGATAGCCATGGGAAACCTCCACTTGTCGGCGTGAGCGACTAGATTGGTAGGGATGTGCATAGCGCGCGCTTGTGCATCGTGGCCATCGCCACTCCGTGCGGCCATCAGCCGAATTACGTATGCGCGCCGATCGTCGACAAGAAGAATGCGATGAACCATCTGACGCGCGCCGACTACGCGACGGCGCTGCAGCTGATCGGCGAGCTCGAAGCCGCGAGCGACACGCTCGAGCGGTTCGCGCGTGAAGGCGCGCGGCTGCTGTCGGCCTATGTGGCGGCCGAGCTGGCGACGCTGTCGATCTGCGATCTCGCGAGCGGTCGCCGCGAGGGGATCGGCCTGCAGCACGCGCTCGCGCTGCCGCTGCAGCAAGATGGCCGGCTGCTGGTGAGCTTCGTCCTCTATCGCGCGCAGCTCGATTTCAGCGAGCGCGACCGCGAGCGGCTGGAGCTGGTGCGCCCGCACCTGGCCTGGCTGTATGCCCATGTGCGGCAAGCGGCCGCGAAGGCGATCCCCAGCGCGCCGAGCGCGGTGCTGCTGCCCGTGCTGCCCGACACGCCGATCTCGGGCGACCTGACGCCGCGCGAGCGCGAGGTGCTGGCCTGGCTCGCGCACGGCAAGACCGACGCCGAGATCGCCGCCTTTCTCGGCACCAGCCCGCGCACGGTGCACAAGCACCTCGAGCACATCTACGTGAAGCTCGGCGTCGAGACGCGCACGGCGGCGGTGATGCGGGGCTTCGGCAGGGTGCCGCCGTCAGCGTCCCCGGGATAGTCCCGATCTCCGTTCCCCTTGTCATCCCGCATCGCAAAAACATCCGCGCGGGTTTCCCCTCGGGTTGTCAGTCCGCGTTGGATTGGCGTCAGAGACCGGTCAGAGGGGTCGCCGATCCTGAGCAATATGCCGCAGGGGAGCGGCATCCATTCATCCATCAGGAGACAACCCATGGCTGCAGTCAGTGCCGGTGCCGCGGCGCGCCCGATGACGAGCGAGGAGAAGAAGGTCATCTTCGCCTCTTCGCTCGGCACGGTGTTCGAGTGGTACGACTTCTATCTGTACGGCTCGCTTGCCGCGATCATCGCCAAGCAGTTCTTCTCGGGTCTCGATCCGAGCGCTGCGTTCATCTTCGCGCTGCTCGCGTTCGCCGCTGGCTTCATCGTGCGTCCGTTCGGCGCGCTGGTGTTCGGCCGCCTGGGCGACATGATCGGCCGCAAGTACACCTTCCTGGTGACGATCCTGATCATGGGCCTGGCGACGTTCATCGTCGGCATCCTGCCCACCTACGCCACGATCGGCGTCGCCGCTCCGGTGATCCTGATCGCGCTGCGCATGCTGCAGGGCCTGGCCCTCGGCGGCGAGTACGGCGGTGCCGCGACCTATGTCGCCGAGCACTCGCCGCAAGGCAAGCGCGGTGCATTCACCTCGTGGATTCAAACCACCGCGACGCTGGGCCTGTTCCTGTCGCTGCTGGTGATCCTGGGCGTGCGCACCTGGCTCGGTGAAGAAGCCTTCGCCGACTGGGGCTGGCGCATTCCGTTCCTGGTCTCGATCCTGCTGCTGGGCATCTCGGTCTGGATTCGCCTGTCGATGAACGAATCGCCGGCCTTCCAGAAGATGAAGTCCGAGGGCAAGACCTCGAAGGCGCCGCTGTCGGAATCGTTCGGCCAGTGGAAGAACCTGAAGATCGTGATCCTGGCGCTGCTGGGCATGGTCGCGGGCCAGGCGGTGGTCTGGTACACGGGTCAGTTCTACGCGCTGTTCTTCCTGCAAAGCGTGCTCAAGGTGGAGCCGGCCACGGCCAACATCCTGATCGCGGTTTCGCTGCTGCTGGGCACGCCGTTCTTCGTCGTCTTCGGCACGCTGTCGGACAAGATCGGCCGCAAGCCGATCATCCTGGCCGGCCTGCTGCTGGCGGTGGTGACGTACTTCCCGCTGTTCAAGGCGCTGACCGAGGCGGCCAACCCCGACCTCGCCGCCGCGCAGAAGAAGGCGCAGATCGTCGTGACCGCGGACCCGAAGGCTTGCTCGTTCCAGGGCAGCCCGATCTCGCGTGAAGTCGACTTCGCGAAGTCTTGCGACATCGTCAAGCGCGCGCTGGCCCAGGCCTCGGCGAGCTACGAGACCGTGGACGCGCCGGCCGGCACGATCGCCAGCGTGAAGGTGGGCGAGAAGGAAATCGTCGCGCTCGAGGCGACCCGCACGCCTGACGGCCACAAGTTCGAGAAGGAAAGCGCCGAGAAGATCGCCGCCTTCAAGAAGGAACTGGCAGGCGCGATGAAGGAAGCCGGCTACCCGGCCAAGGCCGACCCGGCCAAGGTCAACAAGCCGCTGGTGGTCGCGATCCTGTTCGTGCTGGTGCTGTACGTGACGATGGTCTACGGCCCGATCGCCGCGGCGCTGGTCGAGATGTTCCCGACGCGCATCCGCTACACCTCGATGAGCCTGCCGTACCACATCGGCAACGGCTGGTTCGGCGGCCTGATGCCCACGATCGCGTTCGCGATGGTGGCCTCGAACGGCAACATGTACTACGGTCTGTGGTACCCGATCGTGATCGCTGCGATCACCTTCGTGATCGGCCTGCTGTTCGTGCGTGAGACGAAGGATGTCGACATCTTCAAGCACGACTGATCAAGTCTGACCTGATCAGCTAGGCGGGCGGGGCCGCAAGGCCCCGCCCCTTTTCTTTTTCCCGTAGTCATTGTTTGAAAGAAGGACGTTTCAGCCATGTGGAAGTTGCTGGTGGGTTTCGTGGTGTTCGCCGTGATCGTGGTCTATGTGCTGACGAAGACGGGCGCGGACATCGACATGGGCGGCGAGAAGCATGGAATGGACGCGCACCCGCCTGCGGCTTCTGCGGCTGAGCCTGCGGCTTCGGCGGCATCGGCCGCGGTGCCGGCGGCGTCGGCAGCTTCGCAGTGATGCATCTCGTCTGAAGCGATTGCGCTTCAGGCGGCAACGCCTCGATCGGGCTTGGGCCTGATCGAGGCGTTGTTCTTTCTGCGCGAGCGCTAGTCGTTGAACGCCCGCCAGAGCGGCGTCTCGACGAACCATCTCGGCAGCGTCGCCGATTCGAGCGTCATCTCGTCGCCGTCGGTCAGCTCGACGAGCAGTTTGTGCTTCGAGCCCGAGTTGTCGAACACATAGGCGCGATGCGCGAGGCCGCAGGCCCCGGTCATCAGCGCGATCGAGCGCACGTAGCGCTCGCGGATCTTCTTCACCGCGACCGGGTGGCCGCCTTGCTGCACGCGCCGTCGCACGCGGTCGACATTGATCTCGGGATCGTCGGTCGCGACGAAATAGAGATAGACGCGGTAGCCGCGCTCGCGAGCCTCCTGCATGAAGCCGAGCTTGTCGGGCGAGGACATCACGGTTTCGAAGGTGAAGGTGCGGCCCTGGTCGAGCAGCTCGCGGCGGATGGCATCGGCCAGCACCGAGGCGAGATAGGAGTTGTGCGGCGCGGGCGCCATCAGCTTCAATGACGCATCGATCGCCATCTTGCCGAGCAGCTGCTCGTGCAAGCCCAGCTTCGCGGCGAAGCTCGATGCGCGGATGTGCGCTTCGAGGCGGCTCAGCAATGGGGCCGCATCACCGGAGAAGCCCATCGCGGCGAGATCGAGTGCGCCGCTGCGCAATTCGCGCTCGATCTCGTCGGCATTGACGAACACGCCGAGCCATTGCGGCTTGAGTTCGCCCTTGATCGTGCTCTTGCCCGAGCCATTGGGGCCGGCGAGGACTCTCAGCCGCGGCTGCGCGGCCTTCTTGCTGCCGCCGCCGGCCTCAGGCCGCGTTGTCGGGCTTGGCACGCTTGAGCTTGGCGCCGACCTTGACGCGCTTGCCGGGCGGCAGCGCCTTGATCAGCTTGCTGCTGCCATCGGCGCGGCGCTCGACCAGCTCGCCCTTGCTCGTCTTCACGACCACCGCGCCGGTGGTGGCCAGCGCGAGCTTGTAGGCCGCGTGCCCCGACTTCGCCGCCAGCTCGGGAATCTGACGCTCGCCGGCTTGCATCTGCGCTTCGGAGATGAGCTTGAGGGCGGGGCGGGGCATGGGGCGGCGGCGGGCTGGAGGGGTCGGCAAAGTCTAACCAATCGTCGAAGAATCGAGTCGGCGAGGTTCATTTCAGCGGCGTCGACGAGTTCCTAGGCTTGCGGCCAAGCCATTGGGAGAGCTCGCGATGAACAAGTACATCGTCGCCGGTGCGATTGCATGCACCGTCGCCATCGCCGCCGAAGCGGTTCCACCTGCTCGCATCGACGCGAGCCCGCCCTCTCGCGAGACGGCCGCATCCAAGGCCTTCTTCACCTCTGTCGACCTGAAGCCGTTCATCACGAACGCCAGCTCGAATCCTTCCGCTGCCAGCTTCTTCTACGCAACGTTGGCGATCCGCGAATGCGAGCTGTACATGGGCGCCATGCGGACGTTGGAAGGCAAGGATTCGCAGCTCTGGTCGGACGAACCTGGGCTCTACGAGTTCGCCAAGTCCATCTTCGCGATCGGCGTGGAGCGCTCGGCGATGTCACCGAAGCGGCGCGCGATCGTCGAGTCCTACGAGCAGCGCTGCAGCTGGTATCCGCAGTTCAACCACAAGCTGCTGCGCAAGCTGGGCGACGATGGTGTTGCGGCTGGCGACGTCGGCTTTGCGGTCTTGACGCCGCTGACGTCGAAGATGCGGACATCGGCGGAGCGGGCAGAGCTTCCGCACAAGATGGTCGAGGGCCTGTACAGCACGCAAGATGCCGGCGTCATGTGGGCCGCCGCCCGCGAGCTCGCGCTCTCCAGCGATGCCTTGTCGATCTCGGGCCGGCAATTGAGCACGATCGAACGCTCCTCCTTGCCGGCGGCGCTGATGCTCACGACCTGTGAATTCGGCGCGGCATGCGACGCCAGCAACCCGCTGGTGCGCTGGGAGTGCCTGATGCGCGACTGGTGCGACGTGAGCAGCCTGCAGGAACTCTTCAAGAAGTCCGACACGCTCTACTGGCTTCCCTACACCGAGTTCGTTCGCTTCGATCTTCGAACCGCACTGCAGCTGCGCGACGAGATCGTCCGCGGCATCGCGAGCGGTGACTGCACCGTGCTGACCTACCGACCGTCCGACTGAGCGTGAAGTCCAGCACGCGCCCGCGCACCCCCTTCAACCGTTCGGCCGATGGTGCCCCGCAAGCGCCCCTCGAACAATCGTTCCCACGAACCTGCCCTGCGCAGGTTGTCGTTCCGAACGATCGAATTCAAGGAGCATTGCTTGAAGCAACGTGCACTCTGGGCCGCGATGTTGAGCGCCGGCCTGCTGGCCGCCTGTGGCGGTGGTGGTGGCGATGACGGCGGCAACACGCCCACGCCCCAGCCCACCGATAGCGCGAGCGTTTCGCTCAGCGGCGTCGCCGCCAAGGGCCTGATGGCCAATGCCGATGTCAGCGCGCATGCCATCAATGCCGACGGCAGCATCGCCTCCGCCGCGCTGGCCACGACCACCACCGACGCGCAGGGCCACTACTCGCTGAGCTTCACCGCCACCAAGGGCCAGCCGCACGTCATCAAGGTCACGGCCAATGCCAACACCACCCACCTCGACGAGGTGAGCGGCGTGGCCCAGCCGCTGCCGGTCGGCTTCACGATGCGCGCGCTGCTGGCCCCCGCCACCGCCGACACCGTGACCACCAGCGCCAGCGTCACGCCCTTCAGCGAGATGGCCGTCGCCGCCGCTGCCGAAGCCACCGGCGGCATCACCGCCGCCAATGCCGCGCAGGCCACCACCACCGTGAGCCAGCTGCTCGGCTTCGAGCCGACCAGCGTCGTGCCCACCAACGTCAACGACGCCACCGCCACGGTCGATCAGCAGAAGCTCGCGCTGATGCTCACCGCCGTCTCGCAGCTCGCCGCCAGCGACGCGCTCGGCTGCAACAGCGGCAGCGCCGGCGAGAAGACGCAGTGCGTCGTCGCCGCGCTGGCCGATGCCGCCTCGCTCGACACCATCAAGCTCGAGAGCGGCAGCACCGATGTCTCCGCAGCGCTCGCCGGTGCGATCGAGACCGTGGTCGCCGACCCCGATCTCGTCGGCGCCGTGAACCCGACGATCGTCGAGCCGATCAAGCAGAACGTCACCTGCACCGGCACCGCTTGCGCCGCCGTGCCTGTCAGCACCGGCACGCCGATCGACGCCGCCAAGACGCTCTTCACCAACATCAAGTCCGACTGGACCGAGCTGTTCAGCCGCGGCGGCGTGAGCTCCATCGCCACCGGCGCGGCCAATGCCGAAGCCTGGAAGTTCAGCCAGGCGATGAAGGACGTCGAAGTCCCCGCCGAGACGCTGTTGAAGGACGCCGGCGTCATGCTGATGGCCGTCGACTTCTACAACGACTACAAGGCCGGCCGCGACACCGCGACCAGTCGCGGCCGCGCCCCGGACCAGACCGCCAACGATGGCCTGACCGACTTCTCCGATTTCAACTCGGTCGGCTGCACGCTCTACCAGGACAGCGCCACGACGCAAGTCGCCACCGCGCCGGCCAACGCCAACTTCATCGGCTGCCGCAGCACCTTCTACGTCACGCGCACGCTCAACGGCGCCAGCGCGCTGATGACCGAATGGCGCCACGGCATCACGCTCACGCCCAACGCCGACGGCAGCTTCGGCTACACCACCCGTGCCCGCGAGCGCGTGCAGAACTGCACCGGCGGCGCCTGCACGCTGGTCTCCAACACCTCGCTGCAGACCAACGCCTACAGCGGCAGCGTCACGCCCACGCTGACGGCCGCGTTCGGCCGCGTGGTCGGCTTCACGATCGCCGGTGACCTGCCGGCGTCGTTCAAGTCGGGCAGCAAGGAGCTGGTCGACGTGGCGGGCCACAACGCCTGGTCGCTGACCGGCACGCGCACGATCGCCGAGAACAACATGTCGTCGACCACGTTCTCCGGCCAGATCGCCTCGATCGACGGCCAGGGCGCGACGGTCAGCACGCTGAAGGTCGCCAACGGCTCGACCACCGAGACGCCGATCTCGCGCGACGCGAACGACAACGAAGTCGAGCCCGGCTCGCCGACCGCCGTGTCGCCGTTCGGCGGCACGCTGTCGGGCGCCGCGATGACGATCACGTTCACGACCGCGGGCGCCGAGTTCGAAGGCAGCTTCTCGGCCGCCGATGCGGTGTGGGACGCGAGCGGCACCAGCCTCGTGCCGACCAAGGTCACGCTGGCGGGTTCGTTCCGCAACATCGCGGCCGGCCAGGCCAGCGAGTTCCTGAGCGGCAGCCTGAGCGCGACGCTGAGCGGCTACGACAGCTACGACGCGACCGCGGACGACACGGCGAGCAACCACTACACGGTGGGCCTGAACTTCGCTGGCAAGGTCACCGCGCCGACGCGCCCGGTGCTCGAGCTCACCGCCAGCACCTCGCTGGGCAGCCACGAGCAAGACATCTCGGCGGCGAGCATCCAGTACCGCAGCCTCGTCTCCGGCGCGCCGCGCACGGCGATCTCGGTGACGGCCACGCGCGGCAGCAACGGTGCGATGAACTTCGCGCTCAGCGAAGCGGCGTCGGGCCTGTCGATGCACTGGGCCGACGGCGCGAGCAGCGGCGATCTGATGAAGGGCAGCACGCTGGTCGGCACGATCGACAAGAGCACCAAGATGCTGACCTTCACGGACAACAGCTTCGTGTCGCTGGACATCGGCCTGTAATTGAAGCCAAGAAGAACAGGAGCGGCCGCGCTGGCGGCCGCTCTTTCGTTGTGGAGCGGCGTGGCCGCGGCGCAGGCTGAGTCTGGCTATGCGTTGAGCTTCGCGGTGCGCTCGGTGCATCACGTCGATGCGGTGTCGCTCGCCGCCATCGACGATGAAGACCAGGTGCTCGCGACGCTCGATCCGCGCTCGGGCCGCAACATCGGCTATGTGGACGACGAGGCACGCCTGAGCCTGAAGGCCGGCGCGTGGACCTGGAGCGTGCTGGCGCGCAGCAGCGCGGTGCTGGTGACCGACGAGGCCACGCTGAAGCTGGTGCAGCAGATCAGCCGCGACGTCACGCCTTCTGCCGACCGCCGATGGTCGGCGCAGGTGAGATATGAAGCCTTCCAGGGCGGCGGCATCGAAGGCGCATATCGCTTCGAGCCGGCCGAGCAATGGCAGGTGGGCGTGGCGGCGCAGCTGCTGACGTTGCGGCATTGGCGGCGTCGCACGCTGGAGGGCAACGTGCAGTTCGAAGCCGCGAGCCGCACCTATTCATTCGACCTGCAATCGACGCAGGCCGATGACCGATTGAGCTTCCCGTTCGAGCAGCCCAAGGACGACGGCGGCGCCGGCCTGCTGCTGGCGGGCGACGTGGCCTGGCGCGGCGAGCGTTGGGCCGCCTCGGTGAGCGTGCGTGATCTGGGCTGGCTGCGCTGGAACCAGCTGCCGCAGCAATACGCGACGCTGTCGACGCAGACGCAAAGCTACGACGCCGATGGCTACGTGATCTACAAGCCGCTGGTGCAGGGCCGCAATTCGCAGCAGGGCTATACGCACCGGCTGCAGGGCTGGTGGACCACGCGTGCGAGCTGGCGTTCAGCGCAGGCGGGCGAGTTCGAACTCAGCAGCGACTGGGTGCAGGACTTCGGCGCGCTGCCGGCGGTGGCGTGGCGGCAGCGCATTGCGGAGGTGGACTTCGGCGCCGAGTGGCGCATCCACGAACGGCGCGTGGGCGTGGCGATCGGGTGGCGTGGCTGGCAGTTGCGAGCCGGTGCAGACAGGCTCGGCTCGCAGCGGCGATCGCGTGAACTGGCCGTGAGCGGAGGCTGGGCGTTCTAGCGGGCGGCTCAATGCGGCATCCGCAACCCAAGCTTCGCCGCCGCCAGCACCGCCTGCGTGCGGTTGTTGACCTCGAGCCGCCGAAAGATCGCCAGCAGATGCGTCTTGACCGTCGACTCCGACAGATCCAGCGCGCGCCCGATCAGCTTGTTGCTCTTGCCTTGCAGCAGCAGCTGCAGCACCTGCACCTGCCGCGGCGACAAGGCATCGAGCACGGCCGTATCGGCCGTGCCCGGCACATCGGCCGCGAGCGCCTCGGCCGGCAGATAGACGCCGCCATCGAGCACCACCCGCAATGCATCGGCCAGCACGGTGCCGCGCACCTGCTTGGGCACGAAGCCGGCGGCACCGGCATCGATGGCCGCGACGATGGTGTCGCGGCGCGCATCGGCCGAGATCACCACCACGGTCAGCTCGGGCAGCGCGTCGTGCAGGGCCGTGAGGCTGGCCATGCCCTGGCTCTCGGTGAGGCCCAGGTCCAGCAAGGCGAGCGAAATGTCCGGGTGCTCGCGCGCCACCTCGACGGCTTGCGCAATGCCATCGGCCTCGAACAGCTTGAGTTCCGGCAGGTGATGTGCGAACAACAGCACGAGCGCATCGCGAAACAGTGCGTGATCGTCGATCAGCAGGACATTCATGCAAATATTCCACGCGATTAATCGCGTCTTGGCGGCCACTCGTCCGTTCGGTCGATGGCCCGAGCAATTGGCGCCGGTATTCTGCCGGCCCATGAAAAGAAGTTGGGCAAGTGTCGCCGCGCTGCTGGCGCTGGCGATCTGGGGTTTGTTGGCCGGCACGCCGGCGGCTGTGGCAGCGGTCACGGCGCAAGCGATCCAGCGCATCGAAACGGCCCAGTTCGAGCCGGCCGACCGCAGCGAACCCGCGATCACCGTCTCGCTGCCCGACACCTGGGACATGCGCGGCGTCAACCGCCGCCTGCAGGCGCGCTACCGCCTCGCCTTCACGCTCGACGCGGTGCCCGACGAATCGATGGCGCTGGCCTTCACGCGCCTGAGCACGCGCCACCGCATCACGCTCAACGGCCAGGTCGTGGCCGACGAGGGCGCCTCGCCCACCAATCTGGGCATCGTGCAGCCGGCGCTGATCGAGCTGGCGCCGGTGCTGCTGCGCGCGGGCGCAAACGAGATCGAGATCGAGGTCAGCCACATGCGCAACGGTGGGCTCTCGGCGGCGGAGGTCGGGCCGCTGTCTGAGCTGCGCACCTCGCATCAGCGCACGCTGTTGATCGGCGCCGAGATTCCGCGCGCGATGAACATGGCCTGCGTGGGCCTGGCGCTGCTGCTGATCGCCATCTGGTGGCGCCGCCGCGAGGAAATGGCGCTGGGCAGTTTCGGCGCGCTGGCGCTGATCGGCTCGCTGCGCAATTACGGCTATTCGATGGGTGTTTCGGTCAGCGGCAATGCCTTCTCGGCGGATTGGCTGCTGGTGGCGGTGAACACCTGGGTCGCGACGCTGTTCGGCGTGTTCGCGGTCTCGGCGGTGGGCGTGCAATGGCCGCGTTATCGGCGCTGGCTGCTCGGCGTGGCGATCGTGATCCCGCTGCTCGCGGCGGTGGCGGCGGGCATGGACAAGCTGCAGGAGCTGCGCGGCTTCGTCTACCCGGTGCTGCTGGCGACGGTGGCGCCCGCGGTGTGGATCTGCGTGGCGCGCCCGCGCGAAGGGCGTGCGCTGGCGGCGCTGGGCGTGGGCGCGATGGTGCTGGGCGCGCTGCACGACTACGCCTACCAGGTGGCGGGCTGGGTGCCGGTGACCGACACCTTCTGGATGCCCTACCTGATGCCGCTGACGCTGGGCACGGTGGCGCTGCTGCTGGTGCGGCGCATGGTGCATGCGCTGGGCGAGGTGGAGACGCTCAACACCGAGCTGGAGCAGCGCGTGGCGGCACGCACGCAGCAGCTCGAGCGCGCCAACGCGGCGAAGACGCACTTTCTGGCGGCGGCGAGCCATGACTTGCGCCAGCCGCTGGTGACCATCGGCCTGCTGGTGGGGCTGGCGCGCGAGAAGGCGAGCGCGGGGCCGGTGGAGAGCTTGCTGGGGCGGGTGGACGATGCGGTGGGCGCGATGGAGCGGCTGCTGAGCGGGCTGCTGGATCTGTCTCGCTTCGAGGCGGGCGCGGTGCAGCCGCATCCGGAGGTGCTGCATCTCGACGAGATCTTCGCCTCGATCGGCGCGAACGAGCAGGTGCATGCGGCGCACAAGCGCTTGAGGCTGCGGCTGCGGCCGACGGAGCTGCAGGTGTTCAGCGACCGCGTGCTGCTGGAGCGCATCTTGCGCAACCTGGTGGCGAACGCGCTGCGCTACACCTCGCGCGGCGGCGTGCTGGTGGCGGCGCGCAAGCGTGGCGACCAGGTGCGCATCGAGGTGCGCGACACGGGCGTGGGCATCGCGCCGGAACACCAGCAGACGATCTTCGAGGAGTTCGTGCAGGTGCAGGTTTCGGCGAAGGGCAGCACGCTGGGCATGGGCCTGGGGCTGGCGATCGTGAGGCGCTCGGCCACGATGCTGGGGCACCGCATCGGCGTGGCATCGACGCCGGGGCGCGGCTCGTGTTTCTGGATCGAGCTGCCGCGCGTGGCGCAGGCGGTGCCGGCGAGAAGCGACGCGCAGCCCTCGGCTCCGCCTTCACAGCTGGCGGGGCGGCGCGTGCTGCTGATCGACGACGAGGACACGGTGCGCGACGCGATGCGCGACCGGCTGCAGGCCTGGGGCGCGCAGGTGCGGGACTTTGCGGACATCGAATCGCTGCAGCGCTGGCTGGCGGGCAGCGGCGAGGAGGCGCCGGAGCTGGTGCTCTCGGACTACCGGCTGAGGCAGGGCGATGGGCTGCTGGCGATCGAGATGGTGAGGCAGCGGTTCGGGGCGGTGCCGTCGGTGCTGGTGACGGGGGACAGTGCGCCGAGGGATCTGGCGAGGCTGCATGCGGCGGGGGTGAGGGTGCTGCACAAGCCGTTCAGGACGGAGGCGTTGCTGGAAGTGCTGGCGGCGTAGCGTGCTGGCCGAGTCTGTCCACAGAGCAACAACGCAGGAACTCAAGGCCAGAAGAAGTCCCGTGCTACACCCAGGCACCGGTACGCTCCAGCACTGGCGACATGGAGGCCGGTCCCCAACGCAGGGGCAATGTGGCTGGCATGCGCCGTACGCCGGTCACCGCAAAGCGCAGCAAGCGCTCGGCGCCCTCGAAGCTCGCAAGCTCTGAGCCTCCCCAAATGATCTCGCCGCGCACGCTGACCTGCAGCAAGTCGCCGGACGCGAAGTCGATGAAGAGCAAGCCCGCCCGGGGCTCGACGAGCAGGTTGCCCAGCGTGTTGAAGAAGAAGTTGCCGAAAAAATCCGGCACGGTGAGCGTTCCTGAGCCGTCCACACGAACAAAGCCAGGCTTGCCGCCACGATGCGATACGTCCACGCCTTGCGCACGTTGCGGCCCCTGAGGCACACCGCCCGCGTGCGCCCTCGCGGCCGGATGTGCCGTGGCGATGTAGAAAGTATCGGCCTCGCGGATCAGCTCCTTCGCCACGTTGTCCAGCTGCCCCATACGCTCCAGGGCTGAAGGCGCATCGCCACGAGAACCCACGAACTCAGGTTCTCGAGCCTGTATGTACTGCGGGCAGTTGCCGAAGCTCTGGCTGACCCTTACCGAGAAGCCTTGCGAATCAAGCTGCTCGACAACGCCATTCATGCGGTTGCGCCGTCGCGTGTGAGGCTCGAGACCGAGGAGCCCGATGGGAGCGCCCGGCATCAGTGTCTCGGCAAGTGGGTCGCAAGCCAGAGGGAGCGCTTGTACTGCCAATTGCTGAGGATCAGGCGATGTGATGAATCCCGCCGGCCCGGCCAACACCGAAGCCCAGGGCTGGCCGGCAGCATCGACCGTTCCCGCAATGAGAAAGGGCAGTTGTGTAAAGAACTGCCGATGCTGCTCCGGCATATAGCCGCGGATCACGCGCGAGCCGATCTCGGACATGCGTTCACGCATGCCGACCCGCGTTTGCATGGCGCGTTCGCCTTCGTGGAAACCGTCGTCCAAGCTCGTGGGTGTGTCCATCGCGGCAATCCTTTCACGCAGCAGCAGGTCAGCGGCTGGATCGCATGGTAACCGATCTAGATATATTTGCATGGTTACTAGGATTTCCATCCACATCGGCGATGTGGAGTCGAGGCAGCCTGCAGCGACAGCGCTGCTTGCCAGCACATGCCTGCTCGCGATGGAACGCGCGACCACTTTGTATCGCCCTGTACCCCGGGCCGCATGCTTTACATGCGCATGCGCGAGCGACCATGGATGACACATCGGGGATACGACCGACAGTTGCAATGGGGATCCTTCGGGCTCCACATGCGGTCGACAGGGCTGACGGCGTGCTGTTGCTCGCGACCTTCAATCCTTCGTCAATCCATGACCTCGATCAAGCACATCCTCCCCGGCGACGCCACGTCGACCGCCCCCGACATCTCCAGCTCGAACTTGACTCGACGCAAGCTCCTCGCGGCGGCATCGGCCGCAGCAGGAATGGGACTTGGCGTTTCCGCCTTGGCATCCGCGAACACGCCTGCCGAGGCGGGTGGGGGCTCGGCGATTCGGCCGTTTCGCGTCAACATTCCGCAGGAGGCGTTGATGGACCTGCGTCGTCGCGTCGAGGCGACTCGTTGGCCGAGCAGGGAACTCGTCGCAGACGACAGCCAAGGCGTTCGCCTCAGGCTCGTCCAGCAGATCGCGAACCACTGGACGAAGAACTACGACTGGCGCCGCGTCGAGGCCAAGCTCAATGGCTACCCTCAGTTCGTCACCACGATCGACGGCATCGACATTCACTTCATCCACGTGCGCTCGAAGCATCCGGGCTCGCTGCCGATGATCATCACGCACGGCTGGCCAGGCTCCGTCATCGAGCAGCTGAAGATCATCGACCCGCTGACCAACCCGACGGCTCACGGTGGTCGGGCCGAAGACGCGTTCGATGTTGTCATCCCATCGCTGCCCGGACACGGGTTCTCAGGCAAGCCGACAGTCACGGGTTGGGACCCGATCCGCATCGCGCGCGCGTGGATCGTGCTCATGCAGCGCCTGGGCTATACGCAGTATGTGGCCCAAGGCGGTGACTGGGGCGACGCGGTCAATGAACAGATGGCACTGATTGCGCCGCCGCAGCTGCTGGCCATCCACACCAACATGCCTGCGACCTTGTCTCCCGAGATCTCCCGCGCAATCAAGTACGGCGAGCCGGCGCCGGCGAACCTGACAGCGGAAGAGCTCGGTGCCTACCGCCAACTGGAATCCTTCTTCAAGACCGGGGTGGGCTACGCGATCGAGATGGGGAACCGGCCGCAGTCCTTGTACGCGCTGGAAGACTCTCCGATCGGGCTGGCCGGCTGGTTGCTCGATCACGACGAACGCAGCCTCGCGATGATCGGTCGCGTCTTCGACGGTCAAACAGAAGGTCTCACGCGTGACGACGTCGTGGACAACATCACGCTCTACTGGCTCACGAAGACTGCGGTCACCTCCTCCCGTCTGTACTGGGAGAGCAAGCTCGGCTTCTTCGACGTGAAGAACGTGAAGATCCCTGTCGCAGTGAGCGTCTTCCCTGACGAAATCTATGCGGCGCCCAAGAGCTGGACGCAGCAGGCGTTTGCGAAGCTGATTCACTTCAACCGCTTGCCCAAGGGGGGGCACTTCGCTGCCTGGGAACAGCCTGCAGCCTTCGTCGAAGAGCTGCGGGTGAGCTTCCGGGGACTGCGCGGCTGATCGCCGCGACGGGGCTTCACCAGAACGGATGAGGCCCCGCTCTCGAGACCACGGGGCGACTCGGGCCGCTACGTTTCAGGTGCCGGCGAGCACCTGCGTCAGCCCCTCGATGGCGAGTTCCAGGAAGCAACGCGTCTTCGCAGGGAGTCGCCCTTGCCGCGCATAGAGCAGGCTCACTGGTGAAGCCGCCGGCTCGTAGTCCCTCAGCAGGCGAACCAGCGAGCCTCGGGCCAGCTGACTCGCCACCTGGTAGGACAGCACGCGGGTGATGCCGACGCCGTTCACGGCAGCGACGACGGCAGCGTCGGCGGTATTGACGGCAAGGCGCGTACGAACGGGAATCCGGCTTGCGCCGTCCTGGCCGGTGAAGGTCCACGCGAGCGACGAAGACAGGCCTTCGAACGACACGCACTCGTGGTCGCGCAAGTCGGCAGGCGTCTGCGGTTTCCCACGTCTGTCGATATAGGCCGGGCTGGCAACCACGACTTTGGTGACCTCCCCGACCTGCCGGGCCGTCAGCCCGCTATCGGGAAGCTCGCCGATGCGCACCGCCACGTCGATGTTCTCCTCGAGCAGGTTTGCATTGGTGTCGCTAAGCACCAGGCGAACGTTGACGTCTCTGTGTCGATCGATCATCTCCATGACGACCGGCATCACGTGCAGACGCCCGAAGACCAGCGGTGCTGCGACGACCAACTCGCCTTGAGGGCTCATGTGGCCGCCGACGACCGCACGTTCGGCTTCGGTCACTCGATCGACGATGTCTCGTGACGCAGCCAGGTAGTCACGCCCAGCGTCGGTCAACATGAACTGCCGAGTCGTCCGAGTCACCAAGCGCACACCGAGGTGCGCCTCCAGGTCGGCAAGCTTGCGGCTGACCGTCGACAGCGGCATCTGAAGTCGACGTCCCGCAGCCGAGAAGCTCCCCTCGTCCGCGACGGCGATGAAGACGACCATGGCGTCGACGCGATCCATGCTTTCACTTTGCGAGAGACAGATTCCTCGAATGGCGCCTAGGCCGGTCGGGAGGGAGCTTCTACATTGAGCTCATACATGACGACAAAGGACGGGCTCGGCAACGGCCCGCGCGCACAGATGAGCGGTTCGAGCATCCCGAAGACCACGCACGTGGCGTTCAGCCAGCGTGTCATGTCGATCCAGGCGCGCAAGGGTTCGCGGGACATGTACGCGAAGGTCGACGCTTCCGGCGATTGGTACCGAACCATCGACGACAACTTGCGCCGGTTCATCGAGAGCCAAACGAGTGCGGTGCTCGCGACCGCAAGTGCTGATGGCCAGCCGCATGTGCAACACCGCGGAGGACCGCCCGGATTTCTCCGAGTTCTTGACCATCAGACGATTGCATTCGCGAACTTCGAGGGCAACCGTCAGTACATCACCCAAGGCAATCTGGAGGAGAACCCGAGGGCCCAGTTCCTGTTCATCGACTATCCGACTCGGCGCCGAGTGAAGGTCTTCGGCACGGCCAGGGTGATCGAGGATGATCCGCAGCTGCTTCGGTCGCTGATGCCCGCCGGCTACGACGCCCAACCTTCGGCGGCGATCGTGTTCACGGTGATCTCGACTGATCGGAACTGCCCGCAACACATCCCCCAGCGATTCGAAGGCCCTGACGTGCTCGCCGCATTGAAGGATCGCGATGACCAGATCGCGCATCTCAAGCAAGCCCTCGCGCAAGCGCTCTCGCGTCGCGAACCGACGAACAAGCTTTGACCACCGGATCGGCCGCCGCGGTGCCGCACGTGGCGGCCCCTGGTGCCTTCCGAGTCCGATCGTCGTTCTCCGGTGATCGGTACACGCCTGCGGCAGCCGGTCAGCGCTCAGCGGCCTTGCGGCTGCGATGGGCCGCTTGCTTGGCTCGATTGCCGCAAACCGCCATGCTGCACCAGCGACGCCGCCGGTCCCTGGTCGTGTCCAGGAAGTGCAGGACGCATGTGGGCGCCTCGCAGCGCTTGACGTGCGTGAAGTCGGCCGTCGTCACCAACTGCGCGATCGTCTCCGCAACAGGTTGAAGCAACGCTTCGGGCGAGCGCCAATGCCGCCGTGCAATCAGCTCCAGGGCCAAGTCGGCGCCATCCATCGAAGCCTTGGCGCGCAATGCGATCTGACTGAACCGCTCGTCTCGAGCCAGCAATCGATTGAGCGGATCGAGCTCCGTCAGGGCCCTGCGCGTGAGCGGCTTGCCACGATGCCGCGTGACGAAGTCTCGAAACCACTCCCGAAGCCCGCGCGCTTGAGCCGCGACCGTGTCCAGTTCGCCCGGCTTGGCCAACGCCCGCACCTCCTCGAGAGCAGTGCTGTCCGCCAGGCCGGCGGCCTCCAGCCAGGCCAGCAGATCCGCGCCATCGGCCAGCCACTCCACTTGCGCATCACCGGGTACGGCAAGCGAATTGAGGAAGTCCAGGGCGCGCGAATCGGCCAAGAACATGGCCGGCGGGCGTGCATCGCTCATGAAAGTAGACCTGTCGCGTTGATGTCGGAAGATTAACCGACCAAATGCAACTTGACAAGTTACTGCGATGCAGTAACCTACGTGAACGAAGTTGTTAGGTTACTCAATTCGCCGAGGAGTCAGCATGACCGCGATGACGAACAGACATGTGGACGTCGATGGATTCGACGTGTTCTACCGTGAAGCAGGAAAGGCAGATGCGCAGGTGCTGCTGCTGCTGCACGGTTTCCCGAGCTCGAGCCACATGTTTCGCGACCTGATCCCGCGACTGGCGGATACGTACCGCGTGGTGGCTCCGGATCTGCCCGGCTTCGGCCAGTCGGCGCTGCCGAGTCGCGACAAGTTCGACTACACGTTCGACAACCTGGCCAAGGTGATCGGTCGCTTCACCGAAGTGATCGGCCTGAAGCGATTCGCGATCTACATCTTCGACTACGGCTCACCGGTCGGGCTGCGCCTGGCCGCCCGGCATCCCGAACGCATCACGGCGATCGTTTCCCAGAACGGCAACGCTTACGTGGAAGGGCTGAGCGACGGATGGAGCCCGATCCAGAAGTACTGGCGCGAGCCGACACCAGCGAACCGCGACGGCATTCGTCAGTTGCTGACGCCCGAGACGACCAAGTGGCAGTACCTGCATGGCGTGGACGATCCGGCAAAGGTCTCCCCGGATGGGTATTCGCTGGACAACTACTACATGGCGCGAGAGGGCATGCACGAGATCCAGCTGGATCTGTTCCTGGACTACGCAAGCAACGTCGAGCTGTACCCGAAGTTCCACGAGTACTTCAGGAAGCACCAGCCGCCGTTGCTGGCCGTATGGGGGCGCCACGACCCGTTCTTCCTGCCGGCGGGAGCCGAAGCCTACAAGCGAGACAACGTCAATGCCGTTGTGAAGCTCTTCGACACAGGACACTTTGCCCTCGAGACCCATGCCGACGAGATTGCGGCCGAAATCAGGCAGTTCCTGGCGCGCGCCTTGTCGGTCCGGCCGTGAGGGGAAACGACATGATCGCGCCTGGCACCTTGAGGGAACGCTTTCGGCGCGTGCGTGAGCTGACGGACGCGCTGGCGAGCGTCTTGTCCGATGCCGATGCGAGCGTCCAGGCGATGCCCGACGCGTCGCCCGTCAAGTGGCACTTGGCGCACACCACATGGTTCTTCGAGACCTTCGTGCTTCGACGCTTCGTGCAGGGCTACCGGGTGTTCGTGCCCGAGTACCACTTTCTCTTCAACAGCTATTACGAAGCGGAGGGGCCGCGGCTCGCAAGGCCGTTGCGAGGGCTATTGACCCGACCGACCTTGGACGCCGTTCGCCTCTATCGACAGCATGTGACCGAGGCGGTGCTGGATCTCATGGAGGACCCGCCCAGCGAGGCGAATGAAATCGTCGAGCTCGGCTGCCAGCATGAGCAGCAGCATCAGGAGCTGCTGCAAACCGATCTGCTCTACCTGTTCGCCCAGAACCCGCTTGCGCCTGCGGCATGGCCGGTCCGCGCAGGCGGTGATACAGCCCGGGCCTCAGTGCCGTTGAAGTGGATCCCCGCACGCGAAGGAATGGCCGAGATCGGCCACCGTGGCGATGGGTTCGCGTTCGATTGCGAGCTGCCTCGGCATGGGGTCTGGCTGACCCCTCACGCGTTGGGAAATCGGTTGGTGACGAACGCCGAGTGGCGGGAGTTCATTCAGGACGGTGGCTACGAAACGCCAGCTCTTTGGTTGTCCGACGGATGGGCGTGGGTTCAGCAAAACGAGATCCGCGCGCCGCTGTACTGGCGTGGGACGCAGTCGAACGATTGGAGCTATCAGTTCGGTCTCGGCGGCCTGAGCCCATGGATGCCCGAGGATCCGGTCGCCCACGTGAGCTACTACGAGGCAGACGCGTTTGCGCGCTGGGCAGGCGCGCGCCTGCCCAAGGAAGCCGAGTGGGAGTCGGCAGCGCGTCACGCCGATCCGACCGAGGGCAACCTGATGGACCGCGCAGGTGCCGTGGCGACGCGCCAGGCAGAAAGCCTGCCTGGGCTGCAGCAGCTTTTCGGCGATGTCTGGGAATGGACCGCCAGTGCCTTCCTCGCTTATCCGGGCTTCCGTGCGGCACCGGGTGCCATCGGTGAATACAACGGCAAGTTCATGTCGGGGCAGTTCGTCCTCAAGGGCGGCAGCTGCGCGACGCCGCGGGGCCATGTGCGGGCGAGCTATCGCAACTTCTTCTATCCCCACCAACGGTGGCAGTTCACCGGCGTGCGGCTCGCGAAGGACCTTTGATGAACGGACTCGAACTGGACCTCGTCAAGCGGTCGAGCCTCGACTTGGCATTCTGTGCCGACGTGCTGGAGGGCCTGTCATCGCCGCAGCGCGCGATACCGGCAAGATGGCTGTACGACCACCGCGGATCCCAGCTGTTCGAACGCATCACGAGTCTGCCGGAGTACTACCCCACGAGAACGGAGCGAGCCATCCTGGCTGCAAGCATGCCGGAGATCGCCGCACTCGCAGGAGCCGGGCGTCAGGTGGTGGAATTCGGCTCAGGCTCGTCGCTGAAGACGCGTCTGTTGCTGTCGGCCATCGAGCCCGCGGCCTACGTTCCCATCGACATCTCCGGTGAGTTCCTCGGCGAGTCGATCGAGGAACTGTCGCGCGCCTTCCCGACGGTGGCGATGTTCCCCGTCGTCGCCGATTTCATGCAGCCATTGCAGCTTCCGACGCCCCCAGGCGCAAGACGAATCGGCTTCTTTCCGGGCTCCACCATCGGCAACATGGTGGCCCCGACGGCCGTGGACCTGTTGCGAAGCATGGCCCACGCGCTCGGCCCCGGGTCCCAGCTGCTGATCGGGATCGACCGCATCAAGAGCGAAGCCCTGCTCGTTCCGGCCTACGACGACGCTCAAGGGGTGACGGCGCAGTTCAACCTCAACGTCCTGCATCGGATCAACCGCGAACTCGAGGGCAACATTCCTGTGGACGCCTTCGATCACGAGGCCCGCTGGAACGACGCCGAGGCGCGCATCGAGATGCACCTGCGCGCCAGCAGGGACATCGAGTTCTCGGTGATGGACACCGGGTTTCGGATGAAGGCCGGCGAGTCCATCCATACCGAGAACAGCATCAAGTACGGACCGCGCGATGCGAGGTTGCTGTTGCGTTCGGGTGGCTGGACGCCGATCAAGGAGTGGGTCGACGACGACGGCATGTTCGCGGTGCTGCTCGCTGAGGTCACCGTCAAGCGGATGGCGCCATAGGTGATCGCAGGCACCGCCCCCACTGCCGGCAAGCCGATCGCTGCCGTGCTTCAATCCAAGCCCCACGCGGCTTCGCCGCACAACCAGAGCTAGCCATGCCGCGCACCACCCCCATCGAGCGCTACCGCAACATCGGCATCTCGGCGCACATCGATGCCGGCAAGACCACCACGACCGAGCGCATCCTGTTCTACACGGGCGTGAACCACAAGCTCGGCGAGGTGCACGATGGCGCCGCCACCATGGACTGGATGGAGCAGGAGCAAGAGCGCGGCATCACGATCACGTCGGCCGCGACGACCTGCTTCTGGAAGGGCATGGACCTTTCCTTCCCCGAGCACCGCATCAACATCATCGACACCCCGGGGCACGTCGACTTCACGATCGAGGTGGAGCGCTCGATGCGCGTGCTCGATGGCGCGGTGATGGTCTACGACGCCGTGGGCGGCGTGCAGCCGCAGTCCGAGACGGTCTGGCGCCAGGCCAACAAGTACCGCGTGCCGCGCCTCGCGTTCGTCAACAAGATGGACCGCACCGGCGCCGATTTCTTTCGCGTCGCCGACATGATGCGCAAGCGCCTGAAGGCCAACCCCGTGCCCATCGTCTTGCCGATCGGTGCCGAAGAGAACTTCAAGGGCGTGGTCGACCTGCTCAAGATGAAGGCCATCATCTGGGACGAGGCCTCGCAGGGCATGAAGTTCGAGTACGCCGCGATCCCGGCCGAACTCGAGGCCGACTGCATCAAATGGCGCGAAGCGATGGTCGAGGCCGCGGCTGAAGCGAACGACGAGCTGATGAACAAGTATCTCGAGACCGGTGAACTCACCGAGGCCGAGATCAAGCAGGGCCTGCGCAGTCGCACCATCGCTGGCGAGATCCAGCCGATGCTGTGCGGCACCGCCTTCAAGAACAAGGGTGTCCAGCGCATGCTCGATGCCGTGATCGAGTTCATGCCGTCGCCGGTCGACATCCCGCCGGTGCCGGGTCACGACGACGACGACAAGGAAGTCGTTCGCCGTGCGGCCGACGACGAGAAGTTCGCCGCACTCGCGTTCAAGCTGATGACCGACCCGT
>Ga0315910_10000059_pt1 | contig 175951 bp, 153 predicted proteins | sample EdamamesoilMG_FD_204470 | JGI IMG/M metagenome (GOLD analysis project Ga0315910, IMG submission 204470) | Garden soil microbial communities collected in Santa Monica, California, United States - Edamame soil | ecosystem: Environmental > Terrestrial > Soil > Garden | place: USA: California...
ACAGGGTGAAGAAGTGCCTGGCACCGTACTCAGCCGAGCTGCGCGAGGCGGCCGAGTTGCAGCGACATGTGGCGGTCGCTGTCGATCGTCACCTCGGCCAGTTCGAGGCCCGCCTGGTCCGCCAGCTCGCGCAGTTCGGCGGGCGTCAGCGCGGCGCACAGGCTGGCGCGGAAGAGTTCCTGCTGGTACGGGTTGGCGTCGGCGGCGTGCAGGCGCACGAGCTCGGCCACGCGCGCGTGGCTCGGCGGGCGGAAGAGGTCGCGGATCAGCAGCACGCCGCCCGGCGCCAGCACGCGTCGCGCTTCGCTCAGGAAGGGCCGCGGGTCGGGGATGTGGTGCAGGATCGTGTTCGAGCAGACGGTGTCGAAGACCTGGTCGTGGAACTCCAGGCCCTTGGCATCCGCCAGCCGGAACTCCAGGCGCACGCGGTGCGGCGAGGCCTGCCGGTGGCGCTCGGCGTGGCGCAGCATGTGCTGCGACAGGTCGATGCCCAGCACGCGCGTGCCGGGGATGCGCTCGCAGATCAGGAGCGGGATGTGACCGGGGCCGGTGCCGATGTCGAGCACCGCGCCGCGCGCGCCCAGCGCGATCAGCCGCTCGACGAAGGCCTGGTTGGGCCCGGAGTGGTCCATCGCGTCGTAGCCGTCGGCCTCCTCGGCCGTGTCCATCACCTCGGGTTCGAGCACGCGCGGGATCATCGTGCACCTCCTAGCGCGGCGTCTCGCCGGCGGGGGACTCGGGTCGCAGGAAGGCGCGCCCGTCGAGCTGCCAGCGCGCGTCGAAGAAGCCCGTCGCCAGGACGCCGCCGTCGCCCTGCGCCAGCACGCGCGCCGAGAACAGCGTGAAGTCCGGCGTGCCCACGCCCGAGGCGAAGGGCGCCAGCGCGTAGCCCAGGCGCGCGCCCGCGGGACCGCTGTCGGCGCAGGCGCCGATCAGGGCCACGACGTCACCTTGTACATCGCGGCGCGGCAGCACGAACAAGCCGGCCAGGTCGTCGCCGCGCCACTCGCGCGTGCCGCAGCGCAGCGCCCCGCGCCGCGCGTCGACCGGCGGCGCCTCGCCCAGCAGCTTGCGCCAGGCGCCGTTCGTGTCGGCGTTGCCGTACAGCACCACGTTGGGCACCCAGGCGCCGAGTTCCATGCCGAAGGTCCAGGCCTCGCCGCGCGCCAGGAACTCCTGGTCCGAGACCAGCCGCGCGCTGCCGTTGCCGCGGTACCACCAGGTCGCGGCATCGCAGCGCGCGCGCTCGAGCAGCGCGCGGTCCTCGGCCTCGCTGCCCGCGGTGCCGTAGACCAGCACGAAACCGCGCTCGAAGGCGCGCTTGAAGGGCCCGCTGAACTCGGGGTTCTTCTCGCGCGGCAGGCGGAAGCCGGGCGCCGCCGCCTGCCAGCTCGACTCGCCGCGCAGGAAGTCCTGCGCCAGCACGGCGGCGCCGAGCTGGATCGACTGGCCGTCGAGGTTCAGCCGCTCGCCGCTCCAGCCGGCGGGCGCGCCGCGGAAGCGCAGCGCGCGCACGTTCTCGGTCTCGAGCACCAGCTCGCGGCCGTCCTGCGCCAGGCGCGAGCGCACGCGCAGCGGTTTGGCGTAGTCCTGCGCCTGCAGCAGCTCGAGCCAGCCGTGCACGGCGTCGACGCCGGGGTCGACGGTCAGGAACTCCATCTGCGCGGGAATCTCACGCGCGCGCGTGGCGGCGAAGAGCTCGAAGATCCCCGGCCAGTCGAGGCAGTCGGCGCCGCCGCCCGGCGACTTGTCCCACCAGTGGCCGGCACCCGGCTCGATGTGCGAGCGCGGTTCGCCGCCCGCCGCGCGCAACGCGGCGAGCATGCGCTCGGCCTCGCTCGCCGGCACGTTGTCGTCGTCCGCGCCGTGCAGCACGAAGGTCGGGATGCGCGCCAGGTTCGCCATCAGCGCCAAGGTGTCCGAGCTCGGGTCGGCCGCGCGCCACCAGGCGGCGAGCTCGCCGTCGCGCGCGCCGCCGCCGTAGTGCTCGAAGCTCGACCAGCCGGCGCTGGGCGCGATCGCGGCGAAGCGGTCGGGATCGTTGGCCGCCAGGTGCCACGTGCCGTGGCCGCCCATCGAGTGGCCGGTCAGGTAGACCGTGAAGCGCTCGGCGTTCTGCGGGTAGAGCGCCGCCGCGAGCGCCTCGTACGCGTCGCGCCGGCCCCAGTCCTGCCAGTCGAAGCCGAAGGGCCGGCGGTTGGTCGGCGCGACGATCGTCAGGCGCGGCTTGGCGGCGTAGGAGGCGGCCTGGTTGCGCGCGTCGACGCCAGCGCCGTGCAGCGAGAGCACCACCGCTCCCTCCGTGGAAGCGGTAGAGCCCGGGGAGCGACTGGAACCGGCCGGCTCGGCGGCGGGCAGCACGCTGCACTCCTGCACCGAGCCGTCGAGGCGCGAGGGGAAGGTCAGGCGCCGCACCTCGGCCGCGGCGCGCAGCGTCAGCTCGAGCGGCTGCGCGCGGCCGTTGAGCGTCAGCGGCACCTCGACCCGCTCGCCGGTGGCGGGCGCGGGCTTGAGCAGCAGCAGCTCGAAGAGCGCCTTGTCGACGCCCAGCGGCACCAGCGTCGGTCCGCTGTTCGTGCCGCGCTGGAACAGCGGCGTGTCGCCGCCGACGCCGAACACGACCGGCAGCGGGGCCTCGCTGGCGTTGAGCAGCAGGAGGCCCAGGTGCTTCAAGCCCGCGCGCTCGCCGCGCACGAGCTCGGGCCGCGTCACGTCCCAGTCGCCGAAGACCAGCGGGGCCGATGCCCCGGGGGCCGCCGGCGGCGCGCGCAGTTTCAGACGGAAGCGCCCGCGGATGCCCGTCACGTACAGGCGGTTGACGCCGGCCTGCAGCGCGACCGGCACGCCGCCGAAGCCGTAGCCGTAGACGTCGCCGGCGAAGCCCGCGCCGTTGACGTACAGCCGCCCGGCGCCGGCGAGCTCGGCCAGCAGCACGCGCCGCGCGGGCGACTCGACTTCGGCGTAGGCCCAGGCCGCCTCGCTGTCGACGCGGCCGTCGGCAGCGCTCGCCACGCGCTTCCAGCGTTCCTCGCGGCCGTTGCTGCCGGTGATCGCCGCACCCTCGACCGGCGGCGCGGCGTCGGCGGCCAGCAGGTGGCGCGCGAACACGGTGTTCGGGCTGAACGGCCGCCGGCCGGTCGCGTCGAGGGCCGGGACGCACAACCAGGACGCGGGCACGAGTTCGGCCGGCAGCTCTGCTGTCGGCGCGACCGGTGCCGCCTGCTGCGCGAGGATCAACAGGGTGGCGAGCATGAGTTCAGCGCTTGAGCACGGCCGCGACGCGCGCCTGGACCTCGGCGGAGAGCCACACCGCGAGCTCGTGCCCCTTGAAGCGCCGCTCGTCGGCGGCGTCGAGGGTCGTGACGCCGCGGCGCAGCAGCGCCTTGGTGTGCGCGTAGGTGCCGCTCGGATGGCTCGCCAGGTGCTTCAGGCGCAGCTCGGCGGCCGCCACGGGATCGTCCGCGAGCTGGTCGACCAGCCCGAGCGCCAGCGCCTCGGCGGGCGCGTGGAGTTCCGCGCCGAGCATCAGCCGCTCGCGCTGCGCCGACGGGAAGCGGTGCGCCAGGATGCGCAGGATCACCGGCGGGTAGCACACGCCGAGCGCGACCTCGTTGACGCCGATGCGCGTGCGCGGATCGCTGGTCGCGACGCGCCAGTCGCAGCAGGCCGCCAGCACCGCGCCGCCGGCGATCGCGTGGCCGCCGAGCGCCGCGACCACCGGCGCGGGATGGTCGAAGATGCGCGCCGCGAGCCGGTCGATCTGGCGCAGGAAGCGCTCCATGCCGGCCGCGTCGAGGCTGGCGACCTCCTTGAGGTTGAGCCCGGCGCAGAAGACGCCCTCGCTGCCCGTCAGCAGGACCGGTGCAGCTCCCGCGGCGTCGAACTGGCCCTCGAGCCAACCCATCAGGTCGCTCGAGAGCGCGTTCTTCGCCGGATGGCTCATGCGGATCACGTGCATGCTTTGCTCCGTATGAAGACGCCGGACGACCAGCGTCCGGCGTGCGTTCGTGGCCTCGCCCGGCTCAGCTGCCCGGCTTCTTCGCGGGCGGCGCCTCGCCCTGCTTCTCGCGCTTCTTGGGCTCGCCTTCCTTGGGCGCCTGGTCCTTGGGCTTCTCGCCGCGCGGGCGCGCCGCCGCGCGCAGCTCGGGCAGCACGTCGAGCGCCTTCTGCTTGTAGCCGGTCGGCACGTCGTACAAGCCTTCCGGGGCCGGCTTGCGCTCGAGCGTCAGCAGCTCCTCGCGGATCACGACCTCGCTGTCGCCGCTGCGCACCTTCTTCTCGGCGCGCACGGTCAGGCCCTCGAGCTTGCGCAGCTCGACCGCGGCCGCCTCGCCGCTGGGTTGCAGGCTCATGATCACGCTGATCGCGCGCCAGTAGAGGTCCCAGTCGATCTGGATGTCGGTCGTGCTCCAGAACTCGCCCTCCTCGACGCGCACGGCCGACTCGAGCAGCACCGTGAACTTCTTGGTGTTCCAGTCCAGGTGCTTGCCGGTCACGCCGGTCGGCGTCACGCGCGCGGTCAGGGCCAGCTTGCTGCGCAGCTCTTCGTACTCGAGCTGGCGGTCGGGCGGCACGAGACTCTTGAGGTCGACCGGCAGGTCGACCGCCGAGTAGCTCTGGTCGGGGAAGAGCACGAACAGCTTGCCGAGGTCGAAGCGCACGATGTAGGTCGCGCGCGGCTTCTCGAGGCGCAGGCAGTCCTTGCCGACCCACACGGTCTGGTGCTCGGCCTGCGGCGCGGCCTCGGCGGCGCTCGGCACGCGCTCGATCTTCTTGGTGAACAGGACGTCGGCGCGCGCGGACAACGCGAGCAGCGACACGGCCAGGGCGGACAGGATCTTCATGAAGGGCTCCTCGGTGCGGGGGGCGGGGCGAGTCTAGCTCTCGGCGGCGTGGAAGTACCGGGTCGGCTCAAGCCCGGCCGGCCGGTGGCCGAGAGAAGGAGGCTCGGCAGCACTCGCGAGGCCCGGCGATGAACATGCTCTCCCAATTGGACCGCTCGGTGGTGTGGCGTTTCGAGGCCCCGACGCGCGCGGAGCTGGCCAGCTTCCAGGCGCGCGTCAGCGCCGACCTGTCCAGCACCCGGCCCGTCCCGGCCGTGAGACCGTTCCTGGTCGCGACGCCGGTGGCGCAGCCGGCGCTCGACACGCTGCAGCGCGACCTCGGGGTGCGCGGCGTGCGCGTGGTCGAGACGCGCGGGCTGCACGACTGGCCGCGCGCGGCGACCGTGCTCGGGCTGCGCTCCTTCGAGCCCGACGAGCTGGTGCGCGCCTACACGCGCGAGGAACTCTGGCGCGCGCTCTTCCCGCGCGGCGAGGGTCAGCTTTGGATGCTGCAGGACGAGCTCGACCTCGAGCGCGCCCGCGCCTGGGAAGCGGGCCTGCGCCAGCTGGTGCGCGGCGTGCGCGTGACGATCCAGGGCGTGCTGTCGAGCTTCGAGTCGGATCTCAACGCGCTGCACGTGCCCGCCACGGCCGACTGCGAGCGCGAATGGCGCGCGCTGGCCGCGCGGCGCTGAGAGCTGCGGCCGGACCGGCCGGGTTCACTCGCTCGTCGTCGCCGGGGCGGAGAGCACGCGGCACGAGCTGGTCTTGAAGACCAGGAACAGGCCCTGACCCGGCCGCAGGCCGAGCTCCTCGGCCGAGCTGCGCGTGATCGTCACCGACAGGCGCGCGCCAGCGCCGCTCTCGAGGCGCGCGTCGACGCGCACCACGTCGTCGCGCGCGCTCTCGACGCGTTCGACCTGGGCGGCGAGCACGTTGCGCGCCGAGATCCGGCTGGGGGCGTCGAGCGCGATCAGGATCTCGTCCGAGCCGATGGCGAACAGCGCCCGATCGCCGCGCGCCAGGCCGCGCGCCGGCACCTGGGCGCGGCCGCCGGCGGCGAGCGCGACGCTCGCTCCGCCGCCGCCCAGCTCCGTCACCGTGCCCGCCAAGACGTTATCGAAGGAGCGCTCGCCGTCCGGCGCGCGGCGCAGCACCTCGTCGGGCGCTCCCTGCGCGACGGCGCGGCCCTGGTCGAGGACGACGACCTCCTCGCACAGCGCCTGGACCTCGGTGGCGTCGTGCGAGACGAAGACCGTCGGCAGGTCGAACTCCTCGCGCACGCGGATCAGGTAGGGCAGGATGCGCCGGCGCAGCGGCAGGTCGAGCGAACCCAGCGGCTCGTCGAGCAGGAGCAGCGTCGGGCGCGAGACCAGCGCGCGCGCCAGCGCGACGCGCTGCCGCTCGCCGCCCGAGAGGTGCAGCGAGCTGCGCTCGAGCAGCGGGCCGATCTCGAGGATCGCGACGGTGCGCTCGAACAGGCGCTCGTCCGCAGCTCCATTGCGCTCCGCACCCGCGCGCACGTTGCGCCCGACGCTCCAGTGCGGCAGGAGCAGCGCATCCTGCGGCACGTAGCCGATCCCGCGGGCCTCGATGGGCAGGTCCAGGCCCGCGGCCGAGTCGTGGAACACCGTACCGTCGACCGCGATCCGACCCGCAGCGGGCCGGCGCCAGCCCGCCAGGGCCTCGAGCAGGCTGCTCTTGCCCGCGCCCGAGGGCCCGAAGATGCCCAGCGAGCGCGCGCGACTCGTCAGCTCGACGTCGAGCACGAAGCGCGCCAGCGGCAGGCGCAGGCGCAGCTCGAGCCCGGCCGCGCTCACGCGCCCGCCTCCGCGCGCGGCCCGCGCCGCAGCAGCCGCTCGATGGCCCACATCAGGGCGAAGGCGAGCGCGACGGTCAGCGCGACGAGCCGCAGCGCGGCGTCGGTGTTGCCCAGCTGGATCTCGTTGAAGATCGCCAGCGCCAGCGTCTGCGTGCGGCCGGGGATGTTGCCGGCGACGATCACCGTCGCGCCGAACTCGCCCAGGGCGCGGCCGAAGCCGAAGGCCACCGCGGCCAACAGGCCGCGCCGCGCCAAGGGCAACGTCACCACCAGGAGCGTCCGCAGGCGCGAGAAGCCCAGCGTGCGCGCCATCAGCTCGTAGCGCGGCTCGACCTCCTCGAAGGCCGTGCGCGCGGTGCGCGCGACCAGCGGCAGCGCGACCACCGCGCTGGCCAGCACCGCCGCGCGCCAGGTGAACAGCACATCGAGGTCGAAGCCCAGCGCGCGCTCTCCCAGCCAGCCGCTGCGCGCGAAGAGCGTGAGCAGGAGGTAGCCGATCGCCGTCGGCGGCAAGACCAGCGGCAGGGCGACCAGCGTCTCGACCACGCTCTTGCCCGCGAAGCGCTTACGCGCCAGCAGGAAGCCGAGGGCCACGCCCAGCGGCGCGACGCACAGACCCGCCAGGCCGGCGACCTGCAGCGTCGTCCAGAGCACCTCGGCCGTGTGCGCGTCGACGTCCGGCACGCGCGGCCTACCTTGGGCCGCCGCCGGGGGCGGGCAGGAGCACGAAGCCGTGCTCCTCGAAGACGGCGCGCGCCTCGGCCGAGGCCAGGAAGCGCACGAAGGCGCGCGCTTCGGCCTCGTGCGGCCGGCCGGCGAGCACCGCGACGGGGTAGGCGATCCGCGGGCCCTGGTCCATCGGGACGCTGAACACGATCCGCGCCCGGGTCGAGCGCGCGACGTCGGTGCGGTAGACGATGCCCGCCTGGGCGCCCGCCGACTCGACCGCGGCCAGCGCGGCGCGCGCGTCGACGCCGGGCAGCACGCGCTCGGCGACGTCCTTCCAGAGTCCGCAGCGCTCGAGCCAGGCCTTGGCGTAGCGCCCGACGGGGACGCTCTCGACCTCGCCCAGCGAGAGGCGCCGCACGCGCGGATCGGCCAGTTGGCGCGGATCGAAGGGCTGGACGAAGAGCGTCGGCCCGTCGGCCGGCTCGATCACCACCAACTGGTTCGACAGCAGCGTCGCGCGCGTGCCCGGCAGCACGAGCTGTGCGGCCTCGACCTGGTCCATCTCCCGCTCGTCGGCGGACAGCAGGACGTCGGCCTTGGCGGCCGCGATGAGCTGCTTGGAGAGGTCGCCCGAGGAGCCGAAGTTGAAGACCAGCTCGACGGATTGACGCTCCTCGCAGGTCGCCTGCAAGGCGCGCAGCGCATCCCGCGTGCTCGTGGCCGCGTAGACCGTCAGCTCGACGCGCGGCTTCGGTGCGCCGCTCGGCGCCGGCGCGGGTGCGACGGGCGCCTCCTTCGTGCAGGCGGCGAGTGCGAACGACAGCGCCAGGGTCAGCAGGTCCCGCCGGCACGGCTGGCGCGCGTCAGGCCGTGCCAACGATCACCTCCGTGGCCTTGATGATCGCCAGCGCGCGCGAGCCGATCTCGAGCCGCAGCCGGTCGACCGAGTCGGTCGTGATCACGGCGCCGATGCGCACCGCGGGCGAGACCTCGATCACGACCTTGGTCATCACGTCGCCGCGCGCGATCTCGACGATGCGCCCGGCGAAGCGGTTGGTCGCGCTCAGCGTGCCGAGCTCGAGCTGCGGTCCGCCGTAGGCTTGCGACAGCGCCGCGGCCAGGAACTGCAGCGGGTCGTGCTTGCGTCCGCGCGCGCGCGGCCCGGCGCGCAGGCCCGACTCGGCCGCGTCGTCCAGCGCGCGCAGCACGCGGCGCTGGTGCTCGCTGGGCTCGAGCACGCCGCGCTCCCACTTGCTGACCGTCATCACGTGCACGCCGAGCAGGGCGCCCAGCTCCTTCTGGGAGAGGTCGAGCCGCGCGCGCAGGGCCTGGACGGACTTCAAGGTAGGCAAAAGCTTAGCCAGCTAAGCCCGACCCGGCCAGCAGTAGTGGCTTGGTTTGACATGAGCCCCCGCTTAGTCGGCATCCGTGCCGTGATTTTCGGTCTGACCGGAAGGGCACCTACGATGCCCGCATGGAGAGAGAACATCGCTCATGGGTCCGCGTCGTCCTTGAAGACGCGCGGCAAGGGGTCGTAGGTGTGGTGGTCGTCTCGCTACTCGGCTTCTCCACAACCGGGGCCGCCCTTGCGGTGAAGGTGGCCGAGGCTTCTCCGTGGCTGGCTTGGCCATGCGCCGCCTTCTTTATTGGCCTCGTGCTCGGGCTGCTGTTCATGTGGCGCGGAAGCGGAGCATGGGAAGCAGAGCGCAAGCGCAAGAGCGAGGCGGCTGAGCTTGTCAACGAAATGCTCGTCTTGCGGGACACTGCACAGCGCTTACTTGGGGCACGGCCTACAGGAAACGAGCACAACCTGGTTCTCGCGGAGTGGCATAGGTCAGCGCACGCGCTGATCTCGGCGTCCGAGAACATCGTCAACAATCACTATATCCCGCTGGATGTTAGGTCCCTGATTCTCGCGCCGAAGGCGATGCCATCATGGGAACCGTTTCGCAACCTCTCGACCCCGATAGGGGAGCTTCTGTATCGCCTGACGATCCAGCAGGCTGGTCTTGATGAGGCCGCCAAGCTCCACGCCAAGAACGAGGGCCTGGACTAGGCGCCCCCTACCCTGGAAGCCACGAACGCGCGCACGGCATCAACGGCCGTCAGGATCGGCGGAGCGCGCAGGATGGCGACGAACTCGACCTTCGCCCCGTTGCCGCTGGGGTAGCCCCACGCGTAGCACTCACTGGCCTTGTCGCTGCCCTCGATCGTGAACAGCTCGACGTCCCCGGACCAAACGGGCTTTCCCTTGAAGGTCTCGTCCACGCGCTCCGTGCGCTTCCAGGCGGCCTCGCAGCCGTGAAGCTTGCGGATTGCCACCCGCAGCTCCTCATGTGACGCGCGCTTCACGACTTACGACGCTACCCCAGCCGGGGCCTGTTTTCCAGCGATTCCCTGAATGCTGGGGCATTTCTGTCATACGAGAATGCCATGAACATCTGCAAGCCCGAACGCCAGGCCGCCGCGCTCTCCGCCCTCGTCGAAGGCGCTTCGATCCGCTCCGCCGAGCGCATGACCGGAGTGAACCGCGACACGATTCAGCGCGTCCTGGTCCGCGTCGGCGCGGCCTGCGCGCAGATGATGGACGAGCGCCTGCGCTTCCTGCCCTGCAAGTTCGTCGAGGTGGACGAGCTGTGGTGCTACGTGGCGAAGAAGCAACGGCAAGTGACCAAGGGCGATGACGCCTCGCTCGTCGGCGACTTCTACACGTTCGTCGCGCTGGACGCCGAGACCAAGCTGGTCCCGTGCTTCCGCGTGAGCAAGCGCGACGGGGAGAACACGCGCGCCTTCATCGCCGACCTCGCCACGCGCATGGAGGGCCGGATCCAGCTCTCGTCCGACGCCTGGGCCGCGTACTCCTCGGCCATCGGCAAGCACTTCGGCTCGTCGGTCGACTACACGCAGGTCGTAAAAAGCTACGAGGCCGAGCACGCTGACGGTAGGTACAGCCCGCCCCGCGTGGTCGCGGTCGAGCGCACCCCGATGTACGGCAAGCCCGACACCTCGCGCGCGACGACGAGCCACGTCGAGCGCCTGAACCTCTCGATTCGCATGGGCATGCGCCGCTTCACGCGGTTGACCAACGCGTTCTCGAAGAAGCCCGAGAACCTGCGCGCGGCCGTCGCGCTGCACTTCGCGCACTACAACTTCGTCCGCCGGCACCAGACGATCCGGTGCACGCCTGCGATGGCGGCGGGCGTCGAGTCGCGGACTTGGACCATGGCCGAGCTGGTCAAGCTCGCAGGGTGAGAAAGATGCCGCCGAAGAAGAAGGGCCCCGGACGGCCGCCGCTCCCGAGGGGCCGCGACCGCAGCGAAATGCTGGTGATCCGCCTCCGACCCGACGAGCGCCGCAGCGTAGACGCGGCCGCAAGGCTGGCCGGCCAGACGGTGTCGGAGTTCGTCCGTTCCCGTATCCTGGACGGCCTCAAGTGAACGTGCGGGGTGTGGAGCGCCGCGGGGTCGAACCGCGCCTAGCAGGGTGTAGAAGCCGCCGGGAGAACCGTCTCGCGCCCCGCGCGTGATTTGTAGAGGGCACCGCCGGACCGTTCCGGCGGTGCCCTGTTGCTGACGCGCGGGGCTGGCATTACGATTCGACGCAGCCACGCGGCCGGCTAGGGTTCTGCCCCAGCCGGCTTGCATGCACCGGGTACCTGGCCAAGACGGCCACGTACCCGGCGAGCCACATGCAGACGAAGAGTCCCATGTGCTCGGCTCCTGGCCCTTCTGGGCCGGTCAGTGTCGGACCCCGCCCGCCGCAGCCGCTCTCGACAAAAAGTGAGGCTGCGAACGGGACGGGGGCCGACGGTGTGCTCTCGCTGAGCGGGCGTGGATCAACTCATGCGGCCCCTCAGCCCTTGCGGTCTTCTAGGACCCGCTCGATCTCCTCCCCGACGCGGGTTCGGTGCTGAGGGGACGTGAAGCCGTAGAGGCCACGCTCCACGACGCGCAGTTCCGCGTCCTTGCGCCGCACAGCATGGTGGAGTGTCGCGCGGATCACGTCCGCACGGTTGCCACTCTTGCCGAACCGATAGCCGTTGTGGTCGAGGACCAGCTCGATCTGCGCGGGAGTGAGAGGCGACTCCAAGTACAGCGCGGCGTAGATCGCCTGGCGGAACGACGGCATCTCCCGCTCGTCCTTCGGCCTCAAGTACGCTCGCAGCGCCGCACTGATCCGTGGCGAGTAGGGCCGCTTCGCCTCTGCTGCGCGGATTCCGCGCTCTTCTTCGGATTCGTCCTCGTCGGCGAGAGCGGTAGACAGAATGACCTTCCCGCGCTCAGTGTTGGCGGGAGCCGCAGCGGCCTCGCGCTTCGACGCTTGGTCGCGTTCCAGTGCGAGGATGCGGACGTGTCCCTGGTGAACGGGCAGCACGACACCTTGCGCCAGACGCAGGGACGCCAAGTAGCCGGCCGTCAGGTCGACGCGCTCCTGCGCAGACAGGCTGGAGTCGATGCTCAGGACGAACGCGAGTGCGTCATCGGCGGGGTCTCGGTGGGCCATCTCGCCGGGTTAGGTAGCATGCCCGCAGATGCAGGCGCAAGGATGATGTAGCGGTCATGCCGAAAGCCAATGTAGTGGCGAAGGTGCCAGCTCCTGACTCGACAGGGAGGCCCTCGTTAGGTGGCCGTCAGGTACCAGCCGCCGTGAGCGGCTACATAACCGACCATGCCCAGGCGGCCGAGCCTCCCACCCCATAAGGGGTCCAGAATGGCCGTCGCCGGGCGCGCCGGCCGCGAGGGCGGCTCGATACGGGGTGAGCCCCCCCTTCCCGGTCAAACCAAGCCACTACCCGGCCAGCGGTCGCGCCCCCGTCCGGGCCGGCCCCCGGCCCAGGCTCGGGAGGTCCGGCTCCCGTGGCTCAAGCCCGGAGCGCATCCGTCCGATCCGAGCGTGGACCACGAACCGCGTCCCGCAGCGGACGCAGAGAGATCGCGCTCATGGCCTGGATCGACACGCTCTTCCAACGGATGGTGCAGGAAGGCGCCTCCGACTTGCACATGACCTCGGGGACGCAACCCATGTTCCGCCTGCACGGCGACATGACCATGGTCGAGGGTTGCCCGGTGATCACCGCCGAGCAGATGCAGAACATCCTCTCGGAGATCACGCCCGAGCACAACAAGGCCCAGTTCGAGTCGGAGAACGACACCGACTTCGCCTACGAGTTGCCGGGCCTGGCGCGCTTCCGCTGCAACCTGTTCCGCGACCGCAAGGGCTCGGGCGCCGTCTTCCGCCAGATCCCGACCGAGATCCTGAGCGCCGAGCAGCTCAACCTGCCCAAGGCCGTCACCGACCTGTGCTTCCTCAGCAAGGGCCTGGTGGTCGTCACCGGCCCGACCGGTTCGGGCAAGTCGACCACGCTGGCGGCGATGGTCGACCACATCAACCGCTCGCGCCGCGATCACATCATCACCATCGAGGACCCGATCGAGTTCGTGCACGAGGACAAGTCCTGCCGCATCAACCAGCGCGAGGTGCACCGTCACACCGGCAGCTTCAAGCGCGCCCTGCGCGCCGCGCTGCGCGAGGACCCGGACATCGTGCTGGTGGGCGAGATGCGCGACCTGGAGACGGTCGAGATCGCGATCGAGACGGCCGAGACCGGCCACCTGGTGTTCGGCACGCTGCACACCAACACCGCGATGTCGACGGTCGACCGCATCATCGACCAGTTCCCGGCCGACCGTCAGGCGCAGATCCGCACGATGCTGTCGAGCTCGCTCAAGGGCGTGATCGCGCAGACCCTGTGCAAGCGCCAGCCCAAGGGCCGTATCGCCGCGCTGGAGATCATGATCGTCAACACCGCGATCGCCTCGAACATCCGCGAGGGCAAGACGCACCAGCTGGTGTCGGCCATGCAGACCGGCGCCAAGTACGGCATGCGGCTGCTGAACGACTCGCTCGAGGAGCTGGTCAAGAACGGCCTGGTCGACCCGCTGGACGCCTACGTCAAGTCGATCAACAAGGAGGAGATGATGAATCGCCTCTCGAAGCTCGGCCACAAGATCGACCTCGCCACGCTGGGCGAAGCGCTCGATCCCGCGGCGCAGGCGGCGCAACCGGCGCAGGCCGCGGCACCCGGTGCGCCCGGGGCCCCCGCGCCGCGCGGGCCGATGCCCAGCGGCGGCACGCTCGGCACGCCCATGTCGGGCGCGACGCGCACGATGGCGCCCGGCGCCTACGACGCGGTGTCGGGCGGGTTGAAGAAGAAGACCTGAGCCTCGCGCGGCTGCTCCCAGGCCAGCACGCGGTTGGCCTCGATCTCCAGACGCCGCACCTCGCCCAGGACTTCGCGCGCCGTCGCTTCCAGGCGCTCCGAGGTCGCGACATGCGCCAGCGTGTCGGCGATGGTGTTGAACAGCAGCAGTCCGCCCGGCGCGACCAGGCGCGCGGCGTCGGCCAGGAACTCGGGTCGCAAGAGCGTCTCGGGCACGCGCTCGTCGACGAAGGCGTCGACCAGCAGCAGCTCGTGCTGCGTGCGCGCCGTGCGCACCCACTGCGCCGCGTCGGCCAGCACGAGCTCGAGCTGCTCGTCCGCGACGCAGCCGAACCAGCGCCGCGCCAGCTCGAGCACGGCCGGGTCGAGCTCGACCGCCGTGACGCGCGGCGCGTGGCCGAACTCCTCGCGCAGCAGCCGCACCGCGCTCCCGGCGCCGAATCCGAGCATCAGCAGCGAGGCGACGCTGCGCTCGCGCACGCCTGCCAGCTCGAAGGCCCCGCGCAGCACGCGCTCCAGGCTGCCGTGCGAGTAGTTGACCGTCAGCCCGTCGAGGCGCCGCCGTCCATTGACCTCGATCACCGCCAGGCGCGGGTTGTGCGGCGTGCGGCGCTCCTCCAGGACCTGTTCCTGGAAGTACGACGAGATCCAGCGCAGGAAGTGCGGGCCGTCCTCCACGGCGGCGCATCGTAGCGCACGCCGCGGTGCGTCCTTCACCAGACGAGTTGCCAGCCGTTGCTGACGTTGGCCGTCGCCGGCGGACAGAACGAGCTCGACGCATTGCGGTACCAGGCCGAGTAGTACCGCGTCGCCCCGCTGCCGAGCGCCACCGCGCCGCGCTGCGAGAGCGTCAGCGTCGCGTCCCAGGCCGGATCGGGGAAGCGCGCGCTGCCCGCGCTCGCCGCGCGTCCGCGCAGGCGCACCAGCGTGCCCGAGGCGCAGAGCACTCCGTCGTGGAAGACCTGGTCGCCGCCCGCCGCGTGCTGCAGGAACAGCGTGAAGGAGGTCGCCGGCAGGTACTCGGCGGCGAGCACCACGTCGTCCGCCGCCGGGTGGCCCGCGGCCGAGAGCCGCACGCCCCAGGGCTGGAAGCTGTGCGCGCAACCGTGGCCGACCGCGCCGCTGTTGCCGCAGGGGCAGGTGCTGGCCTGCGCGCCCGTCGCTCCGTCGGCCGAGCACAGCGCGGTGCCGTTGTCGGGCGCCTGGCTGCCGAGCCAGGTGCGCAAGCGGTCGAGCCGCGCCTGCTCGCCCGGGCCGAGCGTGCCGAGGAGCAGGTCGACGGCCTCGTACGGATCGTTGGCCAGGTCGTAGAGCTGGTCGGGTGCCGCCGGGAAGTCGATCAGCTTGTAGCGCTCGTCGCGCAGCACGCGCGTGACCACGGTCGGGTTGCCCAGCTCGCACAGGTCGACGTAGACCTGCGTGCGCGGCGAGGGCTGGTCCTGCAGCAGCGGCACGAGGCTGTGCGAGTCGAGCGCCGTCGTCGCGGGCACGACGCTCGCCGGCGCGATGCCGGCCAGCTCCAGGATCGTCGCGTACAGGTCGACCACGTGCACCGGCTCCGTGACGACGCGACCGGGCGCGACCACCGCCGGCCCGCGCATCAAGAGCGGCACGCGCACGCCGCCCTCGTACAGCGTGCCCTTGCCGCGCGCGGCGGGGAACGGCGGCTGGAGCACGGTGTTCGGCGTGCCGTTGTCGCCGACCACGATCACGTTGGTCCGGCCGAGGTCGACGCCCGCCAGCAGGCGTCCGAGCTCGCTGTCGAGCGCCTCGAGCATCGCTTCGTAGTAGGCGCGCGGCTGGGCGGCGATGTCGGCCGGCGTGCCCGCGAGCGCGGCGTAGCTCGGGCACAGAGCCGTCGGTGGCAGGTGCAGCGGCGTGTGCGGCGCAGCGCACGCCACCCAGGCGAACCACGGCCGCTGGGCCGCCTCCTGCACGCCGATCCAGGCCAGCGTCTCGTCGACCAGCGCGCTCGTGTGGTATGCGGTCTCGTTCTGCGTCGAGGTGCCCGCCGGCGTGCCGTCGGTGATCTGGCGCGTCCAGTTGGTGTAGCTGGCGAGCGTCGCCGCGTTGAAGCCCGAGAAGTAGGGCCAGCCGCCGATCGTGCACGGCGTGTACTCGACCCCCGGCCCGCCGGTGGTCAGGTGCCACTTGCCGAAGCACGCCAGGCCGTAGTTCCCGCCCGGCACGGCCGCGAAGGCCTCGGGCAGCGTGAACTCGGCCGCCTCCAACCCGTCGCCGGCCGGCGGGATCAACAGGTTCTGGATCCCGGTGCGGAAGCCGTGGCGGCCGGTCAACATCGCCGCGCGCGAGGGCGTGCACATCGGCGGCGCGTAGGCCTGCTCGAAGCGCACGCCGGCCGCCGCCAGCGCGTCGAGGTTGGGCGTCGGCGGGAGCGAGGCCGCGGGGTGGTTGTTGTAGAGCGCGCTCGAATCGGTGCCCCAGTCGTCGACGACCACGAACAGCACGTTGTCCTGACCCGCGCGGGCGGCCGGGGCGGCCGAGGCATAGGGGGCGCCCGCGAACAGGGCCAGGGACAGCGAGAGGATTCGGGAACTCACCACGCAGAGTATCGCACGTTCCACGCGCCCCTGCGTTGCCGGCGCGGGCCGGGGCGTGGCGGGAAACCCGCGACTTCGCCCGCGGGCGCTCACCAGTCGAGCCGCCACCCGTTGCTGACGTTGGCCGTCGCCGGCGGGCAGAAGGAGCTCGACGCGTTGCGGTACCAGGCCGAGTAGTAGCGCCGCGCCCCGCTGCCGACGACGACGCCGCCGCGCTGCGAGAGCGTCAGCGTCGAGTCCCAGGCCCGATCGGGGAACGCCGCGCGCCCGGCGACGGCCGCGCGGCCGCGCAGGCGCAGCAGCGTGCCCGCGGCGCACAGCACGCCGTCGTGGAACACCGCGTCGCCGGCGGCGTCGTGCTGCAGGAAGAGCGTGAAGGAGCTGCCCGGCAGGCTGGAGGCGGAGAGCCGCACGTCGTCGCTCGCGGTGCTCCCGCTGGCCGAGAGCTGCGCGCCGCGCGGATCGAAGCTGTGGGCGCAGCCGTTGCCCAGCGCGCCGAAGTTGCCGCACGGACAGGTGGTGGTGTGGTCGAGCGCCGCCTCGTCGCCCGAGCACAGGGCCGCACCCGCGCCGCTCGCGTGGCTGGCGAGCGCGTCCGTCAGCTCCGCGAGCTTCAGCGCCTCGAAGCTGCCCAGCGGGCTGGCCAGCAGGTCGACGGCCTCCAGCGGGTCGTTGACCAGGTCGTAGAGCTCGCGCGTGCCGTTCTGGAACTCGATCAGCTTGTAGCGCTCGTCGCGCAGCACGCGGCCGCCGAGCAGCGGCTGGAAGCTGTCGAAATGCTCGGTGTAGATGCGCACGCGGCGCTGGCTCTCGTCGCGCACCAGCCGCCCCAGGCTGCGCGTGTCGAAGTCCGTGTTCGCCGGCGCGCAGCTCGGGCGCGAGATGCCCGCCAGCTCGAGGATCGTGTCGAAGAGATCGACGACGTGCAGCGGCTGGTCCGCGACCCGTCCGGGTGCGACCACCGCCGGTCCCTGGACGATCAGCGGCACGCGGATGCCGCCTTCGTAGAGCGTGCCCTTGCCGCGGCCGGCCGGGAAGGGCGGCTGGAGCACCTCGTTCGGCGTGCCGTTGTCGGAGACGAACAGGATGTTCGTGTGCGCGCGGTCGATGCCCGCCAGCAGCCGGCCGAGCTCCGTGTCGAGCGCCTGGATCGCCGCTTCGTAATAGGGACGCGGGTTGAGCGCGATGTCCGCGCCACCGGGCAGGGTCGCGTAGTCCGGACACAGCGCCGCCGGCGGCAGGTGGAAGGGTGCGTGCGGTGCGCCGAAGGCCACCCAGGCGAACCAGGGCGCGCCGAGCGCTTCCTGGGCCGCGATCCACGCCAGCGCGTCGTCGACGGTCTGGGTCGTCGCGTAGTTGGTGCACGGAGCGCTGCTCGTGCCGGCGGGCGTGCCGTCCGAGACGTGGCGCACCCAGGACTGGTAGTCGGCGACCTGCCCGCCGTTGAAGCCCGCGAAGCTCGGCCAGCCGCCGATCGTGCAGCGCGCCATGTTCGTGCCGGGCCCGATGCTCAGGTGCCACTTGCCGAAGGTCGCGAGCTGGTAGCCGAGGGCCGGGTTGGCGGCGAAGGCCTCGGGCAGCGTGAAGGCGCCGGCCGTCAGCGAGTTGTTCGACTGCGGCGTGACCACCGTGCCGACGCCCGTGCGCCAGGCGTGCTGGCCGGTCAGGATCGCGGCGCGCGTCGGCGAGCAGACGGGGTTGGCGTAGGCCTGCGTGAAGCGCAAGCCGCTCGCCGCGAGCCCGTCGAGCGTCGGCGTCGCGGGCAGCGAGGCGCCGGCCGTGCCCGCGTTGTACGCGCTCAAGCTGTCGACGCCGAGATCGTCCGCGATCACGAGCAGGATGTTGTCCTGCGCCGCGGCGGACGTGGCGAGCGTGAGGAAGGAGAGCGCCGACGCGAGGCGCCGTGCGAGCGACATGGGGGGGCGGGGACCGCCGTCGCGGAGAGACCGGCGGCAGACCTGGGCTTCGAGCCTACCCGCGGAGTGCCTGCTGCAGGCAGGGTGCCCCTGCGGGGATTCCGGAAAACACCGGACCGGGGCCCACCAGCGGACACCACTCCCTAGCGTCCGATCGCATGCCCCGGTCCTGTACTTTGGCGCGCCGGGGGAGGCCCCCGCCGCGCGAGTCCCTAGGAGGGCGGCGTGCTCCCTCAGGTTCCCTCCAATTCCGTCCCGGATCCTCCCGGGCCCCGGTCCGCGCGGTGCGGCGATCCCCGGCCGCGAGGTGCACGGCCGCGAGGTGCTCGGCCGCGAGTGCGGAGCGTGCGGTCCGGAGTGCGCGCGGGGCGGCCGCTATGCTGTCGCGCCGCATGTCCCGAGCGCTCCCGACCCTGGCCGACGTGCACGCCGCGGCGCGCGCGCTCGAACCCCACATCCGCCGCACGCCCTGCGTGCTCTCGCACACCTTCAGCGAGCGCGCGGGGGCCGAGGTCTGGCTCAAGCTCGAGAACCTGCAGCGCACGGGCTCGTTCAAGCTGCGCGGCGCGCTGAACAAGCTCCACGCGCTGAGCGCCGCCGAGCGCGCGCGCGGGCTGCTGGCGGCCTCGGCCGGCAACCACGCGCAGGGCGTGGCGCTGGCGGCGCGCCTCTTGGGGGCCAGCGCGACGATCGTCATGCCGCGCGGGACGCCGATCAACAAGGTGCAGCGCACCGAGGGCTACGGGGCGCGCGTCGTGCTGCACGGCGAGAGCTTCGACGAGGCCCAGGCCCATGCGCACGCCCTGGTCGAGCGCGAGGGGCTGGTGCTGGTGCACCCCTTCGACGATCCGCACGTGATCGCGGGCCAGGGGACGCTGGCGCTGGAGCTGCTCGACGAGGTGCCGGAGCTCGACACGATCGTGCTGCCGATCGGCGGCGGGGGCCTCGCGGCGGGCGTCGCGCTGACGGTCAAGGCGCTGCGCCCCGGCGTGCGCGTGATCGGCGTGCAGGCGGCCGGCGCGGATGCGATGGCGCGCTCCTTCCGGGCCGGGAAGCCGGTGGCGCTCGACAGCACGCGCACCTTCGCCGACGGCATCCGCGTCGGGCGCGTCGGCGAGCTGACCTTCGAGCTCGTGCGCCGGCACGTCGACGAGATCGTGACCGTCGAGGACGGCGAGCTGGCCGAGGCGGTCGTGCAGGCGATGGAGCTCTCGAAGGTCGTGGCCGAGACGGCCGGCATCGCGGGCGTCGCGGCCCTGCTCAGCGGCAAGGTGCGCGGCGCGCGACGCGCGGTGGCGGTGATCTCGGGCGGCAACATCGACCTGAACCTCTTGGCGCGCATCATCGAGAGCGGCTTGGCGAGCACCGGCCGCTACCACCTGGTGCGGCTGCGCGTCGCGGACGTGCCCGGGCAGCTGGCGCAGATCCTGGGCGCGATCTCGGAACTCGAGGGCAACGTGCTCGACGTGCAGCACTACCGCGCCGGCTGGAAGGTGCCGATCGGCTCGGTCGAGGTCGAGGTGCTGGTCGAGACGCGCCGCGCCGGGCAGGGCGCGCACATCGACCAGGCGCTGGCGGCGCGCGGCTTCGAGGTGCGGACGTGAGCGCCGCCGAGGCCGAGCCGAAACGGCGCTTCCAGTTCTCCGCGGCCTGGCGCGAGGCGGCGGTGCTCGTGTCGCAGAACCGCGCGCGGCTGGCGCTCGGCCTGGGGCTGATGCTGATCAACCGCGCGGCGGGGCTGGTGCTGCCCTGGACCTCGAAGACGCTGATCGACGACGTGGTGGTCAACCGCCGCGGCGAGTTGCTGGGTTGGCTGGCCCTGGCGGGCGGGGCGGCGACGCTGGTGCAGGCGGCGACCAGCTTCGGGCTGGCGCAGGTGCTGGGCGTCGCCGCGCAGCGCGCGATCAACGAGATGCGCAAGCAGGTGCAGGCGCACGTGCTGCGCCTGCCGGTGCGCTTCTTCGACGAGCAGCAGTCAGGGGCGCTGATCTCGCGCATCATGAACGACGCGGAGGGGTTGCGGAACCTGGTCGGCAACGGGCTGGTGTCGCTGGTCGGCGGGATCCTGACGGCGATCGTGGCGCTGGGGGTGTTGTTCTGGCTCAACGCGACGCTGACCTTCGCGATCCTGGTCGTGTTGGCCTTGTTCGGCGGGTGCATGTTCTGGGCCTTCAGCACGCTGCGGCCCTTGTTCCGCGAGCGCGGGAAGATCCAGGCCGAGGTCACCGGCCGCTTGAACCAGACGCTGGGCGGCGTGCGCGTGGTCAAGGCCTATGTCGCCGAGCCCGACGAGCAGCGCGTGTTCGCGGCGGGGGCGGATCGGTTCTTCGACAACGTCAGGCGCTCGATCCGGGGCGTCTCGGCGACCACCGCGGCGTCGCTGGCGATCACGGGGATCATCGGCTGCCTGCTGACCTGGATCGGCGGGCGCGACGTCCTGGCCGGCACGATGACGGTCGGCGAGCTGGTGATGTACCTGGTGTTCGTGGCGATGGTCGCGCTGCCGATCATCGGCATCGCGGAGATCGGGACGCAGATCACCGAGGCCTTCGCCGGGCTCGACCGCATCCGCGAGGTGTTGTCGACGGCGCGCGAGGACCAGGGCGACGAGCTGCGCGCGCCGGTGCCGGAGCTGCGCGGGGCGGTCGAGTTCGAGGACGTGCACTTCGAATACGTCGCGGGGCGCGAGGTGCTGCAGTCGATCTCCTTCGCGGCGCCGGCCGGGACGGCCACGGCGCTGGTCGGGTCGAGCGGCGGGGGGAAGAGCACGCTGGCGGGCCTGGTCAGCGCGTTCCACCGGCCGAAGTCGGGGCGCGTGCTGGTCGACGGGCGCGACCTCGCCGGCTTGCGGCTGGCGGACTACCGGCGGCACCTGGGCGTGGTGCTGCAGGAGAACTTCCTGTTCGACGGCTCGGTGGCGGAGAACATCGCCTTCTCGCGGCCGACGGCGACGCGCGCGGAGGTCGAGGAGGCGGGGCGCCTGGCGCACTGCGAGGAGTTCGTGCGCGGGTTCGAGAAGGGCTACGACACGCTGGTCGGCGAGCGCGGCGTCAAGCTCTCGGGCGGCCAGCGCCAGCGCGTGGCGATCGCGCGCGCGCTGTTGGCGGATCCGCGCCTGTTGATCCTCGACGAGGCGACCTCGAGCCTCGACAGCGAGAGCGAGCACGCGATCCAGACCGCGCTGGCCGCGCTGCGCCGCGACCGGACGACCTTCGTGATCGCGCACCGGCTGTCGACGATCCGCGCGGCGGACCAGATCCTGGTGCTCGAGCACGGCAAGATCGTCGAGCGCGGCACGCACCGCGAGCTGCTGGCGCTCGGCGGCCGCTACAAGGAGCTGCACGACCGCCAGATGCACTTCGAAGAGGAGCTGTTCGTCAACCCCGGCGAGGAGCTCCCGGCGGCGGAGGAGAGCTCCGCACCCTGACGCGCGAAGACGCGCGCTCAGGACTCGACGAAGCCCTTCAAACCGCTGTCGCCGAAGAGCATCTCCCAGCCGTCGCGCAGGGATTGAGCGCCCTCCTCGTCGATCTTGCCGATCACCGAGTTCGTCAGCGCGACCAGCGTGCCGCGGCTCTTCTCTTTCAGTTCGGCGTGCAGTTGCCAGGTGCGCGGGCCGCCGAAGGCGGGCGAGATCTCGCCGCGCAGGTCGAAGGAGTGCTCGGGCGCGATGGCGAAGATCGTGCCCCACAGCACGCCGGCGCCGCCGCCCCAGTCTTCGAACATGCGGCCGCCGACCTGGGGCTCGAAGACCATGCCCTTGGGCTTCTTGCCGACGTAGAAGTCCTTGCGCCACCAGAGCGAGGTCTCGTCGACGATCGCCTGCCAGACGCGCGGGCGCGGGGCGGCGATCTGGATCTCGAGCTCGATCAGGGCCACGCGGGCGTCGAGGATGCGGATCATGCGGGGAGGTTCCGCCGCAGAGGATGACATCCAGCCCGGGTGCGCGCCACGCTGGCGCGCCGCGTCGAGGCCCCGGCGGGTGTCCGCCGGCTTGCGCGGGATCGAGTACACTCGGCGGACTCTGCCCCGGTTGGCCAGCGGTCCGGAACCACCATGCGTCTGCGCACTTCACACCTCGCGATCGGACTGCTGCTCCTGGCGGCCGGGTTGGTGATCCTCTACACGACCAGCGGCTCGCGCTCCGCCGATCCCGAGCCGGTCGCTCCGCAGCCGGTCGATCCGCGGACGAGCGCGCGCCCCGACGCGGCGCTGGCGGATCCGGCCGCGGGCGAGCGCGTGCCGCACGAGTTGCAGGGAGCTGCGCGTTCCTCGGAAAAAACGCCGCCCGCCGCTGCGCCCGAGGTGTCGAGCACGCCCGGCCTGCGCCAGCGCTTCGTCTTCGACGACGGCTCGAGCACCGCGGGGCTGACGACCGACGTCGAGTGCCTCGCCCGCGAGGGCCGACCGCTCGAGGTGCGCGCGGGGGGTGCGCCGGCGACGCGCGCGCTCGACGAGCGCGGCGAGCTGGAGGTCGCGGGCGGCAGCGTGGTCGGCGTGGTGGTCGGGGAGCACGCCTTCGCGCTGGTGCCGATCCCGCTGGAGGGGGGGGAGGCCGCGCCGGAGCACACGCTGCCCGCGCTGGTGACCGAGACGCTGGTCGTGCCCGCCTTCGCGCCGGCGCGCAGCTCGGCGCTCGAGTTGCGGATCACGAGCGTCGACCTGCAGTCGCAGTTCCACGTCACGGACACCGAGAAGCTCTTGCCCGACGTGTCGCACGTGCTGACGCGCGCGGCGCACGTGCGCGCCACGCGGCCGGAGCGCGTGCTGATCGCGGCCTGCACGCGCGTGCGGCTGGAACCGTACGAAACCGAGGTGCGGCGCACGCTGCCGCGCGGCCGCTACGTCGTCGAGGTGCTGGACGCGCCACCCGAGCTGTGGGTGGAGCCCTACGAGTTGGTGGTCAGCGGCGCGCGCAGCGAGCTGAAGCTCGGCAGCGTGCCGACGGTCGAGATCGAGATCAGCCCGCAGCTGGAGATCGAGCCGACTGCCGTGCGGCTCGAAGGCTTGTGGACGGCGACCGACGGGGTCACGGGCGAGGAGAAGGTGATCGAGAGCCTGTCGGTCGAGCTGAAGTGGCGCCGCGTCGAGAACCTGCTGCTGGTCGGCCTGCACGGCGAGAGCAAGACCTCGAAGATCCTGCGCTACACGCTGGTCGTCGTCGCCGAGGGTGGCGGGCGCGAGCACGAGCTGCGCTCCGAGCCGCGGCGCTGGCACCAGTTCCCGCGCGCGTTCCTGCTCGACGGCCGGCTCAAGCTGCTCGCGAAGTGAAGCCGCAGCGGCCCGGGGGCTGCGTCGGGCTCAGATCGTGAAGTACTTCGCGCTCGGGTGGTGGCAGACGATCGCGGAGGTCGGGTAGAGCGGGCGCTCGATCACTGGGCCTCGTTCACATGGGCGCTGCAACCGGGCGCTATGATCGCCCTGACATGAACGCATGGGACGCACTCCGAATCTCGGGCCTCCTTCTGGCCGTTACCGCCCAGGCTGCTTGTCAGGATGCTCGCTCGTTGCTGGGTGCCAATCCGATTGTGGTCACGAGCCAACCTTCTGCCGACCTTCGCGTGTGGGAGCTGCAGTCCCCCGGTCGGATCGGCGTGTTGGTCGGCGGCCCGCACGACCTCGACGGGGATGGCGACCTGGAGGTACTGGCTGGCTTCAGTCAGAGCGCAGGGGCAGACCCGATGAACAGCATCCTGGCTGGCCCGAGCCTCAAGGGTTCCGGCATTCTTGTTCTCGACGCGGCGACGGGTGCGATCGAGCGGACGCTCGACGCAGAGCGGCTCGATGCGGATCCGTTCTTGGCGAGTCTGTGCCTCGTCGAGCATCCGAAGCTCGGAGCGATGCTCGTGATCGGTTGCCCAGCGATGCCGAGCGTCCTCGGGAGCTTGATGCAAACCGCGGGAGCCTTGCTCCTGATCGACCCGCGTACAGGTCATCAAGTCCGCAAACACGCGGGTGAAGCGGCGGCCTTCGGACAAGCCGTGGCGCCAGCCCCCGGCCCCGGCCGTGCGGGAGTGGTCGTGGCGACGTCCTGGTCCGACAGCAGTGGTGTCACCTGGGTCGGCGTGCTCGCGCTCGAGGAGTCGCGCTGGATCTGGCAGAGTTCCTACGCTCGGGGTGTCTCCCAAACGACGGTTCTGTGCTCGCTCGGTGACTGCAACAAGGATGGCTACGACGACTTCGCCGTCGGAAGTCGGAACTTCTCGACCGCTGAACGGCGCTCCGTGGGGTTCGTGTGGATCGTCTCCGGCATCGATGGCTCGACACTTCTGGTCAAGGAGGGGGAGCAGGCGTTCGAGGGACTTGGTGCCGCCGTGGCGGGACTGCCAGACCTGAACGGCGACGGCGTGCCCGACATCGCGGTCACGCGCAAGCGTCGCGCGGCCGATCAGGAGGAATCCGAAGTCTTGATCCTCTCCATGCCGACAGGCGAACAGCTGCTCGGCCTCCCCGGCAGCTGGAGCTTCGGGCATGGTGAATCGCTCGCGTTTGCCGGCTTCGATGCCCAGCGCGGCGACCCGTTGATCGCGATCTCTTCGAACAGCGGGGTCGGGGAGTACGCCCGGGTGGGAAGCGTCGTGGTGCACTCGTTGCGCGACGGTGCAGAAGTCGGCAAGAGCATGGGTCGACTCGTGACGTCGCGGCCGATACCGACGGACAAGTTCGAGTCGACCCTCGTGATCGGATCCTACGCCGAGGGATCGAACGGCAAACTCTATCTGCGCTCGCGACCGTAGTCTGGTACGCGCTCGGCTCAGATCGTGAAGTACTTCGCGCTCGGGTGGTGGCACACGATCGCGGAGGTCGACTGCTCGGGGTGCAGCTGGAACTCCTCGCTGAGCGTGATGCCCAGGCGTTCGGCGCCGAGCAGTTGCAGGAGCGGGCCCTGGTCCTCGAGGTTCGGGCAGGCGGGGTAGCCGAAGCTGAAGCGCGAGCCGCGGTAGCCCTGTTTGAACAAGACGCTCATCTCGCGCGCGTCGGAGCTGGTGATGCCGAGCTCGCCGCGGATCAGGCGGTGGACGTACTCGGCCAGGCCCTCGGCGATCTCGACGCCCAGGCCGTGCAGGTGCAGGTAGTCCTGGTAGCGGTCGGCGGCGAACCACTCGCGCGCGACGTCGCTCGCGCGCTGGCCGATGGTGACGACCATCAGGGCCACGACATCGGGCTGGCCGTCGCGCACGTGGAAGAAGTCGGTGATGCAGCGGCGCTGCTTGGCGGGCTGGCGCGGGAAGGCGAAGCGCGCGGCGGTCTTGCTCTCGTCGGCGGGATCGAGCAGCACCAGCGTGTCGCCCTCGGGGACACAGCGCCAGTAGCCGTAGGCCGCCTGGCAGTCGACGATCTGCTCGCGCTCACACTGCTTCGCCAGCTCGAAGTACAGCGGGCGCACCTTGTCCTTGATGAACTGCTTGTAGGGCGCGACGGCCTTGCCCTTGCGGCGGTAGCCCCACTGGAACTGGAACAGCGTCGTCTCGTTGACGTAGGGCAGCACGCTCTGCAGCGGGATCTTGGTCAAGAGCCGCGGGCCGAGGAAGGGCGCCGACGGGTACTCGATGTCGCGCGGCACGTCGGCCGACTTGCTCCAGAGCTTGCTCGCGTAGGGCGGCGGGCGGCCTGCGGGACCGCGCGGCAGCTCCGCGGGCGCGGCGTCGCGTGCCTCGGTCGGCAGCGCGGCAGCCACCAGCTCCGCCTCGGGCTCCGCGGCCGCGCGTTTCGCGTCGCGCGCAGCCGGCGCGCTCTCGCCCGCGACGACGCGCGCCATCACCGCCAGGCCCTCGAAGGCGTCCTCGGCGTAGTACAAGGCGCCCTGGTACGTGCGCCGGCAGTCGTCCTCGACGTAGCCGCGCGTCAAGGCCGCCCCGCCCAGGATCACCGGCGTCTTCACGCCGCGGCGGTTCATCTCCTCCAGGTTCTCGCGCATGATCACCGTGCTCTTGACCAGCAGGCCGCTCATGCCGATCGCGTGCGGCTGCACGTCGTGCGCGACGTCGAGGATGTGCTGGATCGGCTGCTTGATGCCCAGGTTGTAGACCGTGTAGCCGTTGTTGGTGAGGATGATGTCGACCAGGTTCTTGCCGATGTCGTGCACGTCGCCGCGCACCGTCGCCAAGACGATCTTGCCCCGCGAGTCGCCGGCCAGGCGCTCCATGTGCGGCTCGAGGTAGGCCACCGCGGCCTTCATCGTCTCGGCCGACTGCAGGACGAACGGCAGCTGCATCTCGCCGCGCCCGAAGAGCTCGCCGACCTTCTTCATGCCGGCCAGCAGGTCGACGTTGACGATCTCCAGCGGCTTCTTCGACTGCAGCGCGAGCTTGAGGTCGTCGTCGAGCCCGGGCTTCTCGCCCTCGACGATGCGCCAGCTCAGGCGCTCGAACACGTCGGCGGGCACCACGCGCGCGGCCTTCTTCTTGACGTCGACGCCCTCGAACAGGCCCAGGAAGGCCTGCAGCGGGTCGTAGCCCTCGCGCCGGCGGTCGAAGATCAGGTCTTCGGCCGTCTCGCGCGCCTTCTTGTCGATGCGGTGCAGCGGCTCGATGCGCCCCGAGTGCAGGATCGCGGCCGTCAGGCCGGCCTCGGTCGCGTGGTGCAGGAAGACCGAGTTGAGCACGTGGCGCGCGGCCGGGTTCAGGCCGAAGGACACGTTCGAGACGCCGAGCAAGAGGCCCACGCCCGGCAGCGCCTCGCGCACGAGCTTGATGCCCTCGAGCGTCTCGAGCGCCAGCCGCCGGTCGTCCTCGTTGCCGGTGCAGATCGTGAAGGTCAGCACGTCGAACAACAGGTCTTCCGAGCGCAGCCCGTGGTCGCGCGTGCAGATGTCGTGGATGCGGCGCGCGATGCGCAGCTTGTCCGCCGCCAGCTTGGCCATGCCGCCCTCGTCGATCGTCAGCGCCACCAGCGCCGCGCCGTGCTCCTTGGCCATCGGCACGACCTTCTCGATGCGCTCCAGTCCGTCCTCGAGGTTGATCGAGTTGATGATCGAGCGCCCGCCGGCCAGCTCCAGCGCCTGGCGCAGCACCGGTGCTTCGGTGCTGTCGATCATCAGCGGCACGGGGACGTCCGAGCGGTAGCGCGTCAGCACCTTGGTCATGTCCGCCACCTCGTCGCGGCCGACGTAGGCGGTGCACAGGTCGAGCACGTGGCTGCCCTCGCGCACCTGCTCGCGGCCCATGGCGACCATGGCCTCGACGTCGCCGGCCAGCAGGTGCTCGCGGAAGGCCTTCGAGCCGTTGGCGTTCGAGCGCTCGCCGACGAACAGGATCGAGTTGTCCTGCCGCAGCGGCACGGCCGAGTAGATGCTGGTCACCGAGGGCGCGAGGGAGGGCTTGCGCGCCAGCGGCGCGCGCGTGCCCAGGCGTCTGGCGACCGCCGCGATGTGCGCCGGCGTCGTGCCGCAGCAGCCGCCGATCACGTTCATCCCGTCTTCCTCGACGAAACGCAGCAGCCAGTCGGCCAGCTCGGCGGGCGTCAGCGGGTAGTGCGGCTGGCCGTCGACCAGCTGCGGCAGGCCCGCGTTGGGATAGACCATGATGCGCTTGCGACAGCTCTGGCCGAGCAGCCGCACGTGCTCGCCCATCTCGCGCGGCCCGGTGGCGCAGTTGATGCTCAAGACCTCGATCGGGTACGGATCGAGCAGCGCGATCGCCGCACCCATCTCGGTGCCGACCAGCATCGTGCCGGTGACCTCCATCGTCACCGAGACGAAGATCGGCAGGTCGGCCTCGCGCTCCTCGCGCGCCAGGAGCACGCCGTTGACCGCCGCCTTGATCTGCAGCGGGTCCTGGCAGGTCTCGATCAGGAAGCCGTCGATGCCGCCCTCGATCAGCCCGCGCGCCTGTTCGGCGTAGCTGGCCTTGAGCGCGGCGTAGCTGGCGTGGCCCAGCGTCGCCAGCTTGGTGCCGGGTCCCATCGAGCCCAGCGCGAAGCGCGGCCGGCCGGGCGCGTCGTGGCGCGCGCAGGCGGCGCGCGCGACCTGCGCGGCGACGCGGTTGATCTCGCGCGCGCGCTCGGCGATGCCGAACTCGCCCAGGACGTGGGGCATCGCGCCGAAGGTGTTGGTCTCGACGATGTCGGCGCCCGCCGCCAGGTAGTTCTCGTGGATGCGCTGGATCGCGTCGGGCCGCGTCACGCACACGATGTCGACGCAGTTCTCGAGGCCCAGGTAGTCGCGCTCGAGCTCCAGCTCGGCGGCGTGGATCTGCGTGCCCATCGCGCCGTCGAGCACCAGCACGCGCGTCGCCAGCGCCTCGCGCAGCGCGCTGGCCCGGCCGGGATCGAGGCGAGTCACGTGGCGCTCCGGGCGGACTTCACCGCGCTGGCGATCAGGGTCATGAAGTGCGGCGGGTGGGGGTCGCGCGCGGCGCGCTGGATCTGGACGCGCTCGAAGCCGGCGGCCGCGACCAGCTCGCCCAGCTGCTGCTCGGTGAAGCCCAGGTGGCGGTGCTGGTGCTCGCTGCGCACCCATTCCTCGGTGTGCGCCAGGAGGTCGAGCACCAGGAGCCGACCGCCCGGGACCAGGACGCGGCGCGCCTCGGCCAGCGCGCGGGCCGGCGTGCGGGCGTGGTGCAGCGCCTGGCTGAGCACGACCACGTCGTGGCCCGCGTCGGCCAGCGGCAGGTCCTCGATGTCGGCTTCGACGGTGGTGATGTTCGTGATGCCCTTCTTGGCGGCGCGCTGCGCCAGCTGCTCGAGCATCGCGGTCGAGATGTCGACCGCGGTGACGCTGGTCGCCACCTCGCTGAGCATCAGCGTCAGGAGCCCGTCGCCGACCCCGAGGTCGAGATAGCGTCCGCGCGGCGCGAGCTGCACCAGGCCACGCGACAACCCTTCCCAGGTGCGGCCCGGGAGGATCTGCTCGCCGAAGGCCGCCGCGACGCGGTCGAAGTAGGCGCGCGACTCGCTGCGCCGCCGCTCGCGCAGCGACTCGAGGCCGGCGAGGTCGGCCTCGAACTCGGGACTGCCGGTGTTCTCCGCCAGCACCTTGTCCCACAGGGCCGCCGCCGGGCCGGGCGTCAGCGAGTACAGGCTCTTGCGCCCGTGGCGCCGGTCGGCGACCAGCCCGACTTCCTTCAAGAGGTTGAGGTGCGTCGAGACGCGGCTCTGGCCCATGTTGAGGATCTCCATCAGGTCGCTGCCTGCGAGGTCCTCCTGCGCCAGGAGATGCAGGATCCTGAGGCGCGTCTCCTCGGCCAGCGCCTTGAGCAGCCGCGAGGTGCCGGTCAATCCGATCATGGCCGCGGGCTCGTCATGGGGAGGCTCGAATCATGGTATCTGGATGGGATGATAGCTTCACTTCGGCAGTCCTGACCAGGGGGTGGAGGGGAACCCGAGATCCGCCCGCGGGACCTTTTGCATCCACCCGGGGCTCCGGCCTTGCCGATATCCCGCCACCTGCATCGACGGCCGTCTCCCCGCGGCCGCCCCATGGATTCCCCCCGCGAACTCAGCATCTGGACGCTGACCAGGGCCTGCCAACGACTGGCGGAGCAGGCCGAAGCACTGTCGAAGAACCGGCAGTCCTTCGACGTCGAGCACCTGCAGGCCGTCGGCCAGCTGGTGCAGCGCGCGACGGAGGTCCTGGCGCAGGGCCCGGAGGCCGCGCGCGCCAAGCCGACCGGTGCAGCGCGCCGCGGGTTGAGCGGCCTGCTCTCGCGCGTGCTCGGCGGCGCGGAGCCCGAGGGTGCGCCGAAATCCGAGCCCAGCGCGGGCGTGCCGCCGACGCCCAACCACACGCTGGCGCTGCGCGGTCACCACCAGATGATCGCCACGCCGGACCTGGTCACCTTCCTCTCCGCGCAGCGCAAGTCGGGCGTGCTCGAGGTCGTGACGGAACTCGAGCTCTTCATCCTCGAGTTCGACAACGGCGACATCGTCCACGCGCAGTCGAACCGCACGCCGGAAGGCCAGCGCCTGGGCGACATCCTCGTCTCGCGCGGCGTGATCGATCGCGCCGCGCTGGAGCAGGTGATGCGCAGCACCTCGGGCGTGCGCGTCGGCGAGCAGTTGATCGCGATGCAGCTGGTCCCCAGGGAGCAGTTCGTCGACGCCCTGCGCCGGCAGATCCAGTGGCTGTTCCAGCGGCTCTTCGAGCAGCCCTCGCAGCGCTTCACCTTCTGGAGCGGCGCGCCGATCCACGCCGACTCGAACGTGCGGCTCAACGCCACGGCGCTCTTGCTCGACGGCGCGCGCGCCTTCGACGAGATGAACTGGATCGCGAACATCGCCACGGAACAGGCCGAGGCCAGCCCGGCCGCGCCGGTGCCGGCCGATCACGCCGACCCGCTCGACGTTGGCCGTTCGTGACGCGCGGGTCCTCCGCCCGCTAGCCTGGGTGCGTGCCGCCGGCGCGTGGCACGGAGTCCCCGGCATGAGTGAACGACCCCGAACGCCTAGCCCGGCGCCCAGCAAGACGCCCAGCGAGACCATCGAGCTGCGCGGTCACATCATCGACTCGCTGGTCTTGCCGCGCGCCTTCGACGCGATCATGAACCTGGGCGGCGAGTTCGACCTGGAGGAGATCCGGGTCGGCAAGCACAAGGACGAGACCAGCTACGCGCGCCTTCTTATCCGGGCGCCCGACGCCACGCTGCTCGACCGCATCCTGACCCAGCTGCAGGACCTGGGCGCCGAGCTGGTCGGCCAGCGCGACGTGCAGCTCGCGCCCGCGCCGCGCGACGGGGCGCTGCCGCCCGACTTCTACTCGACGACGAACCTGGTCACCGAGGTGCGCCTCGGCGGCCGCTGGGTGCGCGTCGAGAACCCCGAGATGGACGTGGCGATCGTGGTCGACGTCGCGGCCGGGCGCGCCTTCACGCGCCCGATGGTGCACGTGAAGCGCGGCGACCCGATCGCGGTCGGCCACGAGGGCCTGCGCGCCCTGCCGCTCGAGCGCCCGCGCGAGGCCGAGATCTTCAGCTTCATGAACAGCGCGGTCAGCTCGGAGAAGCCCAAGAAGCTCGCCATCCACGACATCGCGCGCGAGATGCGCGAGATCAAGGCGCGCGGCGGGCGGATCCTGGTCGTCGCCGGGCCGGCGATCATCCACAGCGGGGCGGGCGTGTACCTGGGCCAGCTGATCCGCGCGGGCTACGTCGACGTGCTCTTCGGCGGCAACGCGATCGCCACGCACGACGTCGAGAGCGCCCTGCTCGGCACGAGTCTCGGCGTGCACCTCGACAGCGGCCTGCCGGTCGAGGGCGGCCATCGCCACCACATGAAGGCCTTGAACACGATCCGCACGCTGGGTTCGCTGCGCGCGGCGGTCGAGCAGGGTGTGCTGACGCGCGGCGTCATGTACGAGGCGATCAAGAAGGACATCACGATGGTGCTGGCCGGCTCGATCCGCGACGACGGGCCGATGCCGGACGTGATCACCGACGTCCTCGTGGCGCAGGACCGCATGCGCGAGGCGGTGCGCGGCGTCGAGCTGGCCTTGATGATCTCCTCGATGCTGCACGCGATCGCGACCGGCAACCTGCTGCCGGCCTCGGTCAAGACCGTGGTGGTCGACATCAACCCGGCGGTGGTCACCAAGCTCGCCGACCGCGGCTCGTGGCAGGCGGTCGGGTTGGTGACGGACGCCGAGCTCTTCCTGCGCGAGCTGACCCTGGCGCTTCGGGTATAACGCGCCGCCACGCAGGAGGTGCGCGTTGGAGCAACGAGCCACGCAAGGAGTCGCCGAGTTCACGCTCAAGGCCGTCGTCGTCGGCGTGATCCTGGGGCTGGTCTTCGGCGCCGCGAACGCCTACCTCGGGCTGCGCGTCGGCATGACGGTCTCGGCCTCGATCCCGGCGGCGGTGATGACGGTCGCGATCTTCCAGGCGCTGCGCCTGCGCGGCACGATCCTGGAGTCGAACCTGTCGCAGACCATCGGTTCGGCCTCGACCTCGCTGGCGACCGGCACGATCTTCACGATCCCGGCCTTGTACATGTGGGGGGCGGCGCCGCCCTACTGGCAGATGGTCGTGCTCGCCTTCCTCGGCGGGGTGCTGGGACTCGCGGCGATGATCCCGCTGCGGCGGCTGCTGATCGTGCGCGAGCACGACACGCTGCCCTACCCCGAAGGCACGGCCTGCGCCGAGGTGCTCAAGGCGACCGCGGGGGGAGCGGGCGGCGCGCGCTGGATCTTCCTGGGCATGGCCGTCGGCGCGGCGGTGCAGATCGCGCTCAAGGCGGGCTTCCTGGTGCCCAGCGAAGTCGGCGCGGACGTGCTGCCGCGGCTCTTGCCCAAGGCGCACGTGGCGCTCGAGATCGCGCCCGCGCTGATCGGCGTCGGCTTCATCCTCGGCTTCCGCCAGGCCGGTGTGTGCGTCGCGGGCGGCATCATCGCCGCCCTGGTGCTCGTGCCGGCGATCGCCACGGTGGGGGCGAACCTGCTCGTGCCGCTGGCGCCCGAGACGCAGCGCCTGATCTCCGACATGAGCGCCGAGGACCTGCGCAAGGGCTACGTGCGCTACATCGGCGCCGGAGCGGTGGCGGTCGCGGGCCTGCTGACCGTGCTGCGCAGCCTGCCGGCGATGAGCCAGGCTTTCCTGGGCGTGCTGCGCGGCGTGCGCGCGGGCTCGATGGGCGAGGCGGGGGCCGCGACGACCGAGCGCACCGACCGCGATGCACCCGGCTGGTTCACGGTCGCCGGCGTCGCGCTGGTGGTGCTGGTCGCGGCTGGCGTGCCGGGCGTGCTGGCGGGCGAGCTGACGCTGACCCAGCGGCTGGTGTGCGGCGCCGGCATCGGCCTCTTGGGCGTGCTCTTCGTCACCGTCGCGGCGCGCATCGTCGGCATCGTCGGCGTCTCGTCGCAGCCGACCTCGGGCATCGCGCTGATGACGCTGATCGTGATCGCCTCGGTGTTCGTCGCCTGCGGCTGGACCGGACCGACGGCCGGCTTCGCGGTGCTGACCGCCGGCACGATCGTCACCGTCGCCGCCTCGAAGGCCGGCGACATCTCGCAGGACCTGAAGACCGGCTGGCTGGTCGGCGCGACACCGGCGCGCCAGCAGTTCGGGCAGCTGATCGGCGCGGCCTTCGCCTGTTGGGCGGTCGCGGCGACGGTGATGCTGCTGGGCCAGACCTACACCTTCGGCGAACAGCCGATCTCGGCGCCGCAGGCGACCCTGATGAAGACCATCATCGAGGGCGTGATGACCGACCGACTGCCCTGGGAGCTGGTGCTCGCCGGCGGCGGGTTGGCGATCGGCGCGCTCTTGTGCGGCGTGTCGGGCCTGGCCTTCGCGATCGGCGTGTACCTGCCGCTGGCGACGATGGCGCCGCTCTTCGTCGGCGGCTGCGCGCGGGCGCTGTACCTGCGCGCGCAGGGAAAGAAGGAAGAGGGGAAGAAGGGCGAGAGCATGGACCCGGGCGTGCTCGCGGCCTCGGGCCTGGTCGCGGGCGAGGCGCTTACCGGTGTCTTGATCGCCGGCCTGGTCGGGGCGGGCGTGCTGCCCAAGGACAAGGCGACGCTGCTCTCGGGCCCGCAAGGCTCGTGGGTCGCGATCGCGATGGTGCTCGGCGTGTGCTGGTTCCTCTATTCGTCGCGGCCGCGGCGGGCCGCAGGAGCGGGCTGATGAAGATCTCGGAACGGATCCTGGCCGAGTGGGACCAGGAGTGGGCGCACACGCGCAAGCTGCTGGCGCTCGTGCCGGAGGCGAAGACGGGCTGGCGGCCGCACGCGAAGTCCTGGACGCTCGGCGAGCTCAGCGTGCACCTGTCGAACATCCCGGTGTGGACGCTCGGGACGATGAGCGCCACGGAGCTCGACCTCGCTCCGCCCGGCGGGCCCGCCTTCGCGTCGCCGAAGTTCGAATCGGCCGCCGCGACGCTGCGCACCTTCGATCAGAACCTGGCCGCCGCGCGTGCCGCCGTGGCGGCGGCGAGCGACGAGCAGTGGGGGGTCGCCTGGACGCTGAAGAAGGGCGGCGCGTCGATCTTCACGCTGCCGCGCAGCGCCTGCATCCGCTTCTTCATCCTCAACCACATGATCCACCACCGCGGGCAGCTGACGGTCTACCTGCGGATGTGCGACGTGCCGCTGCCGAGTGTGTACGGGCCGACGGCCGACACGGCCTTCTGAACACCAAGCACAAGCGGCGCCAGTCCTAGTCGTCCGCCCAGACAGTCGACACGCAGTCGCCAACGAACCGGAACTGGAGGACGCGCCACTTCCCTTCGAGGCGTTCGGGCTTCTGGTACCACCAATTGCCGTCTTCGCGACCGATCATCGTCGGCACGCCAGCGCGTTTCAGGATCTGGTCGAAGGTCAACAGTCGCACCTGCTCCAGCGCGGCGTCCGCGTCCTTGAGGTAGAAGCGCGCGAGCTCACCGATCCACGCCCAATCGACGTCGCGGCGCGCCGCGCGCACCTGCTCGAGCGTCGGAAGCTCGAAGGCCGGCTTGGCGTTGTCCTTCCAGGCGGCGAGCAGTAGATCTACGCGCTGGGAGAGCTGCTCGATCTCGAGCCGCAAGTCCTCGTTCGAGTCTCGGGGCGCGGGAGCCGCGTCGCTTGCCGGCTGCACGCGGACGGGTGCGTCGTCGGAACTCGGCGGCTTCGAGAGAACAGCGAGGCGTTGCTCGATGCGCTCGAGCGCGGCTCGGAGCTCGGCCGAGTCGTTCGCGGGCCGCGTGTCGGGCGCCTGCAGGTTCCCCGGACTCGCTGCCGCCTTCTCGGGCCTTGGCCAGGCGACCCACGCGAGCGCTGCGACGACCGCGCCACCAGCCGCGCCCGCCAACAGCGGCGCCAGATCCACCCGACCCGCTCGACCCCAGCTCATCTCCTGCCCTTCTACTACCGGCGGCCCGGGATTGCGAACAGGGAACGCCGCGTCACGGTCTCCTGCGACGTGCCGCTGCCGAGCACCTACGCGCCGACGGCTGACGTCGCCCTCCGAGCCCAACTCGAGCGTGCAGCCGCGTTCAGCCGCTCGTGCGCGCGAAGCCGAGCGCGCCGCCCAGCGCGACCAGCGAGCCGATCCCGATCAGCACCCAGCTCTCCCAGGCCGGCGCCGGCTCGAGCACCGCCTCGCCGGGCGCGTCCGGGTCGTAGTGCACGAGCACCCGCCGGCCGAGCGGGTACTGGCGCTGCACCGCCTGCGCGTCCTCGAGGTCGCGGAACTTCTCCATCCCGCCGCTCGAGAAGGTGGAGCTGGTCCACTCGCGCCCCGCGACGACGTAGGCGTACTCGAGCACCGGCAGGTAGCGCAGGCGGTTGCCCTTGCCGCCGCGGCGCTCTTCGACGTCCGTGCGCACGATGCGGCCCTCGACCGTCGGCCAGGCGGCCTGCTTGCGCGCCCGGATCCACTGGTAGGGGCCGACGCCCAGGGCGACGACCAGGGCACCGGCGATCACCAGCGCGCACAGCGCGCGTCGCAGCGTGGGAGGAATGCGGACCTTGGCAGCCATGCGCACCAGTACGTCGAGCGTCGGCCGCGCATGCAACAGTCCGTGTGCGGCGGGCCGCGCCGGCCGCGCCGCGCCGCTATGATCCGCGCCATGAGCACTCCCGGCATCGACCTCGAGCAGACCGTGCTGGCCCAGCGCGACAACCTGACCACGCTCCAGAGCCACATCCTGGCCGGCGAGCAGCAGCATCCGGGCGCCACCGGGACCTTCTCCTGGATCCTCTCGGCGCTCTCGCTCTCGGCCAAGGTGATCTCGGCCAAGATCCGCCGCGCGCGCATCAACGACGTGATCGGCGCGGTCGACGCGGTCAACGTGCAGGGCGAGCGCCAGCAGAAGCTCGACGTGATCGCCAACGAGACGCTGCTGCGCTGCCTGGGCAAGCGCGCCGGCGTCTCGATCGTGGCCTCCGAGGAGAACGAGGACCCGATCTTCGTGCGCCAGGAAGTCCAGCCCGACCAGCGCTACTGCGTGCTGTTCGACCCGCTCGACGGCTCGTCGAACCTCGACACCTGCGGCGGCGTGGGCACGATCTTCAGCATCCTGCGCTTCGACCCGCGCGCCGACCCGCCCGAGTCGAGCGTCCTGCGCCGCGGCGCGGAGCAGGTGGCGGCCGGCTACATCCTGTACGGCTCGTCGACGGTGTTCGTCTTCACCGCCGGCGCGGGCGTCAGCATGTTCGTGCTCGACCCCTCGATCGGCGCGTTCCTCAAGGTGGCGGACGCGCTGCGCATCCCGGCCGCCGGCAAGACCTACTCGGTCAACGAGGGCAACCGGCCGACCTTCCCCGCGGGCTACCAGCGCTACCTCGACTGGGCGCAGCACAACGGCTACTCCAGCCGCTACGCCGGCGCGATGGTGGCCGACGTGCACCGCATCCTGCTGCAGGGCGGCGTGTTCCTCTACCCGCCGACCAAGAAGGCGCCCGAGGGCAAGCTGCGCCTGATGTACGAGGCCAACCCGATGGCGCTCTTGATCGAGCAGGCCGGCGGTCTGGCCTTCGCCGGGCGCGAGCGCATCCTCGACCTCGAGCCCCGCGCGCTGCACCAGCGCACCAGCGTGGTGCTCGGCAGCCCGGTCGAGGTCGAGCACGTGCTGCGTCACCTGGGGTGAGCGCAGCGCGCGCGGCTCACTTGGGCTTGCCGCCCAACTGCTTGTTCAGCTCCGCTTCGCGCTCGCGCAGCTTGGCCAGCGGCTCGACGCCCATCGCCTTGCGTTCGGCGTCGCTGGTCATCGGATCGTAGGGATAGAGGCGCCAGGCGCGCAGCACCGGCTCGTACACGAACTGCGTCCCGTAGCGCTGCGGGTTGCCCTTCTTGACGCAGATCTTGTCGGTCGCCTCGGCCGCGACGCGGAACCCGGTGTCGAGGCCGAGCTTGGCGGCGTGCAGGCCCAGGCCGAGCGCGTGCACGAGGTCCTCCTCGGTGTCGGTCTCGACCAGGATCACCGCGGCGTGGAAGTAGTCCTCCGCGGTCTTCAGTTCCTCGCGCTCGATGTAGCCGCGCACCGCGACGACGCGCGCGCGCTGGTCGACCGCCCAGTCGGAGTCGGCGGCCTCCCCGGGCCGGCGGTCCGCGACCTGCTCGTGCAGCTCGCTGTACATGTTCTTCAAGTGCGAGCTGACCCCGCGCGTGGCGCAGGCCGGGAGCAGGACCAGGGACAGGAACAAGGGCAGGGCGACGCGTTGCATGGCGGCGAGCCATCCTCGCGACGCGCCGCCGGGGGTCAAGTTCGCCCTGCTCCGCAGCCCCGGGCGGCAGCGTCCGCAGGCCCCGAATGCCCCGGGAAACAGCCCGGTCCGCGCACCAACACCTTTTTATCGACTTCGTACGCGGTCCCGGGCGTCCGCGCTTAGGCTGGGCACCCGTTCGTGGCGATTTCTAGAACCGCCGCGGATGAGCGCCGCGTGCGCTCCCACGAGACCGGCCCTCCGCGGGCCCCTTCGAGAAGGAATTCCTCATGAAGAAAATGATCGTCGCGTTCGCTCTGCTCGCCTGCGTCGCCTGCAAGAACACGTCCAGCACCGAAGTCTCGGATCCCAACTCGGCCAACATGCCGAAGGCCGAGTGCGGCGGTTGCCCGGGCAAGTCGGCCGAAGGTTGCAGCGATGCGGCCAAGACCGAGTGCAGCGGCGAGAAGAAGGCCGAGTGCACCGCCAAGCCGCAAGGCTGAGCGCGGAGAGCTTTCACGCTACAGCAAGGCCGGCGCGGGGCGACCCCTGCCGGCCTTGTGCATTTCCCGCTCGCTGTGCGGCACCGTTCAGGGCCGCGACACGCTGACCACGTGCACCTCGAACACCAGCGTCGCGTAGGGCGGGATCAGGTCCTCGACGCCCTCCTTGCCGTAGCCGAGTTCGGGCGGGACCGTGATGCGCCGGCGCGCCTCGGCCTGCATGCCGATCAGGGCCTCGTCGAGCCCGCGCACGGGCGCCGAACCGATGCGCATCTCGACCGGCACGCCGCGGTCGAGCGTCGAGTCGACGCGCGTGCCGTCCTCGAGCCACAGCGTGTAGTCGAGCTCGACCACGTCGCCCAGCGTCGCCGCCGGGCCGTGGCCGTGGAACAGGTCCTCGTACCTGACGCCCGAGCTGAGCAGCACCTCGCGGTGGTTCATCGGCACGCGCCGGTCCTGCAGGCCGATCTGGGCGCAGCCCGCCAGGAGCAGCACGAGCGGCAGCGCGCGCATCAGTGCACCTCGACCAGCTCGAGCACGAACACCAGGTCCGTGTCCTGCTCGATGCCGGCGCCGGGCAGGCCCGCGCTCCCGTAGGCCAGCGCCGCGGGCACGTGCACGCGCGCCTGCGCACCGGCCGCGAGGCCTTCGAGCGCGCGCGCCAGGGCCTCGAGCGGACGCCGGTCGCTGCGCGCATCGAGCACCCAGCGCGCCGGCTGCCACCAGCCGCGCGTGGTGACGAAGGGCGTCTCGGCATCCTTGGCCGAGCCCTGGTAGTGCACGGCGACCTCGCTGCCGCGGCGCGCTTTCCGGCCGCTGCCCTCGCGCAGCACCTCGACCGACAGGCCTTCACCCAGGTCGAGCGTGCGCAGCGCGGCGGTCTCGGCCGTCACCTCGGGCGGCGCCACGGCCGGCGGGTCCGAACTGACGGGGGCGACCGGCTCGACGGGCGCGGGCGGCTCGTCGCCGCCGCAGGCTCCGAGCACACACGACGCGAGCACCAGCGCGGGCAGGGTTCTCATGGCGCGCCATGAGACTAACGTCGGCGACCGCGCCCGGGAACCGAGCGCAGCGGTCCGCGCGGGACGCCGTCGCTAGCGGGCCAGGATCGAGGCGATGCAGGCGACGTCGACGATGTCGTCCGACTTGCAGCCGCGCGAGAGGTCCATGAACGGCCGCTCCAGGCCCTGGACCAGCGGGCCGAGCGCCGTGGCGCCGGCCAGGCGCTCGACCAGCTTGTAGGCGATGTTGCCCGCGTCGAGGTCGGGGAAGATCAGCACGTTGGCGCGGCCCGCGAGCGGCGAGCCGGGTGCCTTGCGCTCGGCGACCGCGGCCACCAGCGCCGCGTCGGCCTGCAGTTCGCCGTCGACGGTCAAGCCCGCGGCGCGCGCGCGCAGGAGCTCGGTCGCGCGGCGCATCTTGTCGACCCTGGGGTGCGCGGCCGAGCCCTTGGTCGAGAAGGACAGGAGCGCGACGCGCGGCGCCTCGCCGACCAGGCGCCGGTGGCTCTCGGCCGAGGCGAGCGCGATGTCGACCAGCTGCTCGGCGGTCGGGTCGGGCACCACGCCGCAGTCGGCGAAGGTCAGCGCGCGGTCCTTCAGCAGCATCAGGAAGCACGAGCTCAAGGTCTGGATGCCGCGCGCCAGGCCGACCACCTGCAGACCGGCGCGCAGCACGTCGGCGGTCGCCGCCTCGCTGCCCGCGACACCCGCGACGCAGTCGCCGGAGCGCACCAGGAAGGCGCCGAACACCAGCGGGTCGAGCACGCGCGCGCTCGCCTCGTCGGCGCTCAGGCCCTTGGCCTTGCGCAGTTCGAAGAGCTCGGCCGCGAACTTCGGCGTGCGCGGGTCGCGCGCCGGGCGCACGACCTCGACGCCCGGCGGCGCCGCACCCATGCCGCCCGCGTCGACCAGCACCGGCACGCACAGTTTTTCCTGCGCCAGGCGCGCCGCGGCCTGGCGCACGCGCGCGTCCTGCGCTTCGGGCAGGACGATCCGCTGCTGCAGCCGGCGCGACTTCTCGTGCAGTTCGAGCAGGACGTCCATGGTCACGGGGTGGGGGTCACCGAGTGGGGGTCACGGGGCGGGGGTGGCGTCGAGCACGTCCTGCGGCACGTCGAGCTCCAGGCGCAGGAGCGCCAGCCCGTGCGTCTTGCCCTGCGCGTCGGTCTTGAGCGAGGCCGAGCCGCCGCCGCCCAGGCTGTCCTCGAGGATGAAGTTCAGCGCGCGCAGGTTCTCGGCCTCGTAGCGCCGCACGCCGCCGAGGTTGATCGCGTGCATGTGCTCGCGCACGCGCTCGACGGTCAGGTGCTGCACCAGGAAACGGTAGGCGGCCGCCGAGCGCGCCAGCACGCCGACGTTCGAGCCCGCGCCCTTGTCGCCGGAGCGCGCGGAAGCGAGGCGCGCGAGCTGCACCTTCACCGCGCACCTCCGGAGCTGACCACCGTGACGCGCGCGCGGATGCGCTCCTTGCGCACCAGCGCCGGCCAGAAACCGATGATCTCGGTCGCCTTGGGCCGCCCGCCGGCGAAGCCCGTGACGCCCGGCGGACCGCTGGTGACCAGCGGCACGAGCTCCAGGCCGAAGCGGTCGACCTTGGCCTCGTCGGGACCCTTGACGCCCATGCGCAGCACGACCTCGCTCGGCTCGCGCTCGGCCGCGGCGATGCCGGCGTGGCACACGTTGGCGCCCAGGAACTCCTCGAGGCGCTCGTCCGGGCCGTACTCGAAACCGTCGGAGGCCAGGCGCTGCCAGACGATCTCGGCGCACAGCCGCGCCTTGGCCAGCGCGTCGGGACCGCTGACCGTCAACTGCCCGAGCGCCTTGAAGCCGTCCTCGTAGCTGATCGAGGCCTTGTACGTCGGCGTCGGCGGCCCGCCGCGCACGCCGCTGACGAGCACGCGATCGGGACCGGCCTGCTCCATGCGGAAGCTGGTGAAGTCCGCGGTGCCATCCGGCCCGAGGTAGGCGCGCGGATCGCCCATCTCGTAGACCAGCTGGTGCGCGACGGTCGAGAGGTCGACCAGCCCGCCCGTGCCCGCGTGTTTCGTGATCACGAAGCTGCCGTCCGCGCTGGCTTCGACGATCGGATACCCGACGCGCGCCAGGTCCGGCACGCGCCGCCAGTCGGTGTAGTTGCCGCCGGTGCACTGCGCGCCGCACTCGACGATGTGGCCCGCCACCGTGCCGGCCGCGAGCAGGTCGTGGTCGGTCGGCCGCCAGCCGAACTCGTGGATCAAAGGCCCGAGCACCAGCCCGGGATCGGTGCCGCGCCCGGTGATCACGATCGACGCACCCTGGTCCAGCGCTTCCGCGATCGGGAAGGCGCCCAGGTAGACGTTGGCGCTCGTCACCCGCGCGCGCACCGAGCTCAGCGGCGCCCCGGTGTCCATGTTGCGCAGCTCCTCGCCGCCCGCCAGCAGCTCGTCGAGCTGGCCGAAGATGTCGTCGCCCTCGACGATCCCGACCTTGATGCCGCGGTACCCGTGCTTCTCGATCACGCGCAGCACGGCCTCCATGCACGCGCGCGGGTTGACCCCGCCGGCGTTGGCGACCACGCGGATCTTCTTCTCCACCAGCTCGGGCAGGATGCGATCGATCAGCGCAACGAAGTCGGTCGCATACCCCGCGTCAGGCTTGCGCGAGCGCAGCTTCTGCATGATCGACATCGTGACCTCGGCCAGATAGTCGAGCGTCAGGTAGTCGAGCGGCCCCTCGCGCACCAGGCGCACCGGCCCGAGGATCGAATCGCCCCAGAATCCCTGGCCGTTGGCGACCAGCACCTTGTCCTTGCGCGCCATGGTGGGAGCGCAGAGTCTACTGCCGCGCGCGAGCCGTCCAACTCCTTCCCGCGTCGATCGCGCGCGCTACGATGCGCCCCATGGCACGCCGCATCGACTGGTACTACCACCGCAACTCCTGAACCGGCTGCACCCGCTCCGGCGCCTGGATCGAGGCCCGGAACATCACCGTCCGTGAGACGGTGGACGCACGCAAGCAGCGCTACGGCGCCGAGGACCTGCCCCAACTCTTCCGCGGCGCCCGCCGCCTCTTCATCGGGAAGGGCAAGTCCTACCGCCAACTCGACCTGACGCGCGCCACGACCCCCGCCGACCTCGCCGCCGCCCTCGGCCCCTCCGGCAACCTGCGCGCGCCGGCAGCGCGCGTCGGAACCGACTGGCTCGTCGGCTTCTGCGAGGAAGCCTGGGCCGAAGTCCTCCACTGACCCCCCGTCCCTCTCCCTTCAAGACCCCGCGCACGGGCTGGGCCGCCGCGGCCCAGCCCGTGCGCGGGGTACGCGCTGCGAAGCACGCGCCGAATGCCGTTGCTGCGCTCTGCCCCTCCGCTGCTCACCTGCCTGACGGTTCCCTTCGGGTGTGATCCGGTACGGCGCCTTGATCCGGTACGGAGCCAGGCACGTTTCCACCCTGCTCGCCGTGCGCGCAGGAGCGAGGAACGGCTGCCGGCGAGCAGGGTGGAAACGAGCCAGGCACCGTACCGGATCAAGGCGCCGTACCGGATCAGGGCGCTGTACCGAATCAGCCCAGCGCGGCCGCGAGCAGGCGGTGGAAGTGGTGCACGCCGGTCTCCTGGCCGGGGGCGTAGCGGCCGCGCGTATAGAGGCGCGAGCGCACGCCGCGCTGGACGGCTTCGACGGCGGCCTCGTCCTCGGCCTCGACCGTGTCCAGCGCGCTGCCCGCGCCGCGCTCGACGAGTTCCGGCTTCCACACGAAGCTGCGGAACGCCACCCGCGTGCGCGTCGGCCCCAACGGCTGCACCAGGTTCAGCGACAACCCCCACGGATAGAAATTCAGCATCAGGTTCGGCCACAGCCACACATAGAACGCCGCGATCGACTGCCCGTGGTCCGGCGCGCCGCGCGGGATCTCGAACGCCAGCTCGCCCGCCTTCGGCACCGCGATCTGCACGCTCGACCAGCGCTGCAGCTCCGTGCGGTACGCGCCGAACTCGATCTTCGCGTTGAGCGCGCCGTGCAAGTAGGGGATGTGGAAGCCCTCGAGGTAGTTGTCGCAGTACAACGCCCAGTTCGCCTCGAACTCGTAGTCGCGCGCCTGCGCCGGTACCGCGCGGAACTCGTCCAGCGGCAGCCAGGCGAAGCGCGCCCGCAGCTCACCGCACCACTCCGCGAAGCCCGCCTCAGGCGCGAGCGCCACGAAGGCCAGCGGACCCCACGCCTCGCACGCGACGCGCGGCAGATCGTCCGCCGCGCAGGGGAACTCGCGCGCGCCTTCGAACAGCGGGGCGTGGAGGAACTTCCCCCCCAGGTCGAAGCGCCGCCCGTGGTACCGGCACACCAGGCTCTGGAACCGGCCCGCGTGCTCCGCCACCGGATGCCCGCGGTGCGTGCACACGTTCGAGAACACCGCCAGCTCCCGCGCCGCGCCGCGCGCCGCGACCAGCGGCTCGTCGAGCAGGCCGGGCAGCAGCGTCCACGGCCGCACGCTCCCCGGCAGCTCCAGCTCGCGCGCGTCGAACGCGAACTGCCAGCTCGGCGCGAACACGCGCTCCGCCAGCCGAGCGAACACCCGCGGGTCCCCGTACCAGCGCCCGGGCAGCGTTCGCGCGCGCGCGATGTCCGGATCGATGTCGAAGGCGCCGGTCACGCGCGCAGGATACCGCCTGCCGCGCGCCCCGGCGCCTCACCTGTCCCCGCGCTTCACTGGCGCGCGGGCCTCACTTGCGCCTGGCGCTGAGCGAGTTCGTCCCCGACATCTCGATGTGCTGCTCGATCTTCGTGTCCTGGCCGCCCATCGAGATCGACATCGCCTGGTCGAGCTTCATGCTCATCGGCCCCGACAGCTCGAAGCTCTCGAAGCAGTTGGCGCCGAGGTTCCAGCGCAGCTCGCCCTTGGCCTCGACCTTGAGCTCGACGTCCATGCGCTCGAACTCCATCTCGATGCCCTCGGGACCGCCGCGCTCGGCCATCGCCGCGCGCACCAGCTCCGACATGTCCTTCGCGCTCTCGATCTTCAAGGTGATCGAGATCACCGCCAGGCGCTTGCCGTCCGCCTCGACGATGTCGTCCAGGCTCGCCTTGCACTCGCCCTCGAGCAGGTCGCCCAGGTAGTCGTTCATGCTCGACAGACCCATGCCCATGCCCAGGTCCTGGCTCTCCTCCGAGCTCTCCGGCTTGAAGGCCAGGTCGCCGCCCGGCGCCAGGATCGTGATCAGCGACTTGGAGTCGACCGCCCAGCTCTCGCCCTTCTTGACCTCGCCCTCGGGCAGCAGCGCGCGCAGGTCCATGTCCTCGAAGAGGCCGGCCAGCAGCTTGGGCTTGTCCTCTTCCGGATCGAAGGCCTTCTTGTACTCCTTGGCCTCGGCATCCCAGGTGAAGCTGACCGTCTTGCCGTCGAGCTCGGTCTTGGCGGTGATGGTCTGGTCGTTGTCCTGCTTCTGACCCATCATCTCCATCTTCATCGACATCTCGCCGGTGCTGGTGAGCTTGTCGAAGGTGCGCTTGAGCGCCTTGGGCTGTCCCTCGCCCATCTTCACGTACTCGTCGGTGACCAGGATCGTCTGGTCCTGGGTCATCGACATCTCGATCTCGGGCGCGCCGCCTTCCTGGCCGTTGACCGACATCTCGAGCTTGTCGAGCGTCATCTCGACCTTGCTGACGAAGGTCTTCGTGGCGCTCGTGCCCTCGCCCGGCGCGAAGCGCACCTTCTCGCCGGGCAGGGTGAAGGCGATCAGGAGCGGGGAAGCCGCCAGGGTGGCGAACAGGATTCGTCGTGCGTTCATGGCAGGAGGGTGCAGCGCTGCTGCAGGGCTGCGCTTGGAGAGGTCGGCCGGCGCAGGCAGCCTGGGGATCCGGAGGCCAGTCCGGACTCAGGACGTGAGTATAGGAGGGTGGGGGGTCGGGATCGCCAGGGCACACAGGACCTTCACGCCCTGAGGTCCAGCCCCACCCGCTGACCCGGGCCACAGGGGGTTGTCACCCGGCGGGGGCAGGTCCAAGATCTGCGCCCTTCCACCCGACCTACGCCCGGAGCCGCGATCCATGCACGCCCGCATCGAATACTGCACGCAGTGAAACTACGCCCCCCAGGCGGCCGGTCTGGCCGCCGAGCTCCGCGCCACGGTCCCCGACATCCAGATCGAACTCGTCCAGGGCAAGGGCGGGGCCTTCGAGGTCACGGTCGACGGCAAGCTGCTGTACTCGAAGCTCGCGACGCGGCGCTTCCCCGCCTACCAGGAGCTGCCGCGGCTGATGGGGCTCTGAACGGCGCCCCGGTCCGTTCCGGCGGGCCTCAGGGCCTCGAACCGCGCAGGGTCGCCGAGGCCGGGATCGGCTCCGCGGGCTGGTGCTGGGCGCGCTCGACGGGTTCCGCCCCGGCCTCGACCTCGCTCGGCCAGAAGGCGAAGCACAACAGCGCCAACGCCAGGCTGAACACGAACAGCGTCGTGACGGCCGGGGCGGCGGGTTGGTGCCCGAGGGCGGACTGGGGAGACATGCGGAGCCAGGCACTCCTGCTGGGAGAGAGTCAGCTGGGGGTGCGCGGGTGCACCGTTCAGGAGCGGCGCGAGCTCGCCTGCCGTGTCTCGAACATCCACCGGCGGGCGAGCCTTCCCAGCGCGGGAGGTTTGCACAGGAATAGCATCATCTCGCTGGTTGTGGGGATTGGATTCGGATTCCGACGTCCGTCGATCAAGCCCGGTTCGAGGCTTGGGGAACCCGTCGCCTCGCGCTCCCGTCCGAAGGTCGTTCACGCCGACGGTCGACGGCCCCTCCAGGCAGCGGGCCGCACCTCAGGAGCGGTGTGAACCCCCCAGAACGCCAGTCCGGGTCCGGTAGCCGGCTGGCGTTCTCCTTGGCAGCCCGGAGCAGGCCCGGCGCATCGGCTGCCTTGATCTGCGGCCTCGGCGGCCCCACCCTGCTCGACTTCCCGTCCCCCGACGAGCCGCGCCATGCCCCCCGACTTCCCGCTCCCGCGCACGACCCGCGCCTCCCAGGCCGACGGGCCGGCCCACACCAAGATCGTGGCGACGGTCGGCCCGGCCTCCGAGGAGCGCATCGGCGAGCTGATCGACGCCGGCATGTCCGTGGCGCGCATCAACCTGAGCCACGGCTCGAGCGAGGACTTCCTGCGCCGCGTCCAGCGCATCCGCGGCGAGGCCGAGTCGCGCGGGATCGCGCTGGGGATCCTGACCGACATCCAGGGTCCGAAGATGCGCATGTCGCGCTTCCCGGACGGCCGGCGCGCGCTGTCGGTCGGCGAGACGCTGCGCGTGCGCTCGAACAAGGGGCTCGCGCCGCCGGGCGAGGTGTGGCTGGAGTTCAGCGGCTTCCTCGACGCGCTGCGCGTCGGCCACCGCGTGCTGCTGGCCGACGGACAGGTCGAGCTCTCGGTCACGGCCGTCGAGCGCGACGGGTTGCGCGGCACGGTCACGCGCGGCGGCGAGGTCGGCGACCGCAAGGGTGTGCACTTCCCCGACTCGGCGATCGCCTACGAGCTGCCGACCGAGGAGGACAAGCGCAACCTGGCGCTGGCGCGCGAAGCGGGCGTCGACATGATCGGCATCTCCTTCGTCAGCCAGCCGGCCGAGATCGAGGCCGTGCGCGCGCTGGCGCCGCAAGCCCTGATGGTGGCGAAGATCGAGCGCAACGCCGCGCTCGAGAACCTCGACGCGCTGTTGGCCAAGGCCGACGGCATCATGGTCGCGCGCGGCGACCTGGGCGTGGAGGCCGAGCTCGAGCAGCTGCCGCTGATCCAGAAGACGCTGATCCAGGCCGCCGGCCGGTCGGGCAAGTTCACGATCACCGCCACGGAGATGCTCGAGTCGATGATCGATTCGAGCCGGCCGACGCGCGCCGAGGTCGCCGACGTCGCCAACGCGGTGCTCGACGGCACGGACGCGATCATGCTCTCGGCCGAAACGGCGGTGGGGAAGTACCCGATCGAGTCCGTCGCCACCATGCGCCGCATCGCGCGCGCGGTCGAGCACAGCCAGCGCTACCACGACCTGCCGCACCCCAGCTTCCGCACGCAGGAGCGCACCTTCGCCAACGCGGTCGCCATGGCCGCGGTGCAGGCCGCCGAAGCGCTGGACGTGACGAAGATCGTGTGCTTCACCGAGACCGGCAACACCGTGCGCCTGATCTCGCGCTACCGGCCGAGCGCCGAGGTCTTCGCCCTCTCCCCGCACCAGCAGACGGTCAACCACATGACCGTGCTGGCCCACGTCCGCCCGCTGCTCTTCCGCCGCGAACGCAGCCTGGAGGACATGCTCTCGATCGCCAGCGAGATGCTGGTCGTGCGCGGCATGGCGGAATACGGCGACCCGATCATCTTCGTCGCCGGCGTCCCCGCCGGCCGCGCCAGCACGACGAACGTGATGAAGATCCACCGCATCGGCGAAGAAGTGAAGATGCACTGAGCGCGAGAGCGCCGGCGCGCCGGGAGTCAAGAGGGCAGTCGACTCGATCGCGCATGCGCGCGATCTCATCCGATGGACGCGCGGACGTCGCAGCCGCGGTGCTCGGCGCATTGACGCGCGCGCGTGCGCGAGGGAGAGTACCGCCTCTCCTTCGACTGACTCCCGTGATGTCCCCGTCCACACATGCTCGACACCTCCCGCTTCGACCTGTCGCGGTTGCGCACGTTCACCCGCTGGATGCAGGCCGGGGAGCGGGGGACGGAGGCCCAACCCGGCGCGCGCGTGGTGTGCGTCGCCAGCGGCAAGGGCGGCACGGGCAAGAGCATCCTGGCCTCGAACCTGGCCTGCCTGCGCGCCGCGCGCGGTGAGCGCGTCCTGCTGGTCGACTGGGACGCCGGACTCGCCAACGCCCACCTGCTGCTCGGGCTCTCGCCGCGCTACGACCTCGGCCACATCCTCGACGAGCAGGTCAGCGCCGAACAGGCGCTGGTCGAAGGCCCGGCCGGCATCCAGCTGCTCTCGGGAGGGGTAGGTCGCCACGCGCTCGCGAACCCGACGCGGCGCGAGCTCGACAAGCTCTTCAAGGCGCTCCAGCCGCTGGAACAGGCCTTCGACCTGATGGTGATCGACCACGGGGCCGGCCTGCAGTACTCGACCGTCGCCCACCTGGCCGCGACCAGCACGCTGATCGTCGTCACCAACCACGAGGTCACCGCGCTCTCCGACGCCTACGCGCTCTACAAGCGCGCCCACATGGTCAACCCGCACGTGCGCGCCGGCGTGGTCGTCAACCGCACCCCCGACGAAGCCGAAGCCGCCGCCGCCTGGGACCGTTTCCAGGCCGCCTCGCTGCGCTTCCTCGGCGCCGCGCCCGAGTTCATCGGCTGGGTTCCGGCCGACCCGGCCGTGTCGCGCAGCGTGGCGGCGCGCGTGCCCGTCAGCTTGAGCGAGCCGCACAGCCGCGCCGCCGCCGCCTTCCAGCGCGTCGCGAGCTGGGGACCGATCGACCACGCGCGCACGACCAGCGCCTTCTACGACAAGGCGCGGCGTGCGCTGCGCTGACGCGACGCCGACTTCCCGGCGGCGTCGCGCCGACTGCTGGGCGGCGCGCGCCTGATCACCTCCGAGTCGCCGCTGTCAAGCCATTGATCCCGCCTTGCGCGATCACCAAGCTCTCCTCCTTCCCATGCGCATCCTCGCGTTCGTGAATCAAAAGGGCGGCTGCGGCAAGACCACGACCGCCGTGCACCTCGCCGGCGCCCTGGCCGCGCTCGGCCTGCGCACGCTGCTCGTCGACCTCGACCCGCAGGCGCACGCGACGATGTCGCTGAACTGCGCGCCGGAGCGCGGCGAGGTCACGGTCTACGACGTGCTCGCCGGCCGCGCGCGCGCGGAGGAAGCGCTGGTCGCCGTGCCGGGCGGCGTGTGGCTGCTGCCCGCGACGCTGGAGCTCGCGCGCTTCGAGGAAGAATCCGAGCGGCTCTTGAACCCCGAGCGCCGCCTCGAGGAAGCGTTGGGGGAGCTGGCGGGCGTCTTCGACGTCGTGCTGCTCGACTGCCCGCCGCGCGTCGACGGCGTGCTGGCCAAGAACGCGCTGCGCGCCTGCAGCACCGCCTTGCTCGTGGTCGAGACCGGCGCTTTCGCGCTGCAGGGCGCGCTCAAGGCGCGCACGATCCTCGACGAGCTGGCGAGCGAGCTGGCGCACCCCTTCGAGACGCGCGTGGTCGCGACGCTCTTCGACAACACGCAGCCCTTCCAGCGCGAGATCCTGGTCGCGCTCGAGCTGCGCTTCGGCCCACGCTTGATGGACACCGTCGTGCGCCACCACGCGCGCCTGCGCGAAGCCGCCGCCCAGGGCGCGCCGATCCAGGTGCTCGACCCCGGCTGCCCCGCCGCCCAGGACTTCGCGGCGCTGGCGCAAGAGTGCGCCGTCGTGCGCGCCGCGAGCCGCGCCGACCTGCCGCTTGCCAGCGCGCGCTGAACGCGCATCGCGTCGAGGGCCCGGTCCGGGAACGGGCACTCGAGCTGGAATCGGTGCGCGCGCGCACGGACCGGCTAGGCCGACTCGACTTCACGGCGAATCTCATTCGCCAGCTGATACGCCTCTGAGCTCAGCTGCTCCGCTCGCACTGCGCGTGCCTCCATCGCACCGCCGACGACGGTGCGGAACCCTTCGCTGAAGCTCCCCATTCCGCCGTAGGCACTCAACAGGTGCGTGATTCCCGAGAAGTCGTCCGCTCGCAGTCGCCGAGCGCTCTCGGTAATCCACTCCGCCCAGCGCGGCTCCTCGAGTTCGCGCCGGACGACCACCAGTTCGTCGAGCACCTCGAGGAGCCTGCGTGTCTTCGGGCCAGCCACAATCGACTCGTTCACCGGCGAGTCTACGCGTCATCCGACGCTTGCGTCGAGCGAGAGGGTCCCCTTCGGGTGCTCGACCCCACGAGCGCCGCGGCGGAGGCGGAGTTCTACGTGTACTCCCAGCGCTCCGCGCAACTGGAGCGCCGGGGTGATGTGACCCGGCTGGAGGAGTACCTCCACCGCGTGCGGGCGCTGCGATAGCCCCGCGCGCCGTCCGGGCCTCAAGTCGTCCGCCGTACCAGGACGATAGTACGGCCATGCCCGAGCTCGACTGGAGCGTCGATCCGAACGCGGACACGCCGCCTTCGAAGCAGCTCGTCGAGCGGGTGCTCGACGCTCTCGCGGCCGGGGACCTCGCGGCGGGAGATCGCCTGCCCTCCGTTCGGCAGCTCGCGTCCGCGGCGCTCGTCAACCACAACACCACCGCGCGCGCCTACCGCGACCTCGAGCAGCTGGGTGTCGTCCGCGGCGAGAACGGGCTCGGCGTGTTCGTCACCGGTGACGGACCGCGGCTCGGCCTCGAGCTGCGCCGCGGCTCGACGATCGAGCGCTTCCGCGGCTCCGCCGAGCAGGCGCTGCGCGCCGGTCATCCGTTGTCCGAGCTGGTGGCCGCGCTCTTGAAGCTCTCCGGCTCAACCTCAGCGACCAGGAGATCCGCATGAACGCTGTCGCAACGATCCGTGGGCTCCGCAAGACGCTGGGGGGCCGCGCCGTGCTGGCCGGCGTCGACCTCGAGCTGCCCGCCGGCACGACCACCGTGCTGCTCGGCGCCAACGGTGTCGGCAAGTCGACCTTGGTGCGCCACCTGCTCGGGCTCGAACGCGCCGACGCCGGATCGATCCGCGTCGCGGGCTTCGATCCGTACCGCGCCGCGCGCGAGGTGCGTCAGCGCGTCGGCTACGTGCCCGCGCAGCCGGACGGGTACGACTGGATGAGCCCGCGCGAGCTCTTCAGCTTCCTCGCGCCGCAGTACCCGCGCTGGAGCCCGACGCTCGAAGGCCGGTTGTGCGCACGCCTCGACGTGCCGCTCGACACGCCCTTCGCGTCCCTGTCCCGCGGCGAGGCGGCCAAGGCCTCGTTCGTGGCAGCGCTCGCGCCGCAGCCGGAGCTCTACCTCGTCGACGAGGGCTTCAGCGGCCTCGACCCGCTCGTGCGCGACCAGGTGCTGTCGGCGTTCCTGGCCGAGGTCGAGCTAGCCGAGCGCGCGGCCCTGGTCGTGACGCACGAGCTCGACGTCGCCGCGCGTCTCGCCGACCGGGTCGCCGTGCTCGAGGCGGGACGCATCTCGGCCTGCGTCGACGTGCAGGAGTGGATCGAGGAGGCCGGCGGGGGATCCCTGCCGCAACGGCTGCGAGGACTGCTCGGCGCGGCCGAGCGCGAGGGGAGCGTGTCGGCATGAACCTGTGGCGTGCGTACCTGTGGAAGGAGTGGCGCGAGCAGCGCGCGGGCGTCGTCGGCGTCCTGCTCGTCGTGCCGTTGCTGTTCGCGCTGGCCGCGGCGACGACCTGGATCGGGGAGAGTTCCTTCCTGCGCGAAGCCCTGCGACCCGAACTCGCGGCCGCGGTCGGCGCGCTGCTCGCGCTGCTCGTGATCGGCGCCGAGCTCCTGCCGATCGAACGGCGCCGGGACACGCTGGGGTTCCTGGAGCGATTGCCCGGGTCCTTGTCCGCCGCCTTCCGCGCGAAGCTCGTGTTCTTCGCACTGACGACGGTTCTGGCCGCGCTCTATGCGGCGCTGCTCGCCGTGTCGATCGCCTGGCTCTGGCGCGGGACCTCGCCCTTGGCGATCGAGGCCTCGGGTTGGATGCAGGCACTGCGCTTCGTCCTGCCGACGCTCGGCATTGCGACGTGGGTCTTCGCCGTGTCGGCCTGGGTCCCGCGCGGAACGATGGCCTTTCCCGCAGCCGTGCTCTGCATCGCCGTCCTCTGCTGGCCCGCCTGGCTGCTCTTCGGTGCGGTCGGGCCGCTGCGTCCGCTCGCTTGGGAGCCGGCCGCGTTTCTGGGCGTGTGCGCGCTGGGCGCGTGCGTCTCGGCCGGCGTGTCCTTCGTCCACGGCGCGCGGCAACGCGGCTCGCTGCGGCGCGCGGGCATTCTCGGGCTGGGGACGGCTGCGCTGCTGCTGGCGCCGAGCTGGGCCTGGACGGCGCTGCGCATCCATGCCTACACGAGCGTCGATCCCGAGAGCGCGGACTTCCACATCCAGTCCGCGCGCCTGGGCGCGGACGGCACCCGCGTCGAGCTCCAGGCTTGCCGGGAGCTGCCTTGCGATGACGGCGTGCGGCGCCGTGTCGACGGGCCGACGCACACTCTCCTGGTCGACCTCGATCGCGGCAGCTGGGAGCCGGCGACGGGACGAGTCGCGAGCGCGGCACCCTCGACGGAACTGACGAACGGCAGGCCACTCCAGGCGGAGGACTTCGGACTCCCTCCCGGGACCAGCATGGGCCCCGCGGCTGGTTTCGGTTTCGCCGCGACGCTCGCTGCGCCGGCGGACGAGCGCACGGGCTGGTTCGATCCCTTCACCTGCCAGTTCGTGAGCCGCGCGCACCTCGAGCGCCTCGGCTTCGCTCGCACCGGCATGCGCTGCTGGATCGGGCCGAGTGGCTGGCTCGTCGTCGATCAGGTGGCGCGCCTGCACTACCGCTGGTCGCCCGTCGACGGGCGGCCGGTCGAGGCGCTGCGTTCGTTCTCGCCCGGCGACGGCATCACCACGATGCTGCTCGACGGGCGCGTGCTCGCGTGTGGCGACGGGAACGTCTTCGTCGTCGACCTCGCGACTGACCAGCGTCAGGAGGTGCGCCTGCAGGGCTTCGAGACCGGGTGCATCGAGCGCCTGCACCGCGCGGACGATCTGCCTGGCCATCTCGCCAACGGACTGGGCTTGCCCCTGTACGCCGGCGGGCCGGGCTGGAATGCGCTGGCGTGCTTCCGCGGTGACACCACGACGCTGCGCCTGACCGCCAGGAGCCATGCGCGACTGCAGTGGCTCGGTAGCGGCAGGCACTGGGGTGAGAGCGCGATCGCGATCGAGGACGGCCGCAGGATCGTGCGCCTCGAGCTCGGCGGAGCGGGACGAGAGCCACTCTTCCCGCGCACGCCGCGCGACGACTGAGTGAGCCGCCTCGCTCCCTACGCCGGCATCTGCCGCGCCAGGAAGAAGCCGTCGAGCCCCTGCCCCTGGTAGCGCGGCATGATCATCGTCGCCGTCTGCGGCGCGCGGATCTCGTGACGGTACGGTGACGGTACGGTGCCAGGCTCGACTCCGTCACTTTCGACAAACCTGGCTCGCGCGCCTTCCAGGCCGTGACGGGTCCGCAGCGACGATCGTGTAGCCGCCGTTGAGGCGGAGCCGGCGCCTCGCGTGCCTCCGCCAGAACTCTGTCAGCGTGAGCTCGCCGCCGCGCGTCGCTCGCCGAGGGCCGAACTGCCAGTCGGTGGTGAAGAGCAACCGTCCGACCGGCGAGGCAGTGACTAGGCGCCGGAGCATGCGGTCGAGCGCTTCTCGAAACCGGGGAGTGAACTCGAGGAATCGAACCGGCTCGGCGTCACGACAGGCCCGGCTGAGCAGGTCCGAGGCGAAGTAGAAGCGGAAGTCGTTCGAGCGCCCCCTCAGGCGCGGATTCCCGAGGTGGTACATGCAGCCGCGCAGTTCCTCGAAGTCGGCGTGGAACAGCGACTTGCCGCGGTGCGAGAGCAGCTTCGTCGAGGACTCGACCGCGAAAGGAAGCGCGCTGAATCGCGTCGGCCTGCGCTGGCCGATGCAGACGATCTCGATCGAGGGCAACGCTCCGCTCCTGATTGTGGAAAGTGGCGGAGTCGAGCCTGGCACCGTACGCGACTACGCCGGCATCTGCCGCGCCAGGAAGAACCCGTCGAGCCCCTGCCCCTGGTAGCGCGGCATGATCATCGTCGCCGTCTGCGGCGCGCGGATCTCGTGCTCGAGCTGTTCGCCCGAATGCGCCAGCAGCTCGCCCGCGCTCACCGGGCTGAAGTTGGCCCAGCCCGGCATCATCTCGAAGCGCTCGCCCGGCTCGAGCTCGTGGCGGTAGCAGATCTCGAGCAGGCGCGGCAGCTCGCCCGCACCTGCGTGCAGGCGCGATTGGTGCTTCGGCAGGGCCGGCGCGTTCTGCGCGTCGAGCAGGCCGCAGGTCGTCAGCAGCACCCAGATCGCCGACTCGTGGTGGTCGATCGTCGTCGGCGCCTCGTTCTGGCCGCCTTCGAGCACGACGGCGTGGTGGCCGAGCGCGGTCATCCACTCGAGCAGCGTGCCGCCCAGGATGCGTTCGAGGCCCAGCAGCACCGGCACGTCGAGCGCCTTGGCCTGCGCGCGGCTCTTCTCGGGGTGCGCCAAGATCGCGAAGGGCGGGCCGGAGCCCGAGGTCGAGTGCAGGTCGAGCAGCGTCACCGGCCCCGACGCGCGCGCCAGCTCGCGCTGCAGCACGTCGGCCAGGTCGAGCAGCTCGGCGTGCTCGGGATCGACCGCGCTGCGCTCGAGCGCGCGCGTGCGCGCCAGCTCGTCGCGCGACCACAGGCGGTTCAGGTCGTGCTCCAGCGAGCGCACGTTGCGCGCCAGCGCCGGGCGGTTGCCCGACAGGCACACCAAGCGGCCGCGCAACTTGGGCTGCTGCGTCGCCAGGTCGCGCAGCACGCGGCGGCAGGCGACCACGCCCGCCGGTTCGTTGCCGTGCAGTCCGGCGGTGACGATCAAGAGCGGGCCGGCTTCGCGGCCCTGGTGCGTGCCGAGCACGCGTTCCAGCGGTTGTCCGGGGCGCAAGTCGAACATGGTGGGCCCTCGTCCCCGCTCACTCGTCGCGCAGCCAGCGCTCGAGCAGCGTGCCCGCGATCTCGAAGAAGTCGTGCTCGGTGACGATGCCGACCAGCCGGCCATCCTGCACCACCGGCAGGCACCCGGTGCCGTGCTTGCGCATGGCCTCGATCGCCTCCAGCGTGCTGGTCTCGGGCGTCACGGTCATGGGCTCGGTCTCCATCACCTCGCGCACGGCGACCGGGTGCTCGCTCTGGCTCGAGCCGCGCGACAGGATGCGCATCAGCGCGCGGTGCGAGACCAGCCCGACCAGCCGGCCCTCCTTGTCCTCCACGGGCACGTGGCGCAGGTGCTCCCAGTCCATCAGGCTGGCCGCCAGGTCGACGATGTCCTCGGCCTGCACCGTGAACAGGTCGGTGGTCATGATCTGCCCGACGGTGCGGAAGGTCTCCTTGTCGACGGCGCGCGCCCGCAGCGTGGCCAGCTCCCAGGTGTGCACCGGCTTGTGCTTGGCCTGGTTGTGCTCCATCGCGGCGACCAGCGACTGGAAGCGCTCGGCGGCCTTGCCGCGCTCGCCCATCTGCGCCAGCGAATCGAGCGCCCACTGCGCACCCGTGCGGCCGGCCTGGACGCGCTCCTCGACGATGCCGAGGTACTTGTCGATGTCGGCCTTGTCGATCTTGCGCGCCTCGAGGCCCTTGCGCGCCAGCGGCACCAGGTGCTTGAGCAGCAGCTCGTCCGCGCCGTGCGACTTGCCGTCGAACCAGCGGAAGCGCGCGTGCAGGCCGTAGCGCGCGGCGGCGACGAAGTTGGCCTTGGCGTCGTCGAAGCTCATGCGCTTCGTGACGTCGCCGTACTCGGTGTCGAGCGCGGTCATCAGGCCGTAGAACAAGGCCGCGTTGGCGACCTCGTCGACCGTCGAAGGGCCGGCGGGGAAGGCGCGCGACTCGATGCGCAGGTGCGCCTGGCCCTCGTGCACCCCGTAGCACGGCCGGTTCCAGCGGTAGACCGTGCCGTTGTGCAGGCGCAGCGCCTTGAGCGGCGGCACCTGGCCCTGGTCGAGCATCTCCATCGGCGATTCGCTCGAACCGGTGGTGATCAGCGCCCGGAAGCGCGCGATGTCCTCGCGGTAGATCTCGAGGATCGAGCCCTTGAGCCAGCGGTCGCCGAAGCTGACGCGCTGGCGCGTGCCGCGGCTGGCCTGGTGCTCGGAGCGCGTGTCGAGCGACTGCTGGAACAGCGCCACGCGCGTCTCGTGCCACAGGCGATGCCGCAGCAGCACCGGCGAGTTGACCGCCGCCGCCAGCACCGGCGCGGTGACGACCTGCGCCAGGTTGTAGAGCCGCGCGTACTCCTTGGCGCCGACCTGATAGTGCAGCTGGAAGGAGGTGTTGCAGGCCTCCAGCATCACGTTCTCGTGCGTGGTCTGCAGCTCGTCCGTGCCCTTGATCAGGGTCTGGAAGCGCCCGCCGCGCTGCTCGACCATGATGCGGTTCATCTGCAGGTAGCGCGGGATCGGCGTCATCGAGTCGAGGCCGAGGTGCTCCTTGCCCAGCGTGGGCAGGATCCCGCACAGGATGATCTTGGTGCGCTCCTGCTCGGCGGCGACGCGCGCGGCGTCGACCAGCTGGTCGAGCTCGGTCTGCATCTCCGAGAGGCACTTCTTCTCGAGCACGCGCGGCGCGAGGTTGGCCTCCAGGTTGAAGAGCGCCAGCTCGGTGGTGTACGAGCCGCTGCCCAGCCGCTCCAGGATCGCCAGCGCCTTGTTGCTCGGCTCGTAGCCGCGGTCGACCAGGAACATCTCCTGCTCGGCGCCGATGCGGCGCACGCCTTCCTCGATCCAGCCCTCGGCCAGCATGCGCTCGAGCGCGTGCACGTCCTCGAGCAGGGCGCGGACGAAGTTGCGACGCTGCGCGTCGTCGGGGGGGGCTGTGATGTCGATCTTGGACATGGTCGTGGGCCGGTTTTGCGGCGCGGGATTGTAGCGGCGTCGACGCCGCTCCGTACCGCTCGGCGGCCGGGCTTGTGCGCGTCGCTCGCCGTCGGGACGCGCGGGGAAGCGCGGCGCGCGCGCGAAAGGGCGGGGAAAAGGCGCCCGGGTGGGCTGTTCCGTCACGGAGGAGGCTTCCGCTGCGCGCCCCGGCCCGTCATCCTGGAGCGCGCCTCGCCCCCCGAACTGCACCGATCCCGATGCGGAGAGCTCGATGTCGCTGCCCCAGGACCTCAAGGAGACGCTCACCTTCATCCTGGCCGGCGGCCAGGGCGAGCGCCTCAAGCCGCTGACCCACAACCGCTCGAAGCCGGCCGTGCCCTTCGGCGGCGCCTACCGGATCATCGACTTCACGCTCTCGAACTGCATCCACTCCGGGTTGCGGCGCATCTACGTGCTGACGCAGTACCAGGCGCGTTCGCTGGAGGAGCACATCCGCTTCGGCTGGAACTTCCTGCCGCGCCGGCTCGAGCAGTTCATCTCGGTCAGCCCGCCGCACCACGCCACGGTCGGCGAGTGGTACGTCGGGACGGCCGACGCGCTGTGCAAGAACATCGACCTGCTCGAGGAGGAGCGCGCGTCGCACGTGCTGATCCTCAGCGGCGACCACATCTACAAGATGGACTACGGCGCGATGCTGCGCGAGCACCTGGAGAACCGCGCGGCGCTGACCATCGGCGCCGTGCGCATCCCGGCCAGCGAATCGAAGCGCTTCGGCGTCCTGGAGGTCGACACCTTCAACCGCGTGGTGTCCTTCGCCGAGAAGCCCGCGCAGGGCCGCGAGGTCCCCGGGCTGCCGGGCCAGTGCCTGGGGTCGATGGGCATCTACATCTTCGAGGCCAAGGAGCTGATCCGCCGGCTGCGCGCCGACGCCGAGCTGGGCAACCAGTCGAGCCACGACTTCGGCAAGGACGTGATCCCGCGCATGATCGGCGACGTGCGCGTCTACGCGCACCACTTCGTCGACACGGACAAGAGCGTCGAGCCCTACTGGCGCGACGTCGGCACGCTCGACGCCTACTACGAATCGAGCATGGACCTGTGCTCGATCAAGCCCAAGTTCAACCTGTACGACGCCAAGTGGCCGATCTACTCGCTGTGGCACGCCGACCCGCCGGCCAAGACCGTGCTCGACGAGGACGGACGGCGCGCCGAGGTGGTCGACTCGCTCTTGTGCGCCGGCGTGGTGGTCTCGGGCGGCCGGGTCAAGCACTCGATCCTGTCCAACCGCTGCGTGGTCGACGAACGCGCGGTGGTCGAGGACTCGATCCTGCTCGGCGGCGTGCGCGTCGGCCCCGGGGCGCGGGTCAAGCGCGCGATCCTCGACAAGTGGACCGAGGTCCCGCGCGGCGAGTCGATCGGCTACGACCTCGAGGCGGACAAGAAGCGCTTCACGGTCACCGCCGGCGGCATCGTGGTCGTGCCCTCGCGCTTCGCCTTCACCTCGGGCGGCGCGCGGCCGGACGTCAACTTGAACTTCCCGCGGCCGGGAGAGTGATCCGGGGGAGCGCGGCAGGCGCCCTGCATGCTTGTGCGGGGGCGGCGCAGCGGCGCGGCGCCTAGGATCCCCGCTGTCGGGAGGCCGCAGTGGCCCCGGCCCAACGAGGAATCCGATGAAGCAATCTCGACTCAACCTGCTGTTCCCCGCCGCTCTCGCCGTCGCCGTGCTGCCCTGGCTGATCGCCGCCCAGGGCGATACGGCGACGAAGCCGCAGGATCCGACCAAGATCACCGGCAAGACGCTGATCGCCGCCGCCGACATGCGCTGGACGCCGATGCCGGGCCTCGATGGCGCGATGCAGGTGGTGCTGGTCGGCGACCCGGCCAAGAGTGCGCACCGCATCCTCTACAAGTGGCCGGCGGGCACCAAGGCGCCGCTCCACACGCACTCCTTCGGCGACCGCGGCGTGATCATCTCGGGTTCGCTGTCGCTGGCGATCGACGGCGTCTCTCCCAAGGTGCTGCCGCCCGGCTCGTACTTCTCGATGGCGGCCGGCACGAAGCACATCACGGCGGTCGAGGGTGACGCGCCGTGCGTCTTCTACCTCGAGCGCGAAGGGGTCTTCGACGTCAACCCGGTCGAGGCGGGTGGGCCCGCGCCCAAGAAGCAGTGACGGACTGCGGCCCGTAGCGGCCGGCTCGAAACCAGCTGTCCGTCAGCTGTCGCTCCACGTCGCTCCACGTCGCTCCACGTCGGATCGGACCTCCCGTCTCCCGGCCCCGTGCCCGCGCGCACGGGGCCGGCGGACGCGCGCTATCCTGCGCGGCCGATGCGGCTCCTCGCGCATGCAGCGGGTGCTCTGATCGGGAGCGTGGTGCCCCTCGTGCTCAGCGCGACGGCCGCGGCCCAGCGCTTGCCGCTGCGGCGCTTCGATGCCGCCGAGGGCCTGCCGTCCGGGCGCGTCAACACCTTGCTGCAGGACGCGCACGGCTTCCTGTGGGCCGGCACGTGGGAAGGGCTCTCGCGCCACGACGGCGAGCGCTTCGAGAGCTACGGACGCAGCGCGGGCCTGGCCAACCCGCTGGTGACGACGCTGGCGCTCGATCCCGACGGCGGCCTGTGGCTCGGGACCTACGGCGGGCTCGCGCACCTGAGCGACGCGCCGCTCGGCGCGCAGGACCCGCTGTTCGAGTTCGTCGACCTCGGCACCGGGCTGCACGCCGAGCGCATCGGTGCGCTGGCCTTCGACGGCGACGGCGGGATGTGGTGCGGGGCCTTGAGCGGGCTGTTTCACGTCGCGCGCGACCCCGAGGGCCGGCTCGCGGGTCGCCGCGTGCTGCCCGAGGGCGTCGGCTGGCCGGGCCTCTTCACCCGCGACCGCGCCGGAAAACTGTGGTGCGCGACGAACGCGGCCCTCGTGCGCTTGGAGCACGGCGAGGTCGTCGAACGCATCGACGAGCTGCCGGACGGCGCGGGCAGCGTGATCGCCTTCGTCGCGGACGGCCGCGGCGGCCACTTCGTGGTCGCGGACGGGGCCGTGCGCGAAGCCGCGCCCGGCGCGCTCGGCCGGCCGGCCGAGTGGCGCGCGCTGCCCCTGCCGCTCCTGCCCGACGAGCGCGCGCGCAGCGGCCTGGTCGACGCCGCGGGCACGCTGTGGGTCGGCACCACGCGCGGCCTGCTCGCCTGGCGCGACGGTCGCGCCGAGCGCCTGGGCGTCGCCGACGGCCTGCCCGACGACATCGTGCTCGCGCTGTGCGAGGACCGCGACCGCAACCTGTGGATCGGCACCTCGGCGCAGGGGATCCTGCGTCTGTCGACGCGCGCGATCCGCAGCTGGACGGTCGAGAGCGGCCTGCCCTCGGCCAACGTGCTGGCGATCGTGCGCGCGGCCGACGGCACGCTGGTCGCCAGCACCCAGCAAGGCCTCGCGCTGCTCGAGCCCAGCGGCGCGCGCGCGCTGCGCGGCGGTCCGACGCCCTTCGCGCCCGGCATCAGCCTGCACCAGGACCGCCGCGGCGGCTGGTGGGCGATCGAGCGCGGGACGGTCTGGTTCGTGCCCGGTCCGGAGCTCGCGCTCGAGCGCGCCGTGCGGCTCGACCAGCGCCACGGCCTGCCGCAGGGCACGTCCTACGGGACGATCCTGGAAGATGCGCGCGGCGCGATCTGGATCGCGACCCTGCCGCGCTCGATCTCGCACTGGACGCCGGACGGCTCCGACGAGCCGCGCTTCACCAGCATCGAGCTGACCGGCTCCGACGCGCCCGAGCTCGCGCCGCGCGTGATGCTCGAGCTCGCCGACGGCACGCAGCTCCTGGCGCCGTTCCAGGGCTTCTACAAGCGCGAGGGCCGCGAGTTGATCGCGCTCGCGCCGCGCCCGGACGACGCGCAGCACGAGGTGCGCACGCTGCTGCTCGACCGGCGCGGCGACCTGTGGATCGGCACGCGCTTCGAAGGCCTGTTCCGCTGGCCCGCGCCGCTGAGCACGGCGGCGCAGCTCGAGCGCGAGCCGGCGCTGGAAGCGCTCCCGAGCGCGGCGGTGTTCGCGCTGGTCGAGGACCTGCACGGCGGGTTGTGGGTCGGCACCGGCCGCGGGCTCGTGCGCCACGACGCGGACGGCCGGCTGGCGTACTACGGCCTCGAGGAGGGGCTCGCGGGGCCGATCGTGCACGGCTTGCTGGTCGATCCGGCGGGCGACGTGTGGGCGGCGACCTCGGGCGGCGCTTCGCGCATCGATCTCGACGCGCCGGAGCACCTGCCGGCCGCGCCCGACGTGGTGCTGACCGGCGTGCGCGTCGCGGGCGTCGCGCGGCCGATGCCGGCGCGCGGCGCGCGGCAGCTCGACCTGCGCGAGCTGGCTTCGGGCGAGGACAACCTGCTGCTCGAGTTCGCCGCGCCCTGCCACCGGCGCGAGGGCGAGCTGGCGCTCGAGTACCGGCTGGGCGCGGCCGGCCCGTGGAACACGCTGGGCAACCGCCGCTCGCTGGGTTTCGCCGGGTTGGCGCCGGGTGCCTACCGGGTCGAGGTGCGCGCGCGCAACGGCGCCGGGCTCAGCGGCACGCCGGCGGTGCTGAGCTTCGAGCTCGCGCCGCCCTTCTGGCGCACGGGTGCCTTCGCGATCCTGCTGGCGGCCGTGGTGTTGTCCGTCGCCTGGATGATCCACCGCGCGCGCGTCGCGCGGCTGGTCGCGCTGGAGGCGGTGCGGCGCCAGATCGCGGGCGACGTCCACGACGAACTGGGGGCGGGGCTGGCGCAGATCGCAGTGCTGGCCGAGGTGGCGCGGCGCGACGCGACGCCGGCGGCGGCCGGGCGCCTGGCCGAGGCGGCGCGCGTGGCGCGCGCGCTGCGCGAGTCGATGAGCGACATCGTCTGGGCGGTCGACCCGCGCCAGGACAGCCTGGCGAGCTTGATCGAGCGCGTGCGGCACCTGGCGCACAACCTGTTCGAGGCGCAGGGGGCGGAGGTGCGCTTCGAGACGCCCGCGGAGTCGGTGCTGGCCGAACTGGCGCTCGCGCCCGACCGGCGACGGCAGCTGCACCTGGTGCTCAAGGAGGCGCTGACCAACGTGGCGCGCCACGCGCGGGCGAACCTCGTGTGCCTGGCGTTCCGTCTCGACGGGGGCCGGCTGGAGGTCGAGGTCCAGGACGACGGCGCGGGCTTCGATCCGGCGGCGGTGCGCGCCGGCCACGGGCTGGCGGGCATGCGCGCGCGCGTCGCGGGCCTGGGTGGGGTGCTGGAGCTCGAGTCGCGCGCGGCGGCGGGCACGCGCCTGGTGCTGCGCGTTCCGCTGTAGATGCGCGGTACCCGCATGCCGCCCCGCATCGACGGTGGGGGCGCGGCGCACTAGTCTGCGCTGTCAGATGGAAGGCGAGATCATCCGGGTGGCGATCGTCGAGGACCAGGAGGTGCTGCGCGAGGGGCTGGCGCTCTTGCTCGACGGCAGCACGGGCACCTCGTGCTGCGGCCGCTTCGCCTCGATGGAGGAGGCGCTGCCGGTGCTCGAACGCACGCCGCCGGACGTGTTGTTGTGCGACATCGGCCTGCCGGGGATGTCGGGCACCGAGGGCGTGCGGCGGCTCGTCGGGCGCAGTCCGTCGCTGCGCATCCTGATGCTGACCGTGTACGACGACAACGAGCACGTCTTCGAGGCGATCTGCGCCGGGGCCTCGGGCTACCTGCTCAAGGACAGCCCGCCCGAGCGCTTGATCGAGGCCGTGCGCGAGCTGCACGAGGGCGGGGCGCCGATGACGCCGCGCATCGCGCGCAAGGTGGTCGACATGTTCCAGCGCGCCGCGCCGCCGCCGGACGCCGGGCAGCGCTTGACGCCGCGCGAGCTCGAACTGCTGCAGGCGCTGGCCCAGGGCCACAGCTACAAGACCGCCGCGCGCGTGCTGGGCCTGTCGATCGACACCGTGCGCTTCCACGTGCGCAACGTGTACGAGAAGCTGCACGTGCACTCGAAGTCCGAGGCCGTGATCGTGGCGCTCAAACGCGGCCTGGTGCGCTGAGCGTCGCGCTCACTTCGTGCCGACGAGTTCGATCTCGGCGAAGCCGGCCGCGGCCTCGCCCAGGCGTTCGCCGCGGATCGAGAGCACGCGCACCTCGAGCGTGCGCACCAGCGTGCGCGGCGGCAGGGCCAGCGAGCTCTTCAGGCGCACATCGGCCTCGAGCGTCAGCGGGAAGCGCTGCTCGCCGTTGATCCACACCTCGACCTGCTGCGCGCGCGGCTCGGCGGCGTGTTTCGGCGTGGCCTCGGCGTGGCTGAAGAGCACCTCCGCCACCGGCATCGGCTGCGGCAGCGTCAGGCGCCACCAGGGCTGCTTGTCGTCGGCGGCCGAGAGCCAGCCGGTCGCGTAGCTCTTGTCGCAGGCCAGGCGCGCCTCGCCGCCGCGGCTGGAGGCCTCGGCCTTGCCCTCGAGCTTCGCGAGCAGGTTGCGCGCCGGGTCGCGGGCGTAGGCCAGGCGGCGCGTGTCGAAGACCTCGCGCACGGTGAAGGAGACCAGCGGCGTCGTCACCACGCGCGTCTGCGCGCCGCTTCCACCCGCTGCGCCGGGGCCGACGTGCAGGCGCGCGCGCACGCTCCAGCTGCCGGCGCGGTCGAAGACGTGCGCGAGCTCGAGGTCGCGCAGGTCGTCGGCCCGGACGGTGCGGCCCGCGACCGTGCCGAGCAGGCGCTCGCCGGCGCCCGGATCGGCCGAGCAGCTGCCGAAGAACTCCAGGCGCTGCACGACGAGTCCCTCGGGGCCCTCGAGCTCGCGCCGCAGGTCCGGACGCAGGCGCCCGACCCACAGCACGGTCGAGGGCGCGCCGCGCGCGTGGATCGAGAGCTCGTCGGTGGCCGTGCCCGCCTCCCACTGCGCCGGCTTGACGTCGATGCTGGGCGTGCTCGGCTCGATGCGCTTCGCGCGGTCGGTCAGCGGCGCGGCGGTCGAGGGCGTCGTCGCGCGCTCGAGGAACAGCAGCGCCAAGAGCGTGTCGACGAACTCCTCCCGTGACGCGCCCGAGCTCCACGAGCCGTCGTCCTTCTGCTTCTTGACCAGCCAGGCGGCACCGGCCCAATACCAGTCGAGGCCGCCGAGCACGTCGACGCCGAGCAGCGTGCCGGCGCGCTCGACGCCGTAGATCCAGAAGTAGTGGTGGCCGTTCTCACCGGGGTTCTGGAACCAGGTCATGTTGCGATCGAGCCAGTTGAGGCCGAGCCCGACCGCGCCGCGCAGTTTCTGCAGCGAAGCCGGCGCGAGCTTCGAGCCTGCGCCCTCCTGCGCGATCGCCAGCACCGAGAGCCCCGCGGTGGTCATCGAGCCCGTCGGCCTGTCGCCGCCGACCCGGTAGGTGAAGCCCGCGCTGCGCAGCGAGGCCTTGCCCGTCGCGGTGCCGAAGGTCTCCTCCTTGCCGAGGCAGCGCAGCGTGCCCTGGATCAGGTCGGTCCACACGCGGTCCGGCACCGTCGCGCCGGCCTGGCGCGCGGCGCGCAGCGCCAAGGCGGCGTACAGGGTGTTGGAGAGGTCGGCCGGCAGCACGTTGCCCGAGGCCGGGTGCACGGGGTAGTCGAAGAGGTCCTCGCGCTGCCACCGCACCAGCTGGTCGGCCAAGGCCTGGATGCGCTGCTTGTGGCGAGGCTGGTGCGTCGCGACCAGCGCCAGCACGACGCACGAGGCGCTGTAGACCTGCTCGGCCGGCCGCGCGTCGGCGGCGGCGAGCGCCATCTGCACGGCCGCGTCGTCCGGCGCGAGGCCGCTCTTGAGCAGCGTGTAGGCGGTGAAGGCCGGGTGACCCGGGCCGTACTCGGGGTGCGAGTCCCAGCTGCCGTCGATCAGCTGCGTGTCGAGCAGGAACTGCACGCCGCGGTCGATCGCCTGGTCGATCGCCTGCTGCTCGATGCGCGCCCAGGGCGCGATGCGGAAGCGCCAGGCGCCGCCCTCGTTGGCCACCTTGACCAACAGGTGGTTGACGCCGGCGTGCAGGCGCAGCGTCAGCTGGTGGTCCTCCAGGTTGAGCCCGCGCGCCAGGCCCCGGTCGACCAACAGCTCGCCGTTGAGCCACAGGCGCAGCCCGTCGTCGCTGCCGCACTGCGCCGGGAGCTGCACGTCCTGCTCGCACTCGACGCGCCGGTAGAGGTAGGCGACGGCCTTGTCGGCCCAGCCGGTCGACGCGCCGGGCGGCTCGAGCAGCGTGTAGAGGTCGAGCTCGCCGACATCCAGGACGCTGGCGTCGGCCAGCGGGATCGGGCGCCAGCTGCGCGTCACCTCCTTGGACTTGACCGGCAGCGCGAGGTCGAGGCCGAGACCGCCGGGCGCGAGGTCCTTGAGCACGCGCTCGATCGGCTGCGGCGGCTCCATCTGCTCCGCCGGGTAGGGGTGCGCGAAGGGGCCGAGCGCATGCCAGGGCCCGAAGGTCTGGGCCTGCAGCGGTGCCGCGAGGAGGACGATCCACGCGCCGGGGGGGAAGCGCATCGGCGCAGGATAGCGCGCGGACGCGTGCGCGGGTCAGGCCCAGATCAGCCGCGCCTCATCCCCACCTCATCCCCACGTCATCCCTTGGCGGCGGGAGCGAGCTCGTCGAGGTACTTCGGCAGCATCGCGCGCCAGGTGGTCCAGTCGTGCGGGTAGTCCGGGCCCCAGTCGTCGACGCGGTTGGGGATGCCTTTGGCGCCCAGGATGTCGGCCATGCGCCAGTTGTGCTCGGGGCTCTCGGCGCGGCCCTGGCCGTGGGCCATCAGGATGAAGCGCGACTTGAGCTTCTCGAGGTGCTCGCCGGGCGGCAGGCGCGGCATGAAGTGCAGCGGCGAGGCGTGCCACAGCTCGCGCGAGACCTGGCCGTCGGCGAAGAGCCGCTCGATGTCGAAGGTGCCGCTCATGCAGATCGCCTTCGAGAACACGTCGGGGTGGCGGCAGATCGCGGCCAGCGCGTTGAAGGCCCCGATCGAGGCGCCGGCGGCGATGACCTCGGCCCCCGGGTCCTTGCAGTCCGTGCGGATCGCCGGCACGACCTCGCGGTAGACGAATTCGTCGAACTGGTTCTGCATGTAGGCCGCACGCTCGCGCGGCAGCTCGCGGTCGACCCAGCACTGCCCGGCGACGCTGTCGACCGAATAGACCTTGATGCGCTGCTGCTCGAGCAGCGGGGCCAGCACCTTGAGCATCAGGAAGCGCTCGCACTCCTCCGCGTCGCCGGCGGCGGTGGGGAAGATCAGCACCGGCGTGCCGACGTGGCCCCAGCGCACGACCGTGACCTCGCGGCCGACGCGGTCCGAGTGCCACTTGGTGTTGAGCTTGCTCATGGGGCGGCGGACCTCACTTCTTGCCGGGCTTCTTGGCGCCCTTGCCGGACTTGGCGCCGCCCCCCGCGGCACCCGCGGGGCCGGTGGTGCCGGCCGCGCCGGCGGGGATGAGCGTGTGCTGCTGCACGGCCGGTCCCTTCTTCCCCGCGCGCTCCGCGGCGTCGCGGACGCGCCAGAGCTGGATCTGGTCGAAGAAGTGCTGCGTGAACGTGTCCCACTCGTGCTTGGGGAACAAGAGCTGGACCTTCTTGGCGATCGCGTCGCGGGCGCGCTGGCTGCCGAAGTAGTCCCAGGCCACCTCGTCGAGCTGCGCCAGGTGCTTCTGGCACCACTCCTCGAAGCGCTCGGCCTCCAGGCGTTCGCGCGCGATCTTGGCGTAGCGCGTGACCTGCGTGCGCAGGTCGAGGCGCTCGTCGCGCGCGGCGAAGAAGGGCTCCCAGTCCAGGCTGGCGCGCATCTTCTTCTTGGTCGCGGCGCAGTACAGCGACCAGCGGATGTAGGCCTTGACCAGCCAGGGGAAATGCTGGTGCAGGCTGGTGACCTGCGAGTCGGGACAGGGGTTGGCGTAGTCGATCGGGTACCAGACGTGGTCCTTGAGCAGCGCCTCGCAGCTGTTGAAGTCCCAGCCGAAGAAGGTGTTGATCGTCAGCGTGATGTCCTCGAGCAGCGCGCGGTCGGCCGCGTCCATGAAGTCGCGCTCGGTCGTGTAGCGCTGGTGCAGCGGCTGGCTCGGGTCGTACTTGATCACCGTGGTCTGCGGGCCGAGCGCGATGCAGCGCACGAACAGGTCGAAGGGCAGCACACCCTTCTGCAGGTGCATCAGCGCCTTGCCGCTTTTCTCGTAGGCGGCGCGCAGCTCCTGCTCGTCGTCGACCTTCGACACGCCGACCCAGCCGCCGCCGTCGTAGGGCTTCATGAACAGCGGGTAGCCGACCTGCTTGCCGACGGCGCCGAGGTCGAACAGGTTGGCGTAACGCTGGAGCGTGGTCTGGAGGTCGGCCTTGTCGTCGTAGGCCTTGGGCGGGATCAGCCAGGTGCCGGGGATCGGCAGGCCCAGGCGCATCATCGCCGCGTAGGTGGTGCTCTTCTCGCAGGACTGCACCGACCAGGGGTTGTTCCAGACGTAGAGGCCGTCCATCAGGACCGACTTCTTGATCCACTCGCGCGTCAGCGGATACCAGTGCGTCAGCCGGTCGACGACCACGTCGTACGCGCACTTCTGCTGCAGGTCGAAGGGCTCGATGCGCACGCGCTCGACCTCGAAGCGCAGGGTGTCCTGGCCGTGCGGCAGCGCGAGGTCGAGGTCCTTGACGATGTCCTCGTAGCACAGGGGCCAGCAGGTGTCGGCGCCGAGGGACAGACCGATCTTGCGGGTGAGCGTGGTCACGCGGGAATCCTTCGAGGGGCGAGGGGGGCACTCGGGCGCGCTCGACGGCCCGGAAACGCCGCAGTCTAGCGTCGTTGCTGCGGGTTTGCACCGGGCGCGCGGCGGCCCGTGAAGGGCTAGGCTGGCGGGCCATGAGCGAGCGCGACGAGTACATCCTGGGCACGCACCGCGAGGAGCTGGAGCGCTTGCGGCAGCAGCACGCGGTCTGGACCGCGGCGCAGCTCGAGCTCCTGGAGCGCGCGGGGTTGCGCGCGGGCCAGCGCGTGCTCGACCTCGGCTGCGGGCCGGGCTTCACGACCTTCGAGCTGGCGCGGCGCGTCGGTCCGAGCGGGAGCGTGGTCGCGAACGACCTGTCGGAGCGCTACCTCGAGTTCCTGCGCGCGGAGTGCGCGCACCTGGGCTTGCGTGCGGTCGAGACGCGGCTGGGCCCGGTCGAGCAGCTCGACCTGCCCGACGCGAGCCTCGACGCGGCCTACGCGCGCTGGCTCCTGTGCTGGCTGCCCGAGCCGCTGACCGCGCTGCAGCGCGTGCGCCGCGCGCTGAAGCCCGGCGGTGTGCTCCTGGTGCAGGACTACATCGACTGGGGCGCGATGCGCGTGCACCCGGCCTCGCCCGCCTGCCTGCGCATGGTCGAGGCGGGCCTGGCGGGCTGGAAGGAGTCGGGCGTCGAGATCGACTTCTGCGCGCGCGTACCGGACCTCGCGCCGCGCGCCGGCTTCGCGCTCGAACATTTCGCGCCGCGCGCGCGCCTCGGCGCCGTCGGCTCGCCCGAGTGGCGCTGGGTGGGGGAGTTCTACCGCATCTACTACCCGAAGCTGGTCGAGCGCGGCCTGTTGAGCGCCGCCGAGTTCGAAGCCTGGCGCCTCGACTGGGAACGCCGCGAACGCGAGCGCGCGAGCTGGATCCTGACGCCGACGATGGCCGACGCGATCCTGCGCGCGGTGTGAGGCGCGCCTGCTGCGCGAGCAGCGCGCGAGCTGCGCGGCGAGCGCTGCTCCTGCCCCGGGCTCCCGCCAGCCGACATAGCTTCGCCCCATGGCCGCAACCCTGACCGTGCTCTCCGTCGCCGCGTCGAGCGCCGGCGTCGTGCTCGGCGCCCTCCCGCTGCTCGCGCTGCCGCGCAAGGCACCGCTCTCGACCGGCCGCACGCTGCTGGCCGCCGTCGTCGCGCTGCTGGCGCTGGCCGCGGCCCTGACGGTCACGATGCTCGACCAGCGCTTCTTCCTGGCGATCAACGTCCTCTACTGCGCCGTCGCCCTCTCGCTCCCGCTGCTCGGCCTGTTCGTGCTGCTCTCGACGCGCTGGCGCACCGTCTCGCGCGGTTCGCTTGTCCTCGCCGGTCTGACGCTGTTCCCGCTGCCGCTGTTCGCCTGGGCCACCTTCGTCGAGCCCTACCGCCTCGAGGTGGTGCACACGACCGTCCCGATCGCCGCGGAGCGCGCGCCCGAGCGCCCGCTGACGATCGCCGTGCTCGCCGACATCCAGTGCGTCGAGATCACCGACCACGAGCGCTCGGCCGTGAACGCGGCGATGGAGGCGCGCCCCGACCTGATCCTGCTGCCCGGCGACTTCGTGCAGGTCGGCCGCCACCGCCTGGGCGAGATCGGCCCGAGCTTCCGCGCCCTGATCGCCGAACTCCAAGCCCCGCTCGGCGTCTACTGCGTCCAAGGCGACTGCGAATCCGTCGAGGACCTGCGCACGCTCTTCGCCGGCACCCACGTGCGCTTCCTCGACGACGAGGTCGTGCACCTCGAGCACGCCGGCCGCCGCATCGCGCTCGGCGGCGTCCGGCTGTGGAGCGAGACCCCGCGCGCCCGCCGCGTGCTCGCATCGATGGAGGAGGAGCACGCCGACACCCCCGAGCTGCGCCTCGTCGTCGCCCACCGCCCCGACGTCGTCCTCCAACTCCCGATCCCGACGCGCGTCGACCTCCTGATCGCCGGCCACACCCACGGCGGCCAGGTCCAACTCCCCTTCGTCGGCCCACCCCTGGTGCTCTCGCGCATCCCGCGCAGCATCGGCGCCGGCGGCCTGCACGAAGTCGACGGCCGCCGCCTCTACGTCAGCCGCGGCATCGGCTGGGAACACGGCCACGCCCCGCGCGTGCGCCTCGGCTGTCGGCCGGAAGTCAGCATCCTGACGCTCGTCGGCGCTCGCGATTGAGCGCGCTCGCGCCGCCGCTCACTCGTACACGTGCCACAACGGCCCCGGGAACAGGAACGACAGGCCTTCGCGCAGGCGGTCGCGCCAGTTCTCCCAGTTGTGGCCGTCGGGGGATTCGCTGAACAGCACCTGGCCGCAGGTCTTCTGCAGCAGCGGCACCATCGAGCGGTTGTAGTAGATCATCGACTCGAACTGGCCGCAGCTGACGTAGAGCTTCTCGCCGGGGCGGCCGGGTGCTCTGCGGAACTCGTTGACCCAGCGCACGACCGGGTCGAAGACCGGGCCGCGCTCGTGGTGGCCGATGTCGGTGAAGACGAACGAGCCGGACTGCAGCAGCAGGTTGTCGAAGACCTTGGGGTGGCGCCAGGCGGTCGAGAGCGAGGTCACGGCGCCGAAGCTGGCGCCCATCAGGCCGCGCGCGGTCGACTTCGGCACCAGCGGGTACTCGCGCTCGAGCAGCGGCACGAGGTCGTTGACCAGGAACTGCGCCTGGCGCTCGTCGGCGGCGTACTCGCGCAGGCGGTCGGGCGACTGCGTCAGCGCCACGATCAGCGGCGGGATCTCCAGGCGGTGGATGAGGTTGTCGAGCACCGCCTTGAAGCTCGCGAAGCGCAGGTAGTCCTCGCCGTCGTGCGCCACCAAGAGCGGATAGCGCCGCGTGCGGCGGAAGCGCGCCGGCAGGTACACCTGGATGCGCCGGTTCTCGCGGAAGGCGGTGCTCGGGATCCAGTGCTCGACCAGCTCGCCCTGGCGCGCCTCGGGGTCCTCCTGCGTCCATTCCGGCACCGCGTAGCCCGCGCCGTAGACCGCGGAGTTCGCGCCGTACGGATCGCGCGCCAGGTGCTTGTTGAGCGGGTCCTGGATCAGGCGCTTCAGCCCGCGCGCCTCGACCTCGAGCTTGTACTCCATGCGCGACCCCTCGGGCAGGTCGATGGTCAGCACCCACAGATCGGTGCCCCAGATGCGCGTCAGCGGCTGCGCCGTCTGCAAGCCGTAGATCCAGTGCTGCAGCCGCACCGCGTCGACGTCGCCGCGGAAGACGAAGGTCACGTTGCGCCCCTCGACGATCGGGAACTCGCGCCCCGCCAGGAAGCGCTCGACCTCCCAGGGACTGCGCCGTGCCGTGTCCTCGAGCTCCTGGATCAGCGGCGTCATGCGACGTCGACCTCGTTCAGCGTGCCGTTCTCGCACAGGCGCACCGTGCGCAGGTCGCCGCGCCAGCGCCGGCCCGACCAGTCCAGCCGCGTGCGCGGATCGAGCGCCACGCACACCGCCGGCCGGAAGCGGCGCGCCATCAGTTGGATGCGCAGCGGGTCGTCGAGCTTCAGGCGCTTCGACGCGTGCGGCAGCGGGATCACGCCGCGGTGCATGCCGATGCCGAGGTCGAAGACCTCCGCGTTGCCCGGCCCCTGCGGCGGGCTGTCGTGGAACAGCACCACGCGCTCGCCCAGCACCATGGATCCGGCCGACCAGGCGATCACCGGCAGCTCGGGCATCAGGTGGAACAGCCCGAAGAGCCGCAGGCAGTCGAGCAGCTTGGCCACGTGCCCGCCCGCGACGCACAGGCACTCGACCTCGTGCATCAACAACCCGAGCTCGCGCCGGTGGCGCGCCACCGCGTCGCGCTCGTGCAGGCGGTAGCGCTCGCCGAAGGCCAGGTGCACCTCGCGGATGCGCTCGAGATGGAAGCTGTCCAGCCGCCGCAGCGCGTCGATGGCCGACTCGGTCTCGGCGCGCACGTACTCGTGCTCCGGCTCGGCCTGCTCGCGGCGCACGAGCTCGCGCGCGCACTCCATCGCGTGCGACAGGCGCAGCTGGTAGATCTCGTGGATCGAGCGCAGCGTGTCGTTGCGCTCGCGCGTGGCCCGGAACAACTCGGGATCGCGCTGCGCCACGTCCTGCGAGCGCTCCCAGAGCTTGAGGTTGAGCGTGCGCCCGCCCAGGTGCTCCGAGAGCTCCTGGTCCTCGTGCTCGCGCTCCTCCCAGCCGGCGGTCACGGCCGCGATCCGCCCGCGCACGCCGAGCGAGTCGACGGCCAGGTTCAAGGTGGGCTGCAGCCGCTGCGGCCCGAGCAGGACGACCTTGGCGCGCAGCATGTCAGCCCGCGACCACCGTCAGGTTGGTGGCCACGTAGTCGGCCAGCTCGATCAGCTGCCCGAGCTCGGGATGGCGCACGACGATCCAGCCGTCGCCCTGCACCACCTGGCGCCAGTCCTTCTTCGGCGCGCCCAGCGGCGTCAGCTCGATGTGCGCGATGTGCGGGCCGACCTTGGCCAGCACGCGGTCGAGGCCGTCGTGGCGCACCACGCGCTGCCCCTGGCCCTGCGCGCGCTTGAACACCAGGTCGACGTTGTACTTCTTGCGCAGGTCCTGCGAGATGCGCCCGCGCGTCACGGCCTCGGCCCAGCCGACGAACAGGTCGGCGTCGGTGGTGTAGTTCATGCCGTGCACCATCTGGCCGCCGGGTGCGCGCCCGCCGATCTCGCCGAACACCGCCTCGCCCTTGGGGGTGCGGAACCACTCCATGTGCGTGAAGCCGTCGCGGAAGCCCAGCGCGCGGATCACCTCGCGACCCAGCTTGCGCCCGACCTGCAGCTCGGGTGCCTCGATGTCGCGCAGGCACACGGTCTGCGGGCTGACCCACTCGTTGAGCCGCGCGATCAGCGGCTTGGGCCGGTACCAGCCGACGTTCTCGAACAGGATCTCGCCGTTGGCGCAGACGGTGTCGAAGGTGTGCTCCTCGCCCTCGATGAACTCCTCGACCGAGACCTCCTCGACGTGCTTCATCACGCCCAGCGCGCGCTCGAGGTCGGCCGGCTCGCGCAGCTCGTAGGTGTCGGCCGAACCCGCGCCGGCGATGGGCTTGATGATCAGCGGGTAGCCGAAGCGCTCGGCGATGGCGCGCACCTCGGCGGAGGTCGAAGCGCGCGCGTGTTTCGGCGTGCGCAGCCCGGCAGCCTCGACCACGCTCTTCATCGCCACCTTGTCGCGCAGCGGGATCGACTGCGCGGCGGTCAGGCCCGGCACGCCCAGCGCCTCGCGCAGCTTGCCGACCAGCACCACGCCCGGCTCCCACAGGCACTCGACGCGGTCGACCTGCTTGCCACGCAGCCAGCCGTGCACTTCCTTGACCGTGTTGTCCTCGTCCCACAGGTTCTTGACCTGCAAGTAGGCCGTCAGCGCCTTGCGCACGTCGGGCTCGAGCGCCTGCTGCGGCTGGTCGCCGACGCCGTAGACCCGCGCGCCGACCTGGGCCAGGGCCTTGGTGAAGTACGGGATCTGGTGGGGGAATCCGGGTGAGAGCAGCAGTACGTTCATCGGGGGGTGTTGCGGCGGCCGGCGGGCCGGTCCTGACCGGGCATGGTAGCGCAGGAGCGTCCGGCGCGGATCAGGCGAGTTCGACGCGCACGGTCTCGATCAGGCGCTGCAGCGCCTCCTCGACCACGCGCGTCTCGGGGTGGCGCACGATCACGTAGCCCTCGCCCTCGTAGGTGCCGGTCGGGGGCTGGCCCGCGCGCGGCAGCTTGGCCTCGACCACCAGGTCGCCGAGCTCGCGGCTGAGCGCTTCGAGCCCGCGGATCCCGGCGATGCGCGCGCCGCGGCCCTGGGCGCGCACGTAGGCGGCGCCGCTGGCGTAGCGCCGCTCGGGCGGCGTGAACTCGTCGAAGATCACCAGCCGGCACCACAGCCGGTAGAAGTCGCAGTCGTGCGTGTAGCCGAGCAGCGTGGTGAACTGCGCGCCCGGCGGGCGCGCGCCGACCTCGGAGATCGCGATCGTGCCGTCGGGACGGCGGAACCACTCCATGTGCGTCAAGCCGTCGGTCAGGCCCAGCACGTCGAGCGCGCGCGGGCCGACCTCGAAGATCGGGCCGAACTTGGGTTCGTCGATGCGCCGCGGCTGGATCACGCACCATTGGATCCACGGCTCGCGCAGCACCTCGAGCGGCGTCGGCGAGTACTTCGAGATCGAGTGGAACAGGTGGCGGCCGTGCAGCGTGACCGTGTCGAAGCTGTACTCCTCGCCCTGGATGAACTCCTCGAACAGCACCGCCGCCCCGGCGCGCGGCGGCAGGGAGCGCAGCGCCGACTCGAGCTCGTTCCGGTCGTTGACGCGCACCGTGTTCTTGGCGCCCATGCCGGCCGGCGGCTTGACCACCAGCGGGTAGCCGACGCGCTCGGCGAAGGCGCGCGCCGCGTCGGGCGCCTCGGCCAGCTGGTGGCGCGCGCAGGGCAGGCCGTGCTTGCGCAGCAGGGTCTTCATGCGCGCCTTGTCGCGGAAGTTGTGCGCGACCTCGACGCTGACGCCCGGCAGGCCGAGCACGGCGCGCGCCTCGGCCAGCGGCACCTGCAGCGGCTCGAGGATGCCGATCAGCCGGTCGAGCCGCCCGCCCCACGCGCTCGAGAGCGCCCGCGCGCCGGCGACCAGCTGCTCGGACTGCATCGCGTCCTGCACGCGCTCGTGGCCGTCGAGCAGCGCGCGCAGGTCGGCCGGGAAGCGCTCGAGCGGCTCCTGCGTGACCACGCCCAGGCGCACGCCGGGGATCGAAGCCGCCGCGCGCACGAAGCGCAGCGAGGCGTCCATCGCGAAGGGGACGGCGAAGACGACGTTCGGCATCGGCGGCCGGGAAGGATAGCAGCGGCCCGCGCCGACCGCAGCTTCCCGCGCGCCCGGCGGGCCGGAACGCACGCGGCCAGCGCCCTGGAGGGAGCGCTGGCCGCGCGGAGCCGCGTGGATCGGCCTGGATCCGCCTGGATCCGGGGCCGCGGGCCCGCTCAGTCGCGGAACTGCACGCGCGAGTTGATGATCTCGCCGATGCACTGACCCTGGTTGTAGCCGTCGATGTTGTCGAACAGCCAGTGGATGCCGCCGTACAGGCGCGAGATCGCCGCCTCGTTGGCCGCTTGCGCGAAGCTGCCGAAGGAGCGGTCGGAGGCGGCCAGCGCGGGGTTGAGGTCGCTGTGCGTCGTGTCGGTGAAGGCCAGCGACCCGAACTGGCCCGTCAGCACGGTCGAGGCGGCCCCCGACTGCGTCGAGTGGCCCGAGGTGTAGGTCGGGAAGTTCGGCGTGGTCAGCAGCGGATCCCAGCCGGCGTCGATGTTGTCGCGGATGTAGGTGACCGGACGCAGCAGGTAGGTGTCGAACTTGGCGTCCCAGCAGGCGATGAAGGCGTCGTGGATCGCGATGCCGACGCGCGCGTAGGCCTCGGCCACGACGTCGAGCTTCAAGCCCTCGGCCGCGGCCACCACGCGCACGATCGAGATCCAGTGTCCGCCGGGCGTGCCGGTCGCCGTCGCGCCGTCGGCCCAGTAGTTGGCGATGTCGGTCTGGTCGGCGGTCAGGTTCGCGCCGGCGTCGCCGGTCGTGTTGTAGACCACCAGCGCGTGGCTGTAGATCGCCGAGGTCGTGGCCGTGTCGTAGGCGGGGTGACCGAAGGCCGCGCACTCGTCCGCGGCCGTCAGCGCGAAGGTGCGCAGCGTGCCCCAGCACGGTTGCAGGCCGAGACCGGTGCCCGTCCAGGCACCGTTCGGAACCGTGATCGGCGGCACGAAGGCGCCGTTGCAGGCCGCCAGCCCGGCGACGCCGTCCGTGGCGGCGAAGGCCAGGATCGCATTGCCGACGTCCTCGCCGTACTGCACCGAGCGGTCGATCACGACCTGCGTCAGGCCGACCTCGACGTCCGCGGCGATCTGCGCCTCGAGCGCGTCGAAGTTGACCTGGCCGGCCGGCAGGAGGCCGGTGCAGACCACGGACAGCGCGCGGTTGGCGACCGACGGCCAATCGTGGACCGCGTTGGTCGGCGCCGGAATCGTGCCGGCCGGGAAGGCCTCGAGCTGGCCCTGCAGGGTGTTGTGGTCGGGCATGCCGGTGACGATGCCCTCGTACAGCGCCAGCGCGGCGTAGCCGTACATGCGCGAGGCCTGGGGCGGCGCCGTGCCGGAGGCCTTGACCTCCAGGTACAGGCGGTCGAACCACTGGGTCGCGACGTCCGGGTCGAAGGTCTCGACCTTGGGGGAGCTCGCCACGCCGCCGCCTCCTCCGCCGCCGCCGGAACACGAGGCGAGTGCGCCGCCGAGCGCGGCCGTGATCAATGAGCCCAGGACGATGCGGGTATGGAGCATGGGGGAGGTCCTCAGAGCCGAAGCAGTAAAAGGAGGGGACGAATCGGCACCCCGCGCTGAGAGCCGGGCCGCCAGCGATCGATCTGCCGCAGGCTATCGGTGCCCGTCCGAGTTGAGATGAGCGCGCAGCCTGCCCCAACGTCGTATTCCCATATTCCGTACGACTCCGAGCCGCAGGGAGTATGCGAAGCCGGCGCCTGCTAGCCTGCCCCCCGTCTGGCGGCCGATGGCCGTCCCCTAGACTGCCCCCCGCCACCGGCACCCCCGACGAGGTCCGCGCGACCGCGCTGGTGCCCAGCCTCCCCACCTTGGCGCGTCGCGAGGCGCGCGTCCTCCCCAATCATGAAGACAGCCCTATTCTCAGCGTCGCTGCTGGCGCTCGTCGCTCCCACCGTCGCCGCCAGCGGCTCCGATCGCTTCCTCGAACTCGACGCCGAGCTCGCACGCCTGGCCCAGGCCGGCACGCAAGGTGATCAGGATCCGCGCGTCGGTGCCTTGTTGCGCGTGGCCTTCGACGACGCCGACTCCGAGCTCTCCGGCACCCCGGACGACATCAGCGGCTTCCGCATGTACGACGCGCAGCTGTGGTTCAGCTCGTACGTCGGCGACTTCGAGGTCTTCGTCAAGGCCGACGCCGGCGAGACCAGCGCCTTCCCGCCGATCACCGGCGACGGCGTCGGACCGCTGACGCTGCGCGACGCGTGGGTGCGCACCCCGATCGCGGAGAACGTCCAGCTCTACTGGGGTCAGTACAAGTGCCCGCTGGTGCTCAGCGGCAACGTCGGCGACGGCCGGCTGGTGATGATCGACCGCACGCGCATCGGCCAGCTGTTCTCGGCGCCCGGCGCCTACCAGCCCGGTGCCGCGGTGATGGCCGACTTCGGGCCGATCCACCTCAAGTTCGCGCTGCAGAACGGCGCCGACAGCGCCGCCGACGGCTGGGGCATCGTGGCGCGCGGCGAGTTCCAGTTCGGCGACGGCGCCAAGACGCACGAGGGCGCCTTCGGCTCGCCGGAGGGCTTCAACGCCACGGTCGGCCTGGGCTACTTCACCGACGACAGCCAGATCGCCGGCGAGGACTTCGGTTCGGCCCTGGCGCTCGACGGCTACGCGACGATCAACGCGCTCAGCTTCCACGCCGAGATCCTCGACGCCGACGAGGAGCTCGCCAGCCGCGCGCTGGGCAACGTGACCGACGACGCGACGCCCTACTCGGCGACGGTCGGCTTCCTGTTCGCCGAGCAGTACGAGGCGGTCGTGCGCTTCCAGGACCTCGACAACGAAGTCGACGCCACGATCGTCGGCGCGGGCCTCAACCGCTACGTCAACGGCCACGCGGCCAAGTGGCAGATCAACGTCTCGCGCTACGAGGACGACGTCGACGAAGGCACGATCCTCCAGGTCGGCCTGAGCGTCGGCCTCGACTCGCCGCACTGAGGCCAGGCCGCGCCGCCGCGCCCCGCGCGCTGGCGGCGTGCGCTGGAGCGGCCTATCCTCGGCCGGGAATGCACTCCCGACCGCGAGATGGGGCCGCATCGAAGGCCGGCCGAGTGGGGAAGGGGTCCCTGCTCGGCCTGGCTCTGTTCCTGGCCCTGGCCGTCGGGCTGGTGGCCTGGAGCCCGTGGAGCGCGCCGCCCACCGCAGCGCCGGCCGAGCCCGCGCCGCGCGTCGATCCGGCACCGCTCGCGCCCCGCTCCGCCGCCGAGTTGGCGCGACCGCAAGAACGCCGCGTCGCCGAAGCGCCGACCGAGCCGGCCGCGTCCCCGGGACCGGTGCTCGCCGTGCGCGTGCTGGCACCCGGCGGCGGCGAGTGGAACGGCCCCTTCGAGCTGGTGATCGCGCGCGAGGTGCCGCCCGGCCAACCGCGCCGCACGCCCGAGCGCGTGGTCGAGGGCCAGGCCGGCGCGCTGCGCCTGACCGACCTCGCCCGCGGGCTCTACCTTGTTTACGCGCGCGCACCCGGCCGGCGCAGCGCGGCCCGGCACTGCGACCTGCTCGCGCGCGCCGAGCTGGCGGTCGAGTTCGAGCTGACCTACGCCGGCAGCGTCCAGGGTCGGCTGGTCGACGCTCGCGCGCGACCGCTGAGCGGCGTCGCGGTGCGCGTCGGGAATCCGCCGGGGCAACCGTTCGTCGAGGTGCGCTGCGACGAGCAGGGCCGCTTCGTGTGCAGTGAACTGGTGCCCGGGAGCTTCGCGCTGTTCGCCGGACCGGTCAACGATCCGATCTTGCGCCAGGACGCGATCGAACACCGCGGCACGCAGACGGACCTCGGCACGCTGGTGATCGAGGGGCTGGGCGACCTGCAGGTCACGGTGCTCGACGGGAACGGCCTGCCGGTCGAGGGCGCGCGCGTGTGGGACGGCGACACCCTCGGTCACGTCGACCAGCGCACGGACGTGCACGGGCGCGCGCTGGCGCGCTTCGTGCCCGCGCGTCAGGTGCGTGTCTTCGCGCAGCACGCCGAGCTCGGGCTGGTCAACGCCCCGGTGCTGGTGGTCGCGGACGGGGAGACGGCGCTGGAATTGAAGTTCAAGCCGCGCTGACGCGACGAAGTGGCAGCCGGCGCGGGCCCGCGCCATGATGTGCGTCCGCACGAGCGGACGGCATGCCCCCCCTCAAGATCTGCCTCGTCTCGGCCGAGGTCGCCCCGTTCGCCAAGACGGGCGGTCTGGCCGACGTCACCGCCGCGCTCGGCCGCCATCTCGGCAAGCTCAAGCACGACGTGCGCGTCGTGATGCCGCTCTACAAGCGCGTCAAGGACGGCGCCTGGAAGCTCGAACCCGTGGCGGGCCTGCAGGACCTCCCGATCCAGCTCGGGGCGCGGCGCGTGTGGTTCTCCTTCTCGACCGCCGAGCTGCCCGACTCGAAGACGCGCGTGTGGTTCGTGCGCTGTCCGGAGTTGTACGAGCGCGAGGGCATCTACACGCAGGACGCGGACGAGCACCTGCGCTTCGTGCTGCTCAACCGCGCGGCGATCATGCTGTGCCAGTGGTCGCGCTGGGCGCCGGACGTGTTCCACGTCAACGACTGGCACGCCGCGCTGATCCCGCTCTACCTGCGCACGGTCTACGCCTGGGACAAGCTGTTCCAGGGCACGCGCACGGTGCTGACGATCCACAACATCGGCTACCAGGGCACGGTGGCGGCGGACAAGCTGGCCGACCTTGAGCTGTCGAACGAAGCGCGGATGCTGCACCAGGAGGACCTGTACGCCGGGCGCATCAACTTCCTGAAGACCGGGCTCCTGTACGCCGACGCGTTGACGACGGTCAGCGAGACGTACGCGCGCGAGATCCAGACGCCGGAGTTCGGCATGGGGCTCGAGGGGCTGCTGCAGGCGCGTCGCAAGCAGCTCGTCGGCATCGTCAACGGCGTCGACTACGACATCTGGGATCCGCGCCACGACGCGCTGATCGCGGCGCGCTATTCGCCCGAGAAGATGCAGGGCAAGGCGCAGTGCAAGGCGGAGCTGCTGAAGCGCCTGGAGATCCCGGCCGCGCCGGAGGTGCCGGTCTTCGGCATCGTGTCGCGCCTCACCGTGCAAAAGGGCTTCGAGCTGGCGGCCGAGGCGCTGCCGGTGGTGCTGCGGCGCGAGGACGTGCGCCTGGTGGTGCTCGGCAGCGGCGAGGAGAAGTACGAGCGCTTCTTCAAGTCGCTGCAGGCCTCGTTCCCCGGCAAGGTCGCTTACACCACCGGCTACGACGAGAAGCAGTCGCACTCGATCGAGGCCGGCGCGGACATGTTCCTGATGCCCTCGCGCTACGAGCCCTGCGGCCTGAACCAGATGTACTCGCTGCGCTACGGCACCGTGCCGATCGTGCGCCGCACCGGCGGGCTGGCCGACACGGTGCGCGAGTGGGACGGCCGCAAGGGCGAGGGCACGGGCTTCGTCTTCGACGAGTTCAAGGCCGACGCGCTGCTGAACGCCCTCGCCCGCGCGCTGGCGACCTGGCGCGATCCCAAGGCCTGGCGCAAGCTCGTGGCCAACGGGATGGCGCAGGACTTCTCGTGGGAGAAGCAGGTGCGTCCCTACGTCGCGCTGTACACGCAGCTGACCGGCCGTTGAACGGATCGGACACCGATCGAGGAGGGAGGCGCGGGATCATGCAAAGCACGCACGCGGCGACGAGCCTGGGGGTCGTGCTCGCGATTGCAGCGTCGCTCGGTTGTGAACGGGCCGGATCCGGCGGTGGGCCTGCGGCGGGGACGGCGTTCAGTTCCAGCGCTGCCAACCCCACGAAGTTCTTTCACGCCGAGACCGGACTGACCTTCGTCCGCGTGGAGGCCGGAGAGCTCAGCGTCGAAGTCTCGCGCCCAGGGAGCAGACCTCCTCCCGCAGATGCACCCGTACATCAGTTGAGGGTCGACCGCCCGTTTCTGATCTCCACGACCGAAGTCACCGTTGGCCAATGGCGGGAGTTCGTGGACTCAACTGGGTATGTCACGACAGCGGAGCTGACGCACGCGGGCAAGGTCATTGGTCCGGAGTGCCGCATCTTGGACGCCCCCAATGCCAATTGGCGCCAACCCTTCGTCGCGAGCGGCACGAAGCAGACCTCGAGCGAACCCGTCGTGCAGGTTTCGTACGCGGACGCGCGAACATTCTGTCGCCACAACGGGTTCCGGCTCCCGACAGAGGCCGAATGGGAGTGGGCGGCACGTGCGGGATGCACGTCCGCGTACTGGTGGGGGATCTTGCCGCGCGATGGCGAGGGCCGCGGGAACTTCAATGACGCGCCTTGGGATCGAGTCTGTGGCGGGTGGGAGGGCTTTCCGTTCGACGACGGCTTCGAGCGCACCTCCCCAGTGGGTCACTTCGCGCCGAATCCGTGGGGGCTTCACGACATCCTCGGGAACGTCTGGGAGTGGTGCCAGCCGAGCGAGTCGTCGCGGAGCCTGTTCTTCGCTGACCAGCCCGAGGGCAGTTGGGGGGTAGGCCGTGGTGGAGCCTGGCTGAGCGGGCCGGACTTCGCGCGTATCACGAGGTCGGCGCCAGAGCCGGCTGGATTCTGCAGCGACACCTTCGGCTTCCGAGTTGTCACGGACGTTCCGTAGGGGGCTCGGGCGCGCCTCCCGGCTGCATTCTCGCCCTGACTGGCACCCGATCGACGATTGGCGGTAACTTCCTGGCCCATGCACGTCCTCTTCGTCGAGCCCAACTTCCCCAAGAACCAGCGCGAGTTCGTGCGCGCCCTGAAGCACGTCGGCGCGCAGGTGACCGCCTTGGGCGAGGCGCCCGTGACGGCGCTCGACGCCGAGATGAAGGGCTGGCTGCACGGCTACGAGCAGGTGCGCTCGGTGGTCGACGCGGGCGCCCTGCACGAAGCGGTCAAGCGCGTCCAGGCGCGCCAGTGGGTCGATCGCCTGGAGACCACCGTCGAAGCGCACATCGAGGCCGCCGCCAAGGTGCGCGAAGCCTGCACGATCCCCGGGACGAGCGTGCGCACCGCGTTCCTGTGCCGCGACAAGCCGGCGATGAAGGAAGTGCTGCGCGCGGCCGGGGTCCCCTGCGCGCAGTCGATCGGCACCAGCGACGCCGCGGCCGTGCGCGCCTTCGCCAAGCAGGTCGGGTACCCGCTGATCGTCAAGCCGCGCGACGGCGCCGGGGCCTCGGGCACCAGCCGCGTCGGCAACGACGCCGAGCTCGAGCAGGCGATCCAGAGCAGCAAGCTCGACCGCGGCGCCGAGGTGGCGGTCGAGGAGTTCATCGAGGGCCACGAGGGCTTCTACGACACGCTGGCGATCGAGGGCCGCGTGGTGCACGACTTCATCTGCCACTACTACCCGAACGTCCTGGAGGCGATGCGCACGCGCTGGATCTCGCCGCAGATCGCCTGCACGAACCGCATGGACGCGCCCGACTACCGCGAGGTCAAGGAGCTCGGCCAGAAGGTGATCCAGGCGCTCGGCATCGGGACCTCGGCCACGCACATGGAGTGGTTCTTCGGGCCCAAGGGGCTGAAGTTCAGCGAGATCGGGTGCCGTCCTCCAGGAGTGCGCGTGTGGGACCTCTACGGCGCGGGCAACGACTTCGACCTGTACGTCGAGTGGGCCAAGGCGATCGTGCACGGGCGGACCGATTCGAAGCCTTCGCGCTCGCACGCCACGGGCATGATCGCGCTGCGGCCGGAGTGCGACGGGCGGATCACGGGCTACGACGGCTTCGACAAGGTGCAGCAGGCCTACGGGCGCTGGATCGTCGACTACTACCTGCCGCCCCCCGGCTCGGGCACGCAGTCGGTCGGCGGGGGGTACATGGCCAACGCCTGGATCCGCATGAAACACCCGGACTACGACGAGCTGCGGCGCATGATGACCTCCGTCGGCGAGACGGTGCGGGTGCGGGCGCGGGGGTAGGGGCGGGCATTCCGACGCGCTCCCTCTGGCGCCGCGGCCCCCGTTCCTTTACACCCAGCCGGTCAGCGCGGCGTCCGGCCGCAAGGTGGATCCCATGGACGCGATGGCTCTCTTGTGCACGCTTCACGCCGACGGTCCCGCGACGCTGCGGCGGCTGCGCCAGGCGGGCTGCACCTCGCTCGATCTGCTGCTCGGGCTCGACAGCGAGCGGCTGGCGGCGCTGCTCGAGTGCACGCCGGCCGGTGCGCGCCGGCTGCAGCGCGAGGCCGGGATCCTGCGCGCGCGGCTCACCGGTGAACCGACGCGGGTCGGCGAATCGGCGCGGGTCGGCGAGCCGGCGCGGGTCGGCGAGCCGGGGCGGGCGGGCGAGCGCGCACGGCCGCCGGTCGAGGAGCTGGCTGTGGACGCGGGGCGCGAGGAGCAGGCGCCGGCGCGTACGGCCGAGCTCGAGGACCACAGCGCCGCCCGGCCGGGCGAGAGCCTGACGCACGCGCTCGAGGCGCGCGACCAGCGGCTGATGCAGCGCGTGCTCGCCTCGTGGCGCGCGCGCGACGCGGAGGACGGGCCCGAGGCCGGGGACGACGACTCGGACGAGATGAACATCGAGGTCGAGCTCGAGCCGCGCGAGCCCGCCGAGCCCATGGAAACCGGCACGCCGCTGCGCGTCGGCCTGGTCGACGGCCTCGACCAGGACCTGTGCGCCTCGCTCTCGTCGCACGGCGTCGCGACGCTCGAGGAGCTGGCGCGCCGCGAGGCGCTCGAGCTGCAGCAGCTCGTCGGCGCCGGCTTCTCGCGCCTCTCGCGCCTGATCTCGCTGGCGCGTCGCGCGACGCCGGCGAAGGTCTCGGAGCTCGAGCTCTCGCCCCGTGCGCGATCCGCGAGCCCGCTGCGCGCCGATCCCGCCAAGTTTTCCTGGTCCGACCGGCCGTTGCCCGCGCCGGACGCGCTGCTGGACCTCGATCTCCCGATTGGACTCAAGACACCCCCTCCTCCGCTTCCGAAGAACCGGCCCGCAGGCATCACAGAGGTCGGTCGCGAGGGGGCAGGCGGACCGTTCGTGTAGCAACGGACCGTTTCCTGGCAGGGACGCCCCCGGCATCGGCAGGGGAGTTCCATGCTCGCAGTCATCGCATTTTCGTTTCTGCTCTCGTCTTCCACGGCAGGTGTGAAGGCGGAGCCCGCGTCCAGTCGCTCCGCGTCGCGCGCCACGCACGGCGTGCGCTCGGACGATCAGTCCAACTGGATCGCGCCGGATGGCAAGCCCGGCTTCGGCTACGGCCGCGCGCGGCGCGACATCGAACGCCTGCTGCGCTCGCCGGACGCGGCGGGGCGCGCGTTGCTCGAGGGCCTGCGCGACCAGGTGCGCGAGGTCGAGATCGAGCTGGCGGTCGCGCACGCGCGCTACGACGCGCTCGGCTATTACGAGGTGCTCGGCCTCGAGCAGCCGACGCCGGAGAAGCTCGGCACGCGCTTCGAGGAGCTCTCGATCGACGTGCCCAAGGCGCTGCGCTCGGGCGGCAAGCAGGCCGACGTGCTGGCGCGCCTCTTGAGCGATCCGCGCTTCCGCGCCCGGGCCCGAGCGGTCGACGGCGTCGGCCGCGAGCTGTCCGAGCTGCGCGGTGCCCTGGCGCTGTTCCAGGCCCACACCGACGGCTGGGCGGACCTCAGCGACAGCGAGATCGACTTCCTGGCGCAGCGCGCCGACCTGGCCGCCGCGCGCCTGCGCGCGATCCGGCTCGACCTGATCGCGCTGCACGAGTCGCCGGCGACCATCGGCGCGACGGCGCCCTGGCAGCCGGAGTACGAGCGCCTCTTGCTGCTGGCGCGCGCGCACGAGCACCTGCGCATCGAGACCGAGCTCTTCCCGATGCTCGAACGGCTGGAGCACGCCGAGGCCGCGATGGCCGGCCCCTTGTTCACCACGCGCCTGGCGCTGCTGCTCGAGCGCGAGCTGGCGGCGCGCGCGCAGGACCTGGCGCACGTCGCCGAGCTCCTGCCCCAGGCGCGCGAGCTCGATCCCGACGCCAAGTCCGGGCTGCGCGCCTCGAAGACCGTCGCGGCGCTGTCGAAGAGCGAACGACGCCAGCGCGCGTCGCGCCTGGCCCAGGACGCCGTGGCGCTCGACCCGACGCACGAGGAGGCGCTGTGGCTGGCGGCCTCGACCTCCGAGCTGGGCTCGGGCGCGACCGAGGCGCTGCGCTACTACGACCGCTACCTCGCGCTGCGCGGCATCCGCGGCCACGACCACCGCACGTACCAGGGCCGCACGCTGACGCGCGAGGAGAACAAGGCGCTGCAGGTCGTGCAGGCCAACGAGTTCCTGAAGTGACCCGTCGTGCGGCGTAGGCTGGGGGCCGCTTGGCCCCCGACCCGCGCACCGACGCCGAGCTCGTGCGCGCCGCCGCGCGCGGCGACGAGCCGGCCTTCCTCGAGCTGTACCAGCGCCATCGCGACTTCGTGTTCGCGCTGGCGCTGCGCCATTGCGGGAACCGCGAGGACGCGCTCGACCTCGCGCAGGAGGCTTTCGCGGGCCTGTTCAAGCGCCTGCCGACGCTGGAGCTGACCGGCAAGCTCTCGACCTACCTGTACCCGCACGTCGTGCACCGCGCGATCGACCTGCGCCGGCGCCGCAGCCCGAGCACCGGCGACGAGGCCGCCTTCGCGGCAGCCTGCGCGGCGAGCGCCGCACCCGAGGCCGAGCACCCGTCCGAGCGGCTGGCGCACGAGGACCTCCTGCGCTGGCTGGCGGGCGTGCCGGCCGAGCAGCGCGAGGTGCTCTGGCTGCGCTTCGCCGCGGACCTCGAGCTGGCCGAGATCGCGACCGCGCTCGCGATCCCGCTGGGCACGGTCAAGTCGCGGATGCACGCCGCGCTCAAGCTGCTGCGCGGCGATCCGCGGTTGGCGCGGCTGGCCGAGGACGACTGAATGCTTTTTCGACCGATGACCGAACCCCCGCACCCCGCCCTGCGCTCCAGGAGACCGCGATGACGCACGATCGACCCGAGCCCGACGAGCCGGAGCACCTCCCCGGCCTGCCCGAGCGTCTGCGCCGCCCGCTGCGCCAGGCCTTCCGCCCGACCGCCGCGGAGCGCGCCGAGCTCGACGCGCGCCTGGCGGCCGACGCGGCGGCCTGGTTCCGCACGCCCGCGCCGGCCGTCCGGTCGTCCTCGCGCCTGCGGCCCTGGGTCTGGCGCGCGGCGGCGGCGCTGGCGCTGGTCGTCGGCGGCTGGGTCGCGCTGCGCGGCTGGACGAGCCTCGACGCGCCCGCGCCCGCGGGCCCGCTTGCGGACGGCGCGGGCGGCGCGGACGTCGACGGCAGCGGGCGCGTCGACGTGCTCGACGCGCTGCACGTCGCGCGCGCCCTGGCGCGGGGGACGATCCCCGAAGCGGGGCGCGCCGGATGGGACTTCAACGCCGACGGCCGCGTCGACCGCGCCGACGCCGACGCGCTGGCCGAGCTGGCGGTGAGGATCGGCTCGTGAAGCTGGCGCTCGTCCTGGCCCTGTGCGCGCTCGCCGGCTGGCCGCTCCTGCCCGTCGCGGGCACGGCGCAGGTGCCCGACGCCGACGCGCCGGCCGGCACGGCCCTCGGCGAGGAGGACTGCGAGCCGACGCGGGTCGGCGACACGCGCTTCGAAGCCTGGGACCTGTTCGTCGACAGCGGATCCCAGCCGTGCGCGGCCTGGCAGGTCGAGGTCGTCGACGAGCGCGGGCTGGCGCAGCTGGTCGGCGTCGAGGGCGGCGAGCACCCGGCCTACGCGACCCCGGCGCACTACGACCCGCGCGCGCTGCTCGGCGGGCGCGTCGTGCTCGCCGCCTTTCAGCTCGACGGGCCGCTGCCCTCGGGCCGCGCGCACGTCGCGCGACTGCACTTCCAGATCCGCGGTTCGGACGCGCCGCACTTTCGCGTCCGCCTCGAAGCCGCCGCGACGCCGGAGGAAGTCCGGATCGCGGCCACGGCCGAGCTCGCACGGCACTGAAGGAGAGCACGATGACGCGCCCGCTGGCATGGATCCTCGTCGGTCTCGCGGCTCTGGCCGCGGCCCTGGTCGCGGGCAGCGGCTGCATGAACGCCGCGCAGGTCGGCGCCCGGGCGGTGGACGGGCAGGTCCCGGCCGGCGCGGAGCACGGCGACGGGTTCGGCAGCGCCGACGAGTACTGGATCCTGGCGCGCGAGCCCGGCGCGCGCGGTTCGGCGAGTTCCGAGGCAACCGTCGACGGCCTGCCGCTCGACGAGCTGCCCGGCACGGGCGGGCTGATCGCCTACGAGCCCGCGACGCGCCGGCCGGTGCTGCTCCCGCTGCGCCACACCGACGTCGCGGCGCGCGTCACCGGCACGCTGGGCGACGTGTCGGTCACGCAGCGGTTCCAGAATCCCTATGAAGTCAAGATCGAGGCCGTGTACGTCTTCCCGCTGCCGGCCGACGCGGCGGTGCGCGACTTCCTGATCCAGGTCGGCGCGCGGACGATCCGCGGCATCGTGCGCGAGCGCGCCGAGGCCGAGCAGATCTACGCGGCGGCACGCCGCGCGGGCCACGTCGCGGCGCTGTTGACCGAGGAGCGGCCCAACGTCTTCACGCAGAAGATCGCCAACCTCGAGCCGGGCGCGGCGATCGACGTCACGCTGCGCTACCAGCATGCGCTGGCCTGGGTCGACGGGGCCTTCGAGTTCGTGTTCCCGACCGTCGTCGGGCCGCGCTACACGCCGCCGGGCTCGCGCGCGGGGGCCTCGGGAATCGGGGCGGTCGAGGCGCGCGCGGTGGGGAGTTCCGGCCAGCCGGTCGAGGTCCCGTACCTGCGGCCCGAGCAGCGCAGCGCGCACGACCTCGCGCTGCGCGTCGACGTCGAGTGGCCCTTCGCGCTGGCCGAGGTCCGCTCGGCGACGCACGCCGTCGAGGTCGCGCGCACCGGCGACCGGCGCGCGTCCGTCGAGCTGGCGGACGGCACGACGCTGCCCAACCGCGACTTCGTGCTGCGCCTGGAACCCGCGTCGGACGCCTTGACCAGCGGCATGCTGACGCAGACCGACGAGCGCGGCGGCCACGTGGCGCTGACCATCCTGCCGCCGCGCGACCTGGCGACCGTGCCGCGCGCGCCGATCGAGCTGGTGGCGCTGGTCGACGTCTCCGGCTCGATGAAGGGCGAGCCCATGGCGCTGGCGCGGCGCGCGCTGCATGCCGCGCTCGACAACCTGGAGCGCGGCGACGCCTTCCAGCTCGTGCGCTTCAGCCAGGAGGCCAGCGACCTCGGCCGCCAGTTGCTGGCCGCCGACCGGCGCGGGCTCGACACCGGCCACGCCTGGATCGACGCGCTCGAGGCCGGCGGCGGCACGGAGGTCCTCGCCGGCCTGCACGCCGCGCTGCACCTGCCGCGCGACGCCGAGCGCCAGCGCATCCTGCTGCTCGTCAGCGACGGCTTCATCGCCAACGAGGAGGAGGTGCTGCGGACGATCCGCGCGCGGCGCGGCGACACGCGCTGCTACGCGCTCGGCATCGGGAGCGCGCCCAATCGCTTCCTGCTCGACGGCCTGGCGAGCGAGGGCCGCGGCGTCAGCGCGCTGCTCCACGCGCGCAGCGAGGTCGAGGCCGTCGTCGGCCGGATGGTGCAGCGCGCCGCGCACCCGGTGCTGACCGAGCTGGAGATCGACTGGGGCGGGCTGGCGGTCGAGAGCGTGTGCCCCCGCGAGCTGCCGGAGCTCTATCCCGGCCGCGCCGTGGTGATCAGCGCGCGCCTGGCGCGCGGTGCGCAGGACCCGCAGGCCGCGCGCGTGCGGCTGCGCGGCGTGCGCGGCGGCCAGCGCGTCGAGTGGCCCGTGCCCGCGCGCCGCGCCGCGACGCAGGACGGCTCGCTCGCCGTGCTCTGGGCGCGCATGCGCATCGCCGACCTCGCCTCGCAGGCGCGCCGCGCCACCGACGAGCGCACGGCGCGCGAACTGGCTTTCGAGCTGCGGCGCGTGGCGCTCGAAAACGGCCTGGTCTCGCCCGCGACCGCCTTCGTGGCCGTCGACTCGCTGAGCGCGACCGGCGTCGCGCCCGCCGTCACCGTCCCCGTGCCGGTGGCGATCCCGGCCGGCGTCGATCCCGGCTCGAGCGTCCGCCCGCCGCACTGACGAGTGTCAACCGCGCGCGGCGCGCGGGCGGAGGCGCGCCGCGAGCTCCTGGCCGATGCCGACGAAGGACACGTGGTTGAGCGGGAACTCGAGCAGCACGTGCGCCATGCTCAGCAGGAACAGCCAGCGCGCGCCGAGCTCGAAGCTCCAGCCGTAGAGCGCCAGCGAGAGGCCCCAGATCACCAGCGCCGCGACCAGCTTCCAGCGCCGCACCGCGTGCCACTTGATGATCGAGGTCTTCGAGAACCAGTTCAGGTAGTGGTAGGTGTAGGCGAAGGCGATGAAGCGCTGCACCGCGATGCCCCAGGGGGTGGTGAACAGCTCGCCGAAGCTGCGGAACGGCTGCCCCGGCGCGTGACCGAAGCCCAGCAAGTTCGCGAACTCGAAGTTCATCGACGAGAAGCTCTGGTAGCTCGCGCGCACGTAGGCGCTGACGCCCTCGGAGGCCTGCGCCGGCGCCAGGATCGCGACCAGCGCGCACGCCACCAGCAGCGCGCAGGCCGCATAACCCGTCGGGCTGCGGCCCTTGAGCGCGCCGAAGAGCATGAAGGCCAGCGTGAAGAGGCACACGTGCACCAAGGTCGGCACGTACAGCGCGAACAGGAACCAACCGCGCGCGCCGACGCCCGAGAAGAAGGTGATCACCGCCAGGACGGCCAGCGCGGCCAGCAGGCGCTCGAGCTGGGTCTTGAACAGCGTGAACACCAGCGCCAGCCCGAAGGCCGTTGCGATCAGCTGCGGCGCGTACTGGTTCAAGAGCCCCACGCTCCACGAGCCGATCACGAAGGGTTGGCCGAGCAGCACCAGCACCGCCAGGCCCGCGATCGGGATCCAGTCGCCCTTGCCGTGGGTGAAGAAGTTGCGCTCCTTGAGCCAGGCGATCTCGGTCAGGTAGTGCAGCGGCCCGAGCACCGCGTAGGAGAACAGGAACAGCTCGAAGGGCAGCGCGAAGGCCGCACCCAGCGCGGCCAGCATCAGGCCGATGTTGAGCAGGTCGACGGAGCGCGGGGACACGCGCCAGAGCCTAGCGAGGGGCCCGGATTCGCGCCGCACCCCTCCACGAAGGCGCTCGCAGCCGTTACCTTGTTGCGCTCGAAAGCTCCCGCGGATCCGCCGCGGACCGCGGAGGCAGCCTTGGCGACGACCGTGACGTCCTTCCCCACGAACCTGATCCCGAGCGCCGCCAGCCGGCCCGGCGACGATCCGATCTTCGCGCTCAACGCCGAGGCGCAGCGGCGCGCCAAGGCCGGCGAGAGCGTGATCAACGCGACGCTGGGCGCCTTGATGGAGGACGACGGGACGCTGGCGGTGATGCCCTCGGTGATCGACGCCTTCGGCCGCGTGCCGCTCAAGCGCGCCGCGAGCTACGCCCCGATCGCGGGCGACGCCGAGTTCCTGCGCGCGGTGATCGACGACATCTACGGCGGGACGCCGCTGGCCGAGCAATCGGTCGCGGCCGCGACCACCGGCGGCACGGGTGCGCTGCACCACGCGGTGGTCAACTTCCTGGAGCCCGGGCAGGCGCTCCTGACCACCTCCTTCTATTGGGGGCCGTACCAGACGATCGCGCTCGAGACGCGCCGCGCGGTCGAGACCTTCGAGATGTTCGGGCCCGACGGCCGCTTCCATCTGGCGGCCTTCGAGCAGTCCTTGCTGCGCCAGATGGAACAGCAGGGCCGCGCGCTGGTGTTCCTCAACTCGCCCTGCCACAACCCGACCGGCTACTCGCTCGACGACGACGAGTGGCGCGCGGTCAGCGAGATCGCGCGGCGCGCCTCCGAGCGCGGCCCGCTGGCCTTCCTGATCGACGCGGCCTACGCGCGCTTCGGCTCGCGCGCCGCGCAGGGTTGGACGCGGCACGTGGCGCGCATCGTCGACCCGGCCGTCGTGCTGGTGGCCTGGAGCGCCTCGAAGAGCTTCGCGCAGTACGGCTCGCGGGTCGGCGCGCTGATCGCGACGCACCCCGCGCGCGCCGAGCGCGAGCGCATCGCCAACGCGCTGGCCTTCTCGTGCCGCGGCACGTGGTCGAACTGCAACCACCTGGGCCTCCTGGCGATCACCGACCTGCTGCAGGAGCCCGGGCAGCGCGCGCGCGCCGACCAGGAGCGCGCGCGCCTGATCGCGCTGCTCGACGAGCGCGTCAGCGCCTTCAACCAGCTCGCCGGCGCCGCCGGCCTGCGCTACCCGCGCTACGAGGGCGGGTTCTTCGTCTCGGTCTTCACGCCCGAGGCCGAGAGCGTGGCGCGCGCGCTGCGCGAAATGGGGGTCTTCGTCGTGCCCCTCAAGGGCGCGCTGCGCGTGGCCCTGTGCTCGACGCCCGCCGCCGACGTGCCGCGCCTGGTCGAGGCCCTGGGGCGCGCGATCCGGACGGCGGCCGAACGCCGCTAGCCCGCCTGCGCTATCCTCTGCGCGCCCCGCAGGGGGCGGAGGCGAGCGTGGACGCGAACCAGGACTACCAGGCGATGATGCGCGGCGGATCGGGTGGTTGGGAATTGGCGCACCGCTACGGCGAGCGCGTCCACGTGCTGGACAACGTCTACCTGCTGTCGGCCCTGGCGCGCATCGGCTCGCCGAACGTCGCGCACCGCGACCTGATGGCGCTGTTGCGCAACGTCTACCAGACGATGCTGATGACGGCCTGCGGGCGCGAGCTGCCGCGCACGGTCGCCGACGAGCCGACGCGCATGTCGGCGGCGCACAAGGAGCGCGGCGTCTACCGCGGGCCGGTCTTCGACGCGGCGGTGACGGTGGTGGTGGTCGACATCATCCGCGCCGGCATCGTGCCCTCGCAGGTGTGCTTCGAGCTCCTGACCTCGGTGCTGTCCGAGAAGCGCGTGCGGCTCGACCACCTCAACATGGCGCGCCGCTCGGACGACGCCGGGCACGTGACCGGCGTCGACCTCTCGGGCAGCAAGATCGGCGGGCGCGTCGACGGCTCGGTGCTGCTCCTGCCGGACCCGATGGGCGCCACCGGCAAGACCACCGTGCGCGCGCTCGAGCACTACCACAAGAACTACGGCACGCCGCGCCGCATCGTGGCGCTGCCGATGATCGCGACGCCGGAGTACCTGCGCCACGTCCTCGAGGCCTACGACAACCTGGTGGTCTACACCGCGCGCCTCGACCGCGGCATGAGCGACCCCGACGTGCTGGCGACCGTGCCGGGCACGCACTGGGACCGCGAGCGCGGCCTGGACGAGAAGAGCTACATCGTCCCGGGTGCCGGTGGCATGGGCGAGGTGATCAACAACTCCTGGTGTTGAGCGCGCGATGCTCCTGAGCCTGCTGCTCCAGACGGCGGCCCCGACTGCGCCGCAGCAGGCCGTGCTGACGCCGGTCGACCCCCCCGTCGACCTGGTGGGCGAGGGCCGCCCACAGGGCTGGTTGACCGTGCGCGTGCTCGACGCCGCGACCCAGGCGCCGATGCCGGCGCGCCTGACCTTCACCGCGCCCGACGGTGCGGTGCCGGAGCTGTTCCGCAACTTCCAAGCTGCGCCGCGCGAGCTGGCGGTGCGCAAGGACGTGGTCAACACGCTGCGCGGCGTGGCGCGCATCAGCGTGCCAGCCGGCACGTGGAAGGTGCACGCCTCGCGCGGGCCGGAGTGGAGCCTCGCGACGCGCGAGCTGACGGTCGCCGCGGGCGCGTCGCTCGAATGGACGGCCGCGTTGACGCGCGAGGTCGACACCGCGGGCTGGATCGCCAGCGACAACCACCTCCACACGCTGACGCACAGCGGCCACGGCGACGCCAACCTCGAGGAGCGCGTGCTGACGCTGATCGCCGAGGGCGTCGAGTTCGCGGTCGCCACCGACCACAACCACCTGACGGACTATCGGCCGACGCTCGAGGCGCTCGGGGCCCTCGGGCGCATGGGGGTCGTCACCGGCAACGAGGTCTCGACGCCGATCGGCCACTTCAACACCTTCCCGCTCGATCCGACGCGCGGTCCCATCGACGCGAAGCTCAGCGACGCGGGTGCCCTGTTCCGCCTGGCGCGCGCCGAGCCCAACGCCTTCGGCACCGTGCCCGTGGTGCAGCTCAACCACCCGCGCTACACCGACATCGACTGGTTCGGCCAGACCGCGCTCGATCCGGTGACGGGCCGCTCGAGCTCGCCGCGCTGGTCGGACGACTTCGACACGCTCGAGGTGCTGAACGCCAACCCCTGCTTCGGTTTGGCCAACGCCGAGCTGACGCTCGACGAGGCCGAGAGCCAGGGTTCGGTGCTGACCGACTGGTTCCACCTGTTGAACCTCGGACGGCGCTACGCCGCGGTCGGCAACTCCGACAGCCACACGGTGCGCTTCGACTTCGCCGGCTGGCCGCGCACCTACGTGCGCTCGTCGACCGACGACCCGGCGCGCCTCGAGGTGCGCGAACTCGCGGACAACCAGCGCGCGGCGCGCATGACGATCTCCTTCGGCCCGTTCCTCGAGCTCGAGGCGCAGGGCCAGGGTCTCGGCAGCCAGGTGCGCGCCGAGGACGGCCAGGTCGAGCTGCGCGTGCGCCTGCAGGCGGCCTCGTGGATCGACGTCGACCGCGTCGAGGTTCTGGTCAACGGCGACGTCGTGCGCGAGCTGGCCGTGCCCGCCGCGCGCACGCCGCTGCGGCTCGACCAGCGCCTGACGCTGCCGCTGCACCACGACGCCTGGGTGGTGCTGCGCGCCGCGGGCGACGCGCCGCTGGCGCCGGTCCTGCCTTCCGAGACGCGCGTGCACCGGCCGGCGGCCCTGACCAACCCGATCTGGATCGACGCCGACGGGGACGGCGTCTGGACCGCGCCCTGGGACACGGCCTTGAACGCGGCGCGCCACTGCGACGCGCTCGACGAGGCGCGCGCGGTGCTGGCGCTGCGCCTGGACTTCGAGGCGGCGCTCTTCGTGCTCGCCTGCCACGCGGCCGAACGGCCCTTCGCGGCGGAGCTCGCGCGCCTCGCCCTGGCGCGGCCGGCGCGCGAGATGCAGATGACCTGCTGCGCGATCGCCGCGCAGCGCCCCTCGCCGGCGCTGGCCGAAGCCCTGGCGGCCGCGGCGCGGCCCGACGAGGACCTCGAGCTCGCGCTGTGGCGCATCCGCGCGCTGCGCGCCGCCGGACGCGGGCCCGACCAGACCGCGTTCCTCAGGCGCCTCGCGCAGGCACCGGAGCACCGCCGGCTGGTGCACCGCGAGCTGATCCTGACCGCGCTGGCGCCGCGCTGGGTCGACGCCTGGAAGCAGCGCGCCGATGTGGTGCCCAGCCCGCGCGCTCGACCGCTGCTCGACGCGCCGCCGACGACGGGCGCGGGCACGGCTGCCGGCGTGCCCGCCCCGCCGCTGGTGGCGCAGGCCGACGGTTCCTTCGAGCTCGGCGTCGGCCTGGACAAGGCGCAGCGCGAGGACGCGCTCTACGTGCTGACCACGCAGCTCCACGCGCCGAGCGCGCGCAGCGTCGGCTACGCGCTCGGCACCGACGACCAGAGCCGTCTCTTCCTCGGCGGACGCCTGATCGTCCAGGACGACGGCGCCCACGACGCCGCCGCGCGTCACTTCGGCGTACTCGAGCTGCAACAGGGCTGGAACACCATCGAACTCCGCGTCCAGAACGGCGGCGGCCGCACCGGTTTCCGCTTCGGCATCACCGACCCCGACGTGCGCTGGAGCACCGAGCCGCGTTGAACGCCGTGAGTACGGTGCCAGGACACTTCTTAACCTGATCGCAGGAAGCGCGCGCAGCGCGCTTCCTGCGATCAGGTTAAGAAGTGTCCTGGCACCGTACTCACGGCGGGCACAGTAGCGAGCGGCGTGGGCTAGGATCTCGTCGGACGACGACACGGACACGACATGGAACGCTGGCAACAGGCCTCTCTCTTCGCCCTGCTCGCGCTGGGGGTGCTGTATTGGATGCACCGCCACGTCTGGGCGCGCTGCGTGCGCGATGTCGAGCTCGGCCGCGGCTGGCGTCGCGCGCTGACGGTGGTCTTCGTCGTGCTGGCGCTGGCGGTGGTCGCGACCTTCGCGCTGGGGCGCAACCGGCCGGCCGGGGGGGCGCTCGATCCGCGCACCTGGATCTGGATCTGGTTCGGGTTCCTGTTCTACGCCTTCCTGATCGTCGCGGCCGTCGATCTCGTGCGCCTCGGGCTGCGCCTGACGCGCCGGGGGCGCCGGGGGCGGCCGGCGGACGCCCCGGCCGATCCCGGGCGCCGCGCGCTGCTCGCGCGCAGCGTCGCGGGTGCCGCGGCCCTCGGCGCGGGCGGGACGGCCTTCGCCGGCCGGCGCGCGGCGCAGGAGATCACGACGCCCGAGGTCGAGGTCGCGCTGGCGCGCCTGCCGCGCGCGCTCGACGGCTTCCGCATCGTGCAGCTGAGCGACGTGCACATCGGCCCGGTGCTCGACCGCCGCTTCCTGGAGCACGTGGTCGAGGTCGCGAACGCGCAGCGCCCCGACCTGATCGTGCTGACCGGCGACATCGTCGACGGCACGGTCGAGGTGCTCGGCGGCGAGATGGAGGCGCTGGGCCGGCTGCGCGCGCGCCACGGCGTCGCCTTCGTCACCGGCAACCACGAGTACTACTCGGGCTGCGAACCCTGGCTGGCCTGGATGCGCCAGCGCTCGATCCGCGTGCTCAACAACGAGCGCGTGGTGATCGGCGACGCGGGCGCCTCCTTCGACCTGGCGGGCATCCCCGACAAGCAGGGCGGGCAGTTCCTGGCGGAGCACGAACCGGATCTCGTGCGCACGCTGGCCGGGCGCGACCCCGAGCGCGAGCTCGTGCTGCTCGCGCACCGGCCCTCGCAGCTCTACGACGCGCTGGGCCACGGCGTCGGCCTGCAGCTCTCCGGTCACACGCACGGCGGGCAGCTGTGGCCCTTCGGCGCGCTGGTCGCGCTGGCCGAGCCCTACGTCGCCGGCCTGCACCGCCACGGGCCGCACACGCAGATCTACGTCTCGCGCGGCACCGGTTCGTGGGGGCCGCCGCTGCGCGTCGCCAACCCGGCCGAGGTGACGCGCATCGTGCTGCGCCGGAGTTGAGCCGGCCGGCGTCGGGCGCGAGAATGCGCGCCATGCGCACGCTCCGCACCGCCCTGGCCCTGGCTGCGCTCGCGACCGCGGCCACGGCGCAGGCCAAGGTCGACTACGTCGCCGACGTGAAGTTCGCGATCGACGCGCTCGGGCGCGAGTGCAAGGACCTGCTCGCGCTCAAGCAGGTCGACTGGCCCGAGGTCACGGCGCCCTTCCTCGCCGAAGCGCAGCGCGTGAAGACGCACGAAGCGCAGCTGGTCCTGCTCGTGCGCCTCGTCGCGCGCCTGCAGGACGGCCACGCCGAGGTGCGGCCGCTCGAGGCGGCCGGGGAACTCACACCCGCCTGGCCCGACCGCAGCGCGGGCCCGGGCTTCTTCCTGTGCCAGGCGCAGGGCAAGTGGTACGTCAAGAACGTCTGGGGTCCGGCGCAGTCGGCGGGCATCGAGGCCGGCCAGGAGCTGGTCTCGGTCGACGGCGTCGCGGCCGCGCGCTGGCTCGAGGGCCGCCGCGGCGCGCTGCAGGACCTGATCGCGTTCTCGACGCCGCAGCAGGCGGAGTTCTACGCCGCGCACTGGGGGCTGGCGGACGCGGCCGGCACGCGCTGGAAGCTCGTGCTGCGCGACGCGCGCGGCAAGAGCTCCGCGCGCACGCTGGCGCTGGGCAAGTCGAACCAGGTCGCGCGCGGCCCGGCCTACCCGCCCGCGGACCTGAGCTACGGCCAGAGCCTCGGCCACGGGCGCACGGCGGCCGGCTACGGCTACCTCCACGTGCGCCGCTGCCGCGAGGAGATCGTCGCGGAGCTCGACGCCGCGCTGGCGACGCTGCGCGACGTGCCGGGCCTGATCCTCGACTTCCGCGGCAACTCGGGCGGCGGCTTCGACCACGAGGCCTTCTTCGGCCGCTTCATCCCGGCCGGCAAGGAGATCGCGTTCGCGGGCGTCAAGTACACCAGCGCCGGGCCCTGGAGCTACGGCGGCCCGCTGGTCGGCATCGTCGACGCGACCGTACGGAGCGCGGGCGAGACCGCGGCCGGCATGTTCAAGGAGGACGGGCGCGGCTACGTCATCGGCGAGAGCGCGACGGCCGGCATGTCGTCGCAGAAGACCGACATCGAGCTGCCCTCGAAGCTCTTCGCGCTGCGCGTCTCGACGCGCTCGAACAAGCAGCGCTGGCAGGGCGGGCGCGGGCTCGAGGGCCTGGGCCTCGAGCCGCACGAGCGCGTGGCCTTCGAGCCCGCGGACCTGGCCGCGGGACGCGACACGCTGATCCTGCGCGCGGAGGAACTGCTGCGCGAGTTCCCCGCGCGCGCCGTGCCCTACAAGCCGGCGGACTTCGGCTGGTCGGCGCCGGCGAAGTGACTCAGGGCGCCTTCAGGCACAGGCAGCTCGAGCGGATCGGCGTGTCGGAGCCGGCCCACGCGCGCCGGAAGCGCTCCTCGACGCCGGCCGCCTCCTCGCCGCGCTGCTGCGCGTGCAAGGCGTCCGCCAGGCCGCGCAGCGACCAGCCGTTCTCCGGGTACCAGCGCAGGTCCTCGCGGTAGACCTGCTCGGCGTGGGCGTGGCGGCCGGCGGCGGCGAGCACCGCGCCGAGCGCGTGGCGCGCGGGCAGGATCCAGTCGGGCGGTTCGTCGTAGGCCAGCTGGTCCTCGGCGGCGACCGCGCGCTCGAGGAACTCGACCGCGCGGTTCCAGTCGCCGCGCCGCGCCGCCAGCTCGCCGTCGAGCACGTCGCGCGCCACGGTGAGCACGTTGCGCGCCAGGTTGTTGCCGATCGGCTGGTCGGCGGGCACGCGCTCGAAGGCCGCGTCGAAGGCCTGGCGTTCGGCCTCGGCCTGGGCGCGGTCGCCGAGCACGTCGTGGGCCGAGGCGCGCGCGAAGTGGCGCAGCGCGCGCTGCACCGGGAAGTGTTCGGCGGGCTCGGGCCATTCGAGGATCTCGTCCCAGCGGCCGAAGCGCACCAGCACCTCGAGCTCGATCGCCAGCATGCCGTCGACGAAGGGCGCCATCGCCTGCGCCCAGTCCCGCGGCATGTTCGCGATCAGCGCGCGCGCCGCGGCGCGGGCCTGGGCGAAGTTGCCCTGCATCATGCGCGAGAAGGCCAGGAAGTGGTCGTTGTGCGCCATGTAGATGCGGTAGAAGCCCTGCTCGGGGTGCAGCGCGCGGTAGCGCCCGTCGACCTCGGCCGCGGCGGCGTTCGACTTCGAGCAGTCCTCCCAGCGCCCGACGCGCGCGTAGATGTGGGCCGGCATGTGCACCAGGTGGCCGGCGCCCGGCACCAAGGTCCGCAGCGCGTCGGCCGAGGGCACCGCCGCCGCCGGGTTGGGCGAGGCTTCGAGCGCGTGGATCTTCAGGTGGTGCGCCAACGGATGGCCGGGCTCCAGCTGGATCACGCGGTCGAGGATCGCCAGCACCTCGAGCGTGCCCTCCTTGGGCTGTCCGTCGCGCGACCACTGGTTCCAGGGTGAGAGGTCCATCAGCGCCTCGGCGCACAGGGCTCCGATGTCGGCGTCGTCGGGGTGCGTGCGCCAGAGCTCCTGCATGGCGCGCGCGTAGGCGACGTCGAGCGCGCGCCGGTCGGCGGGGTTGGGCCAGGCGTAGCGCCGCTCGAGCGCCAGGATCAGCGCCTGTTCGCGCGGCGCGGCGTGCAGCGCCAGCTCGCGCGCCTTCTGCAAGGCCAGCCAGGCGCGTTCGCCGTGCACGTCGTCGACCACCGGGTTGTTGATGTGCGGGCCGTTGCACAGCGCGATGCCCCACCAGGCGATCGCCAGGTTGGGATCGTGCTCCAGCGCGCGCTCGAACCAGCGGATCGCCTCGTCGTGGTTGAAGGCGTAGGCCAGCACCAGGCCGCGGTCGAAGCACTGCTGCGCCTCGGCCGAGCCGGTGCGCACGGCGCGGCGGTGCGAGCCGAGTTCGTCGAGCGGGTCGCGCACGGGTTCCGTGCTGCGGCAGGCGCTCAGCAGGGCCAGGATCGAGCCAAGGCACACGGCGACGAGGCGGGGGGGCGTCATGGCCGCGAGGATACCCAGACCGGCCGCGACTGTGGACTGGCGCGGGTGGCGACGACTAGGCTTCGCCTCGATGGACCTGATCCCGGTCGTCCTGGAAGGCGAGCACGTGCGCCTGGAACCGCTGGAGGCGCGCCACGCGCGCGAGCTGTTCGCCGCGGCCCAGGACGACGCGCTGTGGCGCTACATGCCCGTGCCGCGGCCGGCGAGCGTGCTCGACGTCGAGCAGATGATCCAGGAGGCGCACCTGGCCGAGCGCCGCGGCGAGGCGCTGCCCTTCGTGATCGTCGACCGCACCTGGGAGCGCGCCATCGGCTCGACGCGCTTCCTCGACTTCCGCGGCGTGCACCGCGGCGTCGAGATCGGCTGGACCTGGCTCGGCCCGAGCTTCCAGCACACGGCGGCCAACACCGAAGCGAAGCTCCTGCTCCTGCGCCACGCCTTCGAGGAGATGGAGATGCTGCGCGTGCAGCTCAAGACCGACCTGCGCAACCTCGAGTCGCAGCGCGCGATCGAGCGCCTGGGCGCGGTCAAGGAAGGCGTCCTGCGCCGCCACCAGGTGTGCTGGGACGGCCACGTGCGCGACACGGTGCTGTACTCGATCACGGACCAGGAGTGGCCGGCCTTGCGCCAGCGGCTGATGGCGCGCCTGGCGCAGGGCTAGTCCGCGTCGGCCAGTCCGTAGTTCGTGCTGCGGCCCCCCGCCGGGTTCTGGCGCAGGACGCCCCAGCCGATCAGCTCCTGGATGTCGCGCAGCGCCGTGTCCGGCGAGCAGTTGGCGAGCTTGGCGTACTTCGAGCTCGTCAGGTGTCCCTCGAAGCCGTCGAGCAGGCGGTTGAGCACGGTGCGCTGGCGCTCCTGCACCGGCCGATCCTGCAGGCGCTGCCAGAGCCGCGCCTTGCGCACGACCGCCGCCAGCGTCACGGCCGAGTTGTCGATCGCGCGACCGAGGCAGCCGAGGAACCACTGCAACCAGCGCGTGACGTCGAGCCCGCCGCGCTGCGCCGCCTCGAGTTCGTCGTAGTAGCTCCGGCGCTCGGCTTCGAGCTGCGTCGAGAGGCTGTAGAAGCGCTCGGGTATGCCGTCCGCGCGCGCCAGGGCCTGGTCCGCGATGGCGCGCCCGATCCGACCGTTCCCGTCCTCGAAGGGATGGATCGTCACGAACCACAGGTGCGCCAGGCCGGCGTGCAGCACCGGGTCGTGTGTCGGCGCGGCGTCGAACCAGTCCAGGAAGCGCTGGATCTCGAGCTCGAGGCGCTCCGCCGCGGGGGCCTCGAAGTGCACGCGCTCGTAGCCGGGCGCTCCAGAGACAACCTGCATCGGCCCGGCCTCGCGCGGACGCCAGGCACCGACCGTGATCCGCAACAGGCCGCTCCGGCCGGTCGGGAAGAGCGCGGCGTGCCAGCCGAGCAGACGCTCGCGCGTCAGCGGGCTCGCGGCGTTGCGCGTCGCGTCGAGCAGCATCTCGACGATCCCTTCGACGGCGCGGCTCGCGCGCGGCAGCCCGGCCGTCTCGAGCCCCAGCCGGCGCGCGAGCGAGGAGCGCACCTCTCCGGGCCGGAGGATCTCGCCTTCGATCGCGGACGACTTGAGCACGTCGCTGGTCAGCACCTCGATGTTGGCCTGCGAGCGATGCTCGAAGCCCAGCGCCTCCAAGCTGCCGAGCAGGCGGCCCTGCCGGTGGCGCACCGCCGCGAGCGGCGTGGCGAGGGCGCGCTCGTCCCAGCGCAAGGCCGGCCAGTCGGGTTGCTCGTGGATGTAGACGGGAGCCGGTCGCATGGCGCACCGAAGCCTCGCCCGGCCCCGGGCCGCCCGCAAGCTATTCGCCGCACGGTTTGCGGAGATTAGGGCCCCGATTCGCCGCACACCCGAGTTTCCAGGCTCTGGAGGGGGGTCGACCCCCGAGCCGGGCCGCCTACGGCCCCCAGGTGATCAGGAGCCCGTTGCTCAGGTTGGCCGTCCCCGGCGTGCAGTAGCTCGCGGCGTTGCGGTAGTAGACCTGGTACGCGCGCGTGCCGGGCGCGAACACCTGGCCGCGCACGTGGATCGGCTGGTTGCCGAGCTCGGGGAAGCGCGAGGCGCCGAGCACGTTGGTCTTCTGCCCCAGGCGCTGCAGCGGCAGCGCGAGGCAGGTCAGGCCGTCGTAGAGCACCGCGCCGAGGCCGTTGTTGAGCGGGCCGACGCCCTGCAGGTAGATCGCGAGCGAGTTGGTCATGCCGCTGCCCTCGAGCACCAGCGTGTCGGCCGTGAGGCTGGCGATGCCGGTGTCGACCACGCGTCCGGCGCCGCCGAGCGAGTTGAGGCAGCCCGCGCCCGCGCCCGGCGCGCTGGAGTTGCCGCAGGGACAGGCCGCCGCGCTGCCGTCGCCGAAGCAGAAGGGCACGCCCTGCTCGACCAGCGTCGTGACGACCGCGTCGTAGCTCGTGTTCTTCAGGAAGCCCGCGTACGCGAGGCGTCCGTCGGGTCCGCGCACCAGGTCCTGCGCGCGGTCCTCGGCGCCCGGATGCACGCCGTGGTGCGCCCAGCGCAGCGAGCCGGCCGCGTCGTAGCGCAGCACGACCGTGTCGGCGTCGGCGCTCGTGCCGCTCGGACCGTAGCTCCAACCCGCGACCACCAGCTCGCCCGCGCCGTCGACGACCAGTGCGCGCGCCGTGTCGTCCTTCCCGGCCGCGCCGTCGTGGCGCCGCTCCCACAGCGGCGCGCCGCTCGCCTCCCAGGCCTGCACCACGAGATCGAGGCCCGTCCCGACGCCCGGCGAGTGGCCGAAGACCAGCACACGTCCGCCCGCGTCGACCTCGACGTCGCGGAACTGCCCGCTGCCGGCGGCCGGGTCGGCGTAGTCGATCGCCCACTGCGGGTTGCCGGCGGCGTCCCACTTGACCAGCGTCGGATCCATGTCGGCGTTGGTGCTCCAGCCCGCGACGTACACCGCTCCCGCCGCGTCGCACGCGACCGCCAGGCCGAAATCCGGGCCGATCGAGCTGCCGCCGCGCTCGCGCTGCCACAGGATCGCTCCCGCCGGCGAGATCAGCGCCGCGCCGAGGTCGCTGTTGGTGGGCGAGGACGCGAGCTGGCCCGCGAGCGCGATGTTGCCGCTGGGATCGAAGGCCAGGAAGGTGCCCGAGTCGGCCGCGTGGCCCGAGCCGTCGACGTAGGTCTCGAACACCAGCTGGCCGCCGCCGTCGAACTCGAGCAGCGCCATGTCTTGGCCGGTCGCGGCACCGCCGTAGCACGAGGCGCCGACGTAGATGTTCCCGGCGGCGTCGAGCAGCACGCTGCGGCCGAAGTCGGCGCCCGCGCCGATCCCGTCGTGCGTCGTCGTCCACAGGATCGTGCCGTCGGGCGCGACGCGCTGCACGATCAGGTCGGTGACGTAGGTGCTCGCCACGTAGCCGCTGGAGTAGCCGACCAGGATCGCGTCGCCGCTGACCGGCTCGATCGCGACGTCCTGGAACTGGTCGTCGCCGCCGTAGCGGTCGTAGCGCAGCGCCCACTGCTCGACGCCGTCGGCGTCGTAGCGCGCGACCAGCGCATCCTGCGTCGGCGGCGCGGGCGGGAAGCCGACGCTCGCGTTGTACGAGCGGCCCGCGACGGTCACGTTGCCCTGCGCGTCGAGCGCCAGCTGCACGGGGTAGTCGTCCTGGCTGGCGGGGCCGTCGTAGACGCTGCTCCACACGGGCTGCACATCCTGCGCGTGCAACGGGGCGGTCAGGGCGGCGGCGAGGGCGCCGAAGGTGATCGGGGCGAAGGGCGAGCGCATCGGACCTCCGAGCGTGAGGGACAGGTCTGGACCAGGAAAGAACAGGCTACCCGCGCGCGCGGGATCGCGCAGAGGCCCTGCTCCGGTCCCGCCCGGATCCCGGGAGGGGTCCCTGCCCAGTCGGGCAGTGCCCGAGGCCGATGTACTCTGGTATCGTCCGCCGCTTCGACGTGGCCTGCATGGCCGAACTGGAAGGAACCGATGAACCGACTGCGCCTCTGGACCGTTCCCGCCCTCGCCGCCCTGTCGCTGGCCTTCGTGGCGGCGCCGGGTGACACGCTCGCCTTCCGCGTCGCGGAGAAGGCCAAGCTGACCAAGACCTTCAAGATCAAGAGCTCGATGCACTCCGAGTCGTTCAGCACGACGATGGACGGACAGGACATGTCCGAGGGCGGCGAGCCGGAGATCCAGGTCGACGACACCGAGACCTACCAGATCACGGACGAGTACCTGGGCGTCGGCGGCGGCCGTCCGACCAAGCTGCGCCGCACCTACGACGAGATCGGCACGACCTCGACGCAGACGGTCAAGCTGCCCGAGGGCATGGGCGAGAACCAGGAGGAGACGCGCGAGCGCGGCTCCGACATGGCGGGCAAGAAGGTGATCGTGCGCTGGGACGAGAAGGAAGAGAGCTACTCGAGCGCCTGGGACGAGGATGAGAAGGGCGACGACGAGTGGCTGGCGGACCTGCAGGGCGAGGTCGAGTTCCTGGCCTTCCTGCCCAAGGACGCCGTCGCGTCGGGCGACACCTGGGACGTGCCGGGCAAGGCCTTCAACGCGCTGCTCACGCCGCTCGGCCACGTGCCGATGAAGGCCGAGGGCGAGGCCGGCGAAGAGGGCCCGGACGTCGAGATGCAGGCCAAGATGGAGCGCGAGTTCTCCAAGAACCGCGCCGGCAAGGCCACGGCGACGTACAAGGGCACGCGCGAGGTCGACGGCCAGAAGCTGGGCGTGATCGCGCTGACGGCCGAGCTCGAGTCGCAGGCCGACATGTCGGCCGACGAGGGCTCGATGAAGGTCGAGTCGACCACGGAACTCGAGGGCGAGCTGCTGTGGGACCTGGCCGCCGGCCACGTGCGCAGCATCAAGCTGACCGGCACCGCCAAGTACAAGATGCACGCCTCGAGCAGCTTCGAAGGCCCGCAGGGCACCATCGACTTCGAGCAGAAGATCGACTTCGCGGGCACGACCGAGATCGAACTCGAAGTCGACTGACGCGCGCGGTCGACGGACCATGAACTCGCGACGGCCGCGACACCTCCTGCACGGTGTCGCGGCCGTCGTCGTCTGCAGCGGGCTGGCGCGCGCGCAGGCGGGCGACGTGCAGGGCGAGGCGCAGCCCGACCCGCTGCCGGCCGAGGCGATCCCGCCCGCTCCCGTGCTGTCGCCGGACGAGGCGCTCGAGCGCTTCCGCGTGCCCGACGGCGTGCTGGTCGAGCTGGTGGCGGCCGAACCGCTGGTGCACGAGCCGGTGCACGTCGCCTTCGACGCGCGCGGGCGCTTGTGGGTGGTCGAGATGCGCGGCTACATGCCCGACCTCGACGGCCGCGGCGAGCGCGAGCCGGTGGGGTCGATCGCGGTGCTCGAGGACACGGACGGCGACGGGCGCATGGACGCGCGCAGCGTGTTCCTCGAGCGCCTGGTGCTGCCGCGTGCCGTAGCGCTCTCGCGCGGCGGAGCGCTGGTGATCGCGCCGCCCGAACTGCTGCACGCGCGCGACACCGACGAGGACGGGCTCGCCGACCAGGTCGAGGTGCACGACCGCGGGCTCGACGGCCTGGCGAACCCCGAGTACGGCATCAACGGCCTGTTGCCGACGCTCGACGGCGCCTGGGCCTGCGCCAACGCCAGCTGGCGCTACGTGTTCCGCGACGGACGCTACCAGCGCGAGCGCACGGCGGGCGGCGGCCAGTGGGGGATCACGCGCGACGACTCGGGGCGCATCTACTTCAACGGCAACTCCGACCCGCTGCGCGGCGATCGCTGGCCGAGCGAGCTCGCGGCGCGCAACTCGGCGGTCGCGGCGCGCGGCACGAACGTGCGCGTGGTCGGCGATCTCCACGTCAAGCCGGCGCGCGTCAATCCGGGGGTCAACCGCGCCTACCGCGCGGAGACGCTCGACGAGCGGCAGCGGCTCGACGTCGCGACCGGGGCCTGCGGCCCGTGGATCCACCGCGGCGGCGGGCTGCCGGCCGCGTACCGCGGCGCGGCCTTCGTGTGCGAGCCGTGCGGCAACCTGGTCGCGAGCTACACGCTCGCGGAGCGCGACGGGAGCGTCTCGGGCGAGCCGCTGCGCAACGCCGACGGGCTCGACTTCCTGACCTCGACCGACGAGCGCTTCCGGCCGGTCAACCTGTGCGACGGGCCGGACGGGGCCTTGTACGTCGTCGACCTGTACCGCGGGTTGATCCAGCACCGGACCTACGTGACGAGCTACCTGCGCAAGCAGGTCGAAGCGCGCGGCCTGGCGCAGCCGCTCGGCCTCGGGCGCATCTGGCGCGTGCGGGCGCGCCCCAGTGGAGCGCTCGCGGCGGAGCGGCCGCCGTCGGTGGTGCTCGCCGACTACGAGAGCGAGGACCTGGTCGGCGTCCTGGCGCACGAGAACGGCTGGCGGCGCGACACGGCGCGGCGGCTGCTGATCGAGGACGGGAGCACCACCGCGGGGGTGCACGCGGCGCTGGTCGAGCTGGCGCTGAAGTCCCCGAAGCACGTCGCGCGCATCGAGGCCTTGGCGTGCCTGGCGGCCAAGGGCCTGGTCGACGCCGAGCTCGCCCGGCGCGCGATCGCGGCCGACGACGAGGAGCTGGCCGTGCACGGCGTGCGCGCGTCGCGCGCGCTGGCGTCAGATGCGAACCCGGCCGTGCTCGAGGCCTGGAAGCAGCGCTTCCCGCGCGCCGGCCGCCGCCTGCGCGCCGAACTGCTGCTGACCGCGGGGCTGGCCCGCGGAGCGGAGGCCGAGGGGCTGCTCGCGAGCTGGCTGCTCGAGGTCGCGGCGGACGCCGAGCTCGTGCGCTGCGCCGTCAGCGCGTCGGCGGGACGCGAGGCGGCGATCCTCGCGCGCGCTTGCGCCACGGCGCGCGCGCGGCTCGGACGCGGCGAGGAATGTCCGCTCGGCTTCGTCAAGCCGCTGGTCGAGTCGATCCTGCGCGGCGGCCGCCAGGAGGACCTGGTCGCGCTGCTCGAAGCGCTGGTCGTCCCGCAGGATCGCGAGGAACGCCTGCGCGGCGCGGTGGTCGAAGTCGTGTGGGCCTCGACGCAGCGCGATCCGAAGTCCGCGCGCCGTCCCTACCTCCTCGCGCGCGAACCCGACTGCTGGTCGCGCCTGATGCAAGCCTTCCCCAGCCCGCCGCGCGGCCTCGAGCAGTCCTTCGCCTGGCCCGGCAAGCCCGGCACGCAACTCCAACTCCCGCGCGCGCTGAGCGCCGACGAGTCGGCGCGCTTCGCCCGCGGCCGCGAGCTCTACGAGGCGAACTGCGTCACCTGCCACCAGCCCTCGGGCCTCGGCGACGCCGCGCTCGCGCCCGCGCTGCGCGATTCCCCCTGGGTGCTCGGCGACGACGCGCGGCTGGTCAAGATCCTGCTGCACGGCCTGGTCGGCCGCATCGCGACGCCCGGCATCGAGTTCGACGGCGAGATGCCCTCCTTCGCGCTCGACGACGGCGAGCTCGCGTCCCTGCTGACCTACCTGCGCCGCGAATGGGGCCACGACGCCGACCCGGTGACGCCCGAGCGCGTCAAGGAGCTGCGCGCCGCCCACCGCGACCGCCGCGCGGCGTGGACGCCGAAGGAGCTGTGAGCGTCAGCGCTGGGGCGGCTTGCGCACCGTCAGCTTCAACCCGGCAGGCGGCGTCGATGTCGAGTACATGGCCTCGAGCAGCACGTACGTCGGCGAACCCTCGATCGCGCCCTCGTGCCAGCTGGATCGGTCGGTGCCGATCCTGAAACGCGATCCGGCCTGGATCACGTACAGGACGCGCGCGTCCTTCTCCGGCAGCTCCGGAACGCCCGGCGCGCTCCAACCACTCGAACCGAGGACACACACCCGGCCCCCGGCTGTCAGCATCCAGCCCGCCGGCAACTTCGATCCGTCCCATTCGGCGCGCAGCACGTAGTCGGGACCCAAGTCGGCGGCCCAGCTCGACGAGTGCGGTCCGGGAGTCAGCTCGACGGGCACCTCGGTACCGACTCCGTGTGTGTAGAGACGCAAGTACTTCCAGCGCACCTTCGTGTCCTTGCCCGAGTGCACCTGCAGGCCGATGAAGCCCTCGTGGTCCAGGGCGTCGATGTAGTCGACGCAGGGGAAGCCATTGACCCAGGTGCGGATGTGCGGACCGAAGCACTCGATGCGGTAGGTGTTCCAACTGCGCGGCCGGAATGCCCCGCGTGCAGATCGGCCCTCGAGCGTCTGCAGCCAGCCGCGTCGCCCCTCGTCATAGAGGCCCCCCGACCAGCCACGGGAGCTCGGATCGATCTCGGCCTGATATCCGAAGACGCGGCCTTGCTCATTCTGGTGGCTGCGCACCTGGATCCCGGAGTTGCCAGGCAGGTCGTTCAGCACGCTGATCTCGAGTACGAAGTCGCCATAGCTCGCCTCACTGACCAGGAAGCTCTGCGAGCCTCCGCCGACCTCCCCCACGATCGCTCCGTTGTCGACACTCCAATGGGCATCGCCGATCGCCCGCCAGCCGGCGAGAGTGGCACGGTCGAATACTTCCACGTGCCTGCCGACCGCCCCGCGCCCCGATCGAATGCGTACGTCCGTGAAGACATCCTCGCGTGTGTCGAGCGCGAGCAGGAAGCGCAGATCCTTGTCGTCGAGCCTGCGCACGATCACGCGGCCCAATTGGACGTCCGAATTCCGGTTCACCAGGACCTTTTGCATGTGCAGCGATCCGTCCCAGAGCTCCAGGTGCTCGTCGAGAAGCACAGCACGCACGATTCGTTCAGCACCGGCGGCGTCGGATCGGCGTCGTGCTCGCAGTTCGAGTTCGAAGTCTCGCACCTCCTCCTTCCATGCGATGCGTCGCACGGCATCGACTCCGCCGTCCAGCCAGCCGGCAGTGGAGAGGGCGGGCGGTGTGAAAGTCGGGGGGGTGGGCACAAACTCCCAGGCGCTGTCATCGACGCCATCGAAAATCTGCTGCCAGCCCGCCAGCCGCTCCCAGGTCGAGAGGCGGTGCACCGGGGCCGACGTCACCGCTTCCCCGCCCTGCGCAGCCGCGACGAGGAGCATCCACCTGAGGACGGAGAGCATGGGGCTCAATCTACGGATGCAAGCCGTTCGAGTCACCCGGAGCGCTACGATCGGCCGCGCGTGAACGACCCGACCCCCTCCTTCCACACCACGCACTGGTCGCTCGTGCTGCGCGCGGGGGGGCCGGAGGATGCGGCGGCGCGCGAGGCGTTGGCGAGCTTGTGCCAGAGCTACTGGTATCCGCTGTATGCCTTCGCGCGGCGGCGCGGGGCGGGGGCGGAAGAGGCGGAGGATGCGGTGCAGGGCTTCTTCGCGCGCTTGATCGAGAAAGGCGATCTGCGCGCGGTGACGCCCAGCAAGGGTCGCTTCCGGGCCTTCCTGCTGGCGGCGCTGCAGCATCACCTCGCCAACCAGCGCGATCACGAAGCGGCGCTCAAGCGCGGCGGGGGACGCGTGGTGCTCGAGGCGGACTTCGGAGCGGCGGGGGAGCGCTTCGCACGCGAACCCGACGGCGCGCGCACGCCCGAGCAGGAGTTCGAGCGCGCCTGGGCGCTCGAGATGCTGCGCGGGGCGGTCGAGGACCTCGAGCTCGAGTACCGCTCGTCGAGCCGCGGCGAGCTGTTCGAAGCGCTGCGCGGCGAGCTGCAGGGCGAGGCGGCGCCGCACGCCGAGCTGGCCGAGCGCCTCGGGATGAGCGCCGGCGCGGTCAAGGTCGCGGCGCACCGGCTGCGCGAGCGCTTCGGCGAGCGGTTGCGCGAGCGCGTCGCCGCGACCGTCGCCAGCCCGGCGGAGATCGAGGCCGAACTCGGGGCGCTGCTGCGCGCGCTCTCGGCCTGAGCGATCGAAAAAGCCGGGACGCCCGGTAACCTCCCGCGGCCGTCGCTTCTCTGGTGGTGTCCCCGGAGCCGAAGCATGTCCACCCCCCAAACCTGCCCGCGCTGCGCCGCCCCGCTCGATCCCGGGGCCGTCACCGGGGGTTTGTGCCCGCAGTGTCTGCTGCGCGAGAGCCTCGGCCTGTCGGGTTCCGTGGTGCTCGGCGAGGCCGAGGCCCACCCGCTGCGGCCCGCGCCGGCGCTCGAGGAGCTCGCGCCGCACTTCCCCGAGCTCGAGCTCGAGAGCCTGATCGCGCGCGGCGGCATGGGGGCGGTCTACCGCGCGCAGCAGAAGAACCTCGGCCGCACCGTGGCGCTCAAGGTGCTCGACCCCGAGATCGCCGCGCGTCCGGGCTTCGCCGAGCGTTTCGCGCGCGAGGCGCGGGCGCTGGCGCAGCTGGCGCACCCCAACATCGTCACGATCCACGAGCACGGCCAGCGCGGCACCTGGTGCTTCCTGCTGATGGAGTTCGTCGACGGGGCGAGCCTGCGCCAGATGATCCGCGCGCGCGGAGCTGCCTCGCGCGAGGCGCTGGCGATCGTGGCGCAGGTCTGCGACGCGCTGCAGTACGCCCACGACCAGGGCGTCGTGCACCGCGACATCAAGCCCGAGAACATCCTGGTCGACCGCCGCGGGCGGGTGAAGATCCTCGACTTCGGCCTGGCCAAGCTGGTCGGCCGCGAGACGCCGGCCCTGACGCGCAGCTCGCAGGTGATGGGCACGCCGCACTACATGGCGCCCGAGCAGTGGGAGAAGCCGCTCGAGGTCGACCACCGCGCCGACATCTACTCGCTGGGCGTCGTGTTCTACGAGTTGCTGACCGGCGAGCTGCCGGTCGGCCGCTTCGCGCCGCCCTCCAGCCGCGTGCAGCTCGACGTGCGCCTCGACGGCGTCGTGCTGCGCACGCTCGAGCGCGAGCCGGAGCTGCGCTACCAGCAGGCGAGCGAGGTCAAGACCGACGTCGAGCGCATCCAGGGCGGGGCGCCCGTGCCGCCGCCCGTGCCGAAGCCGCCGCCCCAGGTCGCGGCGACGCGCGCGCCGGTCGTGCTCCAGCGCGGCCCGGCGAACAACCCGACGAACTTCTGGTACGGCGTGCCGGCGATCGTCGTCGTGATCGCCGTGCTGCACCTGATCCTCGGCCTGGCCGGGATCCTGTTGTGGCTCGTCTTCCAGTGGCGCGGGCTCAACACGTTCACCTACTCCGTGTTCTGATGCGCGGCGAGCGCTGCGCACAGGACATCCAGCACACGAAGGGAAACCATGAACAACACGCATTTCGAGATGGGCGGTGCACTCGGCGCCATCCTCCTGGTCGGTGGCGCGCTCCTGACCCTGGTCACCACGGTCTTCTGGCTGGTCGTCGGCTGGCGCGCGATGCGCGCGCACGAACAGATCGCCGAGTACCTGCGCAGCCAGAAGCAGTGATCGCGCGCGGCGGTCAGTAGAGTGGGGAGCATGCTCCCCGCCCTCTTCCTGACCGCCGTCCTGCACCACGACGACCCGCCGCGCGCCAAGGCCTCGCCCGAGCGCTTCCACACCTCGCGCACGAGCGCGATCGACCTGCCGCTGCCCGAGGAAAAGGACGCCTTCGTCTTCGTGGTCTACGGCGATCGCACCGGCGGGCCGGCGGACGGCGTCCAGGTGCTCGCCCAAGCGGTCGAGGAGACCAACCTGATCGCGCCGGACCTCGTGATGACCGTCGGCGACCTGGTGCAGGGCTACAACGAGCAGCCGCAGTGGCTGCGGCAGATGACGGAGTTCAAGGGCATCATGGGCCGGCTCGGTTGCCCCTGGTTCCCGGTGGTCGGCAACCACGACCTCTACTGGCGCGGCGACGGTCCCAAACCCGTGGGCGAGCACGAGGCCGACTACGAGCAGCACTTCGGCCCGCTGTGGTACGCCTTCGAGCACAAGAACTGCTGGTTCATCGCGCTGCACTCCGACGAGGGCGATCCGGTCACGGGCAAGAAGGCCTTCGACGAGCCGGCCTGCCAGAGGATGAGCCCCGAGCAGTTCAGCTGGCTCGAGTCGGCGCTCGGCCGCGCGAAGGGCGCGCAGCACGTGTTCCTGTTCCTGCACCATCCGCGCTGGCTGCAGGGCGGCTACGGCGACGACTGGGGACGCGTGCACGAGCTGCTCAGGAAGGCCGGCAACGTCAGCGCGGTCTTCGCCGGCCACATCCACCACATGCGCTACGACGGCAAGCGCGACGGCATCGAGTACTTCGCGCTGGCGACCGTCGGCGGCGACCAGTCCGGCATCGCGCCCGCGGCGGGCTGGCTGCACGAGTTCCACGTCGTCACGGTGCGCAAGGAGCGGCTCTCGCTCGCCACGCTGCCGGTCGGCACGGTGATGGATCCGCGCGCGATCACCGGGACGGTCAGCGACGAGGTGGCGAAGCTGGCCAAGGCGTTGCCCTCGGCGACGCGCGCGGGCCTGGTCTTCGCCGCCGACGAGCGCGCGGCGGGCCGCGTGTCGGTCGAGGTCTCGAACCCGACCGCGCGGCCGGTCGACGTGCTGCTCGAGGGCGGCAGCGCCGACGCGCGCTGGAGTTTCGCGCCCGACCACGCCCACGCGCGCCTGGCGGCGGGGGCGAAGCAGAGCTTCGAGTTCGACCTGTCGCGGCCCGCGCGCGCCGCCGACGCCGCGCTGCGCCTGCCGGAGCTCCTGCTGCGCGTCGAGTACCTGGCGGAGGGCCTGCGCGTGCCGGTGCCGGAGCGGCGCCTGGCGATCCCGCTCGACACCGCGGCGCTGGCGCTGCCCGCGGCGCCGACGACGGGCGAGCGCGTGCTGGCGCTCGACGGCGAGGACGACTGCCTGACGCTGCCCGCGGCCCAGCTCGCGCTGCCCGACGGTCCGTTCACGCTCGAGTGCTGGATGCGCGCGCGCGGCGGCTTCACCAAGCGCGAGGGGCTCTTGTGCAAGACCGAGAGCTCCGAGTACGGCATCTTCGTCGGCGAGGGCAAGCCGGCCTTCTCGGTGCACCTCGCGGGCAAGTACGCGACCGCGGAGACCAAGGAGCCCGTGCTGAAGCCCGACGTCTGGACGCACGTCGCGGGCGTCTTCGACGGCGAGGAAGTGCGCCTGTACGTCGACGGGCAGCAGGTCGCGCGCGCCGCAGGGAAGGGTGCGCGCAAGACCAACGCGCTGCCCTTCGTGGTCGGCGCCGACGTCAGCAGCGCCGGCACGCCGACCTCGCACTTCCGCGGCGAGCTCGACGAGGTGCGGCTCTCGACCGGCGCGCGCTACACGGGCGAGCGCTTCACGCCCGCGCGGCGCCACGCGAGCGACGCGGCGACCCTGCTGCTCCTGCCGATGGACGGCGACTGGGGCCCCTGGCTGCCCGACGCGACGCCCGCGCGACGCCACGCGACCAAGCTCGGCGCGCCGCGCGTCCAGTGACCCCGCGATGGCCGCGTCGAGCTGCGACGTCCTGATCGCCGGCGCAGGCCCCGCCGGCGCGGCGCTGGCGACTCTGCTCGCTCGGGCCGGCCACTCGGTTGTGCTGGTGCATCGGCCGGCGCCGGAGTCGGGCGTGCCGGACGAGACGGTCGTCGGCAGTGCACGACCTCCGTTCAGCCGGCTGGGGCTGGGCGAGTTCGTGCTGCGCCCCGAGCACCGCGGGCCGCAGCGCCACGGGATGCTCTGGGGCTCGGACGCGCTCAACTGGCGCTCGGAGCACAACGATCACCGCGGCTGGTGCTTCGAACGCACGAGCTTCGACTCCGAGCTTCGCTCGCAGGCCTTGGCACATGGCGCACAGCTGATCGAGGGCGCAGTGCGCGGTTCGCTCGCCGCAGCTGGGACGATGGTCGAGCCCGGAACGGGTGCGAGCATCGCAGCGCGCTACGTCGTCGCAGCGGGCGGTCGGTCAGCCTCGGATGCACTGGGGGGCACCGCAGTCGAGCACGAGGGTCCCGAGACCCTCGCCTTCACAGCGCGCGTCGACGCGACGCCGCTCCCCGACGCCAGTGTGATCGAGGCCGTGCGCGAGGGCTGGCTGTGGTGGCTGCCGAGTGCGCGTGGCGATGCGAGCCTGACGCTGTTCGCAGATCGCGAGGAAGTGGGCCTGGTTGGCCGCGAGGCACTGTGGCGACGGGCGCTCGACGGGGCGCGCGGTCCAGCGCAGGCGGTGGCGAGCGGCGCGCTGCGCGGAACATCGGCCACGGCGCGCCTGCGCTTGAGCGCGGGCGAGGTCCTGGTGTGCGGCGACAACGCCAGCGCGCTCGACCCGCTCGCCAGCCAAGGCCTGGAGAAGTCGCTCTACTCCGCGTGGGAGGTGGCTGCCTGCATCGAGACGCTGCTGCGCGGTGCTGTCGATCCCTCGCTCGTGTTCGCGCACCACCGTAGCTGGGAGCGAGGCCTGTATCGGGCACATGCTCGCGACACGACGGAGCACTACCTGCGCGAGCAACGCTTCCCGGACGCTCCATTCTGGCGAGTGCGCCACGCCACGGCACGCGCGCTGCGCGAGCGAGACGAACTGCCCGCGCGCTTCGAACCGCATCCCGAGCTGAAGCCGGCGACGGTCCTCAGGCGGCAGGCGGATGCGCTCGAGCCCCTGCCTGGGTGGGCGCTGCCAGATGGCGACACGCTGTCAGATCCCGGCGCTGCGCCGATGGTCGGACCGCTGCTCGATGCGTGCCGCGGCGGCGTGACGCTTCCTCAGGCAATCGAGCGCGCGAGCCGCGACCGGCGCTGCCTGGCGATGAGTCCGAAAGGCGTTGCGCGGGACTTGCAAGCGCTCTGGCGGATCGGATTCCTGGTCTCGTGCTGATCGCCGTGAGGGCGCGGCGTCGCGTTGTGCGTCGACGACCACGGGGATAGCCTTGGTTGAATGGGTTCTTCGCGAACGAGTCCTTGGCGCCGGCGCATCGTGATCGCCCTCTGCTCTTCGTTCGTCGCGCTCGGCCTTGCTGAGATCGGGCTGCGCGTTCGCGCGCACTTCGCGAACCGCGAGACGCTGGCGCGCGCGATGTCCGAGCCGGTCAAGCTGCTCAAGAACGGTGAGGCTCCGTTGGGCGCGATCATCCGGCTCTCGGCAGACGACCGCATCACCTACGAACTCAAGCCCGGCCTCGATCGCGTGCGTTTCAAGGGCCAGCCCGTCTCGACGGATGCTCGAGGGTTCCGTTGCGTGCCGAGTGCAGCAACCAGCAACCAGCAACCAGCAACCAGCAACCAGCATCTGACGCTCCCAAGCCGTCCTGCGTGATCGTCGGCCTCGGCGACTCGATGATGTTCGGTCAGGGCGTCGCGGACGGCGAGACCTACCTCGATGTGCTGCAGGGCCTGCTCGCCGCCCACGAGGCGCGCGTCGACTGGCAGGTGATCAACACCGCCGTCACGGGCTACAACACGGTGATGGAGGTCGCGACCTACGAGACCAAGTGCGCGCAGCTCCGGCCGGCGCTGGTGCTGCTCGGCATCTACGCCAACGACTACGATCCGCCCAACTACGTGCGCGAGGAGGACGACGTCTTCGACTTGAGGCGCTGCTATCTCCTCGAGCTGTTCGAGTCCCGGTTGCCGCGCAAGGGCGTGCCCACGCCGGGACTCGTGCACCGCGGGCTGTGGGAGGACGCGCATCCCGGCGGCGAGCGCTCCGCACCGCGGCGCTACGACCACCTCCACGGCCCCCAGGCCTTCCGAGCGGCGCTCGCACGCCTGCGCGAGCTGACGGCGGCGAGCGGTACGCGCTGCATCGCCCTGGCGACGGTCGACTTCATGCAGGTGCCCGAGATGATGCGCACCGCCGCCGAACTGGGCCTCGAGACGCTTCATTGCCAGCCCGAGATCGAAGCGCACGTGGTCGCGAGCACGGGCCGGGCCTTCACCTGGGCCGACTACGAGCACTCCGATCTGGTCCTGAACCCGCAAGACGTCCACCCGTCGAAACTCCAGCACGAGCTGGTCGGCCGGCGGATCTTCGCGCAGCTCTTGGATTCGGGTTGGATCGCGGAGCAGGTCGCGCGGACCCGCCGCTAGCCGCCTACCACACCACCCGGATCCCGTTCGTCACGTTGGCCGTCGCGGGCGGGCAGAAGACCGTCGCGGCGTTGCGGTAGAAGAGCGAGTAGTAGCGCGTCACGCCGCTGCCCGGCACGACCAGGCCGCGTTCGGAGACCGTCACCGTGTCGGTCGAGTCGGGGAAGACCGTCACGCCGCCGACCGCGCCGCGCAGGCGCAGGCGGATCAGCGTGCCGCTCGCGCAGAGCACGCCGTCGTGGAAGACGCTGTCGCCGGTCGCGTCGTGCTGCATGAACATGCCCAGCGTCGACAGCGGCTGGCCCGAGCCGGTCAGCACCAGGTCGTCGGGGTTGACGTTGCCCGCCGCTTCGAGCAAGGCACCCTCGACCACCAGCGAGTTCGAGCAGCCGTGCCCCGGCGCGCCGTAGTTCAAGCACGGGCAGGCGCTGGTGTGGTCCGTGAAGGTCCCGTCGCCGAAGCAGAAGCTCGTGTAGTGCGGACAGCCCTCGAGGCGCGCGATGTGGCCCGTCTGCTTGGTGGGCGTCTGCTGGAAGTCGCCGCCGAGGAACAGCTCCTGGTCGCCGTCGCCGTCGTCGTCCAGGCTGGCGAAGCACTTGACCGCGTCGTTGAAGCCGGCCTGGACCGGCTCCCACGCGACGCCGTCGAAGCGCGCGACGTGGAAGGCCTGGATCAGGCCGGCGCTCGCGAACAACCCGCCGACGTACAGCGCCGGCCCGCGCCCGTCGTCGTGCACGTGCAGCGCGTGGACGACGCCGTCCGTGCCCGTGCCCGGCACGATCGACCACGACGTGCCGTCCCAGCGCGCGAGCGACGGCGTCGGCAGCCCGCCCGCGGTCGTGAAGCTCCCGCCGGCGTAGAGCTGCGGCCCGTTGCCGTCGTCGAACACGCACAGCGCGTTGACGTCGCCGCCGCTGAGGCCCGTGCCGACCGCCGACCAGGCGCTGCCGTTCCAGCGCGCGATGTTCGTGGCCGGGACGCCGTTGACCGCGGAGAAGGCGCCCGCGGCGAACAGCATCGTCGTCGGGCCTTCCTGATACGAAGCGAGGGCCCGCACGGGACCGGTCACGTTGCCGAGGTTCTGGAAAGCGCTGCCATTGAACTTGAACACGTTGCTCGGGAACGGGCCGGCCGAGAGCGAGCCGCCGAGCGCCAGCTGGTCGCCCGAGACCGTCGGGTAGGTCGCCAGGGCGTAACACGCGCCGTTGGGCGTGCCGGAGAGCACGTCCCACGCCGTGCCGTTCCACTGGCGCAGTCCCGCGCCCGCGCCGGCGTCGATGCCGGCGATCAGCTGCGGACCGCTGCCGAGGTCGATCGTGTGCAGCGCATTGCAGAAGGGCAGCGCGCTCGACCCGGCCCGCTCCCATTCCGTTCCGTTCCACAGCGCGACGTGCGAGTTGATGTTCAGCGCGTCGCCGTTGCGCGCGAACTCGCCGCCGGCGGCCAGCCGGTTGCCGAAGGCCGCCAACGCGTTGACGTGGTAGTCGAAGCCCTGGGCCTCGGGGCTCCAGCCCTGCGTCGGGCTGAAGCGCGCGAAACTGTTGGCCCAGCGCGTCTCGCCGCTCGCGTCGATCACCGAGTTGACGTCGCCACCCCAGGTGTAGAGCTCCGCCGACGGGCCCGACCCGATGGCGGCCATGTGCTCGCCGCAGAAGCTCGGGAAGCCGCCGAGGTACGTCGTCTGCGCGCCGTCGTAGAGGAAGCCGTAGGTCAGGGCACCCTGCCGGCCCGCGACCGCCAGGCGCGGCCCGCTGCCGAAGTCGACGCGGCACAGACTCAGGCCGTCGTCGAGCGTCACCGGCGCCGGGCCCGGCACCGGTCCCCAGGCGCCGGCGACGAAGCGCTGCAGTCCCTGGCCGCTGCGGCCCGGCGGCATGTCGACGGCGGCGATCAGTTCGGCGCCACCGGGGCCGGGGAAGGAGCACAGGTCGACGACGTAGTTCCCGATCACGCCGACTTCGACCCAGGCGCTGCCGTCCCACTGGATCACGCTGTTCTGTCCCGCGAGGCCGAACCAGCCGCCGACGTGGAGCTTCGGCCCGCTGCCGTCGTCGTGCGCGCAGATCGCGCTGGCGCGCTCCGGAAGGTCGGGCCCGATCGGCGTCCAGTCCGTGCCGTTCCAGCGCTCGACGCGGCTGGTCGACTGCAGCGGGTGCCCGCCGTGGGGCAGCGTGCCGAGCGAGATCAGCTCCGGCCCGTTGCCGATGTCGAGGATCTCGAGGTCGACCAGGTTGTAGCCCAGGCCGCCCGCCTGCGTCAGGCCGGCACCGTTCCAGTTGCCGATGCGCGTCGTCGCCTGCGTGCGCGTGCCGACGAAGAGCTCGGGCACGCCGGCGATCGTCCCCGTGGCGAGGTGCGCGGAGATGTTGATCGTCTCGAACAGCACGGTCCACGAACGCCCGTCGCGCCGCAGCACGAGCCCGCCGAGGCCCGAGGTGTAGCCGGCGGCGTAGAGCTTCTCGCCCTGGCCGTCGTCCCAGGACTCCAGCGCGAAGACCGTGGTCAGCGGGATGCCGGGCATCGCGAAGCCGTCGGAGAAGCCGCCGCAGTCGGTCTGGGCGCGGGCGGTGGGGAGCAGGGCGCCGACAGCGAGCGCCACGAGCGGCAGATGGAGCATGGGGAGTCCTCGAGGCGGGGTCCAGGCCGGTTGCCGCCGGACCGGGGAGCGTTGCCCGATCCTACGCCGATTCGGGATCCTCGCCCGGCCGCCGCGCCAGAAAGCCCGTGACGTTGGCGGTCGCCAGGCTGACGCCGCTCAGGTTGCGGGCCGGGGCGAGGCCGGGCAGGGGGCGCGGGTAGGGCGAGGCGTACCACAGGCTCTGCGCGCCCTCGCGGCGCTCGACCGGGGCCGCGCGCGGCAGGCGCGCGTCGACGACCACGCCGGTGTAGTCCGGCAGCGCGCCGGGCAGGCTGGGCAGGCCCTGCTGCAGCGCGGGGCTGACGACGCGCACGCGGGCGGCGACGAACTGCCGGCCGAGCTGCTCGAGCTCGGCACGCCAGCGCTCGTCGGTCGTGCCCAGGCTGAGGTTGACCAGCGCGGGTCGCAGCTCGAGCGCGTGGCGCAGCGCGCCGAGCACGCGCTCGAAGGGACAGGTCGGCGTGCGCTCGAAGACGCGCACCGAGACCAGCTCGATCTCGCCCGCGAGGTCGAGGATCGCCGCCGCGGCCGCGGTGCCGTGGCCGAGCAGGTCGACGTGCTCGGCCTCGAAGTCCAGGCTGCCGTCGTCGCGCACGCTCGGCCCGAGCACCACGCGCCCGTGCTCGCTCAGGTGCGGATGTCGGGCGTTGACGCCGCTGTCGATCAGCACCACGCGCACGCTCATCGCTCGCGTGCTCCGGGCACGGCGCGCTACGGCGCCTCGGCGCGGATCATCCAGCCGTCGACGTCGCCGGGCAGCGTGATCACCTTCTGGAACTTGTGGTCGCGGTCGAAGACCCAGATCTCGTCGCCGCGGCCGGTGAAGTAGAGCTTCGAGGCGTCGGGCGAGAGCGCCGCCAGGCGCAGGCCGTTGCGCGTGTCGACCTGCGTCTCCTTGAGCTTCTTGCCGTTGGTCAGGTCGAAGGTCACCAGCGTCGTCTGCGGGTCGCGGTACTCGTCCTGGCCGCCGCCGCGTCCGCCGCCGCCACCGCCGCCCATGCCCATGCCGCCGCGGGTCGCGACGGCGATCTTGCGGTCGGCCGAGTACAGCCACTGGCCGACGCGCGGCAGCGAGCCGAACTCGACGTACTTCGTCAGCTTGTACTCGCGCAGATCGAGGTCCATCACGCCGAACAGCGTGCGGTTCTTCGCCACCGGATCGCGCATCGTGTACAGGAAGCGGTACGCGTCGGGGTTCTTGCGGTCGTAGAAGTCCTCGCCGCGGATCGAGAGCGGCCCCATGCCGGCGTACAGCGGCTTGGAGAGCTCGATCTTGCCCTTCTCCTCCAGCGTCTCGCCGTCGAGCACGATCAGGTCGCGGCCGAAGACGTGCCAGTCCTTGCCGTCGGGGCTGATGCGCGCGCCGTTGCGGATCGCGCGCGGCAGATCGCGCATGCGCTTCCCGACCTCGTGCTCCTCGATGTCGTAGTCGAGCCACTCGCCGTCGGGCTGGATCACGAAGCTGTCCGGCTTCTTCTCGATCTTGTCGACGCGCACGTACCAGCGCTTGCCGCCCGGCCGCTCGCGCACCGAGTCGACGCGGATCACGAAGCCGACCTCGTCGAAGCAGTGCGCGTCGACGACCTCCATCTTGGCCAGGTCGATCACCTCGACCCAGGCCTTCTGGCCCGTGACCTGGTAGACGAAGCGCTCGTCGTGCGAGATCTCGAGGTCGTGGCCGACGCCGTGCAGCGTCTTGACCTTGGCCACGATCTGGTCCGTCTCCGGATCGAAGCGGCAGATCCAGTCCGGCCACATGCGGAAGTAGAAGAACTCCTTCTTCGGCTTGGCGGCCGGCTCCTGCGCGCACAGCGGCGCGGCGCACACGAGCAGGGTGGCGAGGTGCTGCAGCATGGGGCGTCCTAGGGGAAGACCAGGTCGATCTTGGCCCAGTCCTGCACGGCGGCGCCGCAGGTGGCGGTCCAGTTGGGCGAGTTGGTCAGCGCGTCGGGCACCTGCGCCGGCCAGTAGCACGAGTGGTAGCAGTCGTACAGATCGCGCTCGACCGGCGCGCACAGGCCGTAGGTGCCGCCCTGCGAGTCGACCTCCCAGCCCGGGTCGAGCTGCGTGCTGCAGCCGAAGGGGATGTCGGCCAGCGCGCGCGCGCCGGCACCCCCGGGGCGCTGTTCGGCGAGGCGGCGGGCCTTCTGGTTCAGCGGACGGACGTGCTTCATGGGCTCACCTGGATGGGGGCGGCGCGCGCGGCGCCGCCTTCGAAGCGTTCGAGGAAGCGTGGATTGTGGAGCGCGATGCGCGCGTAGCACTCGAGGCCCAGCGCCGTCCAGGCGCGCACCCACTCGCAGTAGTGCAGGTTGGGTTGCGCCGCGTCGGCGTAGCGCACGTAGGCCTCGTGGTAGCAGCCGCCCGAGCAGTGCGGGCGCGCGAAGCACTCGTGGCAGGCGACTTTCTTCGAGATGTGGGCCGACTCGAGGAAGGCCGCGCGCTTCTGCTGGTCGATGCCGGTCGCGACGTGGCCCAGCGCGTGCGAGTCGCTCTCGACGAAGCGGTGGCACAGGCCGATCTCGCCGTCGGTCGCGACGCCGAGCAGGCCGAGCCCCGCGCCGCAGGGGTGGGCCTTGTTGACGCCCTTGTGCAGCTCGCCGAGCAGGTCGTTGAGGTTGGAGAAGCCGTGCGCCTCGCCGCGCAGCGCGGCGGCGACGTACTCCTCGGCCAGCGCGCGGAAGCCCTGCAGCACGCGGCCCATCTCGCCGTCCCGCAGCGCCCATTCCCGGTCGCTGGCGCTGGTCACGGGCGCGAAGCCGACGCTCTCGAAGCCGATCTCGCGCGTCAGGTGCGCGAAGGTCGCGGGCACGTCGCGCATGCCGCGCGTCAGCGTCACGCGCGCGCCGACCGGCCGGCCGCCGCGCATCGCGGCGAGCAGCTTCTGGATGCGCGGCACGATCTCGGCGTAGCTGCCCTTGCCGCTCTTGAACAGGCGGTGGCGGTCGTGGTCGTCCGGCGCGCCGTCGATCGAGACGTTGACCCCGAAGCGGTGCGCCGCGAGGAAGGCGACGATCTCGTCGCTCAAGAGCGTGGCGTTGGTGGTCAGCGCGAAGCTGACGCGCGCCTGGTGCTCACGCGCTCGCGCCTCGGCGTACTCGACCGCGCCGCGGATGGTCTCGAAGTTGAGCAGCGTCTCGCCGCCGAAGAAGGTGATCGAGACCTCGCGGCCGCCGGCGGACTCGGCGAACAAGAGGTCGATCGAGGCGCGCGCGGTCTCGAGCGACATGCGCGCGGTCTTCTTCTTCCCGACGTCGGCGATGCGGTCCTCGCCGTACTCGTAGCAGTAGGTGCACGACAGGTTGCACTTGTTCGAGACGTTGAGCACCAGCGTCGAGAGCGGGAAAGGCATCGGCGGCAGCGTGTCCGCCACCGGCAGCACCTCGCCGCTCGGCACCAGGAGGCCCATCGAGACCAGCTCCTCGAGCGCCTCGCGCCGCTCGGCCGCGTCGCCGCGCGCCAGGTTCTCGGCGCGCCACACTTCGAGGTCGGCGCCGCCGGGCTGCGCGAAGTGCTCGAGCACCGCGCCGGAGAGCTCGTCGAGCGCGACGACCGCCGCCGTGCGCGCGCCGTAGACGAAGGGCTGGCCCTCGACTTCGTAGCGGTGGTGGACGGTGGACTCGTAGCGCATGGCGGGCTCAGGGCCGGTCGAACTGGTAGCGACTCCAGTCGACGTACAGCGGGATGGTGACGATCAGGCGCCCGCGCGAGCGGAACTCCTTCTCGACGATGCGGATCGGCTCGTCGTCCGGCGCGGCGGGCGGCGCGGGCTTGGGCGGCTCGACCTCGCCGGCCGGCTTCTCGTCGGGCTTGTCGCCGGACTGGCCCTCGGACTTGGGCTTGGGCTTCGGCTTCGGCTTGGGCGGCAGCTCGCGCACGTTGAGCCGGACCGTCGCGACCACGTACACCTCGCCGATGTTGTTCATCGACCACTTGCGCGCCGGGTTCGGCCCGTCGAGCGCCGGCGTGAAGAGCCCCGTCGCGGGGTCGATCGCGCCGACGTACTGCGCGTCGTCGTCGTTCTCGCGCACCGGGAACTCCTCGACCGACCAGGTCGCGGCCACGGGCTTCACCGCGTAGTCGTCGGCGGTGTAGAGCTCGTCGTCCGGGCCGCGGTTCATCGCCACGGCCTCGAAGCGCTCGGTCTGCGGCGGGCGCATCTTGCCGCCGACGCGCGCGAAGCCGCGCTCGGGCGTGACCTTGACGTAGTCGATCGTGTCGTAGAGCACCACGTCGGCCGGCCCGCGCACGGCGCGGAACGAGATCTCGCGCTTGCCGCGCTCGGCCTTGCGGTCGACGTCGACCGTCAGGCGCACGCGGCCGGCGTCGATGCGCTGCGCGGCGACGATCGAGATCCCGTCGCCCAGGTGGAAGTCGGCGGCGGTCAGGTCGGTCGGGAAGCCCGAGCCGAGCACCTCGACCGGCTGGTCCTCCGAGGGGATCGCCAGCGCGGCCTGCTCGAGCTGGAACAGCGTCGTCGCCCCGGTCTTGCGGCGCGCGCGCACGTCCATCCCGACCTCGCTGTACTCGCCGGTGAAGAGCCGGCCCTGCAGCGTGCCCCAGTCGTCGGAGAGCAGCAGCGCCTCGCGCAGCTCGGCCGCCTCGCCCGCGGCGCTGGTGCTCGAGCGGCCTCTCCATTGATAGCCGGTGTAGAGCACGCCCTTGCCCGTGCGCACGAAGCTCGCCCCGCCCGCGATCGAGATCGTCCACTGCGTCTCGTACTCGTCGGCGCCCAGCGCGGTCAGCTTCAGCGTCCCCCGCACCTCGCCGCGTCCGGGTTCGCGGCCGAGCACTTCCCACTCGCCGGCCAGCGGCACGTCGCGGTCGTTGGCCTGCCAGGCTTCCCACTCGGGCGTGAACAGCGGCAGGTCCTTCGCCAGGCGCTCGAGCACCTTGTCGGCCTGGTCCTGGCGCGGTTGGCTGCGGCGGCGCTCCCACTCGGCTTCGGCCTCGGCCTCGCTCAGCGCATCCCAGTCGACGCCCTCGAAGCCGCCGCCGGGACCGCTGAAGGCCTGGAACTGCGCCAGCGGGAAGAAGGCCAGGTGCGTGGCCTTGAGCAGCTTCCACTCCTGCGGGTCGCGGCGCTCCGACAGCACGCGTCCGAGCGTGTGGCACTCGCCGCAGCTCGAGCGCAGGTCCTGCTCGTGCGCTTCCTCGGACCAGTGGATGCGGCGCTCGGCCTCGTACAGCGCCTTCTCGGCTTCGGCGCGCGCGAGCCCGTGGTGGTCGGCGAGGTAGCGCACGACGCGCTTGGCCTCGTCGGGCGTCAGCTGCACGTTCTGCAGCCGCAGCATGCGCTTGACCGAGAGCTCCCACGCTTCGGGCGCCTTGCGCAGGTACGAGATGCGCGAGAGCATCCCGCCGCCGGCGTCGAAGTGGCAGCCGCCGCACTTCTGCACGATCAAGGGGTCGGTGACGGCCAGGCCCCGGCGCGGCTTCTCGTCCTTCTTCTCCTCGCCGGCGGGCGTGCCGGAGCCTTCGCCGCGCGCACCGCGGCGACCGCGGCCCTCGGCGGGCGGAGCTTCCTGGTCGGCGGGCGCCTGTGGGGCGGGAGCCTGTGCGGCGGGAGCTTGTGTGGCGGGCGGGTGTTCGGCCGGCGGCTGTTGCGCGGGCGCAGCGGGCTGGACCGGCTGGGCGGGCGGCTGCTGCGCAGGGCGAGCCGGCGTCGGCGGCGCGCTGGGGGCCTGTGGATCCGAATCGACACGGCCCGCGAAGGCGAGGGCCGACAGCGCGATCGTCGTCGCTCCGAGAACGACGGCGGCCGCCGGGGGGAGGCGACAGCTCATCGCGCATGAGGATAGGGAGCGCGCGACGCCGCGCAAGGCGGGACGCGCGGCAGAAGCGATCTTCAGCGCGGCGGGGCGAGTCCGGGCAGGTCGCTCGGCGGCTCGGCGCCCGGGTCGCGGCTCGGGTCGTCGACCGGTTCGTCGACCGGGCCTTCGAGCGCGCCGTCGCGGAAGTCGAAGGAGGAGCGCGGCGCGAGCTCGCCGACCGGCGTCGGTGCCGCCTCGACGCGCAGCGCCGGCCGGCTCGCGCAGGACCAGCGTATTCCGGCGAGGCTGGCCAGCACGAGGAGGCCGGCGAGGAGACGCGGGAGACTCGGCACGCGCATGTCGCGCGGTGTAGTGCCTGCACGCTGGCGCGGTAACGAAGGCGCGGTCAGGATTTCGTGGAGCCGCTGCCCGCCTTCAGGATTCGTTCATCGATCGCGGAGCGGCGGGCGCAGCGCGGACACGACGATGCAAGCAGCGACGCCGCAGGCCGAAGCACAACCCCGGGGCACGCGCGCGGTTGCGTTCCGCATCGGGACTTTCCTGCGCGCCGAGCGCGCGCGCCTCGCGCTGGTCGTGGCACTCCTGGTCGCCGGCACGGCACTCGGGCTCGCGCACCCCTGGCTGGTGCAGCAGTTGGTCGACCGGGTCTTCGTGGCCCGCGACCGCGAGCCTCTGTGGGGGCTGCTCGGCCTGCTGCTGGCGATCACGCTCGCGCGCTTCGGCGCGAGCCTGCTCCAGGGACAGGTCTACACCGCGCTGGCGGGCCGCGTGCTGCTGGCGATGCGCCGGAGCTTCCTCGAGCAGGTGCAGCGCCAGTCGCTGCGCTACTTCGCCGGCACGCGCTACGGCGAGCTGGTGGTGCGCTTCAACCGCGACCTGACGCAGATCCAGGAGTTCGCCACCGCGCGCCTGATCGTCGCCGCGACCAACGTGCTGATGGTGCTCGGCGTGGTCGTGGCGGGGACGGCCTACGGCGGCTGGTTGTTCCTGCTGGCGGCGAGCCCCCTGCCGCTGGCCGTGCTGGCGGCGCGCCTGTACCGCGGACGCCTCGACGCGCTGACGCGTGAGCAGCGCGAGCGCTCGGTCGGGATGGCGACCGCGGTCAACGAGACGCTGACCGCGCAGCGCACCGTGCGCGCGCACGGCCGCGAGCGGCGCGAGCTCTTGCGGATGGTGCGCCACGCGCACCGGCTGCTGCGCAGCGGTCTGCGCCTGCAGTGGACCAGCGCCTGGGCCGCGGGCTGGCCGCGACTGTGCACGGTGCTCTCGCTGCTCCTGGTCTACGCCGCCGGCGGCCTGGCGGTGATCGAGGGCCGGCTCGGCCTGGGCGCCTTGATCGCGCTCTCGATGTACGTCGGGATGCTCGCCGGCCCGCTGCTCGGCCTGGTCGACGCCTGGCTCGAGCTGGTGGCGGTGCGCGTCAGCCTGGAGCGCGTGCGCGAGCTCTTCGAGCGCAGTGACGAGCTCCCGGAGGACCCCGCCGCGCCCGCGCTGCCGCCCTTGCGCGGCGCGATCCGCTTCGAGCGCGTGTCGTTCCGCTACGAGCGCGGCGAGCCGCTGCTGGAGGAGCTCGACTTCGAGGTCGCTCCCGGCGAGCGCGTGGCGCTGGTCGGCCCGAGCGGCGCGGGCAAGTCGACCGTGGTCGACCTCCTGTTCCGCTTCCTCGACCCGCAGCAGGGCCGCGTGCTCGTCGACGGCCGCGATCTGCGCACGCTGCGCGCCGGCGAGCTGCGCCGCTCGATGGCGCTGGTCTCGCAGGACGTGTTCCTGTTCCACGACACGATCCGCGAGAACCTGCGCTTCGGCCGCGCGGGCGCGACGGACGCCGAGGTCGAGGCAGCCGCGCGCGCCGCCGGCGTCGACACGATGCTGCCGGCGGGCTCGGCCGGCCTCGAGACCGTCGTCGGCGAGCGCGGCGCGCGCCTCTCCGGCGGCCAGCGCCAACGCATCGCGATCGCCCGCGCGCTGCTGCGCCAGCCGAAGATCCTGGTCCTCGACGAGGCGACCTCGGCGCTCGACTACGAGGCCGAGGACGCGCTGCAGCGCATGCTCTCGGAACTCGGCCCGTCCGTGACGATCGTGGTCGTCACGCACCGCGTCGAGCGCTGGGCCCGCGAGGCGCGCGTGATCGAGATCGGAACCGCGCAGGCGCTCCCGCAGCCGGTCGCACAGGCGTGAAGGGGACTGGCGCGCCTCAGCGCCGCCCCGGAAGCAGCTCGCGCGCAGGAAAGTCCAGCTGTCCCGAATCAAGCCGTGGAGCGGGCTGTCGCGGTCCAGTCCGCACGCGTGTCGGTCCAGCGCGGCAGCGCAGCGCGACCAGGGCTGGGTGCGGCAAGAGGGAACGGGGCCGCTGCATGGCTCGGGGCGCGTCCCGCTCCGGTCCGCGAACCGGAGCGCGTCTCCGCAAGTGGGGCGTCGCGCTCCTCCCCTTTGATTCGGGACAGCTGGGCCGGCGCGCGTCCCTGGGCGCGCTTCTTCCGCCCGCGCGCCGCTCGACCCTGCGCGTTGGCGCTCCGCTTCCGCCGGGCGCCCTCCCGCCGCGTCACCGCTCAGCCCCCCGCGGGCGGGAAGCGGTGCAGCGCGATCGCGGCGGCGGCCGACAAGTTGAGCGAGTCGACGCCGGCGGCGATCGGGATGCGCACCGCGAGGTCGCAGCGCGCCAGGACGGCGCTCGTCAGGCCCGGTTCTTCGGCGCCGACGAGGAGCGCGACCTTCGGGTAGCGCATCGCCGCGGCGCGCTCGATGTCGACGGCGCCCGCGCGCGGCGTCAGCGCCAGCGTGGTGAAGCCGGCGGCTTTCACGCGCTCGATCGCGGCGGGCCAGGGTGCGAGGCGCGCCCAGGGCACGTGCAGCGCCCAGCCCATCGAGACGCGGATCGCCTTGCGGTACAGCGGGTCGACCGAGCGCGGGTCGAGCAGCAGCGCGCCGGTCGGCCCGGCCAGCGCGGCGACGTGGCGGAACAGGCTGCCGAGGTTGTCGTGGTTGACCAGCCCCTCCGCGACGACGAGGCGCGTGGCGCGCGCCAGCAGCGCGTCGAGCGCGGGCTCGGGAGCCGCTTCGCCCAGCGCCAGCAACCCCTGGTGGAACTTGGCGCCGGCCAGCGCGGCGTGCAGCTCGCGCGCGGCGGCGTAGATCGGCGTTCCGAGCGGCAGGCGCGTCAGCCAGGGCGCGAGCTCCTCGACGCGCTGCTCCTCGACGAACACCGACACGACGCGGTGGCGCGAGCTCAGGAGCTGTTCGAACACCAGCCGGCCCTCGGCGACGAACAGCGCGCGCTCGCGCGCCTCGGGCAGGGTGCGCAGCTCGCGTTCGCGCAGGTCGCGGAACGCGGCGACGCGCGGGTCGTCGAGCGACGTGACGCGCACCAGGCCCTCCAGTGCCGGCGCCATGGTCTCAGCGCGCGTAGGCGCGGCGCGCGAAGAGCAGCGTCAGGTAGGGCAGCATGTGCGCCTTGCGCGGGATCAGGTTGAAGATCCGCCAGAGGCGCTTGGGCCGGAAGTAGAAGCGCCGGTAGGCCGCCTTGCGCAGCGCCAGGATGCGCGTCTCGCTGACCTTCGAGAGGTTGATCTCGCTCTGGTACGGCTCGTAGCGCGACCAGTCGGTCGGCAGCGCGTGCCCGGCCTCCTCGACCTGCTGGAACAGCGCCGTGCCCTTGAAGGGGATCACGCGGAAGAAGGCCGCGGTGTGGAAGCTCGACGCGGCGGCCCAGTCGATCGTCGCCTGCATCTCCTCTTCCGTCTCGGTCGGGAAGCCGAGCATGAAGGCGCCGTGCACCATGATCCCCTGCGCGGCGATGAAGTCGACGATCCGGGCGACCTTGTCGATCTTCAGGTTCTTCTGCATCACCTTCTGCATGCGCGGCACGGCGCTCTCGACCGCGACCATGCAGCGGTACATGCCGGCCTTCTTCAGCAAGAGCACCAGTTCTTCGTCGAGGATGTCGCCGCGGAAGCCGTTGGGGAAGGTCAGCGCCAGCTTGTAGCCGCGGTCGATGATGCCCTGCGCGATCGCCTTCGCGCGCGCCGGACGGAAGTTGAAGATGTCGTCCATGAAGACGAGCTCCTTCACCCCGTACTTGGTCACCAACAGGTCGATCTCGGCGAGGACGTGCTCGGCCGGGCGCTCGCGGAAGGTCTTGCCGTAGCTGTTGTGGCAGTAGGTGCAGCGCCAGGGGCAGGCGCGCGAGCTGAACATCGTCGCGAACTCCTTGTGCGCGTAGATGACGCCGCCGCGCGGCACCGCGTGGTACTTGGCGTGCTCGATCAGGTCCCAGGCCGGGAAGGGCAGCTCGCCGAGCTGCGCCGGCGGGGGACGGTCGGGGTTGTGCTGCACGGAGCCGTCGACGGCGCGCCAGGAGAGGCCCAGGCACTCGCTCCACTCGCTGCGGCCGGCCGCCAGCCCGTCGAGCAGGTCGGCGAAGGTGAACTCGCCCTCGCCGCGCACGACGAAATCGATTGCCGCGTCCTGCAGCACGTCGGCGGCCGCGACGCTGGGGTGCGGGCCGCCGCACACGACCACCACGCCCGGCAGGCGGCGCTTGATCTCGCGCGCCAGCTCGTGCATGCAGCCGGCCTCGTAGGTCATCGCCGAGAGCCCGACCACGTCCGGCCGCGCGCGCTCGAGCGCCTCGGCGCACTGCGCCACGCTCCAGTCCTCGACCTTCATGTCGAGGATCGACATGTCGGCGTGGCCGCGCTCCCGCGCCACGGCCGCGATCATCATCACGCCCAGCGGGTGGACGTGCGTGAACTGCGTGTAGGGGTGGTAGGTCTGGACCAGCGCGACGCGGGGCATGGGGCACTCGACCGCCCCGGCGTGTGCGGGCAGCTCGCTGCATCCTACCCCGCCCGCGCGCGGCGCGCAGGCCGTCAGTTGCGCACCAGTTTCAAGGCGTGCGGATAGGTGACCGTCGACTGCCACACCAGGTCCGCGCTGCCGGCCTTGGGCACGCGCACGATCCAGGTCAGGAGGCCTTTCTCGGCGCGGTCCTGCTTCCAGCGCTCGGCGTCGGAGACCGCCGGCGAGGACTTCGTCAGCTTGACCTGCACGCGCTCGTCGCGCGGCTTGGGCAGCGACTCGCGCACGATCACGTCGATGCTGCCGTCGGCGTTGGCCGCCAGGCTGCCGTGGTTCTCGAAGTGGACCTTCCAGCTGTCGATCTTCGAGGCGCGGCTGGAGAACAGGCCCGGTTCCTCGAGCGTGTCCTCGATCTGCTCGCGCTTGCAGGTCACGGTCGGGTCGGCGCCCAGGTGCAAGGTCAGCTCCTGGCCGGGGTGGATCGTGCCGATCGCGGCCTCGCCGAAGTAGTCGGCGCCGAAGAACACCGCCGCCGTGCCGGGGAGCAGCACCCAGTCGCTGGTGTTGCGCGCGCGCGCGCGCAGCCAGACCGTCGGGTCGAGCGCCGGCACGCAGTGGCGTTCGGGCGTGATCGCCAGCTCCGCCGCGCCGACCAGCACGGTCGTCGGCTCGCGGCGCGAGAGCACGGTCTCGCGACCGGCCAGCTGGAAGCGCACCGAGAGCCCCTGGCTCTCGACGCGCGCGTAGGCGCCTTGATCGTCGTCCTGCGCCTTCTCTTCGAGGGCCTTGCGCTTCTCGGGCGCGTCGCCGCGCCGGAGCCTGGTGGCGGCGGCGCCCTCCTTGGAGTCGAGCAGGCCCGCGTAGCGGTCGTGGTCGACCACCGAGAGCCAGATCGTGTCGGGGTCCGGCCCCTGCGCGCCGCGCTGCGGCTGGGCGGTCGAGAGCGCCAGCGCGACGTCGTTCCAGTCCTCGCCCGACTGCTGTCCGATGCGCGCGCGGTAGCCCAGCGCCACCTTCGACAGGTCGGCGGCCGTGCGCAGGTCGTAGACCGGCTGCCAGCCGGTGTCGGGCACGAAGTAGCCGAGCTCCAGGCTGGCCGGACCGCCCGCGACGATCTCGACCAGCGCGTCGCACACCAGGATGGCGCCGCCGCCCGAGAGCTGGCCGAGCTCCTGCTGCGCGCTGGCGAGCGCGCGCTGCGCCTCCTCGACCTTCCAGGTGGCCTCGCGCCGCACGCGCAGGTTGCGCGCCAGCTCGCTCTGCGCGAACTGCCAGTGCTCGTTCCAGGCCTCGGGCGTCCAGGCCTTGGCCGCCGCGGCCTCGCGCGGCGCCGCGACGGGCTTGAGCAGCCGCTGCAGGTGCTCGTGCTCGGCCTGCAGCACGGCCAGCTCGTCCTCGGCGCCCTGGCGGGCGCGGGTCAGCTCGTGGACGCGCGCGCGCAGCGCCTCGAGGCGCTGGTCGGGCACGCGCGCCTCGCTGCGCTCGCGTACCTGCACGTCGATCACGTCGCCGCCGTTGCACTTGACGCGCACGTTGTCGCGGTCGATGCGCGCCGGCAGGCCGGCGATCAGATACAGGCCCGAGCCGGGCAGCTGGGCGCGGCGCGTCACCAGCGCGGTGTCGGCGTACAGCGTCACGTCGGTGATCTTGGACTCGAGGCGCACGGGGTCGGCGCACAGGGCCAGGACGGGGGTCAGCAGCGGCGTCAGCAGCAGGTTCAGCATGGCTGGGTCCAGGGCGCTCAGTTGCGCGCGAGTTCGAGGCCGCGGGGATAGGTGACGGTCGTCTGCGTGACCAGCTCCGACTTGCCGCCCTTCGGCACGCGCAGCACCCAGGTGTGGATGCCCTGGTCCTCGCGCTCCTGCTTCCAGCGCGCGGCGTCGGACCAGCGCGGCTCGGTCTTGGTGAAGGAGATCTCGACCCGCTCGTCGCGCGAGCGCGGCAGCACCTCGCGCACGATCACCTCGACGCTGCCGTCGGCCGCGGCGCGCGCCGCGCCGTGGTTCTCGAGCGTCAGGCGCCAGGCGTCGACCTTCGAGGCGCGATTCGACAGGAAAGCCGGGCCCTTGCTGAGGTCCTGGATCTGCGTGCGCGTCACGGCCAGCGCCGGATCGGCGCCGAGGTGCAGCGTGAACTCCTGCTCGAGCTGCACGGTCTCGAGGCGCGCGGCGCCGACGTAGTCGGCACCCAGGAACACCGCCGCGCTGCCGGGCAGGAGCACCCAGGCGCTGGTGTTCTTGAGCTTGGCGCGCAGCCAGACCGTGGTGTCGAGTGCGGGCGTGCAGAAGCGCTCGGGCGCGATCGGGAAGCTCGCCGCGCCGACCAGCACCGTGGTCGGGTCGCGGCGCGACTCGATCGTCTCGCGCTGCGCGAGCTGGAAGCGCGCCGAGAGGCCGAGGTTCTCGACCGCCGCGAAGGGGCGCGGGGCGGGGGCGTCGTTCTTGTCCGCCAGCTCCGCGTCGTGCAGCACGTCGGAGGCCGCGCGCTCGTACTCGGCCGGGGGTGCGGCCGGCGCCGACACGACCGAACCCGAGCGCGGTTTGGGGTCGTAGACGTCGATCCAGGTCGTCACCGGCTCGGGGCCCTGCGCGCCGCGCTGCGGCTGCGCGGTCGAGAGCGCCAGCGCCACGTCGCTCCAGTCCTCGCCGGTCTCCTGCCACACGCGCGCGCGGTAGGTCAGCTCGACCTGCGCCAGGTCCTTGGCGGCGCGCACGTCGTAGGCCGGCTGCCAACCGGTCTGGCCGACGAAGTACTCGACCTCGACCGTGCTGGCGGAGCTGGCGAGCAGCTCGACCTCGACGTCGTGCAGCGTCACGTTGCCCGCGCCCTCGGCGCGGCCGAGCTCGCGCTCGAGCGCCTGGACCGCCGCGCTCTGGTCCTCGAGCTTCCAGGACAGCTCGCGCAGCGCGCGCGTGACCTCGGCGCGGCGCTCGCTCAGGAAGCGCAGGCGCGCGCTCCAACCGGCCGCGCCGCCCGCGCCACGGCGCAACTCGTCGGCGTGCTCGACGGCGTCCTGCTCGGCGAGCTGCGCCAGGCCGTCGCGCAGCGCGGTCTGCAGCGCGACCTCGTCCTGCAGCCGCTGCAGCTCGCGCCGCAGGCCGGCCAGCCGCTCGCGCAGCGCCTGCAACCGTTCGGACGGCGTGTTGGCGCGCAGCCGCGTGCGCACCTCGACGCGCGCGACCTCGCCGGGCGAGCACTTGACGCGCACGTTGTTCGGGTCGAGCGCGGCCGGCAGGCCTTCGACCAGGAAGGTCCCGCCGCGCTCGACGCGGCCGACGCGGCGCACGTGGGCGGTCGAGCCGTAGACGGTGACGTCCTGGATGCGGGTGGCGAGCGGCGCGGCGTCGGGGCCGCGGGAGGCGAGGGCGCCGAACGAGGCGAGGAGCAGGCTGAGCATGGGGATCCTGGCGCGGAGAGGCGGTGACGGGTGCTCCGCGGCGCGCACAGGGTCGCAAGCCGCCGGGGCGCGATCAAACGTCCCGGTTGCGGCGGTTCTTGGCGCGCCGGCGGCGCGCCGCGTCGCTACGCTCCCGCGATGCCCTCTCCGACGCCCGCCGACGCGCGCATGCCGCGCCAGATCCCGTTCATCATCGCCAACGAGGGTTGCGAGCGCTTCAGCTTCTACGGGATGCGCAACATCCTGACCGTCTTCCTCGCCTCGACCTTCTTCGCGGGGCTCTCGACGGCGGAGGCGCAGAGCGAGGCCAAGGAGATCTTCCACGTCTTCGTCGCGGGCGTGTACTTCTTCCCGCTGCTCGGCGGCTGGATCGCGGACCGCTTCTTCGGCAAGTACCGCACGATCCTGTGGGTCTCGCTGGTGTACTGCCTGGGCCACGCCTGCCTGGCGCTCTACGAGAACCAGCCGCGGGGCTTCTACTTCGGCTTGTTCCTGATCGCGCTCGGCTCGGGCGGCATCAAGCCGCTGGTCTCGTCCTTCATGGGCGACCAGTTCGACCAGTCGAACAAGCACCTGGCGAAGATCGCCTTCGACGCCTTCTACTGGATCATCAACTTCGGCTCGTTCTTCGCGTCGCTGTTCATGCCCAAGCTCTTGCAGGGCGTCGGGCCGGCGGCGTGGTGGGGCTGGCCCGCGGCCTCGGTCGCCTTCGCCGTGCCGGGTGTCTTGATGGCGATCGCGACGGTGTGCTTCTGGGGCGGGCGCAAGCGCTACGTCAAGGTGCCGCCGGCGCCGCCCGATCCGCACTCGTTCACGCGCGTGGTGCGCACGGCGCTGACGGCGCGCGGCGGGATGACGCCGGGGCTCGTGATCGCCGTCGCGGGCTGCGCGCTGGCGCTGGGTTCGGTCGCGATGATCCCGCTCTTGGGCTGGAAGCTCGTGATCGGGCTGTGCCTGGCGCTGGTCCTGTTCCTGGTGGGCGTCGGTCTGGGGGCCTGGATCCAGCTCGAGGACGCGCGCGGCAAGCACCCCGACGTCGCCGTCGACGGCGTGCGCGCGGTGCTGCGCGTGCTCGTGATCTTCGCGCTGGTGACGCCCTTCTGGTCCTTGTTCGACCAGAAGGCCTCGACCTGGGTGTTCCAGGCCGACCTGATGAGCAAGCCCGTGTGGTTCAGCCCGGCACAGATGCAGGCGCTCAACCCGGCCCTGGTGATGCTGATCATCCCCTTCAACAACCTGGTCGTGTACCCCTGGTTGCGCCGGCGCGGGCGCGAGCCGAGCCAGCTCGGACGCATGGGGCTGGGCATCGCGCTGGCGGGGGCTTCGTGGATCGTCGTCGGCCTGATGCAGCTCGTGATCGACGGCGGCGCGCCGCTCTCGATCGCCTGGCAGGTGCTGCCCTACGTGCTCCTGACCGCGGGCGAGGTGCTGGTGTCGGCGACCGGGCTCGAGTTCGCCTACAGCCAGGCGCCCGCGTCGATGAAGGGCGCGATCATGAGCTTCTGGAGCCTGGCGGTGACGATCGGAAACCTGTGGGTGCTGGTGGTCAACGCCAGCGTCAAGAACGACGCGGTGCTCGGCGCGATCGCGCAGACGGGCCTGAGCTCGATCGCCTTCCAGATGTTCTTCTTCGCCGGCTTCGCGCTGTGCGCGGCGCTGGCCTTCCACGCGGTCGCGCGGCGCTACAGGATGGTCGACAACTACCGGCAGGCGTAGCGGGCGCGGCGGGGCGCTATCCTGGCGGCCCCTCGCCCTGTTGCGCCCGCGGATCCCCGTCCAGGAACCCAGATGGAACTCTCGCGCCGTCGTTGGCTGGCTTCGTTCGTCGCGCTCGTGCTGGCGGCCTGCGCCACGGTCGAGCCGGCGCCCCAGCCGCTCGACACGCCGGCGCGCGAGCTGCGCTTCGTCGTGTTGCACACCAACGACGTCCACGGCCAGGCGCTGCCCCGCAAGGGCACCTGGATCGATCGCCAGAACCCGCCGCCGGTCGGCGGGCTCGCGCGCCTGGCGGGTTACGTCAACCAGGTGCGCGAGGAGGCGCGGCGCGAGGGCTTCGAACTGCTGGTGCTCGACGCCGGCGACTGGTTCCAGGGCACGCCCGAGGGCGGCGTCGACGACGGGCTCGAGTTCACGCGCGGGCTGGCGCTGATCGGCTACGACGCGATGTGCGTCGGCAACCACGAGCTCGACAAGGGGCTGGCGAACCTGCGGCGCATCCTCGACGCGACGCGCGTGCCGGCGGTGTGCGCCAACCTCAGCCCGCGCGGCAGCACGGCGCGCGTCGACTGGGTGCCGCCCTGGCGCGTCGTCGAGCGCGCGGGGGTCAGCATCGGCATCGTCGGCTTGCTCTCGCAGGAGACGCCTGAGATCACGCACGCCGACGCGCAGACGCTCGACTTCGTGGCACCCGCCGAGGCGCTGGCGCGCGCGGTGCGCGAGCTCGGTCCCGAGATCGATTGGGTGCTGCCGCTGACGCACCTGGGCGTCGAGGACGACCAGGCGCTGGCGCGCGAGGTCAGGGGCCTGCCGCTGATCGTCGGCGGGCACTCGCACACGCGCCTGACCGAGGGCCGACGCGAGGGCGAGACGCTGATCGCGCAGGCCGGCACCAAGCTCAGCGTCGTCGGCCGCGTCGAACTGGTCGTGCGCGTGCCCGGCTCGCGCGAGGCGGATCAGAAGCTCCGCGTGCTCGAGTCGAGCGCGAAGCTGGTCGACCTGCTCGCCGAGCCCGAGGAGCGCTTCCGTTCGCGCGGCGTCGAGGAGCTGTGCGCCGCGCTGGCGCAGCACACCGAGGAGTCGATGCGCGTGGTCGTCGGCGAGCTGGCCGAGGCCGCGACGCGCAGCCGCGACCCGCTGGTCTCGGGCAGCGCCGGCAACCTCATCGCCGACCTCCTGCGCGCGCGCGCCGGGGCCGAGGTCGGGCTGATGAACCGCGGCGGGATCCGCACCGACCTCGAGGCCGGGCCGCTGACGCGCCGCGAGATCTTCGAGAACATGCCCTTCGACAACACGCTGGTGACGATCGGGCTGCGTGGCGCGGAGCTGACCGAGATGCTGCGTCGCTCCGTCGAGGGCACGGCGCACTCGGGGCTGGAAGTCTCGGGCCTGACGGTCGAGGTCGCGCTCGACGCGGCGCAGAAGCGCGTGCTCACCGGCCTGCGCGTCGGCGAGGCGCCGGTCGATCCCGCGCGGGCCTACCGCGTGGCCATGAACTCCTTCATGGCCGACGGCGGCGACGCCTACCTCGACAAGGGCGCGGGCGTGACGCGCCTGGACTCGGGCCTGTTGATCCGCGACGTGCTCGAGGACGCCTTCGTGCAGCAGAAGGTGATCCGCGCGGCGACGGAGAACCGCTACAAGGTGGTGATGCCGTGATCACCGCACTCCTGGCCGCGACGCTCGCCCTCGCCCCGTTGCAGGACAAGGACGCGCTCGCCGCGCTGTCGAAGCAGCTCAAGGACCCCGCCGAGCGCACGCGCCGCGAAGCCGTGCAGGCGCTGGCGAAGCTCGACGCGCCGCCGGCCTGGAGCCTGGTGGTCGAGGCGCTCAAGGACGTCTCGCCGCAAGTCGCCGACGAGGCCCAGTGGCAACTGGTGCGTGGCCAGGACGAGGCCGTGCTCGAGGTCCTGATGGGCAAGCAGGGCCTCGGCAGCGGCGACACCTGGGTGCGCCAGCGCGCGGCGGAGATCCTCGGCGGACTGCCCGGACCGCACGACCTCGCCAAGCTCGTCGGGTTCGCCGACGACAAGGAACCCGGCGTGCGGCGCGCCGTCGCCTGGGCCATCGAGCGCGTCGGAAAGAGCGCGGGCCCGGCGACGGAGCGCGGCGAGGCCAAGCCGATCCAGGCGCTGGAGAAGCTGCTGGCGAAGGAGAAGCACGCGGGCGTGCGCGCGGCACTGGTCGCGGCGGTGTCGGCGCACTACCACCCGCAGAAGCCCTGTCCCTCGCTGGCCGGCACGAAGGATGCGGCGCCGGAGGTGCGCTGCGCCGCGCTCGAGCGCGCACTCGGCTGGGCGAAGCTCGACGACCGCGAGGCGCTCGCCAAGGAAGTCTGCGCCGACGCGGCCCACGCCGTGCGCGCGCAGGCGATCGACATCCTGGCGAGCTGCGGCACGAAGTCGGCGTGCCTCGCGCTGGTCGAGCGCATGGAGAAGGAGAGCTCGCTGCGCCTGCGCTGGCGCATCGTCTTCGCGCTGCAGCGACTCTCCGGTTCGGACCTCGACCTCAAGCCCGCGATCTGGCGCCAGTGGGCCGAAGGCCTGACCGACGCCTGGCGCCCGGCCACCGACGGCGCGGCACCCAAGCGCGAGCGCAAGGAGCAGGGCACGACGGTGGTGATGGGCCTGCCGGTGCTCTCCGAGCGCGTCGCGATCCTGGTCGACTTCTCGGGCTCGACCTGGGAGAAGCGCGCCGACGGCAAGACGCGCAAGCAGGTGCTCGACGGCGAGCTGGCGAGCGCGCTCGAGCAGCTGACGCCCCAGACGAAGTTCAACCTGATCCCGTACACCAACGCGCCGATCCCGTGGGAGAAGGCGCTGGTGCCGGCCTCGAAGGAGAACGTCGCGCGCGCGCTGGAGTTCTTCGGCAAGTGCAACGCCAGCGGCAAGGGCAACGTGTGGGACGCCTTCGAGCTGGCCTTCGCCGACCCCGAGGTCGACACCATCCTGGTGCTGACCGACGGCGCGCCGACCGGCGGGCACCGCTGGCACCTGGAGCTGATGAAGGAGCTGTTCGCCGAGAAGAACCGCTTCCGCAAGCTGGCCCTCGACGCCGTGCTGGTCGACGCCTCGCGCTTCCTGCAGGAGCGCTGGACGGCGCTGTGCGAGTCGAACGGCGGGCAGATGCACGCGGTCGAGCTGAAGTGATGGCGCACCGCACCGCCTGGCTCGTCCTGTTCCTGGCCTGGTCCAGCGGGCCGGCCCGGGCGTTCCCGCAGGCCACTAAGGCCGTCGACCGGCCCAGCGTCGCCGAGCTGACGCGCCAGCTGAAGAGCGCGAGTGAAGACGAGCGCTGCGAGGCCCTCGAGGCCTTGGCGAAACTCGATGGCGACGCGTCCTGGAGCCTGATCATCAAGGCGCTCGACGATGCCTCGGCGCGCGTGGCGGACGTCGCGGCGCTTCACCTCAGCGGGGTGGACAACGACAAGTCCGCCGCGCGGCTGTTCTCCCACGAGGGCATCAAGTCGGGGAAGGTGATGACGCGCCGACGGGTGGCCGAGGCCTTCGGTCGCATGTCCGACTACGCCGATCCGAACCAGATGCTCATCAGTCTGGCCGAGGAGAAGGACAGCGAGACCCGCAGGATCCTGGCCTGGAGTTTCCAGCGCCGGGCCAATCTCGGCCGATTGCGCTTCGAGGACTTCGCCGGTGTGTCCGCCGAGAAGCAGCGCACACGCCTGTTCCAGACGTTGGCCGCCATGGCCTGCAGCGAGGGCAAGGACGTGAGCGAGCGCACCGCGTTGCTGTTCGCCTGCCAGGCGGACTCGGCGAACTTGGGGATGCTGTCCGCGAAACTGATCCTGGACGAGAAGGGTGCACCGGCGCGTGCGGCCGTGCTGGCGGCAGTCCAGGAGTGGGCTTCCGACGACCGCGTCAAGATCGCCAAGCGCTTCATCGACGACCCGGATCTCGAGGTGCGCACGCTGGCCGTCGAGCTGCTCGCCGGTTCCGGCTCGAAGACCGCGATCGAGAGTCTGCTCGAGCGCCTGAGCAAGGAACCGAACCTGCGCTTGCGCTGGCGCATCGTGGCGCGCTTCCAGGTGCTCTCGAGTCAGGCGCTGGGGCTGGATCCCGAGGCCTGGCGGCCGTGGGTCGAGGGGCTGGCGGCTCAGTGGGCGCCTGCCGTGCCGGATCCGCGCCCGCCGCTGATCGAGGGCGAGGCGGCAGCCAGTCACCTGTTGCTCGGTACTCCCGTCCCGAGCGAACGCATCGCGATCCTGATCGACGCATCGGCGCCTTTGTGGGTGAAGCGCGCGGACGGCACGACGCGCAGGGAGCGCTTGGCGGCCGAACTGCAGGCCTTCCTCGCGCGCCGCGGCGCGGGCACGAAGTTCAACTTGATTCCGTTCGGCAAATCTCCGACGCCCTGGCGCAAGTCCGTGGCCCCCGCATCGCCCGACAACGTGGCGCGCGCGCTCGAGTTCCTCGCCAAGCTGCAGCCGTCGGACAAGAGCGACCTGTGGGAGGCGCTCGAGCTGGCCTGGAGCGACCAGGAGGTCGACACGCTGCTCGTGCTCACCGGCTCCGAACCCAGCGGCGGCAAGCGCTGGAGCCTGTGGGCGATGGGGCATCTGCTCACCGAACGGAATCGCTCCCGACGGCTGTCGATCGACGCGTTCCTCTTCGACAACGCCAAGCTGCTCCGCGAGCGCTGGGCCGCGATCTGCACGCCGAGCTGGGGGCGACTCGAGGTCGTCAGCCTGGACTAGGCCCGCTGTCGCCGACCCGCGGCCGGTTCGATCCGCCCGCGCGTTTCTGGTAGAAGCTCCGCCCGCAACACGGGGCGAGACCATGACGAACGCGACGCACGACGGACTCTCCGCGGCCGAGACGCTGCCGCAGGGCAAGGCCACGTACCAGAGCGGTGGGGGACTGGCGCTGATCACGCTGACCAACCCGCCGGCCAACGGCTACAGCCACGCGATGATGCGCGACCTCGACGAGGCCGTCCTGCGGGCGCGCTTCGACGACGCGGTGCACGCGATCGTGCTGGCCGGGGCGGGCGAGAAGTTCTTCTGCGCCGGCGCCGACATCGCGATGCTCAACGCGGTCACGCCGAGCTTCAAGTACCAGTTCTGCCTGCACGCCAACGAGACGCTCCTGCGGCTCGAGCACACGCCGAAGCTCGTGATCGCCGCGCTCGGCGGCCACTGCGTCGGCGGCGGGCTCGAGATCGCGCTGGCCTGCGACCTGCGCTACGCGCGCAAGGGGTCGGGCAAGTGCGGGCTGCCGGAGATCAACCTGGGTGTGTTGCCCGGCACCGGCGGCACGCAGCGGCTCGTGCGCGTGGTCGGCAAGGCCAAGGCGATCGAGCTGATGACGACGGGCAAGCTGATCGACTACGGCGAGGCGCAGACGCTCGGCCTGGTCAACGAAGTCGTCGACGCCGCCGACGAGAGCTCCTTCCTCGGCCAGGTGCTCGAGCGCGCGCGCGGCTTCTGCCCGCCGGCCAAGGCCTCGCTGGCGGTCGGTCTGATCAAGCGCGCGGTGCAGACCGGCGACGAGCTGCCGCTGGAAGCCGGCCTGGCGCTCGAGCGCGAGCTGCAGGCGCGGCTCTTCGCCTCGAACGACGCGCGGGAAGGCATCGCGGCCTTCGTCGAGAAGCGCACGGCGAAGTTCAGCGGACGCTGAGCATGGCGACGATGCAAGCCGTCCTGATCCGATCGCACGGCGGGCCCGAGGTGCTCGAGGTCGCCGACGTGCCGCGACCGGTGGCGCGCGAGGGCGAGGTGCTGGTGCGCATGCTCGCCGTGTCGCTCAACCACCTCGACCTCTTCGTGCGCCGCGGCATGCCGGGCTTCAAGGTCGCCTTCCCGCGCATCCTCGGCTGCGACGGCGTCGGCGAGGTCGTCGAGCTCGGCCCCGGCGCCGACGGCCCGCGCGTCGGCACGCGCGTGCTGGTCGAGCCGGGCTACAGCTCGGGCAACTCGGCGCACGACCTCGCGGGCAACGACCAGCTCTCCGACGACTACGCGATCCGCGGCGAGCACTCGGACGGCCTCGACTGCGAGTTCGTCGCGATCCCGGCGCGCTACGCGCTGCCCCTGCCCGAGGGCCTCGACCCCGTGCAGGCCGCGGCCCTGCCGCTGGTGTTCCTGACCGCCTGGGGCCTGTTGATCACGCGCGCCCGCCTGCAGTCGGGCGAGACCGTGCTGGTGCTCGGCGGCGCCAGCGGCGTCGGCTCGGCCGCGATCCAGATCGCGCGCGGCCAGGGTGCGCGCGTGATCGCGACGGCCGGCAGCGCTTCCAAGCTCGAGCTGGCGCGCAGCCTGGGCGCCGACGCGGTGGTCGACCACTCCGCGCCCGACTGGGGCAAGGCGGTGCGCGAGCTGACGCGCGGCCGCGGTGTCGACGTGGTCGTCGAGCACGTCGGGCCCGCGACCTGGGACACCTCGATGCGCTGCCTGGCGCGCAACGGCCGGCTGGTCACCTGCGGCGGCACCACCGGGCCGACGGTGCAGATCCAGCTGCCGCACCTGTTCATCAAGAACCAGTCGGTGCTCGGCTCGACGATGGGGCCGCGCAGCGCCCTGCCGCACATCCTGACCCGCGTGGTGCGCGGCGACTACCAGCCGGTGGTCGATCGCGTGCTGCCGCTGTCCGAGATCCGCGCGGCGCACGCGCTGCTCGAGTCGCGCGCGGTGCACGGCAAGATCGTCCTGACGCCCGGCAGCTGAGCCGGCCCTTTCCACGAGCTCCACCATGAACGCAGCTTCGATCCAGACCGCCGCCGTGCTCGGCGCCGGCACGATGGGCAACGGCATCGCGCAGATGCTGGCCATGAACGGCGTCGAGACGCGCCTCTTCGACGTGCAGGCGGCGCAGCTCGACCGCGCGCTGGGCACGATCCGCGCCAACCTCGAGAAGGGCGTCGCCAAGGGCAAGGTCGCGGCCGTCGACGCCGAGGCGGCCCTGCTGCGCCTGACGGCGATCACCGAGCTCGAGCTGGCCGTGCAGGGCGTCGACTGCGTGATCGAGGCCGTGCCGGAGCGCCTGGAGCTCAAGCAGGGGCTCTTCCGCCAGCTCGGCGCCGCGCTGGGTGCCGAGGTGCTCCTGGCGACCAACACGAGTTCCCTGCCGATCACGCAGATCGCGTCGGCGACCAGGCACCCCGAGCGCGTCGTCGGCATGCACTTCTTCAACCCGGTGCACCTGATGAAGCTGGTCGAGGTGGTCGAGACCGCGCAGAGCAGCCCGGCGGCGGTCGAGTGCGCGCTGGCGCTGTCGCGCCGGCTGGGCAAGGAGCCCATCCGCGTCAAGGACTCGCCGGGCTTCGCCTCGTCGCGCCTGGGAGTCCTGATCGGCCTCGAAGCGATGCGCATGGTCGAGAGCGGCGTCGCCTCGCCGACCGACATCGACAAGGCGATGACGCTCGGCTACGGCTTCCCGCTGGGGCCGCTGGAGCTGACCGACGTGGTCGGCCTCGACGTGCGCCTGGCGATCGCCGACTACCTGAGCAAGGAGCTCGGCGAGCGCTTCACCGCGCCGCAGCTCTTGCGCGACAAGGTGCAGCGCGGCGAGCTGGGCAAGAAGAGCGGGAAGGGCTTCTATGCGTGGACGGAGCAGGGCCCGCAGCGCTGAAGCGCCGGCCGGCGAACTCGCCCCCGCTCCGCGCGCGCGCTTCGTGCTCCCGCGCGCGCAGCGCGGCGTGCTGGCCGAGGCCGAGCGCGAGCTGGCGCTGGAGCACGTGCGCACGCTGCTCGAGACGCCGACCGCGCCCTACGCCGAGGACCACATGCTGGCGGCGGTGCGGCGCGTCGCCGCGTCGATCGGGGGCCTGGAGCTGCGCGCCGACGAGCACCAGAACCTGATCGTGCGCTGGCCCGGCCGCGGGCGCGCGCCGCGCCACGGCACGCTGGCCTTCAGCGCGCACCTCGATCACCCGGGCTTCCTCTACCATGGTCGGCAGGGGGGCCGGCGCGGCGGGAAGCACGTGCTGGAGTTCCACGGCGGCGTGCCGGTCGCCTACCTGAAGGACGCGCCCGTGCGCCTGTTCGAGCTCGCCAGCGGCCGGGCCTGCGCCACCGCGCGCGTCGCGGCGGTCGAGACCCGCGGCGACCTGGTGCTGTGCACGCTCGCCGACGTCCGCGGCCGCCCGCACGCGCGCTCGTTCGGCATGTTCGACCTGACGCCGGGCGCCGTGCGCGGCCGGCGCCTGCACGCCCGCGTGTGCGACGACTTGATGGGGGCGGCCGCGATCCTGACCGCGCTGGCGCTGCACGCGCGCGCGCGCCATCCGGCGCCGCTGGTCGGCCTGTTCACGCGCGCCGAGGAGACCGGGTTCGTCGGCTGCCTCGGACTCGTACGCTCGCGCGCGCTGCCGCGCGACCTGGCGGTGGTCGGCCTCGAGTGCTCGCCCAAGCGCGCCAGCGCGCGCGTGGGCCTCGGGCCGGTGGTGCGCGTCGGCGACCGGCTCACGACCTTCCAGCCGTGGATCACCGAGCGCCTGCAGGAGGCCGTCGACGAGCTGCGCGCCGCCCACCCCGACTTCCGCTCGCAGCGCGCGCTGATGGACGGCGGCAGCTGCGAGTCGACCGCCTACAACCACGCCGGCGTCCCCGCCGGTGCCCTGTGCCTGGCGCTCGGGAACTACCACAATTGCGGCCCGCGCGGGCGCATCGCGCCGGAGTACGTCGACTGGGACGACCACGAGGGCCTGGTCGCGCTGCTGGTCGCGAGCGCGGCGCGCTGGTCGGAGTCACCCGGCAGGAAAATGACCCTGCGTTTGAATCGCATCTGGCAGCGCGAGTACAAACGCCTCGCCGCCTCCGCCCGCCGCATCGCGGGCCGCAGCCAGCCCACGTCGAGGAGAGCTCCATGAACGAGACGCAATGGTCGGAGTCCGGCGCCGAGCCGGCGCCGAAGAAGTCCCTGCCCAAGTGGCTGTGGTTCTGTGGCGGCGGCTGCCTGCTGGCCGTGATCCTGTCCGGCGTCGGCGCCTTCGCCTGCTACAAGATGGCCGAGAAGATCGCCGACCCCGAGTACGGCTGGGCCCAGCTGCAGAAGGCCCTCCCCGCGGACCAGGAGCACCCCGACCACACCGCCCACGCCGCACCCTCGTGGATCCCCGGCGCGCCGATCACCGTGATCGTCGACAGCCTGAACCTCCAGCTGCAGTTCCAGGTGCACACGGGCGCCTCGGGCAAGCAGGCGCGTGAGCAACTCTTCGAAGGCGACTCGCCGGTCTTCCCCGAGAACGTGATCGTGATGAAGTTCACGGACATGACCAAGGGCACGGTCGAGGTCCAGGGCCGCGAGCTCAAGGTGCTGCGCCTCAAGGGCGAGATCGCGGGCTTCATGCGCAGCATGGCCGGCGAAGAGGGCGCCAAGCAGGCCGACCAGTACATGGTGATGATCGACGTCACGCCCGAGGGCGAGACCGAGCGCTTCGTGATGTGCCAGGTGCAGCGGCCGGTCAGCCAGGGCGAGCTGACCGACGAGTTGATCAACGAGGCGCTGAAACCCTTCCACATCGGTCCCAAGCGCTGAGCGCGCAGCTCATGCAACCCCAGCCGCCCCAGCCGGCCGGCGTGTGGCGCACGCTGTTCGCCTTCTCCGGCCTGGCGCTGGTGGTCGGCACGCTCGGTTTCCTGGTCATGCGGCGCGCCGGCCACGTCGATCCGCAAACGGTCGTCGGCGCGGCCTTTGAAGTCGGCGCGCTGCCCGCCGGCTTGTCGCTGGTCTCGGCGCTCGAGCTGCCCGACGGCCAGCGCATCGTCTCGCTCACGCCGGGTGTCGCGACGCGCCCGCCGGTGCCCGACACACCTGCCCCCGAGACGACCCCCGGCGAAGGGCCCCCCGACGAGAAGATCGTCTGGCGCAAGCTCCCGATCGCGCCGGCCGCGACGCCGCCCGCGCAGGTGCAGTTGTTCTTCTTCGGCGCGGACGGCCAGCAGGCGGTGCGGCGCAGCGTCGAGGGCGAACTCGCGCGCATCGAGCACCTGGAGCCGCGCGGCGGCACGGTCGGCGTCGAGAGCGGCACGCTGCGCTGGGACGCCTACGAGCCGCGCTTCCTCCACACGCGCCGCTTCACGCCGCCGGGCAGCTACCAGGACACCTTGGCGATCGATCTCTCGGCGCACGGCCGCTGGTGCGTGCTCTTCGCCGTGTGGAACCCCAACGAGACGGGCTCGAAGGAAGCGCTGTTCGAGATCGCACGCGCGCTCAAGCCCAAGCCCAAGGACCCCGAGCCCGGTTCCGCGGGCGTCAAGTCCTGAGCGTCCGCTGAGCCTCAGGGCGCCGCGGCGCGCGTCGCCAGCTCGAGCACCTCGGCCAGGTGCAACACGCGCACCGGCGAGCGCGCGCGATGAAGTCCGGTCTCCCACTGCATCTGGCAACCGGGGTTGGCGACCACCAGCGTCGCGGCATCGCTGGCCTGGAGCGCCGCCAGCTTGGGTTCGAAGACGCGCTCGGCGTCGGCCGGGCGCAGCATGGCGTAGAGGCCCGCCGAGCCGCAGCACAGCTCGGAGTCCGCCAACTCGACGCGCGCGAGGCCGGGCACGGCGTCGAGCGCGCGCCGCGGTTCCTTGCGGATGCCCTGCGCGTGACACAGGTGACAGGGATCGTCGTAGGTGACCGTGCCCAGGCCCGCGACCGGCTGCAGCCGTGCGCGCAGCGCCGCGCGCACGGGCTCGCGCTCGACGAACTCGGAAAGGTCGACCACGCGCCGCGCGAAGGCCTCGGCGCGCGCGTGCCAGGGATCGCCGGCCGTGAACAGGTGCGCGTACTCCTTCATGTGCGCGCCGCAGCCGGCGCTGTTGATCACCACCGGTGCGGGAGCGCCGTCGGCGGCGCGCAGCGGCTCGAAGGCCTCGATCGTCGCCTGCGCCAGGCGCCGCGCGCCGTCGAGGTCGCCGTTGTGCGCGTGCAGCGAGCCGCAGCAGGCGTGGCCGCGCGGCACGAGCACCTCGCAGCCCGCGCGCGCCAGCACGGCGACCGTCGCGCGGTTGACGCGGCCGTAGAGCGCGGGCATCACGCAGCCTTCGAGCACGGCCGCCGTGGCGAGCTGCGCACCCTCGGCCGGCGTGCGCGCGGGCAGGAGCCGCCGCTCGCGCCCCGGCGGGATCGCGGGCATGTCGGCCAGGAGCCGCCCGCGCCGGCCGAGGTGCGTGAAGAAGATGCGCCACAACCCGAGCAGGATCAGCGCGCGCGCCAGGCGCGTCGACCACGACAGCGCCCAGCGCCGCGGCAGCACGGCCCCCAGCGCGAAGCGCACCGGCCAGGGTTGGTGCGCGTGGCCCTCGCGCTGCAGCGCGTCGCGCGTGAACTCCATCAGACCGCCGAAGTGCACGCCCGAGGGGCAGACGCTCTCGCAGTTGCGGCACAAGAGGCAGAAGTCGAGCTCCTCGACCAGCTCGGGCTCGGGTTCGAGCTCGCGCTCGGCCAGCGCGCGCATCAGGTGGATGCGGCCGCGCGGGCTGGAGGACTCGACGCCGGTCAACCGGTAGGTCGGGCAGCTGTTCAGGCACAGGCCACAGTGGATGCAGTCCAGGCTCTTGGCGTAGTCGACCAGCGTCGACGGGGTCAGCGGAGCACGGCTCGGCGCGTTCACGCGACCTCCGCGGGTTCGAAGGGTCCGCCGTGGAACACGCCCTGCGGATCGAGCGCGCGGCGCAGGGCGTCCATCAGGCGGCGCTCGCCCGTGCCGGGCGCCGGGGCCTGCTCGACCAGCCCGGCCGTGCGACGCGTCGGGTTGCGCAGCGTGAAGCTCGCCCCCGGGCCGAGTTCGCGCGCGACGTCTGCGGCGCGGGCGCGCACCAGCTCGGCCAACGAGGCCGAGTCGACGCGCGCGCCCTCGCGCGCCACGAGTTGCACGTCGAGGATGCCGCTCGAAGGCTGCGCGACGCGCCGCGCGCTCCAGTGCGCGTGCTCGAAGTCGAAGGCCAGCGCGCGCGGGAAGCTGCGCGTTCCGCAGGTGATGCGCAGCCAGGGGCGCGGCTCGCACTCGGGGGCCTGTTCGCGCAGCGCGCTCCAGGTCGCCTGCGCCGCCGCACCCTCGAGGAAGGTGGCCGCGGGCCACAGCGCGCGCGCGCAGCCCAGCTCGAAGGCCACGGCTTCCGGGCCGCCGGCCAGCGAGAGCGCCAGCTGCCAGGGTGAGCCGGTTGCGCCGGTGGCGCCGGGCGCGCTGGTCGCCACCAGCGCCACCGGCCGCAGCGGCGAGCGCTCGACCGCGCGCACGGCTGCGGTCAGCTCCGCGGCGTCGGCCGCGGCGCGCGTCACCAACGCGTGCGCGCGCGGCAGCGGCGCGAGGCGCAGCGTGGCCTCGACCAGCACGCCCAGCGTGCCGAACGAGCCGCAGTACAGGCGCTGCAGGTCGAAGCCGGTGACGTTCTTGACCAGCCGCCCGCCGCTGCGCGCCGAGCTGCCGTCGGCCAGCACGAGCGTGGCTCCCAGCACATGATGGCGCGCCGGTCCGAAGCGCAGGCGGTCGTAGCCCGACTGGCCGGAGGCCAGCACGCCGCCCAGCGTCGCGCGCTCCGCGGCCGGCACGTCGGGCGTCACGAGCTGGCCGTGCTGCGCGGTCAGCTCGCGCAAGCTCGACAGGCGCGTGCCGCACAGCGCGGTCAGCACGCCCTCGCCCGGCTCGTACTCGACCACGCGCTGCAGGCGCTGCGTGCTGAGCGCCAGCACCTCGCCGACGGGATGTCGCGTCCAGCCGAGTTTCGAGCCGACGCCGACGGGCGCCGCGCGCACGCGTTCGCGCGCGCACCAGCGCACGAGCTCGGCCAGCTCCTCGACCGAGCCCGGCAGCGCCAGCGGCAGCGGCTCGCGCCGGCCGGGCCAGGCGAGCTCGGCGACGGCGCGCGGACCGAGCTGGGCGCGCAGGCGTTCGGCGAGCTCGCTCACGGCCGTGCTCCGTGCGCGCGCGCTTCCATGCAGGCGCGCACCGGCAGCGTCTTGCCCGGGTTGAGCCGCCGCGCGGGATCCCAGGCCTCCTTGACGCGGCACATCGCCGCCAGGTCGTCCTGGGTGAAGAGCTGCTGCATGCCCTCGAGCTTCTCGAGCCCGACGCCGTGCTCGCCGGTCAGCGAGCCGCCGCTCTCGATGCACACGCGCAGGATCTCGCCGCCGGCTTCGAGGACGCGCGCCAGCTCGTCGGGATCGCGCCGGTCGTACGAGATGTTCGGGTGCAGGTTGCCGTCGCCGGCGTGGAAGACGTTGGCGACCTTGAGCCGCCGCTCGCGGCAGATCTCGGTCGTGCGCCGCACCAGCGCCGCGAGCTTCGTGCGCGGCACGACCGCATCGCACACGTAGAGATCCGGCGCGATGCGGCCCATCGCGCCGAAAGCGCCCTTGCGCCCGGCCCACAGGCGCGTGCGCTCGGCCGCGTCGCGCGCGCGGCGCAGCTCGAGGACGCCTTGTTCGCGCACCAAGCGCTCGACGTCGCGCATCGTCGCCGCCACCTCGGCCTCGCTGCCGTCGCACTCGACCAGCAGCACCGCGGCGGCATCCTTGGGGTAGCCGGCGGCCAGCACGCTGGCCTCGACGGCCTCGATCGTCAGCTGGTCGATGATCTCCAGCGCGCTGGGCTCGAGTCCGGCGGCGATGATGCGCGTCACGGTCTCGCAGGCCGCGTCGAGGCTGGTGAAGATCCCGAGCAGCGTCTCGGTCACGGCCGGCAGCGGCAGGAGCCGCACCGTGATCTCGGTCGCGACGCCGAACAGGCCCTCGCTGCCGACGAACAGGCCGACCAGGTCGTAGCCCTCGGGATCGACGCGCGGCGCGGCGAGGTCGAGCAGCGTGCCGTCGGCCTGCACGATCACCAGGCCGAGCACGTGCCGCGCCGTCGCGCCGTAGCGGAAGCAGTGCGGCCCGCCCGAGTTCTCCGCCACGTTGCCGCCCAGCGTGCAGGCCTTCTGGCTCGACGGATCGGGCGCATAGAACAGGCCGTGGCGCGCGACGGCCAGCGAGAGGTCGGCGTTGACCACGCCGGCCTGGACGCGCGCCGTGCGCTCTTCGACGTCGACCTCCAGGATGTCGCGCATGCGCGCGAAGCCCAGCACGACGCCCTGCGCGACCGGCGTGGCGCCGCCCGCGAGGCCCGTGCCCGCGCCGCGCGGGACCAGCGGCACGCCGGCTTCGGACAGGAGTCGCATCACCGACGCGCACTGGCGCGTGTCGCGCGGCAGCACGACCAGCTCGGGCAGCTGCTTCAGGAACGCCAGCCCGTCCGACTCGTAGGCCGTGCGCCGCGCGCGGTCGCGCACCAGCCCCGCATCCCCGACGATCGCCCGCAGCGCGCTCTCGAGCGACGCGTCCATCAGAAGTCGATGCGCGCGAGCTTCCACCAGGCCAGCGCGAGCATCAGCACGATGAAGGCCAGCGAGCTGGCGATCGAGAAGCCGATGTTGTGCGACAGCGGCGCGTCCCAGGTGAAGCGGTCGAGGTGCCAGGTCGCGATGCTCTCGGGGCCCTGCAACCCGACCGGGCGGATGCCGAACAGGAAGCGCTCGCGCAGGAACTCCTGGCGCTCGGCCGAGGGAGCGTCGTCGTCCGAGCCGCCCCACTGCGGACCGCAGGCGAATTCGACCTCGAGCACCCAGTCGCCGCTGGTCGCGACGTAGGCCCAGTGCTGCAGCTCGCCCGCCGTCCAGCGCACCGGCACCCAGCTCAAGCCGGACATCGAGAGGCGCTCGCCGCGCTGCTCGGCCGAGGCGACACCCTCGCCGCGCATGCGCGCGATCAGCTCCTCGGCCGCCTCGGCGGCGCTCTTGCGCTGCGTGCGTGTCTTGCCGGGCTTGGTCGGATCCGGGCGCTCGGTCAGACGCGAGCGCGCGCGCAGCTCGACCCGCGCCGAGCCGTCGGGCGCGCGGAAGGCGAGCGCCGCGCCGACCAGGTCGATCGCTCCGCCCGCGACCAGCGCGGACGGGGCCTCGAGCGCCTCGGGCGGCGCGTGGATCTCGAGCTTCAGGCGCTCGTCGGTCAGCAGCCAGGGCTCGCCCTCGACCGTCTTGCGCAGCTTCTGCAGTCCGAGGTCGACGTCCGCCGTCTTGGGCAGCACGAGGTGCGCGCCGTCGAGTATGGCGATCGGCACGTTCCACGCGCCGCGGTCGGCGTCCGCCAGCGACTCCCCCGAGCTGGCCTGGATCCCGGCGTTGTGCGTCAAGAGCTCCTTGAGCTGCCAGAGCATGTGCACCCCGCCGGTGCTCAGATAGAAGAGCACCGAGAGCAGGATCGAGGCCACCGTGCTGCGCGTCAGCACGCCGATCCACAGCGAGAAGGCGTGCAGCATGCCGAACAGGAAGATCAGCAGCGGCGCGCCCCACAGCACGCCCGGGTCGTTGTAGCCCGACGCGATCAACAAGCCGAGCCAGATGCCGGTCACGCCGATCGTGGCCAGGATGGCGATGAAGATCAGGCCCGACACGTAGCGCGACAGGAGCAGCGTGAGGCGCGAGACGGGCCGCGAGAACACGATGTCGGCGGCACCCTTCTCCAGCATGTTGGGCATGAAGAAGGCCGTCGCGGACAGGCACACGATCATGCCGAAGCTGCCGCTGAGCGTCTCGACCACCAGGCTCTGGATGGCCTGGATCGCCAGGCCCTGCAAGTCGGCACCGGGGCCCAGATTCGGCCCGAGCAGGAAGGCGACGTTGCGGTACTCGATCGTCAGCAGGCCGAAGAGCACGCGCACTTCCTTCTCGCCGAAGCTGATCAGGAAGAAGAACGCGACCAGTGCCGCCTCGAGGATCAGCAGCAGCCGGAAGATCTTGTTGTCGACCACCTGGTAGAAGGCGTCGAGCACCAGCGCCTTGGCGGTGTTGGCGTTCACGACGGGTCCTTCTTCTGCACCAGGTGGAGGAACGACTGCTCCAGCGTCAGGCGGCGCTGGTCGATGGCGCGGATGCCCAGGCCGCGCGCGCGCAGCCGGTCGATGCATTGGTCGAGCTCGGCGTCGCTCATCGCCACCTCGAAGCCCGACGGCGTGCGCGTGAAGCCGCTGCCCAGCCCGGCCACCAGGCGTTCGAGGTCCGCGGGAGCGTCGCGCAGGTCGATGCGCACGGCACCCGTGCGCGGCGTCAGCTCGTCGACCGTGCCGGCGCGCAGCACCTTGCCCTTGACCATGATCACCACCTGGTCGCACATCAGCTCGACCTCCATCAACAGGTGCGAGTTGATGAAGATCGTCGTGCCGCGCGCGCGCAGGTCCATCACGATCTCGCGGATCGCCGCGCGACCGACCGGGTCGACGCCGTCGGTCGGCTCGTCGAGGAACACGATGTCGGGCTCGTGCACCAGGGCCTGCGCCAGGCCGATACGCTGCTGCATGCCCTTCGAATACTGCGCGATCTTGCGGTCGGCCGCATCGCTCATGCCGACGCGCTCGAGCAGCGCGGGGATGCGCTGGCGCGCCTCGTCGGAGTCGAGGCCCGACATCATCGCGAACAGCCGCACCATCTGGGCGCCGGTCAGGTAGCCCGGCAGGCGGTGCGCTTCCGGCAGGTAGCCGATGCGCCGCCGCGATTCGGGGTCGCCCGGCGGGCGGCCGAAGACCTGCGCGTGGCCGTCGAAGCCGCCGACCAGGCCGAGCAGGATCTTGATCAGCGTCGTCTTGCCCGCGCCGTTGGGTCCGAGCAGCCCGAACACCTGTCCGCGGCCGACTTCGATCGAGACGCCGTCGAGGGCGCGGAAGCCCTTCGATCCGAACAGGCCCTTGCCGTAGGTCTTGCCCAGGTCGCGGACCGAGATCCAGGTCTCGGGTGCACCGTCGCGGGAAGCGCTCATCGTGCGGAGGATAGCGCGCGGCGCACGCCAGTGCCTCAGTCCGCGAGCGGTCGCGCCGCGCCGATCCAGCCGGCGTCGGCACCCAGCTCCGCGGGCAGGATGCGCAGCTCGTCGAGCCGCTTGCCGTAGCTGCGCTCGCGCACGCCGGCGCGAATGCCGGGCTCGAGGACGTCGGTCGCCGCGCCGAAGCCGCCGCCGATCACGAAGGTGCGGACGTCGAGCAGCGAGACCACGCCGGCCAGCGCGTGACCGAGGTCGCGCCCTACGGCGTGCAGCAGCTCGCGCTCGGGGCCGGCACCCGCGCGCGCCACGCGCGCCAGCTCGATCAGGTCGCCCGGGTTGCCGCGCGGCAGGCCGAGCTCGCGCGCGCGGCGCGTGGCCGCCGTCGCCGAGGCGTACTGCTCGACGCAGCCCTCGGAGCCGCAACCGCAGCGCCGGCCGCCGGGCTCGACGACCACGTGGCCGATCTCGCCCGCCAGCCCGCCGCGCCCGGCGTACAGCCGGCCGCCGAGGATCAGGCCGCCGCCGACGCCCGTGCCCAGCGTCACGAGCAGGAGGTCGCTTTCGCCGCGCCCGCGCCCGCGCCAGTGCTCGCCCAGCGCCGCGGCGTTGGCGTCGTTCTCGACGAACACGCGCTCGCGCGCGAAGCCCAGTCGCCGCGCGAGCTCGTCGGCCAGCGGCACGCCCTCCATGGGCTTGAGGTTCGGGCAGTCGGCGATGCGGCCCGCGGCGCGGTCGATCAGGCCCGGCGAGCCGATGCCCAGGCCGTGCTCGGCGCCCAGCGCGCGCGCGATCTCGACCAGCTTCGAGAGCACGTGCTCGGCGCCGCGCTCCACTTCCGTGCGCGCGCCCTCGCGGGCCAGGATGCGCCCGTGCTCGTCGAGCACTCCGGCCTTGATGCTCGTGCCGCCGAGATCGATGCCCACCAAGCGCTGCATGGCGTCACGCGCGCGCTCGGCGCCTCACTCGTCGGCGACCTGGCTCTTGGTGCGCCGCGTGACGCGCCGGTAGGCCTTGATGTAGTTGCGCGCGGCGGCCTGCCAGGAGAAGTCCTGCTTGAGGCAGTGGTGCGCGACGGTGCGCCAGTCGGCCGCCTCCTTGTAGACCTTGCGCACCACGTCGACGCCCTCGAGCAGGCCGTCGCCGGTGTACTTCTGGAAGGTGAAGCCCGTGCCGTGGCGCTTGTCCTTCTCGTAGTCGACGACCGTGTCCTCGAGGCCGCTCTGGGCGTAGATCAGCGGCACCACGCCGTAGCGCATGCCGATCGCGACCAGCGAGTTCGAGGAGTGGAAGTGCGAGGGCTGGATCAAGAGGTCGGCGCCGCCGAGCAGCGTGTGCGCGGCGTTGGCGTTGTAGCCCTCGATCAGGCGGCAGCGACCGGCGAAGGTGGTCTCCATCGTGCGCACGCGATCGAGGATCTCGTGGCGGCCCGAGCCCATCAGCACCACCTCGACGTTGCGCTCGAGCACCGAGGTCATCACCTCGGCCAAGAGGTCGAAGCCGCTGTCGGCGTCGAAGCGGCCGATCACCGCCGCCAGCATCACGCGCGGGCCGTTGTCGAGCCCGAGCGCGGCCTGCAGCGACGACTTGCACTTCTTCTTGCCGACCAGCTCCTTGTCGCGCGACGAGAAGGTCTGCGGCAGCAGCGGGTCGTTCGAGGGATCCCAGGCGCGGTAGTCGACGCCGTTGGTGATGCCGACCAGCTCCTTGTGGCGCCGGCGGAAGGTGTCCTCCAAGCCGTACCCGCGGTCGATCTCCTGGATGCGCGCCGCCTGGCTGGGGGAGTTGACGCCCAGGATCGTGGCGAACTCGCAGCCGGCCTTGAGGAAGTTGACCTTGCCCGCCAGCTCGACACCGCGCGCGTTGGTGAACACGCGGTGGGGCAGGCCGATCTGCGGCAGGATCTCGCGCTCGAAGGTGCCCTGCATCGCCAGGTTGTGGATGCCGAAGAAGAACCCGGCGCGCGAGGCGGGGTGGTCGGGCAGCTTGGCCGCGTACTCGACCTCGCGCAGCACCGGCAGGAGCCCGGTGGTCCAGTCCATGCCGTGCAGGATCTCGGGCTCGAAGCCGATCAACGGCAGGCACTCGAGGATCGAGCGCGACCAGATCGCGAAGCGCCGCCAGTTGTCCGGGTAGGGGCCCTCGTCGTTGGCGTAGGGGTGGCGCGTGCGGAGGAGCTGCGGGTGGTCCGCCAACACGATCGGCAGGTCGCCGAGGAGGGCGGTGTGGATCGCGACCGTGGTCTTGCCCTGGCCGTCCTTGACCCGCACGTCCCCGACGTGGCGCAGCTCCGCCAGCGGCCCCGTGGCGAGGTCGGCCGTCCACGGCAGGAAGACCCGGATGTCGGCGCCCTCCTGTCGCAGGGTGCGCGCGAGCGATTCCGAGACCTCGGCCAGGCTCGTCTTGCGCACGAGCGACTGGAGTTCAGGGGTTGCGAACGCGATTTTCAATGCCGTCAGCCTTCCAAGCGACCTCTGGGTGCGCGCCGTCGAAGAGTCGGGCGCGAACGTCGCGGTCTTGGAGTGGGCGTCGTGGGGTACGTGACCGGTCCTACCCGAAGGTGCCGATACAAATCCGACCCCCGGACGTCCAGGCTGGCGGTCAAGCTAAGAAAAGTCGCGCCGGGAACCCCAGTCCGAGAACGGGACAAGGGTCTATGTCCTTGCTTTCCATGCACTTGTGACCGTGCAAAAGCGGCAGCCGCCGCCCGGGTCCGGGGCGCGGTCGCGGCCCTTCCTCTCGAATCTGGGACCGGGCGCCCACAGCTTGGCGAGGCCTTGTCGAAGTCCTCGACAGCGCTTCGTCGCCGCGTGCTCGGACGTAGAATGCGCCGCCTTTCTCGACACCATGGCGGACGAACCATGACCCCGACCGCACGCCTCGCGCACTGCACGCTCGACGAGTTCGCCGCCCGACTGGCGGAGCGCACACCCACTCCCGGCGGTGGGAGCGTCGCCGCACACCTCGCCTCCCTGGGTTGCGCGCTGGGCGCGATGGCTTGCCGCTTCACCACCGGTGAGAAGTTCGCCGCGCTCGAGGGCGCGATGGCGTCCCGCGCCTTGGAACTGGACCGGCTGCGTGCCGAATGCGGTCCGCTGGTGGACGAGGACACACAGGCCTACGACGCCGTCACCGCGGCGTACAAGCTGCCCAAGGCAGACGATTCCCAGAAGTCGGTGCGCTCGGCCGCCATCCAACGCGGGCTGCTCGGCGCGCTCGAGGTGCCGGCGCGCACCCTGGCGCGGGCGAGGGCCGCGCTGGCCCTGGTCCGCGACGCGGCTCCGGACGTCAACCCCAACCTGGCGAGCGACGCCGCGACGGCGGTCTGGTGCCTGCGGAGCGCGGCCGAGGCGGCCTTCCACAATGTGAAGATCAACGCCGTCTCGCTGGCGGACAAGCCGCTCGGGGCCGAACGCCGGGCGGCCGCCGAGCGCGAGCTCGAGACCGCGCGCGCCCTGGCGGAGTCCGCCCGGGCGGCGCTCGAGGCGCGGCTGGCCTGAAGCGAGCGAGGAAGCCCATGCACCGACTGGTCCTGCTGCGTCACGGCGAGAGCCAATGGAACCGCGAAAACCGCTTCACCGGCTGGCGCGACGTGCCGCTGTCGGAGAAGGGGCTGGGCGAGGCGCGCGAGGCGGGCAAGCGCCTGCGCGAGGCGGGGTTCAGCTTCGACGCCGCCTACACCTCGCTGCTCAAGCGCGCGATCAAGACCCTGGCGCTGGCGCTGGAGGAACTCGATCTCGCCTGGCTGCCCGAGACGCGCGACTGGCGGCTCAACGAGCGCCACTACGGCGCCCTGACCGGGCTCGACAAGGCCGAGACGGCCGCGCGCCACGGCGAGCAGCAGGTGCTGGTGTGGCGCCGCAGCTACGACATCCCGCCGCCGCCCTGCGCCGCCGGCGACGCCGAGAACCCGGCCAGCGACCGGCGCTACGCGCGGCACCCTGCGGCGCGCGCGGTGGTCGGCGAGTCGCTGAAGGACACCGTCGCGCGCGTCGTGCCGTACTGGACCGAGGTGCTCGCGCCGCGGGTGCGCGCGGGTGAACGGTTGGTGATCGCGGCGCATGGCAACAGCTTGCGCGCGCTGGTCAAGCACCTCGACGCGATCCCCGACGACCGGATCGTCGCGCTCAACATCCCGACCGGCATCCCGCTGGTCTACGAGCTCGACGCGCAGCTGAAGCCGCTCTCGAACCGTTACCTGGCGAGCGAGGCCGAGGTCGCCGCCGCGCAGCACGCGGTCGCCTCCCAGGGCAAGGCCAAGGCGTAGTCCGCGCGCGCGCACGCGGCGATCACGGCGGCAGGATCCCGATCCAGTGCGGATGGCCGTCGTGGCGGGGCACGAGCGGCGCCCCGTCGACCCAGACCTCGCGGCCGGAGATGCGCTGCACGGTGCGCACGCCGGAGTGCGCGAAATTCAGGCGCGCGCCCGGCTGCAGGTCGCGCAGGTCGGCGACGTCCTGGACGAAGAACCCGGCCGCGCTCTCGGAGGTCGACACGCCGGCGCGCCAGCCCGGGCCGTAGTACTGGGAGGGCAGCAGCCGCTCGAGGCGCGCCAGGAGCACCTCGTCCTGCACACCGAGCGCCCGCGCGCGGGCCGCCGACACCGTCAGCGTCCCGGACCCCGGCTGTTCCAGCAGCAGGAAGCCCTCCCAGGTCTCGCCCGGTCGCAGCGAGACGGGCAGCCGCCGTGAACGCTCGTACGGCGGCAGGCCGACCCAGCCCGCGGGGCCGCCGGCCCTCGGCTGGTAGAGGATCGGCGTCGCGTGACGCGGCCACGAGCGCTGGCTCAGCACCTCGTACTCGAGCTCGAGTTCGACCAGCAGCGGCCGCGGGTCCGTCCAGCCGGATCCCGGGGCGAGCCGCAGGGTCAGCGGGATCCTGCTCGTCGGTCCATCCTGCTGGAGCGGATGGACCTCGGCCTCGACGAGCGCGGCGCACTCGGGCCGCGGCGTGGTGCGCTTGCGCCACAGCGTGTGGTAGGCGGTCTGCTCGAACGGTTCGTAGCGAGCGAGCAGCTCGCCGTAGAAGTCCCAGCACACGCTCTGGACCCACGGCTCCCAACCGACGGCGTCGGCGCGCAGCGTGCTCACCCACGGCGGCTGGTGCTCGCCGAGTGCCCTTGCGAAAGCCGCACGGCGCGCCGGGCCGAGCGCGTGGATCACGTAGTCGTCGCGCGTCGGGCTGACGGCGTCGGCGAAGAGCTCGAGCGCGCCGGCGTAGGTCGAGAGCAGCCGCCGATCGCGCGGCCAGCCGGCGGCCTCCGATTGCGCGCGCAGCTCTCGGCCGAGCACCGCCATCTTCGCCAGGTAGCCGGGGCCGTCGCCGCCCATCTCGTCCGCCCGCACCGGTTCCTCGCCGGGCCCGGCGTGGGTGCTGGCGGTCGGCGCCGCGACCGCGAGGGGCAGGCACGCCAGCAGCGCGGCGGCGAACGCGGTCGGGGCGAGCTCCAGCCAGGTCCGCCGCGTGCGCGCCGCGGGTGCACGGCGCGCGCGCCAGCGGGTCGCGAGGCGCCACGCACCCTCGACCGCGAGGTAGGGCACGACGAGGTGCAGGACCAGCACCAGCGGGTAGAAGTAGTGGGGGTTGGCGTGCGCCAGGCTCGGGATCAAGCCGCCCGCCAGCGTCGCGGCGACCAGCACGGCCAGCCAGGGGTCGGTCGGCCGGGCCCATGACGTGCAGCACTTCGCCAGGAGCAGGAGCAGCACGCCCGCTCCGCCCAGGGCCTGGGCCGGGTCGAGCTCCAGGCTGCCCGCGGCGAAGTACCAGGACTGGTCGCGCGCGACTCCGAGGAAGGCGTACTCGAACCAGCGCCAGGGAGCTCCGCCCGTGCCGATGGTCAGCGCCAGCAGCACGGTGGCGAGCGCGCACGCGCAAGTTCGCAGCACGAAACCGATCCAGCCCGCTCTCCCCGAGCGCCAGTACACCAGGCACGCCGCCGCGATCAGCAGGGCCGCGGTGGGAAAGCCGTAGTCGTTGCTCCAGAGTGCGCACAGACCCGCGAGCGCCCCGACGGCGAGCGCCGCGCGCCGCTCGCGCCCGGGCTGCTCGAGCCGCAGCGAGCGGCCCGCGACCACGAGCGCCAGGACCGCCAGGAACGGCACGGCGGCCCGCAGCCCGAGCAGGGAGTTGCCCGGCGACACCAGCGGCCACGTGCGCTCGACCCAGGTCCGCCAGGCTTCGTCGCCGATCCACTGCGGCTGGGTGTGCGTCGCCACGGCCGTCACGAGCGTCGCCAGCACGGTCGCACCGAGCGTCGAGAGCGCGCACAGCCGGCCCAGCAGCGCGACCGCCGTCCAGAAGGTCAGCGACGTCGCCAGGTGCGACGCCTCGAGCACGCTGCGGTAGTCGGTGCCGTAGAACGTGCTCGCGAGCCGCGTGAGCCAGGTCGGACCGAGGCCGAGGTAGGCGTCGAAGTCGCGCCCGACCTGCTGGCCGAGTGCGAGCCGGCGGATCGGGTTGAAGGTCTGGAAGGTCCCGTTGATCGGGATGAAGTCGACGCCGCGCGAGTTGGCCTCGGCGAACAGCAGGCACAGACGCAGCCCGAGCGCGGCGCTCAGGCCGGTCAGGATCCAGCGCGTCGCGCGCAGCCAGCGCGGGGGCTGCGCGCGACGCGCGGGATCCTCTGCGGAGCCCTCAGGGGACGGGAGCGGGTGCAAGGAACGTGACTGCCTCGGGGACCAGGACGTGCTGTTCGCTGCCGTCCGACTGCGTGATCAGCAGCACCTCGGGCGCGATCGAGATCGGCGGGGGAAGCGGAACGTTGGCCACCGCCAGCAGGTCGACGAACGCGTCCCGCAGGCGCTCGGCGTCCGCCGGGCCGGCGAAGGGCCAGGTGCGCGGCACGCTCGACCAGCTCAGCGTCGCGAGATCGAGGACGTGGACACGGCCCGGTTCCGAACCGCCGGGCGGCTCGTCGCCCGCGCGATCGAGGATCCACACGCGCGAGCCGTCGACGCTCGCGCCGGCGACGCTCAGGAATGCGGGCGGGCCCGGGACGGGGACCGGCGGGAGGACGCCCTCCAGGTCGTGGCTCGCCAGCGTCGTCGCGGGCACGTTGTGGAAGAACTGCGGCACGAGCACGCGCCGCACCGCGGCGACCGGGATCAGGTGCAGCAGCCGCGGCACGCCGGCAGGGCCGACGTCGGGAACTCCGGGCAGGTCGGGCCGCGGGATGCGGCTGAGCGTGCCCTGCGCGGCGCCGATCCCCAGCGGGTCGCTGGTCGAGACCCACACTTCACCCCAGCCCCAGGTCAGGTCCTCGAAGCGTCGATTCGTCGGCTGTCCGACGCTCGCGGTGCCGAGGTCGGCCAGGTTCACCAGGTCGACGAAGCGCACCACCGTCGCGCCGCTCGGCGCCGCTTCGGCGATGCAGGCGTACTGGCCGTCGCGGTTGGCGCTCCAGAGGCCAGTCGCCGGACCGGGTAGATCGAGCACGCCATTCAGACTGCGCGTGGCGAGGTCGAAGCGCAAGACGCGGCCAGGCTGGCTGGAGCTGCCGCCGAGGCCCGTTTCGAGCAGGTACACCGTCCGGCGCGCCGCATCCGTGCACAGGTTGCGCGCGGCGTCGACGGCCAAGTCGACGCTCCCGAGCACGGTCCCGAAGTGCGGATCGAAGAAGACCAGCGAGCGCTGGCCGGCCAGCACGGCTCCGACGCTCAGGTCCCGGTCGAAGACCGGATGGCCCTCCTCGCGCACCTCGCCTCCCGGCGTCGCGAAACCGAAGTCGACGCGCGTCACGATCCCGGCCTGCAGGCCGGAGATCACGAACAGGCCCGAGTTCGCGCTGCCGTGGAATCCGGCGTACAGACGCGGGCCGGCGAGGCGCGAGACCACGGCGTTCGTCAGGCGGCGACCCGCGGCCGCGCCGGGATCGTCGACGATCGCCTGGAAGCGCAGCTCGCCCTCCGCCGCAGCAGGCTGGGAGGAGAGCGGGAGCAGCACCAGCGCCGCCCCGCTCCCGTCGACCACTCCGGAGGCCACGCGGCGCAGGCGGTCGCGCTTCAGCTCGAGCCAGCCGTAGGGCAGCAGCCAGTGCCCGGGCTCGCGACTGAACCAGAGGTCGAAGTGCGCACCGGGGACGGCGGAGTCGAGTCGCAGCTCGAGCACCCCGCCCAGGTACGCCGGCCCTTGCGTGAGCCGTGGCGCGGACTGCGCGGAGGCGGAGCCGGCCGTCAGGGCACCCACCAGGAAGAGCTTCAGGAACCACGGGCATCGGGCGATCATCGCGGGCCGCCTTTCTGAAGGGGGGTTGGGCGCCTCCATTGGGCTCGATCCCCCGCGCTCCCGCGCCCGGACTCGTGCGTAGGCCGCTCCGGCCAAGGCCGTAGGGCGGCGGGCGGCCCGCGCCCCGCGCTCAGACCTCGTCGAGGCGCTGGCCCATCAGCGCCTTCTGCGCCACGTTGTTCATCAAGAGCGAGGCCAGCGGCAGGATCGCGCGTTCGAGTTCGTCGCGCGCCCGCTGCAGGCGCTGGGGCTCCTGCGCGTCGCGCACACGGCGCGCGGCTTCGAGCGCGTCCTCGATGTCGCGGTAGCTCTCGCGGTCGAGGCCGGCGTGCGCCGCGTTGAGGTGCTTCTCGGTGTGGTGGATCATCGTGCCGAGCTCGGTGCGCAGGTCGGCCGCGCGCCGCGCCTCGAAGTCCGCGCGCGCGTGCGCGAAGCCCTGGGCCAGCATGCCCTCGACCTCGGCGTCGGTCAGGCCGTGCAGCGGTTGCACCTCGATGCGCGCGCTGGTGCCGGTCGACTCCTCGCGCGCGGTCACGGTCAACAGGCCGTCGGCGTCGACGTGGAACTTGACCGCCACGCGCGCCATGCCGGCCGGCAGGGGCGGGAGGCCGCTCAACTTGAAGCGGCCGAGCGTGCGGCAGTCGCGCGCCAGCTCGCGCTCGCCCTGCACGATGTGGAACTCGATCCCGGTCTGGTTGTCGGCGTAGGTCGTGAAGCCCTCGGTCACCGAGCAGGGCACGGTCGAGTTGCGCTGGATCACCTTCTCGACCGCGCCACCCATGGTCTCGACGCCCAGCGAGAGCGGCGTCACGTCCAGGAGCAGCATGTCGCGTTTGCCGCCGGTCAGGATGTGCGCCTGCACGGCGGCACCCAGCGCCACGACCTCGTCGGGGTTGAGCTCGGTGTGCGGCGCGCGGCCGAAGAAATCCTCGACGGCGCGGCGCACCGCCGGCATGCGCGTCGCGCCGCCGACCAGCACGACCTCGTCGATCTCGCCCGCTTCCAGGCGCGCGTCGGCCAGCGCGCGCCGGCAGCAGGCCAGCGTGCGCTCGAGCAGGTCGGTGGTGCGCTCCTCGAACTCGGCGCGCGTGACACGCCGGCGCCAGTTGAGCCGCAGCTCGGGCACCGAGAGGTGCAGCTCGGCCTCGGGCGCGTTGGTCAGCTCGATCTTGCACTTCTCGGCCGCCAGCCGTACCGCCTGCTGGAAGCCGGGGTCGGCGACCAGCGCGTCGCCGGCTTCGGCTGCGATCTCGCCGCGGATCCAGGCCGCCAGGCGCTCGTCGAAGTCGTCGCCTCCCAGGTGCGTGTCGCCGTGCGTCGACAGCACGCGGAAGACACCGTCCTCGATGGCCAGGATCGAGATGTCGAAGGTGCCGCCGCCCAGGTCGTAGACCGCGACCTGGCCCGTGCCGCGCTGGTCGAGCCCGTAGGCCAGGCTGGCCGCGGTCGGTTCGTTGACCATGCGCAACACGTCCAGGCCGGCGAGACGCGCCGCGTCGCGCGTGGCCTGGCGCTGCGCGTCGTCGAAGTAGGCCGGCACGGTGATCACGGCGCGTGTCACGGGCCGGCCGCCGAGCGCCAGGCAGGCGACGTCGCGCACCTTCATCAGGATCAGGGCCGAGATCTCCTGCGGCGTGCGCTGCTGGCCGTGGAACTCGAGCTGGATCAGGCCGCGCGCCGCCTCGCTGGCGCGCAGCGGCCGGCTGGCGAGCTCCTCGCGCACGTCGTGCAGTCCGCGGCCCATGAAACGCTTGATGCTGAACACCGTGTTGCGCGGGTCGACCACCGCCTGATCGCGCGCCTCGCGCCCGACCAGCGGCGCGCTGTCGGCGCCGAAGTGCACCACGGAGGGCACCAGGCCCGAGCGGCCCTCGGGGGCGAGCACGCGCGGCCGACCGTCGATCCAGGCCGCGACCAGCGAGTTGGTCGTGCCGAGGTCGATCCCGACCGCCTGGTCGACGGGCTCGTTGTTCAGGACGTTGAGTTCGATGTAGGCCATCAGGGGTTCATCGCGGCCGCGTCAGCGGCGGGCGGGGTTGCCGGCGCGCAGGGCGCGGATCTCGCCCAGCGCGCGCTCCAGGTAGCGCAGCGCGTTGAGCTCCTGGCGCGCGGCGAGCAGCGCGCCCGCTCCGCGCTCCGGCAGCGGCGTCAACAGGCGCGTCAGGTTCGCCAGCGCACTCGTGCGGCGCGCCTCGAGCTCCGTGCGCAGCGCGCCGAGCGCCAGGCGGTTCGCGTCCAGCTCGGGCGCGGCGCGCGCGCTCTCGAGCGTCTCGTTCCAATCCAGCACCTCGAGCAGGAAGGCGCGCGGCAGCTCGCGCTCCTGTTGCTCGTCGGGCCCGCCCAGCCAGCGCACCAGGTGGTCCGCGCGCTCGATCTCGTCGGCCAGCAGCGCGTGCGCAGCGTTGAGGCGCGCGGAGTTGGCCTCGGCCCGCGCGCGCTCGGCGGCCGGCGCCAGGGCGAAGAAATCCGGGTGCACCAGGCGGCTGAAGCGCACCACGCGCTGTTGCAGCTCGGTGCGGTCGAGCGCTTGCGCCGGCGCGAAGCCCAGCAGCTCGAAGGGCGTGGCCTCGCCGGCCTCCAGCACCCGTCCGCAGCTCGAGCAGGCGAGCGGCGTCTCGAGCGCCGACTGGCAGTGCGGGCAGGCGCGCATCACGGACGACCGCTCAGACCGAGAAGGACTCGCCGCAGCCGCAGGTCTTCGAGGCGTTGGGGTTGCCGAACTTGAAGCCGCGCCCCATCAGGTTGTCCTCGAAGTCGATCTGCGTCCCGCTCAGGTACAGGAAGCTCTTGGGGTCGCACACGACGCGCACGCCCTCGACCTCGGTCACCTGGTCGACCTCGCCGACGTGGTCGTCGAAACCCAGCGTGTAGGAGAAGCCCGAGCAGCCGCCGCCCTTGACGCCCACGCGCAGCGCGGTGGCCGCGGGCAGCTTCTGGTCCTCCACGATGCGGCGGATCTCCTTGACCGCGCGTTCCGTGATCGAGATCACTGGCGGGCCCCCGTGCCGGCCGGGCTCTCCGCCTCGCGCTTGGACTTGAAGTCCGCGATCGCCGATTTGATCGCGTCTTCGGCCAGCACGCTGCAGTGGATCTTGACCGGCGGCAGCGAGAGTTCCTCGACGATCTGGGTGTTCTTGATCGCCATGGCCTCGTCGAGCGTCTTGCCCTTGATCCATTCGGTGGCCAGCGAGGAGCTGGCGATCGCCGAGCCGCAGCCGAAGGTCTTGAACTTGGCATCGACGATGCGGTCGCCCTCGACCTCGATCTGCAGCTTCATGACGTCGCCGCACTCGGGCGCGCCGACGACGCCGGTGCCGACGCTGGACTTGTGCTTGTCGAGCGAGCCCACGTTGCGCGGGTTGTTGTAGTGATCGATGACTTTGTCGCTGTACGCCATGGGTTGCCTCCTGAGTGCGTGTCGCGGGCTCAGTGCCCGCCTTGCCAGTTCACCGTGGACAGGTCGACGCCTTCCTTGACCATCTCGTAGAGCGGGGAGAGCTCGCGCAGGCGCTGCACGGCTTGCACCACCTGCTTGACCGCGAAATCGACCTCCTCGCGCGTGGTGAAGCGTCCGAAGCCGAAGCGGATCGAGCTGTGCGCCAGCTCGTCCCCGACGCCCATCGCGCGCAGCACGTGGCTGGGCTCCAGGCTGGCGGAGGTGCAGGCCGAGCCCGACGAGACCGCGCAGTCCTTGATGCCCATGATCATCGACTCGCCCTCGACGTAGGAGAACGAGAGGTTCGAGTTGTTGGGCAGGCGGTGCTGGCGGTCGCCGTTGAGCGCCACGTGGTCGAGCGCGGCGAAGATCTGGCGCTCGAACTCGTCGCGCAGGCCGCTGGTGTGGGCCGTGTCCTTGTCCAGCTCGGTGCGCGCCAGCTCGCAGGCCTGGCCCAGACCGACGATGCCCGGCACGTTGAGCGTGCCCGAGCGCATGCCGCGCTCGTGTCCGCCGCCGTCGATCTGCGCCACCAGCCGCACGCGCGGGTTCTTGCGGCGCACGTACAGGCAGCCGACGCCCTTGGGTCCGTAGATCTTGTGGCCGGAGAGACACAGGAGATCGATGTGGTCGGCCTCGACGTCGACCGGCACCTTGCCCACGGCCTGCGTCGCGTCGCTGAAGAACAGCACGCCGCGTTCGTGACACAGGGCCCCGATCTCGCGCACCGGGTTGAGCGTCCCGACCTCGTTGTTGGCCGCCATCAGCGCCACCAGGATCGTGTCCGGGCGCAGCGCGGCCTCGACCATCTCGCGCGTCACGCGACCGGTCTTGGTGGGCTTGAGGTAGGTGACCTCGCAACCCTGCTGCTCGAGGTGCTTGCAGGTGTCGAGCACGGCCTTGTGCTCGACTTCGCTGGTCACGATGTGGCGACCCTTGTCGACGTACATCTCGGCCACGCCCTTGAGCGCCAGGTTGATGGCCTCGGTCGAGCCCGAGGTGATCACGATCTCCTTGGGGTTGGCGCCGATCAGCGCGGCGATCTGCGCGCGCGCGCGCTCGACCGCTTCCTCGGCCTTCCACCCGAACGCGTGGCTGCGGCTGGCGGCGTTGCCGAAGTGCTCGGTGAAGTAGGGCAGCATGGCCTCGAGCACGCGCGGGTCGAGCGGCGTCGTGGCCTGGTAGTCGAAGTAGATCGGGAGCTTCATGAGCGCAGTTGGAAGGGGTCGGACGCGGGCGCTTCGAGGGCCACGGTCGGGGCGGGGCGCAACAGCGAGCGCAGCGTCGTGCGCTCCATCAGGGTCCAGATGCCCTCGCGGATGCGGTGCAGCGGCGAGCGGATCGGACACACCGGCTCCATCTCGCACTCGCCGTGGCGCGCGGGAGCCAGGGCCTCGCAGCTGGCCAGCGCCGGCCGGCCCTCGAGGGCCGTGACGATGTCGCCCAGCGTGATCGTCTCGGGCGCGCGCGCCAGCATGTAGCCGCCGGTCGCACCGCGGTGCGAGGCGACCAGCTCGGCCCGGCTGAGGTCCTTGAGCACCTCGGCCAGCAGGCGGCGTGGAACCGGGTAGTGGTCGCTGATCTCGCGCGCGCTGACCACCACCCCGCCGCGGTCGGCGAGGTAGGTCAGGGCGATCAGCCCGTACTCGGTGCGCTTGGTCAGCTGGAGCATGAGGAATCAGCACTATCTTGGTGCTATATCGCCCGGAAAGGAAGTCCGGGCTGCCCCAGACTTGCTCCGCGGACGCCGGAAGGGCTGGTCTCGGCGAGGTCCCAGCCCCCCGGCTCAAGCGGGACCCTCCCCCAGGTCGATCCAGAGGGGATGCGTCCGCACCAACCCACGCTCTGCTTCACCTGCGGCCAGGAATGCGGCGAACCGCCGCGGCTGAACCTCCTGGGAGACGGCTCCCGCTGCCCGGCGTGCAAGGACCGGGTCCTGGACGCCCTGCCGGCGCTGCTGCCGGCGGCGCGGAACCTCGAGACGATCCCCGGCATCGGTTCCCCGGTGCACAGGATCCCGGGTCCCGACGAGGCTCGCGACTGGACCGAGCCGCCGGGCGAAGCGCGCTACTGAGCCCCGGAGAGGGTGCGCCGCAGGTCGTCGGGCAGCGGGATCGGACCGCGCTCCCGGCGCACGAGGTCGATGCAGGCGAGCTCTATCTGGCCGCTGGCGAGCGCGCTGCGGTCGTCGGCGCGCAGGATGCGCGTCTCGAGCGTCACCGAGGCCGCCCCCAGGCGCGCGACGCGCGTCTCGACCAGGAGCTCCTCGTCGAAGCGCGCCGGAGCGCGGTAGCGCAGCTCGACCTTGCGCACCGGCAGGCCGACGCCGCGCCGCTCGAGCTCCGCGTAGGAGCAGCCGCGCTCGGCCATCATGCGCGTGCGACCCTCCTCGAAGTAGAGCAGGTAATTGGCGTGGTGCGCGACGCCCATCTGGTCCGTCTCGCCGTAGCGCACGCGCAGGCGGTGTTCGTGGATCGGACCGGTCATGGGCGCGATCATGGCCCGACGCCGCGGCCGGGACAACCCGCTGGGCGCGGGGGGGCCGCGGCCCCGGCGAGCCCGACCCTGGTGGCCGCCGGGGATCGCTGGTAGAAGGGCCCGCCGATGGCCAGCAGCCCCGCCCAACGCGAGGAGACGCGCGGTGACGCGCGTTTCGCCGCGCTGCTCACCTGGATCGCGCCGGGCGCGGGTCACCTGCTGCTGGGTGTGCCGCTCTTCGCGCTGCTGGCCTTCCTGGTGGTCGAGGGCAGCTTCCTGGTCGGGCTGCGCCTGAGCGACGGCATGCTGCTCGAGTACCTCGAGCCCGACCTCCAGGGACCCTTCGCCGGTGCGCTGTCGCCCGAGGTCGGCAACCTCGGCATGCTCGTGTACCTGACCAAGGTGTACGGCTTCGGCCCGGGCCAGCCGCGCCCCTGGCCGCCGCACATCAGCCTCGGCGTCTGGTTGACGGCGGTCAGCGGTGTCCTGAACGCGCTGCTGATCGCCCACGCGGTCTGGCTCGCGCGTCAGCCGAAGCGCGAGCCGGTGCTGCGCCGCAACCCGACCTGGTGGGTGCTCTGCGCCTGGCTGGTGCCCGGCCTGGGTCACTGGCTGCAGGGCCGCCGGCTGCGGGCGGCGGTGCTGTTCGTCGCGCTGATCGGCCTGTTCGTGCTCGGCACCCTGTTGGCGCAGGGCTCGAACCTCGACCGCGAGCGCCACTTCTATTATTGGGCGGGCCAGTTCCTGCTCGGCGGGCCGGCCTGGATCGCGGAGCTCGTGCACGGCCACGCGCGCGTCGACGGCGAGCTGCCCTACGTCGACGCGGGCCTCGGCATGTCCTGCGTCGCCGGCCTGCTCAACGTGCTGGCGATGATCGACGTCTACGGCCACGGCGAAGAGCGGCCGGAAGCGGCGCCCGTCGCGGATCGTCCGGCCCCGGCCGCGCCGATCGAGACCCGCCCGGGGACGCTGGCGTGATCGACCCCGTGCTGCACATCGCGCTCTTCCTGTTCGTCGCACTGGTGATCGTGACGGTGCACGCCTGCTATTTCACGGTCGACGAGCGCGTCGCGCTGGCCAGCGTCCCGCTGCGCTTCGCCAAGTTCGTGTTCTGGTGCGCGGTCGTCGCGGGCGTGATGCTGGCTTTCGAGCACACGCTGGCCTCGGTGAGCTGAGCGCGCTCACTCGCCGGGCTCGCACCAGTGGTAGCGCCCGCCCGGCAGGCGGCGCACGAGCCCGGCCATCTCGGCCTCGACGATCTCGACCAGGATCTCGGTCAGCGGGCGCGCCAGCCGCTGCGCGAGTTCCGCCGAGCCCAGGCTCTCGCCGCGCAGCGCCTTGCGCAGCGGCGCCCAGCGCGCGTCCGAGCGCGCCGGCGCGGGATCGCTGGCGCTGGCGGGCGCGGCGAACCCCAGCGCGGCCAGCACGTCCTCGGGGCCCTCGGTCAGCTCGGCGCCCTCGCGCAGCAGCTTGTGCACGCCGCGCGACATCGGGTGATCGACCCGGCCGGGCAGCGCGAAGACCGGCCGGCCCTGGTCGGCGGCCCAGCGCGCCGTGATCAGCGAACCCGAGGCGTGTGCCGCCTCGATCACGACCACCGCGCACGACAGGGCCGAGATGATCCGGTTGCGCAGCGGGAAATGGTGGGGCAGCGGCGCCTCGCCCGGCTGGAACTCCGAGAGCAGCAGGCCTTCGCGCGCCACCCGCTCGCTCAGTGCTCCGGCCGGCCAGGGTTTGTCGATCCCCGAACCGAGCACCGCCAGGGTCGCGCCGCCCGCGTCGAGGCAGGCGCTGTGGGCGACCTGGTCGATGCCGCGGGCCAGGCCCGACACCACCGTGAGGCCGGCGCGGGCGAAGAGGCGCGCGAAGCGCCCGGCCTGGGCCTCGCCGTAGGGCGTCGGCGCGCGCGTGCCGACCAGCGCCACGCGCGGGCGTCGCTCGAGCAGCTCGAGCCGGCCGCGCAACCAGAGCGCGTCGGGCTCGCTCTCGACGTCCGCGAGCTCGCTCGGCCAGCGGGCGCCGCCGCGCTCGATCCTCATCCGTGTCGCGACGGACTCCACGCCGGGAAGACGTCGCGCGCCGCAGCCGGTCGCAGCTGACGCGCGAGATTTCCGCGACGGCCCGAGTTCCCGTGCGCGCGAGCGGGGAAGTGTTCCCCTCAACCGCCTGGCGTGGCCTTGGGGTCCTTCTCGGGATCGCCGCGGCCGCGGTCGCCCTTGGTGCGGGTGCGCTCGCGCAGCTGGCCGTCGGACCAGTAGTTCTCCCAGCGCACCTGCAGCTCGCGCGGCAGGGTCGGCGCCTCCGCGGGCAGCTTGAGGCGCGCGCGGTTGTCGTTCCACCAATCCTGCCACAGCTGTTGCGACTGGCCCTTGTCGACGCCGGTCAGGTTGACCAGCGCCAGGCGGAACTCGCCCATCACGTTCGAGATGCGCTGCGGTCCCGCGACCTTCATCAGGTCCATCAGCGCTTCGACCGCCTCGGGCGCGCGGATGCGGCCCAGGCTCAGGATGCGCGCCTGCACGACGCTCTGCTCGGGCACGGCCCACACGTCGTCCTGCAGGAAGGAGATGGCGCTCTTGCTGCCGTATTGTCCGATGGCCTTGACCAACTCGGCGTACTGCACGGGCTCTTTGCGCAGGGCCTTGTCCGCACGCGCGAAGCTGAGCAGCTCCTCGAGCGCCTTGGGGTGACCCATCCAGCGCAGCGTCTTGATCGCGGAGCCGCGCACGTCCTGCTCCTTGTCGCGCAGGCCCTTGGCGACCGCCTTGGCGACCTCGCCGTCGGCGAGCGCGCCGTGCTGCTGCAGCGCCTTGAGCTTCTCCTCCTTGTTCGAACCGCCCAGCGTGCGGTCGAGCTCCGCCACGGCGGCCTTGACGCGCGCGGCGTCGGGCGCGGGCGTCTGGACGGGCAGGTTCAGGGCCAGGACGGCGGCGAATGCGATCAGCATGGGGAGCACCTCCGGAGCCTTGGAACCCGCCGCGCACCGGCCGGTTCCTGCACCGCCGAGTCTAGTCGGAGGCGCGCCGAACGCGACGGGCCGGCGCGGGGTTGCCGCGCCGGCCCGTGTGTGCGTCGGGTTCGACCGCCGCTCAGGTGGCGTTGGTCTCGGGGGCCGCGCCGGCCTGCACCGGCTCGGGGGCGGTGGGTTGCACGAAGGTCAGGCTCTGACCGTCGGGGGCCACGCGCACCTGGACCGGCTCCTGGGCCATGTTGGGATGGCGCAAGAGGTGCTCGGCCAGCGGGTCCTCGATGAAGCGCTCGATGGCGCGGCGCAGCGGGCGGGCGCCGTAGTCCTCGTTGTAGCCCTTGTTGATCAGGAAGTCGGTGGCGACCTGGTCGATCTCGATCGTGACGCCCTTGTCCGCCAGGCGCTTGCGCACCTCGAAGAGCTGCAGGTGCACGATGCGCGCCAGGTCGGCGTGCGTCAGCGGGTTGAAGACGATCAGCTCGTCGACGCGGTTGAGGAACTCGGGGCGGAAGTAGCGCTCGACCTCGACCATCACGTCGGCGCGCATGCGCTTGGCGCGTTCCTCTTCGCTCGGCCGGTTGGTCGTGCCGCTGACGCGGTCGAAGCCCAGGCGCGAGCCGGCCTTCATCTGCTGCGAACCGAGGTTCGAGGTCATGATCAGTATCACGTTGCGGAAGTCGACGTGCCGGCCGAACGAGTCGGTCAGGCGTCCCTCCTCCATGATCTGCAGCAGCATGTTGAAGACGTCGGGGTGCGCCTTCTCGATCTCGTCGAGCAGCACCACCGAGTACGGACGGCGGCGCACCTTCTCGGTCAACTGGCCGCCCTCCTCGTAGCCGACGTAGCCGGGCGGCGCGCCGACCAGCCGCGAGGCGTTGTGCTTCTCCATGTACTCGCTCATGTCCACCGTGATCACGGCGTCCTCGGAGCCGAACATGAAGCGCGCCAGCTGCTTGGCCAGGAAGGTCTTCCCGACGCCCGAGGGGCCCAGGAAGATGAACGAGCCGGTCGGACGGCGCGGGTCCTTGAGGCCCGAGCGCGAGCGGCGCACCGCGCGCGCGATGGCGGCGATGGCGTCGTTCTGGTTGATGACCACCGAGCCCAGGTCGGCCTCCATCTGCAGCAGTCGTTCCGCTTCGGCCTTCTCCAGGCGCGTCAGCGGGATGCCGGTCATCTTCGAGACCGTCTCGGCGATCACCTCGGCGGACACCGAGCCGACCTGTTCCTTCTCGGCCTGCTCCGCGCGCCAGCGGTTCTGCAGCTCTTCCTTCTTCTTCTTGAGCTGGTAGGCCTTGTCGCGCATCTGCGCGGCCTTCTCGAAGTCCTGCGCCGAGACGGCCTCGTCCTTGGCGCGCTCGAGGCGCTCGACCTCCTGCGACAGCTCGCGCATGTCGGGCGGCGTCTGCATCGACTTGATGCGCACGCGTGCACCCGCCTCGTCGATCACGTCGATGGCCTTGTCGGGCAGGAAGCGGTTGTTGATGTAGCGCGTCGCCAGGTCGACCGCGATCTGCAGCGCCTCGTCGGTGTAGGTGACGCGGTGGTGGGCCTCGTACTTGTCGCGCAGGCCCTTGAGGATCTCGACGGTCTCGGTCGGCGAGGGCGGTTCGACGTTGACGGCCTGGAAGCGGCGCTCGAGCGCACCGTCCTTCTCGATGTGCTTGCGGTACTCGTCGAGCGTGGTGGCCCCTATGCACTGGATCTCGCCGCGCGAGAGGGCCGGCTTGAGCACGTTCGAGGCGTCGATGGCGCCCTCGGCGCCGCCCGCGCCGACCAGCGTGTGCAGCTCGTCGATGAACAGCACCACGTCGCGCACGCGCCGCACCTCGGTCATCACGGCCTTGATGCGCTCCTCGAACTGGCCGCGGTACTTGGTGCCGGCGACCATCAGCGCCAGGTCGAGCACGACGATGCGCTTGTTGCGCAGGATGTCGGGCACGCGGTTCTCGATGATCTGCTGCGCCAGGCCCTCGACGATGGCGGTCTTGCCGACACCGGGCTCACCGAGCAGAACCGGGTTGTTCTTGGTGCGGCGCGAGAGGATCTGGATCACGCGCTCGATCTCGTTGGCGCGGCCGATCACGGCGTCGAGCTTGCCCTCGCGCGCCAGCTCGGTCAGGTCGCGGCCGAAGCTGTCGAGGGCCGGCGTCTTGCTCTTGGTGTTCTGCGTGGCGGTGCCGGTCGTGCCTTCGGAGGTCGAGGTCTCTTCCTCTTCCTCCTCCTGCGTGTCGGCGCCCAGGAAGTCGAGCACCTCCTCGCGCACGTCCTCGAGCTTGACCCCCAGGTTGATCAGCACCTGGGCCGCGATGCCCTCGTTCTCCTTGATCAGGCCCAGCAGCAGGTGCTCGGTGCCGATGTAGTTGTGCCCCAGGTTCGAGGCCTCTTCCATCGAGAGCTCAAGCACCTTCTTGGCGCGCGGGGTGAAGGGCAGCTGGCCCATCGTCACCATCGAGGGCCCGGTCTTGACGATCTTCTCGACCTCGGTGCGGATCTTGTTGAGGTCGATGCCCATGTTCTTGAGCACGTTGGCGGCCACCCCGCTGCCCTCCTGGACGAGACCCAGGAGGATGTGCTCCGTCCCGAGGTACTCGTGGTTGAACCTCTGCGCCTCCTGACGGGCGAGGTTCATCACTTTCTTGGCGCGGTCGGTGAAGCGGTCGAACATGTGGTCCTCAGGTCGCCGGCGGATGGATGCGGTACCCTGCGCGAGCCCGCGCGGGGCTCCCGCACGGTGCGGGGATGGTAGCTAACTCCAGTGTGTCGGCCTTCAAGCGCCCCGGGGTTTACGGCCCCCTGGCGTGAGCCCTGAGCCTAGGAACTTCCGCGGCGACTGCACAACGTCCGGAACGCCCGTCCCGAGCGGAGCTTGTGGCGCTCCGACGCCGACGCAATGCTCTCGACGCCGCCCGCCGCGCGGGTCGGGAGAAGTTCCTTCCCGACGCGGACTGGCGCGCGTGGCCCGACCCAGCTGCTCGTGATGGAATCCTCGCTCCCGACCGTGCGCGCCTGGTGCGCGGGCCTGCTCCTCGGGGGCCTGCCCGTCTGGGCCGCTTTCGCCTCCGGTCTCCTGGAGCCGGCCTCGGCGATGGGGGTGGTGTGCGCCGGCGTCGCGTACCTCGCGCTCGGCCCGGGCCTGCTGGCCTCGGCCCATCCCAGCGGGGCGAGCGCCGCCCGCGCCGCGCTCGCGGCGGGTGCCGGCGCGGGCGTGTTGGTCGGGATCCTCGCCGCGCTGCCGACGCCGACGGCGTGGTTCATGTCCGACGTCGCCTGGCACATCGCCAAGGTGCAGCACGTCGCGCGCGGCCACCTCTTCGAGGACCCGATCCTGCGCGTGCCGACGATCTATCCGTTCGTGTACCACGCGCTCTGGGCCGTGCCGGTCGCGCTGGGCGCGCCGCTGGTCCTGGTGATGAAGCTGGCCTCGCTGGCCGGGCCGGCGGCGCTGTGCGCGAGCTTCTACGCCTGGGTCAGCCGGGCCGCGGGCCCCCAGCGCGCCGCCTGGGCCGCGCTGGCGCTGCCGCTAGTCTTCTATTCGTCGACGGCGGGCTACGTCTACTTGCCGACGCCGTTCAACGCCTCGCTGGTGTTCGTCTTCCTGGCGCTGCGCGAGCTGTGCGGGACGCCGGACGTCGCGCGCGCGCGGCGCGCCGGCCTGTGGTTCTCGCTCGCCGGGCTGTGCTGGTACGGCCACCTGCCCTGGATCGTGCTGGCGCTCGCGCTGTGGGGCTGGAGCCGGCGCGCGCAGCTGCTGCAGATCGTGCTCGGCGCGCTGCCCGGCGCGCTGCTCCTGCTCGTGCACCTCGGCACGCTGCGCGCGCTCGGCCACGGCGACGCGAGCGCGATCGCCGACGGCGAGGCTGCCGCGTCGCTGGCCGAGCGCGTCGCGGGTCTCGGCCGCAACGCGCTGCACCTCTCGGGCGGCATCGCGCTCGAGGGGTCGGCCTGGTGGGTCGGTCCGCTGCTCGGCCTGGTGGCGCTCGGCGCCTGGCGCGCGGGCCGCGCCCCCGGCCCGCGCGCAGACGACCCGCGCGCAGACGGCCCGCGCGCAGACGGCCCGCTGCGCGAGGCGCTCCTCGCGCTGGTGCCCTGCCTGCTCGCGGCCGGCCTGTGGATGACCTTCTGGCAGCCCTTCTCGGCCCGCTACGTCTTCGTGCTCGCCGCCCTCGCGCTCGGATGGCTGGCCGCCAGCCGCGCCGCCGTGCCGGGGACGCGCTGGCCGCTCCTGGCCCTGCTCGCCTGCGCCGCACCCTGGGTCAGCGGCCTCGCGGCGCAGAAGCACCTGGTCAAGTCGCGCCAGTTCCAGGCCGAGCACGTGCAAGGCGGCGCCGAGCTGGCCGCGTGGCTGCGCGCCAACGTGCCGCCCGACGAGCCGGTCTTCGCCTCGACCGACACCTGGGACCGCGCGATCGGCTGCGTCGAGCCGCGCGCGAACCTGGTCGCGCGCCGCGGCGGCCTCTACAACTTCGCGCCCGCCGACGTGGTCGGTCCGCGCTGGGCCGACTACCAGGCCGTGCTCGCCGCGCCCGACGCGGCCGCGGTACGCCAGCTCCTCGCACCCTACGGCTTCCGCTACGCCGTGCTGGCGCGCGAGGAGCTCGGCAAGCACCCGGGCCTGCGTGCCCTGGCGCGCGGCGCGCCGGTGCGCTTCGAGAACCGGCTGTTCCTGGCCGTCGAACTCGGCCCCTGAGCCTTCAGCCGCGCTGCATCTCTTCGAGCGCCTTGATCTCGTCGCGCAGGTGCGCGGCGCGCTCGTAGGCCTCTTCGCGGATCGCGGTCTCGAGCTCGCGCCGCAGGTCGACCAGCCGGCCGCGCTCGTCGACCGGGGACGAGTGCGCGCCGCCCGGCAGGCGTCCGACGTGGCGCCGCGCGCTGTGGACGCGCTCGAGGATCTCGACGATGTGCGTCTGGAACACCTCGTAGTCCTTGGCGCAACCGAGGCGCCCCTTCTTGCGGAACTCGTCGAGCGTCATGCCGCACTGCGGGCAGGCCGGACCGGGCTTCTTCGAGCGCGTCTGCTGCGCGGCGACCTGCAAGAGCTTCCAGATCTCCTGCGTGCTCTTCTTGGTCGAGGGCATGCTCGGCAGGTTGAGCGTCTCGGCGCAAGCCTCGCACAAGTGCTGCTCGCGGAAGCCGGGTGCGCCGTCGCTCTCGGCGTGGGCCTCGGTCGTGGCCGCGGGAACCGGGAGCAGGACGTCGGTGACGTGCACCTGGGCGGGGTTCTTCTGGCAGTTCTGGCACAGCATGGTGTCGCTTTCGGACCGGCCCGCATTCCAGCTATAGCTCGGCCGCGGCGGGCTGTCGAGCGCGGGGCCGGCGGGGGCTCGCGGCGCTAGGGGATGTCCGCGCCGGCGGGGAAGGCGCGCTCGGGGAGCGCGCGGCGGAAGTCGAGCGCGCGCTCCTGGAAGTTCAGGTAGGCGTCGAAACTGGCGCAGGCGGGCGAGAAGAGCAGCTCCTCGCCGGCCAGCATGCGCGCGAAGGCCTCCTCGACGGCGGCGCGCACCGTCGGGGCGGCGTGCACCTCGATGCCCGCGGCCTCGAAGGCCGGGACGAAGAGCGCCGCCGCGCTGCCGAAGGCGACCACGCGCCGCACCCGGCCGCGACAGGCCTCGACCAGCTCGCCCAGCGGCAGGTTCTTGGCCTTGCCGCCGACGAGCAGCGTGAAGCCCGGGCACAGCGAGCGCACGGCCGAGATCGTCGAGTCGGGCGTGGTCGAGACGCCGTTGTCGATCACGCGGTGGCCGTCGTGCAGGCCGAGGTCCTCGAGGCGGTGCGGCAGGCCGCGCACGTTGGGCAGCGCCGCGGCCAGGTGCTCGGGTGCGGCACCCATCAGGCGCGCCAGGCCCAGCGCGAGCAGCGCGTTGTGGCGCTGGAACTGTCCCGCGAGGCGCAGGTCGTCGACGCGGCCGAGCTCGACGCCGTCGAATTCGAAGCGGCCGTCGCGCATCCCCAGCCCGCGCTCGGCGGGCCGCGTGAACCAGGCCGGCACGGCGCGCGGGACCTGCTGCAGCCAGCGACCGGTCCAGGCGTCCTCGGCCGGCAGCACGGCCGTGCCGCGCTCGCCCGCGACGAGCTCGAGGATGCGCTGCTTGGCGGCCGCGTAGGCGGCCAGCGAGCCGTGGCGCTCGAGGTGGTCGGCGAGCACGTTGACCACGCACACGCTCTCGACGCGCGGGGCGTCGTCGACGTCCTCGGCGCCGCCGAGCGCGGCCGGCAACACCTCGAGCTGGTAGGACGAGAGCTCGAGCACCACCGCGTCCTCGGGCTGCATCTGCCCGAGCTCCTCGAGCAGCGAGTGGCCGATGTTCCCGCCGAGGTGCGCGCGCAGCCCCGCACCCACGAGCAGCTGGTGCAGCACGTGACACGTCGAGCTCTTGCCCTGCGTGCCGGTGACGGCCGCGATGCGCGCCGGGCAGGACTCGAGGAACAGCGCGGTCTCGGAGGTGACGCGCACGCCCGCGGCACGCGCCGCCTGCAAGTAGGGGCTGTGCGGCGCGACGGCCGGGTTGGCGACCACCAGGCCGGTGCGCGTGAAGTCCTCGGTGCGATGCTCGCCGAGCACGAGGCGCAGGTCGAGGTCGGCCAGCGCCGCCAGCGCCGGCGCCAGCTCGGCGGCGTTGCGCTGGTCGGTGACCGTGACGCGCGCGCCGCGGCGCGCCAGGTGGCGCGCGACCGTCGCTCCGCCGCCGAAGAGGCCGAGCCCCATGACCGTGACCGAGAGGCCGGCGACGTCCGAAGTGGGGGTGCGCATGCCGGAATCCAAGCGCCCGCGCGCCGTCCGCGTCAATCCCCGTCCTGCGGCTCGACCTTAGGTGGCAGCGGCAAGGGCCCTTCCGGCGTCGCCATGCGCAGGAGGTCGGCGCGTTCGAGCACCGCGCGCAGGTCGGGCTCGGTCACCTCGCCGCCCTCGGCTTCCATGGTGATCGACACCGGGTGATGGTCGCGCCAGCCGACGGGGATCAGGATCTCGCTGAAGATGTCGAAGGGGAAGCGGCCGTACCACGGCGGCTTGAGCTCGACCAGCCGCGAGGCACTGCGGTAACCCTCGTGGTAGAGCGTGATGCGCCGCGTGCCGTAGTCGTGGAAGGTGGTGACGAAGGGCGTCCAGCCGACGATCTCGTCGTCGAGGCGCACCAGGGCGCCGGGCGGGTCGGAGTCGATGCGCAGCTCGCGCTGGGCCGCGCAGCCGCTCGCCAGGCCGAGGCCGAGCGCGGCCAGGGCGCCCAGGGTGGCGAAGGCCAGGGATCGCGTGCGGGACATGCGGGGCAGCCTACGCGATCGGACGTCTCGGTTGGACCGGGACGGTGGCGGAGAGAGAGGGATTCGAACCCTCGGAGCCCAAAATATGGACTCACCGGCTTAGCAAGCCGGCGCGATCGGCCACTCTGCCATCTCTCCGGAGTGGGGCGGGGATCCTACTCGTGAGGTCCGCGAGCGGCAAGCGCGGCAGGTGGCGGAGGCGAGAGGATTCGAACCCCTGGTGCCTTGCGGCACAGCGGTTTTCAAAACCGCCGCGATCGGCCGCTCTGCCACGCCTCCTCGGTTGCGCAGCGTACGCAGCGCGCGCGGCGTGGTCCAGGCGAGCGCGGGACCCGCGGAAAGCCCCCGGCTCAGGCCTCGGGTTCGGGCGGCGCGTCGGGCGGCAGCGGATCGGGGCCGGCCGCGTCGCGCCGCACGCTCTCCAGGACGTGCTCCGCCACGCGCACCGGGCATTTCGCGCGCAGCGCCAGCGCCACGGCGTCGCTCGGACGCGCGTCGACGAACGCGCGCTTCTTGCCGGTCTGGCCGTGCAATTCCAGGCGCGCGAAGAAGGTGTTGTTCTTCAGGTCGACGATGTCGACGCGTGCGATCTTCGCCCCCAGCGCTTGGACGAGCGTGTGCGCCAGCTGGTGCGTCAGCGGCCGTTCGGACTGGATGCCGTGCACCACGCGGCGGATCTCGCAGGCCTCGGGCGTCCCGATCACGATCGGGAAGCCGCGCTCGCCGCGCAGCTCGCGCAGGTAGATGAACTGCTGCTCGGAACCCTCGCGGATCACGATGCGGCCCAGGCCGACGTCGACCATCGGGACGTCTTCAGCGGGCGGGCTGTCGGTGGGTTCGTCCGGCGCGGCGGTCATGGCGGGGCTGATCGTGCGCTATCGGTGCGAGGCTTGGAAGCCCCCCCGGCGCCGGCGCCGCTACGATGAGCCGACTCGCGCCCGCGCTCGGCGCCGGCGACTCCTCGCGTGCAACCTCCGCCCCCCGTCCCGTCCGCCGCCGCGCCGCGCTACCCGGACAACCCCGTCCTGGTGCGCATCTGGCGCGGCGCGGAGGTCGAGTCGCAGCACCGCGGCGCCTGGGTCCTCGCGGACGACGCCGGGCGGGTGCTCGACGGCGCCGGAGCCTTCGACGCGCCGGTCTTCACGCGCAGCGCGGTCAAGTGCCTGCAGGCCCTGCCGCTGCTCGAGAGCGGCGCGGCCGAGCGCTGCGAGCTGCGCGACGACGAGCTGGCGCTGGTGCTCGCCTCGCACAACGCGGAGCCCGAGCAGACCGCGGCGATCGAGGCGCTGCTCGCGCGCCTCGGGCTCGCGGAACGGCACCTGCAGTGCGGGCCCCAGCCGCCCTCGGATCCCGAGGCGCGCCGGATGTTGCGCGAGCGCGGCGCGCGGCCGGGGGCGCTGCACAACAACTGTTCGGGCAAGCACGCCGGCTTCCTGGCGCTGGCGCTGCACCTCGGTGTGCCGGTCGAGCGCTACCTCGACCCCGAGAGCGCCGGCCAGCGCCTGGTGCGCCAGGCGGTCGCGGACCTGAGCGGCGTCGCGGCTGCCGAGCTCGGCCAGGCGGTCGACGGCTGCAGCGCGCCGACCTTCCGCATGCCGCTGCGCGCGCTCGCCACGGCCTTCGCGCGGGTCGCCAACCCGGCCGGCCTGGCGCCGGCGCGGCGCGCGGCCTGCGAGCGCATGACCGCGGCCGTCGCGCGCTTCCCCGAGCGCATCGCCGGCCGCCACGAGCGGCTGTGCACGGACATCGCACGCGTGACAGGCGGCCGGCTGTTCCCCAAGATCGGGGGCGAAGCGGTCTACGCCGTCGGCGTGCGCGGCGCGGGCCGCGCGCTGGCGGTCAAGATCGACGACGGGGCGACGCGCGGCCTGCACGCGCTGGTGGTCGACCTGCTGCGCCGCCTGGGCTGCGCGTCGGGCGAGGAACTCGAGGCGCTGACCGCATGGGAAGCAAGACGCATCCGCAACTGGGCCGGGCTCGAAATCGGCCGCACCGAAGTCGTCCGCTGAAGGCGGCGCCGCCGGTCCGCGACCTGCGGCTCGCGTGGAAGCTGCGCGCGGCGCCCGAGCTGCCGCCCGACGCGCACAAGGGGCTCGCCGGGCGCGTGCTGTGCTTCGCGGGCAGCGACGAGATGCCCGGCGCCGCGGTGCTCGTCGTGCGCGCCGCGCTGCGCGCCGGAGCGGGGCTGGTCACCTTGTCGACGGCCAGCGCGTCCCTGCCGGCCGTGCTGCCCGTGGCGGCGCCCGAAGCCCTGCTGCTGGCGCAACCCTGGTCGCGCCTGGCGGCGAGCCTCGCGCGGCGCGGCGACCACGCGCGCGTCGCCGGGCCGGGGCTCGGCACGGGGGCCGCGACGCGCCGGCTGGTGCTGGCGCTGCTCGCGGCGCGCGGCGAGGTGCCGCTGGTGCTCGACGCCGACGCGCTCAACGTCCTGGCCGGCTCGTGGAAGGCGCTGCGCAAGTCGCGCGCGCCGCGCGTGCTGACGCCGCACCCGGGCGAGGCCGCGCGCCTGCTCGGGCGCGAAGTGGGGGCCGACGACCGCGCGCGCATCGCGGCGGCGCGCGAGGTCGCGGCGCAGAGCGGCGCGATCTGCTGCCTCAAGGGCCGCGCGACGGTAGTCACCGATGGCGAGCGCGTGTATGTCAACCCGACCGGCAACCCCGGCATGGCGACCGCCGGAGCCGGCGACGTGCTCTCCGGCATCCTCGGCGCCTACCTGGCGGCCACGACCAGCGGACTCGATCGAACATGGACTCCTTGGGACGCGGCTTGCACGGCGGTGCACGTGCACGGCCTGGCGGGCGACCTGGCGCGCCGCCAGCTCGGGACGCGCGGCCTGATCGCCTCGGACCTGATCCAGTTCCTGCCCCAGGCGCAGGAGCGTCTGGCCGAGTCCCTGCGGCTACACTGACGCGCTGCATGAGCCTCACCCAGGTCAAGATCCCGCCCGGCGCCGCCGAGACCCTCGGCGACGGCCTGGGCTTCGTCGCGCTGGTCGATCGGATGCAGGTCGACCACGCGCTCAAGGTGGTCAACGCCGCGCGCATCAGCTACGCGAAGCAGAACGCGCAGTTCGGCGCCAACGACCAGAAGCTCGCGCGCTTCCTGTGGGAGCACGGCCACACCTCGCCGTACCGCCACTCGTTCTACACGTTCCACTGGAAGGCGCCGCTGTTCGTCTTCCGCCAGGCGTTCAAGTACCAGGTCGGCTCGACGTGGCGGAAGTACGAGCTCGACGGACGCACGGTCAGCGCCGAGGTCTTCGACGTGCTGTTCGACACGGACAAGGGCTGCTCGTGGA